>Ga0172376_10005174_pt1 | contig 14642 bp, 15 predicted proteins | sample Lak35m_FD_121114 | JGI IMG/M metagenome (GOLD analysis project Ga0172376, IMG submission 121114) | Freshwater microbial communities from Kabuno Bay, South-Kivu, Congo - kab_092012_35m | ecosystem: Environmental > Aquatic > Freshwater > Lake | place: Democratic Republic of the Congo: South-Kivu...
AACATATTTTTTATTAACTATCAAGGACGGATTACCTCAGCTAAAGTGTAGCTTTATCGATAGTTTTAATTATATCAAACAAGGAGCATTCCCACTGGATAACACAAAAATAAAAATATTTATCAACACCAGAAGCGATATAAATAAACCCATACTCATCCAATTTAAATTAATATCACTAAAGTCACAAAAAATCCAAAACTACGATATAGTAGCTACAATAGACTTGGATAATATCTATACAATAAAATATGAATCTTATCCAAAATTAACTTCTTTCGAAGTATTGAAAAAAATTTCCAGTAACATAGGTTTGGGATTTAATTCTAATATCAATTCTACAAATGATAAGATGAATTGGTTGAATTATGGCAGGAAACTATATCAATTTTTGAGGTATGTTGTTAATAATAGTTATATATCCGATAAGGATTTCACTTCCTACTACATAGATTATTATTATAATTTAAATTATGTAAATATAGAGGAAGAATTGAAAAGAGATATATCTAATGATGAATGTGTGGTTGATAATTTTTATAATGAAGCTTTAGATGGTCAGAAAAAAGAGCCCAAAAAAGTAAAATTACACCTCACCACCGATCAAGCACAAGCAACCAGCCTGGATAGTAATCTATACATCGAAAAATTTGAAATTATACAAAATTCAACCAAGATATCACTTCAAGAAGGGTATTTAAAAACTATTTTCTATTATGATACAGAAAATAAAGAAAAATTAATCTTTGATCTAGATACCCTAACCAGTGATTCTAAAAACGCAATAACCATGAAAAGTGTTGGTGATGATAATTTTTTCAAAGCAAATTTCTCTCAAGAATATATGGGCAAAATAGACAGGGACAATGTACATCAAAATTATAATTATTCAGATTTTCAAAATAATAGAAACTTACAAGAATTAGATAAAATAAAAATAAATGTATATTTACCTCGTCCAAATTTCAATTTATATGTTTTCCAGAAAATTTTCGTTATATTTGTGAATTCTGATCAAACACCCGTGAATATCATAATAAATCACAGATTAACAGGGGAATATTTAATATCAAACATATCTTATGAATATTCCCAAAGAACATTTTATCAAATTGTTACACTTTCTACCAGGGAATTATCAGCAGACGATCAAGAATTAAAAAAATAATTCTAACCAATAAGAGATATCTAAATATATAATTGAGATATGCCGTTTAATTTTCCTAGACCAACTTTTGATCCAAATTCTGGTTCCGCCATATTTAAAGGTAAAGGGGTACTGCCTTCGGTGGGTGTTAATTTTGGAGCTGCAGGAAGACTAGCTGGATTATTCTTTGGAAATAAGGGTGGAGGAATAAGAAAAGGACATCCGGGTACTGGAGTTTATACAACAGATGGTCCTGTTCCAAAGTACCCCGCACTGCAAAAAGTTGCAAACGCTTTATTCCCGCGATCTAGTACTACATTAGTAATTGATGTGAAAAGGTGGGAATATAGAAAAGAAAATGGTGGCGCAGAAAGAGAATACCCTGCGGGTTTTACTCCTCCCCATGCTTTTCGTTCAACTAATGAACTTAGTTGGGCAGAAGTAGAGGAGAAAAGTTCTAAAATTGCCAAAATATTAAGAGGATCACAACCAAATATTCCTGAAAAACTAATTGAAACATCGTCGTCGTCTATCAATCCCGACATTTTTGAAAATATAACTCTCTTAGATATTAAATCAACTCTAGAACACAGGAAAAATATTTTAGATAAAATAGATCCTAGAACAAGGAATTTTACATTCGGTCTAAAAGATGAGACAGAATATTTACAAATATTCCAACAATTCAAGACTACTTCCGATTCAGGACAAGAGTTATACGCTGGATTACAAGGTTATCCAGTTGTAAGTTTTACCGAAGTACAAGAAAATGAAGATCCGACAATTTTAGGTTTTGATATAATAATTGATGAAATAACTTCTCCTCTTTTCAATGGTGCTTGCAAGGGGTTTATAGAAGATTTTAAGACATATTCTGTAGAAATAGAGTCTAGAGGGACAATATATACAGATTTTGTAGAACAATTCAAGAGATTTTTTCAAATGAATACTGCTAAGAAACCCACTACTAAATTGAAAAATTATTACATAAATCAAATAAAAGGTGTAGAAGGTTGGAACCACATGAGAGGAAAGAGTAGTGGTAGTTCAGAGGGCACCGGACCTTCTAGATTTGTTAAATTCCCTACAGAAAAAATCACCTTAATGATGAATGAAGATGTTGAACAAAATTTTTCATATCTTTCATATTTATGGAATATACTTACATGGTCTAGAATAGAGGGTAAGCAATTAATACCCGATAATGTCTTAAGATTCAACGCTAAGGTAATAATATCAGAAATAAGAAATTATAATAGGGTAATAGAAGTCACGCAAGAAAAAGGTCCATCCGCATCACCACCTTATCAAATTGTAAATGATTTAATATCTAAAAGAGAATATAACCTCTATGAGTGTAAATTTTATTTTCCAAGTCATGGATTCCCGAGTGGTGAGGGGATATCTATAGGAGGTTCTGAAAACAGATCTACCCCACTAGGTTCTCAGACCATAGAATTTGATTATAAATTTGTAAGTTCGGAGTTTCACAGATTTAAATTCATTCCTGCAAATATAAAAAAAGTAGAAGAAGGATTTAGCTATTCAAGGTATTCGGATGAGCAGTTTGATCCGAAAAAATTAACATCTTATGATACGAATAGAGCTGTTATTTCAGAAGGGAATAATCAAGGATTTTCCCAGAGTAGTTTTATATCACTTTTGGATCCAATACCTGAGGTATTTATCAAAGATACCATACCTGCTAAGAGAATTGATTTTCTAGGGCCTTCTGATTTGACAGCTTTGAAAAAAGGAGCACAATCTAAAAATTTCTTAAAGGATTTGGGTAAAAATCTCTTGAGAGGTGTTGCACAAGCCGGGGCAAATGCTATTAACCGAGAACTATCCAAAAAATTCAAAAATATCAACAAAGCACTTGATAATCTAAGAAATTCTAACCCACTTACCTCCAGAATGGGACCACCTAAAAACATATATAGAAAAGAAAGTAGACTAAAAAACGAAATAATTGGAAACTTGAGAAGTGCTTTGGGTCCCAAAAATTTAAGAGGGGCACCTGGGGGCGGTGGAGAAACCGGTATTGGTCCTAGTCCTTTTAGACCAGGCGGTTCAGTTCAAAGGATAGACAATCCAAACAATATTTATCCTGCTAGTGGATTAAATTCACAAATAGGTAGATTTCTTGGACCTAGTGTTCGGCCATTTTTTAGAAATTAAATTAGTATATGCATAATCCAGAGATAAGTAATAAAATTTTTATAGGTGTAGTTGAAAAGAATGATGATCCAAAAAGATTGGGCAGAGTGAAGGTTAGAATACCCCTTTACTTTGATGAAATTGATATTGATTCCGTCCCCTGGGCAAGACCATGGAAGGATCTTAATGGTAATGAATTTTCCGTACCTGATGTTGGTAAAATAGTTAGTGTTGTTTTTGATCAGGGAAATCCATATATGCCGGAATATATCTATGCCGAGCATTACAATATCAACCTTGAAAAAAAACTTGAAAGTTTAAATAAATCAGATTATCCATCATTCAAAGCCCTGTTTTTGGATCATTCAACACAAATATACAGATCAGAATCTGAAGGATTGAAAATAGATCATGAATATTCAAATATGAATATAACCAAAAATGGTAATATCAATATGAATTTAAAAGACAATTCCGCCAAATTGAATTTAGGAAGTCCAGACCCTGACCAAAGAGTTGTATTGGGTGATAATTTCATGAAATGGATGGATAAATTTATGGAAGCATTATCTGTTCCAGGAAGTAATTATTTAACTACCGTTCCCGGCGCACCGGTTGGGGTTGCACCGGGACTTGCACAAGTATATTTAGAATATAAAAGTTCTAGACAAAACAAATTCCTATCTAAGCACGTCAGAGTTCCGGAAAATGATAAAATAAAAGAACAAACAAGAGATTACGAAAATCAAAAAGGTGACAGGTGGCAAACAACTAAAAAAACAAATAGGAAAAAATGATTTCGGGTAATTCAAATCCTATAGGTGGAATTAAAAATTCTGTTAATAAAAATAATTTAAAAGCAGGAACTAGTATAAAAAATCCACTAACAAAAATTTCTCCTGCGACTCTTTTGCCCAAAAAAAGACAAATTACAGGACTTCCAGATTATTCAAATGATAAAATTCCAACGGATTGGTTTTTATATACAATTAATGAAGATAAACTAAAGACATCTAAAGTTGGGAACTTTCCAAACGGAAGAATACCTCTTAATAAAATGGTGAAGAATGAATATTTAGCTAAAGATATGAGTGGGGATAGTGCATATTTAATAAAATCAGCCTCGGAAGCTTTAAACAAACTGATGAAATTATATGAAGAAGCTAAATTTGACGGAAAGCAAGAGATTTTTTTCACAGATGGGTATCGTTCCAGAACCCGACAGATTGTCCTGAGAAAAAAAGATAGAAAAGCTGCTCGCTCGGGTAAATCCAATCATGGGTGGGGAATAAGTGTAGATATCCACTGGGGCGTACCACCTTCATTGAATCAAGACAGATTTATCTTACCCTCCGCATTCAAACATCCGGTATATAAGTGGTTTTTTGAAAATGCACCAAAGCTCGGATGGTACAATCCACCAAAACTTAGAGATTATAAGGATTTAGAGGAATGGTGGCATTGGGAATACAGAGGTACTGATAAATCAATAAGTCCAGTACCACCAGAATATCAAGGTAATTTTACAAAACAAGATATGGATTTAATTATAGAGGGTGGTGGAACTTTTGAAGGTGGTGAATATTTAACCGCTCCTCCTACTCCTCCAACACCACCACAGGGACCAACTGGGAGAATAGAGCCACCTACCCCAGGAGCAAAAAAAAGTATAGCAAAAATATTAAAAGATAATAAAAATAAATCTGTTTTAAGTTCCGCACCACTTCAAAAACAAAATAGTCCTTTGAAAAATTCACCATCAATGGAAAAAGCCCCTATAAAATCTGCACCCACACCACCTGATCCAAAAAAATTCAAAAATCTAAATCCCTCCGGTCCTCTTCCAAAACTTAGACCTAACGCAACTATTCTTCGCTAGGATCCGTTGGGGTAGTTTCTGATGTATCCCCTGTGGTTTTTTCCTTTTGAATTTCATGGACGATATATCCTGATATGGCAAATTCTACACCTGCCCACAGGACAATATCCGAGCTAGACAATTCAGATACATTCTCTGCTAGAAACCAAACCATACCCATTTGCCCGATGACAAAAGCTATACTAGATTCTATTCTCTTTTTAGAAAAGTAGGATTTACGGGATGTATAAATATTACCCAATTCTGTGATTAACCATTTGATATTACTCCATCCTAAGAATAATTTCACTTCAACTTTTGGTTTGTTATTTTTCATAAATTATTGTGTATTTGTATCTCCCCTCGGGAGTTTGTGTGTATTTCTCATCCTTTATCCTGAACCCAGGCGCTATTTGTTTTAATTTGTGGAGAGCCATTTTCTTTGCAGTTTCCTGATCTATGCTCTCCTGTGATATCTCTTGAATATTTCCCACTTGAGATTGTGTTGCGGTGGTGGGTGTGGATAATTCGGTAGATTCTAAAAACAATTTGAAATTTTTTAAGAGTTTCATAATTTTATATATAAATAAAAAAAACTATAAAATATGTACAGAACAGAAAACATAAGATATTCTCCACTATTTGAAGATGCTAATAGTGATGCAATAGATGATAATTTATTTACTTTCTCCTATCCAAATGATACTGTATATAAATATTACTATGATGATAGAGAAAAATCCGAAACCAAGGATATGTGGTGGGCATTTAACTTTAAAAGAACTAAAAAGAAAACTTGCTTAGATATAGAAACGGATTCTAAATTTGAAATTTCTATTGAAAAATTAAATAAAGAGTTCTCAAAAAGTGCAAAACTTAAAAAAACTGATCCCTCGCCTAGTGGTACTGCTACCGAAGAAGAAAAAAAATCAGATGATAAGGCAAAAGATAAGGAACCAAGTACTCTATTCCCGGATGAAAGTCCCGAAATGGTTAATAAAAAAATAATAGATCTTATAAAAGAAAAAAAAATAAAATTAGTTCGTTCTGGTGAAGACTATGGACAGGTTAGAAAATTATTTGTTACATATAAAGGTAAGGCGCCCAAAGAATCTACACAGGATATTATGAAAGATTACATGTCTAAATCAGGTATGGTAGATAATCCAAAAATAAAAGATCAGATAAGACAACAACAAGCCCAGAATAAAGAAGAAATAGTTATTCGTTTTGTAAAAAAAGATGATGCTAGTTATGACCAAGCTCCTGAAAATAACTCACTTGGGACTTTTTTATGTTTTTATTATGCTGGAGAATTAAAAGATAAAAGATGGAGTAAAAAGTGGAAATTTAAAGGAAAGGAAATATCGGATACGGAAAAAGATCGGCTACAGGATATTGTAAATGCTCTTGCTTGGAAGGAAAAATTAAAAATGGGTGACAAGAAAGAAGTTGTCCAGGATTCGTATCTATATCGTGATTTTAATAAATTTAAGATGTTCGAATAAAAAAATAAATGAATAGATATGATACTTAATTTTAATAAATTCACACAAGATACCACTCTGATAAAAGAAAATTCAACCTCCGGTGGTAAATATTCTTGGTGGAATTTAGATCCCTCTAACGATATAGAAGATTATGTAATAACCCCCGAACAAGCACAACAAGGGGATGCTCAAATAATAAAACAAATAAAAGTTTATTTTAATAATAACTCACAAATGAGGTACCAGGGGGAAGTTAATTCTTTTTGGACTGAGGATTTCTCAAAAACTATAAGGTTTTGGAAATGGAATTTTTCGCGATATAATTTCCCAAGTGGCAATAAAGACGGTAAAAAAATATGTAGAGATTTTTATAAAACTTTAGTTTATAACAGAGCAGGTAGTACAATACTATCTAGAATAAGAGATGTAGCATATAGACCAAATATCATTCAACAAAGTTGGTCAAATGATCCAATAAATAATTGGGCTAACAAATATTCAGCTAGTTTATTATCAAATAGACAAGAATTTTATAGTTTCAACCAGAGGGATCTTTCATTTCTTAATTCAACAAAAGGTTTGAGTGATTGGGAAAAGAATACAGCTTTTTCTGAAAAAATGATAAATGAAATTTTTGAGATGATGACAAAAAATGGTAAAGTTTCATCACAGATACCACCTGGATTGACTGATGGTCAAAAAGTTTTCCATAAATTATCCGCTTGCTTGGAACAGATAACAAAAATGGACAAAGAAAAACTACAAAAATATAAAAAATCATAACAAAAAATGATAGATCAACAACTACAAGATAGTCTTAAAGCTAAATTATTAGAATATAAAATAGAAGAGTTCGATGTTATAGACAGCGATCCGGAAATTTGGATTCAGATTGTATTTTTGGAGGAGGAAACTTTTGAATATCTGATGCAGTCTGTTAATTGTTTAGATGATCTAACTTTAAATTTACTCAGGGATTTTGATTGCAAAGTATTAATATCTGAATCTAAAGGGATACATTCTATTTTAGGTAAATTCAAAAAGAAATTTGTACATAAACCATATAACTATTATAATAAGCCTTCTACCTATTATAACCCATCGCCTACTAAACTTAAAAATTACGAGGAAGAGGAAGAGGAGGGTAGTGATTACCCAGATTGGCAAGATTTGAAAGATTTGAATAGTAAATATTTAATTACAACAGACACTAAAAATAAAATTTTATCTTCAAAATTCTATAAAGAGCTCATATTTAGCCAAACAGAAATAGAACATATTTCCAGAATAATTGAAGATAGAATACCATCTGAAATTGTACATAATTTCAAAGGTCCATATAAAAGTAACCAAAACGGTAATTCGTATTTTTGGAATACCCCATCAAGAGTGATAACACTCTACAAATTGGCAGCGCCTATTGATTCATATTCTAGAGAAGCCAGGGAATCGGGAGGAGTATATAATTTCTATCTCATAAAATTAGCTCCGAGAGATTTTAGTCAGACTAATTGGTTTTTATGTTTGAACATTGCAGAATTAAGGAAATTTAAATTTTAATATATACAAAAAAAACAATAAAATGATTAAGAATTTTCAAGATTTCGTTAATGAAAATGTTTCATCTGGATCTATTTCTATCAATTATGATACCTATTTAGATAGAGTTCGTCCTTTAGAATATCTAAATTCAAAAGAATATGTCATCAATGAAGAATTATGGGATATGAGTTTCGGAGATTGGGTGCATTTAGGTGTAGATATAGGTTCTATGGTATCTGATTTTTTTGTACCGGGCGCAGGTACCGTAATAGATATAGTACATGGTCTTTCGTACTTTGTTGAAGCTAATATAACCAATAAAGAAAAAGATAAACCTATGTTGTATTTATCAGGTTTGCTTACTTTGATGTTTGCATTCCCTGGTTTCAATCCTCTTCAAGCAGCATTTAAATTAATCACAAAACCATTTTCAAAAATATTTGGATTTGTATCGGGAAAAGCAGGTGCAAAAGGAGTTACACAAGCTGCAGAAGAATTAGCCAAATCACCTAAAATTACTAAGTTTGTGGAGAATTTAGAAGGAGGTTTTTCCGGTCTTAAAACTTTTTTTGAAAAAGAAACTAAGGAACTTGCAGAAGGGGCAGCTAAAAAAGAAGGATGGTTTTCAACATTCACGAATTGGTTAAAGAATAAGTTTGGTAAAATCATGCCGGATTGGCTAAAAAATACGAAAAAATGGATCACTGACCAATTTAATGTTGTAATAAAATCACTTGAAAATTTATTCACCGCCCTCAAAGAATCAAAATTAGGAAAAGCGGTATCTAAAGTGGCTAGTGGTAAGGTTGGTAAAATTGTAGGTAATATATTTAAACTAGGAGCAAAGGGTATAAAAATGATCTCAGATATAATAGCAAAGTATTTCATAAAAGGTTCCAAGCAATTTCAAGCTAGAATTGGAAAAAAAATGATGTCCCAATTCACCGAAATGGCCGCTGGTAAAGGATATGCAAAGGTTGGTGGAAATCTATTAATCGGTGCTGGAAAGAAAAATGCTGTCCTGATAGTCAAGGGATCAACCAAAGAAGGAACCAAAATGTTTAGCCGTCTCACATCTAAATTTACCAAAATGGCTGATGATATGATAGCAGAAGGCAGTTTAAAATTTGTTGGTCGTAACGGCAAGAAATTAACAGGTTCAGCATTTGAAAAATCAAAAGCAAGGTGGATCAAAAATATGGCCAAATCTAACACAATAAGATATGTACCATACGATAAACTTTCAACTAGTGTAGTATCATCTACTTCTAAATTAATGTCTGGTCTTACATCTGTGAATAGGAAAAAATTTCCTGTATTGTTCAAATGGTTGTTAGCTGGTTTTTGGATAAACAATGAAGTCGGTTCGGAAGATGCTCCAGATGAAGTGGGGGCTGACCAGGCATCAGGTGGTGAAATGCTTACAGAACAAGAGGCTATTCAATTAGAACAGTCTTTAGCAGCAGAAAATGAAACTTTTCCAGATAGTGCTTGGCAGCAATTTAACGAAGAGGAACAGCAGGAATTACTCGGACAAGTAAATCAAATTGACGTTAATGAATTAACAAATCTTGATGAAGATGAACAGGATGAGGAACAATTCCCAAAAAATATTAACCATTGTCTTTGGGCATCTTTTAAAGATATAGGGGAGATAGGAGACATTCCAGAAAAATCATACTACCTCACCCCCACAAAAGAACTTTACGAATTCCAAGATCAAAATGGGATTAAAGCTACAGGTGAGATAACAAAAGCTTCTCTAGAGATTTTGAAAGATAGGGTATCTAATCCGGATTTAACTAGTTATTTGAAAAATTTCCTTTTAACCTATGAACAACCAGAAGAAGAACAGTCTTCGGAATCTGATGATCAATCATCTGAAAATGATCCAGTAGCAGGTAAGGACTATACTCCTGAAAAGAAAAAAGAAAATGAAAAAGAAAAAGTTCAGGAAAGTCATCAGTTTATTATAAAGAAATTTAGTGATTTTAGTTACTGAACTTCTTTCCAAGTATTATCTATCAAAGAAAAACCCGGGTGCTGAAAAGCCACGGGTTTTTTCATAATGGCGTGACTGGATACACCTGTCCTCCACACCGCTTCGTTTAACCATACATCCGGAGATTCCCAAGAAAATTCCTGATAAGCTCTCAAAAAATAATCCCTAGCGTGTCTTGGAAGTAATACACAATGTGCTAGAATTATTTTTGTTGTTATCTGAAATTCGGGATATTCTGTATCCGGTTCACCATGGGGATAGGACTGAAGAGTGCCCCCAACGGTGGTATCCCCAAAAGAGAAGTATTTTATTTGATGTTTTTCACAAAATTCACTTGCTCTTTGGGATAATTGGCAAAACATTTCTGGGGTTATATCTAATATACAATCACACTCACACAATATTAGACCATCTATATCATCTGTAAAATTATTTAGGACTGCTTTTTTGAATGATTGGAAAGCTCCCCAATGTCCTGGTTTGTAATTTTTTGGATCTCCTCCTGTTATAGGGGTTATAGATAAATATTCATCACCGGTATAGGGGATGTTTATTTGTTGAATGTACTGAATACCGTGGTTAGATACATCTTTCAGATGACTTATAGATACTCTTTCCCTTTCGGCCGAGATGTCGGTAAGTATATGAACAAGTTTTAGATTTTTCACTTAATTTGTATTATTTTTTTATTTCGTTATATTTTTTTTAAATATTTTAAAAGTTTCTTGATAATATTTGTTCCTATGAAACCTGCGCCACCTGTTACCAAAACTGATTGCATATATTTTTTTCAATATTAGTATTTTTGAATAATGAATTTATAAAAACATTAAAAATTGGTAAGTAGGACTTAACCACGATGGCCAATATGATATACTTCATGCCAATAATACTATAAACTTAATTTATTATAAACATATAATAATTAAAAGTTTATAAAAAAAAATAAATTTATGTTTTTGAATTTAAGAAATGGACTCGAAAATTTTTTAGAGAAAACTAAAAATATTAATTACGAACAAAATGGCGCATTTAAATCAGAATTGTATTGTTTATATGCTATTTTCAATTATTTTAAATGTGATTTTTTTATCGAATCTGGTATTGACAATGGACACTCAACAAAAATTTTATTAGAACTTCTAAATTGCCCTTATATAGGTATAGATATAAATAGTGAATGTTATGGATCAAAAATTGAAAATGAACTTTTTACTTTTATTTGTGGGGATTCTAGTAAAACAATTCAAAATCTAATAGAAAATCTATCTGATAAAAAAATATTTATCTTTATCGATGGTCCTAAGGGTCATTATGCTATCGAAATGAAAAATAAACTATTAGAATATCCCAATATTAAATGTGTATCCCTACATGATACTTATGACGGTTTAGAAAACGAAAATCATAAAAGAATTTTTGAAACAAAGAGTAATAGTTTATTTAATAATAAGTATTTTTCTTTGATTAATCAAATGGGCAACAACAATATAAATACAATTTACAACCTTAAGAACAATTATAGTGATTTATTCTATTCGCAATGTTATCCGAATGGACCAGGTATTTCGTTTTATTCCAATGAATTAGTAAATTTTGAAATATGATGAATATTTTATTTTTTCCAAACTACAAATAATCTATCATCCGCTCTAATATTAATTTTTCTCTCTACACATTCATATTTGTTAAAAATTCCATCAAAATTTATTTTCAAAGTATTTTTTAGTAATTCAAAAGTTGTAAATTCTTGTATATCTTCACAAACATATATACCTCCAGGGTTTAGTTTTGGGAAATAATTGATAAAATTTTTCAATTGTTGTTTTATATCGTGATTTGCGTCATCAATTATGATATCAAAAAATAAACCATTCAAATTCTCTTGAATACTTAATTCATCTTCACAATCCATATTCATTAAATTAATTCTCTGATTTGTAGATAGATTATCTAGTGTTTTTTGATAATCTAGTGGAGTTGAATAGGGATAACCTCCTTCTAATTGTGAAAAGTTCTCAATACCAAATATTTTAGAATTTGGAAAATAATATTCCCAGAGTTTCAAAGATTCTCCATAAAGAACTCCTATTTCTAAGATATTCATTTCATCAAGTCTTCTTTGGTTGAAAATATTATCATAATATTCTAGATAATCGTGATTGGTTCCTTTGTCTGTTTTAAAGAGGTGTTGGATTTCTGTAAGTTTCATTTTTTATAATTGTTAATTTTTTTATAACTATTTTAATTTTGAATAAATAGTTTGTGTGAATGGGAAAGTCTTTGATAATTCATAATCAGACCCTCTTTTTTTTTAAAATAATTTGAGAGTTGGGGACTGGTATTATTTATAGTTAATTCGTTTATTTTCATATTTAAAATCCTCTCTTTATTCCCTTTTCATAAGGGATATTATTTTTTGTTAACATATAATCTATAACAGATTTATAAGTTCTATTCTTCAAATCTTGATGTATCCATAAAAATTCTTGCACTACTTGCTTATCTAGAAAGGGATACCTCATTTCTATTCCGAAACTTCCACCTACCCACTCTTCTTTAGCTATATAAGATTCCATAGTTGAACCCCAAAAACTAGCCCAAGGAAAAATAGATTCTAAATTTTCTGGAAAAAAACCGCCAAAATTGCTATGATTAAAATATCTTTGGCCATTGAAACCATAATCTGATATTATTTCGTCGGCACCGGTTCCTGACAGACAAATTTTGTAGTCATATTTTTTAGCCTCACGACAAATTGTCGCGAAATTATTAGATCCACCATCTTGTGGAAGAGGTATATATTCTTGATAATCTCCCTGTGATGAGTGTATAGTATAGATAAAATCCTCACATTTTTCTATAATATGTTGATTTGATATTCTGTAATCATCATCATTCTTATCAAAAAGAAAAATATTACAATTTTCATTAGCAATCTTTAATCTATCTTGTAAAACTTGTTCATTTTCACTACCTAAAAGTGTAAAACTTCCAAAACTTGTATTATTTGATATTAATTGTGAATAAATCAAACCACTATCGTATCCACTACTTAAACCTATAAATATTTTTTTATTAGTATTAGCTATTCTTTTTTTGATAGATTGTTCAAAACTATAGCACCAATCTTCATAGTGATTTTTATACTGTTTAAGATCAAATCGATATATATCAAACTCTTTTATAATTTCAAAACTATCCAAGGATATCACAATGGTCTTATTGGGTTGTGCTTTTAAGACATTTTTGTGTCCTATTTCCCTGAGTGGTGTTTGATAGCTAGAGCATCCAAACGAATTTTCATCCTTCGTGATAAACAGTGGTTTGGTTCCAAAAATATCAGACGACACCACTGCTATATTTTTTCCTATATCAACCAAACATATTGCAAATTCGCCATCAATCATTTTGGTAAATTCTGGTCCAAATTTTTTATAAAGAGGAATTATACATTCACCATCAAAAGAAAAATTACCAAAATCTCGGAAGTTATATATTTCCCCGTTATAAACTAAACAAACATCATCCTCTATTAGTGGTTGCGTTTTTATTTCTCCTGTTATAGATAATAGGTTATGAATGAGGGTATAATTTTCAATCAATCTCACTTGTGTAGAATCTGGCCCTCTGAATTTCAAATAATAATTCACACTTTCTAGATCTTGAAAGTTATTTGTTGAAAATAAAAAACTACACATAATTTCTCATATCTCTTGTATGTGGTATCAACTTATTTGTTGGTATGTTGTGAAAATCAGTGTTAGCAAATCCTGGTAGAATATTTGGAACTACTCCTGATTTCCATAAAACAAACGGGAAACTAATTTGATCTCTAGAACTAAATTTACAAATTTGTTCCCACCACATCAAGTTCAATTTTCTTACATTTTTTGTATTCCGTCTTACAATTACGGATAATTCAAATAATCCATTATTCTGTGGATAATTACACTCTCTATAAAATTCAACTTGTTTATTTACTTCATCCGGAATATTTTTCCCCCAATCTATTACAACCCGGGACTCATCATATACACAATTTCTTGTATTATGAATAAAAACACCAATATCACCTCCGGTCATATATTCATCTATTATTTTTTCAGGAGATTCTACAACTTCATGGGTGGAATCGATCCAAATTATCCATTCATAATTTGGAAAATAAAGCTCTGGTAAAATTTTGTATATTTTAGCATTCATTCGGTTTGTATATATCGGATGAGTTGAGAAATTCTGAATTTTACTTTGTCTCCATACATTCACATTTTGATATTTATCCACAAAGGCGTAATAGTCAGCTTTCTGGAATTTTACAGAGGGATCAACCAGAGGAATCTTTAAACCACTTATAGCTGTTACTATTGCTATTTTATTTTGCATCAACAATTTATATAATTTTTTTATCTTTTAGTTTTCTACCAATTAAAATTCCACCTA
>Ga0172376_10005176_pt1 | contig 14640 bp, 14 predicted proteins | sample Lak35m_FD_121114 | JGI IMG/M metagenome (GOLD analysis project Ga0172376, IMG submission 121114) | Freshwater microbial communities from Kabuno Bay, South-Kivu, Congo - kab_092012_35m | ecosystem: Environmental > Aquatic > Freshwater > Lake | place: Democratic Republic of the Congo: South-Kivu...
AGGAGGCCGGGAGCAGGAGCACATGGCACGGCCCGACAAGGAACTGTCCCAAGCGGAGGTCGCCGTCTGCTGTGGCCTGTGAGTCGATCACCAGGCGGATGCCCTCGTAGCGCCCCGGGTTCGGCACGATGAAGGCAGCGTCAGGAGACCAGACGGACAAGTTGCCGCTGGCGTTGGTGAGATCCCGGTCTACAGCGATCTGCGCCCGGGGGCCGTTCGCCGCGTTGCTCCACCGGCCCTCCCGGTTGGTCGTGACCTTGGCGTAGCGGGTGAGGCCGCTACCGAGGTCCACCGTGGCGCCAACGAGCTCGTGAGCGGTGAACCAGTTGGTGGCCGCCCCGTTGGGAACGAGCGTGCGCCCGTAGCGCTGAAAGGCGAGGGCCGTGCGCCCTGCCGCCAGGTCGATGATAAAGATGGTGCCCCACACGCCAGCGCTACGGCCCTCGATGCGGCCCGTCCGCCAGTTGGCGCCCCGGAGCACGATGCCCAGGAGGCCGGCAAGCATCTCCCGATCCGAGCCGCCCCACCGGACGGCGATCGTCTGCGCCCCCGTGGTGGAGCTGCGCCACATGCGCCGGGGATTGCGGTTCAGCGTTGGGAGCACGCGCTCCACCGGGTACGGCGATGCCTGGTTGATCGTCCAGGTCTCCCCGCGCCGGGTCGGCCCGTCCTGGGCAAGCGCGTAGACGCCCTCGCAGATGTAGGAGCGCGCACCGGGGCCGGCGATGGGGCGCCCCCAGAGCGAGTCACGAAGGACGGGAGGCGTGGTGAGCGTCCACCACAGGTGCGTGCTCCCCGCGTTGCCGGTGTCCGCCGTCAAAGAGTTTGATTGCGCACGGCAGAGCTGCGCCATGTGCCAATCGGAGTCCGTGGTCACACCCAGGCCGGGCGCCGTGATGTGCCCCCAGGCCATATAGCTATTGTTGGCGCCGGCCCCCGCGTCTGCCAGCGTGTAGGTGCCCGGGTCAGTAGTCCAGCTCCGCCGCTCCGCGCCTGGCGTGTAGGTCCGGTGCCACACCTGCACCGAGCCCGTCACCCGGTCCACGGCGATCCGATACTGCCGCGTCTCGTTGGCCAGGCCAGTGACGGTGTAGAGCGTCGTAGGGCCGGTAGCGTCCACCACGCGGTAGCCGTCCGTGTCGAGGTGCACGCGCGCTACCCGGGTCACGGTGCCGTTGGAGACGCGCACCTCCACCGCCACGCGGGCGATCGCCAGGGCGCCATTCACGATGTTGCCTACCGCCCATTCCCCGAGCACATGCGTTCGATCGAGGAAGCTTGCGGTGGTCTGGTAGTACCGCGTCCCCGTGCCCTGCGTCTCGATGTTGAGAAGCGGAGTGCCGGAGGTGGACAGCGTGGCGCTCGAGGTTGCCGTCTGCGTTTGCGTCCAACCGGTGATGTTGACCGGGGCCTCGATGGGCGCCCAGGTTTGGTCCCAGGAGCCGCGATCCTGCGGCCGGGCCGCATCGCCCACCGGAGGCAGAGTCAGCGAACTCCACCCGCCCAGGTAGGCCACAAGAAGGCTGTTCTGCGTGGTGGTCGCTGTGTCGATGTCCGGCTGGGCGAGCATGACCACGCGCCCCCGGGAAGCCGCCATGGACAGCCGATGGAGGAAGGAGTTGCCGGTGTCCACGCTCCGGGCGATGCGCGCCCCGTCATCCGTCCGAGTGAAGTCGCCCGGATTGCGCCCAAGGGGTGCCCAGCTCTGGCCGAAGTCCTCACTGTAGGCCGCAACGATCTCGCGGTTGGCCGCGTCCGTCTTCGCAAGCGCCATCCAGACGATGCCGAAGTCATCCGCGCAGATCGCCAAGTCGGCCTCAGTGATCTGGATCGCGCTGTTCAGCCCCACGGTGCGCGTGGTGATGACCTGGCAATCGTTGTCCCACTGAGGAGCAAGGGCGGAGTTGGTGCTGTAGACCTCCGAGCGCATGAGGGGCACCCAGCCAGAGCCCAGCCGCCGGAGGTTCACCTGGTCGAGGTCGGCGCGGAGGTAGGCCACCACGAAGACGCCGCCAGCGGAGAAGACCTCGTGGAAGCCTCCATCCTCGCCATCGGCAGAAACGCCGCTCTGCGTGCTCACCACGCTGGCCGTCTGCCCGAAATCGTCAGAGACGAACTGCCTGAGCACATCGCACCGATCGGCCCCGGTGGACACCTCGAGGCGGACAAGGTGCGCCACGAGCAACACCTGGCCAGCCCGGTAGGCTCCGCGCAGCCGCCGCACGGCCTTGTTGTTGCTGGAGGCCGCGAAGGTGTTGCCGGCGATCACCTGGTCTGCCGCGCTCGAGGCCAAGCCCTCCCCGCGCAGCGTCCAGCTCAGGCCGCCGTTGGTCGTCTCCCAGGCCTGGAGCGCCACCCGCCGCTCAAGGAGGCCAGCGGTGGGCGTCTCCACGAAGGCAAAGAGCATTGCCCGATCTTGGGCGATGGGCACGATGCAAGGCGCGATGGCGTCTCGCCCGGTCGCGCCGGCATCCCAGACCACGGAGCGCGTCCAGCTCGTCTCCGAAGCGCGCCGCCGCCACATGTAGAGGGTGCCGCCGTCCGCAAAGTTGATGCCGCCGCATCCGGCCGCCAACAGGCCCCCATCTGCAAAGGCGGCCACATGCGAGGTCTGCACATCGTCCGTCGCAGACCAGTTGAGCGCCTCGATGGCGGACACGGAGGCCGGGACCTCCCAGCCTTCATAGTCCCCGGAGGTGCCGGGCCGCATGATGAGCGCGCCTGCATCGAGCTTGGGGCCGGGGTGCCCGCCGGCCGCCGCATAGACGCTGATCTGCTGCGCCTGCGCCCCCTGCGCCCGCAGCGTGAGCTGCCCCGTCTGCCCGGCGGTAGGCACACCGGCCGTCACGCCGGCCTGGTTGAAGCTCGACTCGTCACGCCAGACCTCAGTGATCTCCCCGGCGGTCTCGATGATGGCCTGGTACACGGAGCGGGTGACAGCGGGCATCTCAGAACCCCTTACGGCCGGCGTTGCTTACCACGGTGCCCCGCACGGCGCGGGCCAGAACCGAGGGCCGGCGGAGCTCCGACTGTACGAAGCGCCCAAAGCCCATGACCGGCGTGACGATGATCTGCCCACCGGCGCCGCCGCCACCATCGCCACGGTTGACCGCGCGCACACCGGCCTCCCCTCCGAGGTGCCGCACGCCCTGACGAGACAGCACCGCTTCCCCAGGGAGCACGGTAGCCATTACCTCGTCTCCCATGGGCTTGGGCACCATGCCGCCGCGATGGAACTTAGGCGGCGCTGCGCTCGAGATCGCCGCGACCTGCGCCGCGACCGCCGCACCAAGCAAAGAGGCCGCGATGGGGCCGGCCACCGGGCCAAGAGTCAAGGCCTGGAGGATGGCCTGGGCGCCCTGCACCGTGGCTTGAGCGATGGCCGCCGCCTGGGAGATGCGGAACCCGCGCAACGCGCCCTTCTTCGCTGCCTGCTCACGCGCCCGGAGCTGGCGTTCCTCCGCCGCCGTGATGTCCTCTCCGAGCTTCTCCCGGGCCTCCTTCACGGCGTCAAGCTCTTGCTGTGCCCGCTGTGAGGTGAGCTGCCCGATGGCTGCGGCTGCGGCTGCGGCGGCCGCCACGGTGCCGGCGATGGCGCGCGTGGATGCCTCGAAGCGGGCGATGGTCGCCAGCCGATCGCGCTCCTGCGCTTCTGCGTTGGCCTCCCGCGCCGCCTCGAGGTTCTTCTCCTCCTGCACCGCGATCTGAGTCAGGCGGATGCCCCGGAGACGGAGCGCCTCTTCCGTCTGCCCCAGCTCAACAAGGGCCGCCGTCTCAGCGTCCACCGCCGCGCGCTGGCGATCGGCCCGCGCCTGGATCGCGGCCACCTGGTCCTCAAACGAGCCCGTGAGCTCCGCCTGCGTTTCGAGCACCTTGGCGTTGGCCTCCGCCACCGCCTCTTGGCCGGCCCGCGCCCGCTCGAAGCTCTTCTGGATCTCTGCGGCCTTCTTCGCCGCCTCCGCCGCGTCATCCTGCGCCTTCTTGGCGTCCTTGTTCGCCTGTGTGCCCTCCTTCGTCGCCTTCGTGACGGCAATCTGAGTGCTGATCAGCTTCGTTGCTTGAGCGTCATAGTCCTTGGTTGCGGTGTCCAGAGACTTGATGCTCGTATCGAGCTCCCCGATCACGAAAGCGGCCGCGTCCTTGCCGGCCGACTCTGCGAAGGCGTCGATGGCTCGCCCTGCCGCATAGAACTTGTTTGCCAGCCCATCGGCGCCCAGCGCGTTGGCCAGCTCAGCAAAGGTGAGGATGAGGCCCTCAGCAATCGTGATGATCGGCAACATGCCGCGCACGGCAAGCTCACCCCACCCGTCCGCCAGGTCCCGAACGATGCCGCGTCCCTCCCCCGCCGTGTTGATGGTGTCGATCAGCGCCAATCCGAGCTTGACAGTCAGGAAAGCCACCCGCTCCACCACCGGGGCAAGATCGGCGCCAAGCACCTCCACCACACGAGCGCCCACCACCGTCAGCGATTGCATGGCCGCGTTGGCGCCCTCAAGGGAGGCCTGCGCCTCCGGTGAGAGACCCTCGAAGCCTTCGATCTCCCGGAACGGTTCCAGCGCCTTCTGCGCCTCGAGCGCCGCCTGCACCAGCTTGACCGCGCCCACCGCCGCCGCACCGAGCCCGATCGCCAGCGCTCCTACCGCCGCCACGGTGGCCGTCACCGGGTTGGCGAGTGCCGCCATCCCGCGTCCGAGCTTCTCCACCGTGTCTTTGGAGAAGCCCGCCGCGTCCCCGAGCTCGAGGAGGCCGCCCATCGCCTCTTGGGAGGCCTTCTTCGTCGCATCCGCGCCCTGCCGCGATGCCTTGGCCTGCGCAGAGGCCGCCTTCTTCGCTGCCACCTCCGCCTTACGGTAGCTGATCTCGAGTTGCCGTACGGCCGCGTCCGCCTCCTTCTTCGTGAGGCCGGGGACCTGGGCAAGCTCTTTGCGCAGGGCGGAGAGGTCCGCCTCAAAGGTCAGAGAGACCGACTCGTTAGCCGCCACTTGCCACCTCCGCCGCCTCAACGGCCATGCGCTCCGCAAGCGCCTTGTTGGCCCGCCGGCCTGGGTCCCTCACCAGAACAGACCAAGCGTGCTTCGGGCGGGCACCGCTGCCGATCCGCGCGTAGTAGTCGTCGATGGACTCCCCGCGCTTCCGGCGTGCCCAGGCGATGCGCTGCCCAGGCCCAAGGCCGATCTGCCGTGAGCGGATCTTGTAAGCCCACTCCGCCCGGTTGTAGAGCACAACCGCCACACCGAAGGGGCGCTGGTCGATGCGGATGCCGAAGAGGGCCGCGCTGTGCTCCGCGACAGAGTGCCCCTTCTTGCGAGCGGTCGCCTGGTAGGCCGGGCCGGTAAGCTCGAGGCCGGTGCGCGGGCTACGCTCTACCGGCCACTCCCGCTCCGCCGTCGTCTCAATGCCCTTCGCTACGCCAGTCAGCGCAGCGGTGAGCTTCTCCCGAAGGGGTGCACCCAGGAGCCGCTCCTGGATGGCCTTGAGCGCCCGGGTGTTGAGCTTCACGCCGAAGTCCGCCACCCGTCACCTCTTGCGCTTGCTGCGTTCTGCTTCGTCCGCCCGGAGGCGGAGATCCGCCAGGATGAGCGCCTGGTCTTGCCGGGAGAGGGTAGCCCACCACGACGGCGGGTGCCCGTACTCCCGGCAGACTTGGATGATCACCCGGTCGAACTCCCCCCGGGCGCGGAGAAACCCGCCGCCGCCTTGACCTCCGCTTCAGTGAGGCACGGCTGTACCGCCAGCTCAAGCGCTTGGGCGCCCGCCAACCGGACCTCGCCGTACCCGACCTTGCGGGACAGGAAGTAGTCGATCACCTCCCGCCCGTACTGCGCCAGGGGGACAGCGTGGGCGCGGGCGAGGGGCGCCACGGGGCAGGTGCCCGGAGGCAGGCAGAGGCCCAAGGCGGCGCCCTGAGCGGCCGCCGGGTTCTTGCCCGCAAGCTCTGCAAGCTCCCAGGCCAGGGAGGGCGTGCACGGACTGAGCGCGTGCGTTGCCCCGTCGATGGTAATGGTGGTCATCTCGTCTCTCCAGTGAACCGAGATCAGGCGAAGGTGAGCGAGCCGTAGACGGTCCCGTTGACCGTCAGGACATTGGGGCGGCCCTCACCGATGGAGAAGGTGCACGCCACATTGGTAAGCGTGATCGTGTCGTCTTTCGTGAGGCCGTGGTTGGTGCCCTCGATGGTCAGCTTGAGGCCAACCGTGAAGACCTCCGGGCTGTTCGTGCTCTGCGTGACATTGGCGGTGTAGACATTGGACTTGCGGAGGAAGTCCACCGCATTCTCAAGCGTGGCGCTCATCACGGTGGAGAGCATCGCGGTGAAGCTGATCGTGGGGAAGGTCTTGTCCCCGTAGCGGATCGAGTGCAGAGCGCCGCGAGTCTGGTAGGCCACCACCTCCCGGAGGTCCTTGCTCAGGCCGTCGATGGTCAGGTCACCCTGCGTGAACGGGACCACGATGGTAACGGGAGAGCCGGTGCCATCGAGGAGGGTGATGGAGCCATCGGTGTCATGCCGGACAACGGTATCGAAAGCCATGGGGCCTCCTCAGACGGTGGGGACGCGGTGGTAGACGAGGAACTCAAGCGTAGACAGGATGAATTCCGCTTGAGGGGTCAGCTCTTGGTTGGCGCGCACGAAGTAGATTTGGCACGAAGCCAGGTTGCCGGGGGCCATGACCTTGACGATCGCCGTGTCGGCTGCATCGCTGGCGGCATCGAGATCGGCCACCTGGGCGTCTGCCCGGAGCTTGTGAGCCAGCCGAACCGTTACCGGCGTCTGCACATAGACGCCATCGGCGGTGCGGAGCTGCCGATCCTGCGGCGCCGGCTCCGTCACGCCCAGGCCGACAGCGAAGCGCCCCGCCATCTCGCGCGCGGAGTCATCCCCGAAAAGCTCAGGGGCGAAGGCCGAGACGCGCAGGCCGGCGATGGTTGCGACCGCCGTCTGGATGCGCTGCCGGAGCGCGGTGCGGGTCAGTAGAGCCATGAGCGCCGCCCCCCGCTGAGGAAGGTTGGGCCCCGACTGGAGCGCCGCCGGTCGTCATCTACGAGCTGGCCTTGTTCGTCCGCATCGTAGCGGAAGTTAAGCCGCGTCCAGGCCGCCTCATAGTGCCGCCGATAGGAGGCCGCCCGCATCTCGTAAGCCTCGTTGAGCCGGGTGGCGAGGTCCTCGAAGATGAGCGCCAGGCTCAGGTAGAGGTGCGCATCGCGGATAGCCACTGGACTCATCACGAGCCACGGGCGCTGCCCCTGGCCAATGATGCGAGCGTTGATCTGGTTCCAGGCCTCATCACGCCATGTAGTGTAGGTCGTCTCCGAGGTCAGCGCCGTGGGCGAGGTCGGATCGAGGCCGGAGGCGATGTTGTAAAGGTCCGTGTCGGTGATGACCGGGTGGAGCTTGGTGCGGACCAGCGCCGCTTCGTTTCGGTAGACCGTGGGCACGCCACTCACCGCAGCGGTCCACTCCACACGCCAGGCGTCCCCGAGGGCCTCCTGAGCGGTGATAGCGGCCGCCACGGTGTGTAAGCTCGTGGCGGCCGGAGTCACGGAGGCCGCCGACACCAGCGCCGACCCGTCCGGCCGGTAGACGGACACCGTGAGCGCGGAGGGAGTGACCGCCGCGCCTTTCTGCTCGATGCGCAGAGACAACGCGGAGTCAACCCCCCGCACCAGGAGGTCTACCAGTTGGAAGCGGGCGGCGGGGTAGCTCATCTCAGGCCGTCAGGAGGGGCATGAGGTGGTAGATCACGCGCACACCGATAAAGCCAGCGGTGAAGCTCGTGGCCGTGCCGTCGCCCAGGTTGGCATCTGCGGTGATCTTGCACTTGAGCGCCACGGCCGAAGTCGGCGCGTAGGGGCCGGCTGCGGTGGGAGTCCAGGTGCGGGTGGGACCGGCCGCCAGGATCGAAGTCGAGGTCACGAAGGCGTCAGGATCGGAGGCGGTGCCGACCTCGACAGCCACCGCGGTAGCGGTCGGGTGCGCGGCGGAGACCATCTTCTCCAGGATGACTTCACGGATAATGGCGTTGGCCGGGATGGAGCCCAGGTCAAGCGTCTCCGTGGTAGCGGCCGCCACGGCGTCCGTGATGGGGAGCCCAAAGCTGAGCTCGAGCTCGTTGCGGCCGATGGCCCGGGAGGCGAGAGTCGTAGCGGCCATGCGGCCTCCTATTCACTTCTTGGGGGGACGGGTGGCCGGGGCAACGCCCCCGGCAGCGTAGGCCTTGAGGCCATCGAGCTGGGCGCGCAGGCCATCCACGCGGGCTGCGGCCGGCGGGCTGAAGGCCGCCTGAGACTGCGCCTGCTGAAGCTGCGAGATCAGCTCTTGGATCTTCTCTTCCATGACGGAGGTGTGCGGCCGCGCCACCATGCCGCGCGACACCAGGGCATCGAGCCACTTCCGGTAGCCGGCCTGGTCAGAGTGCCACACCACGCGATCCGCGAGCACCTCCGGGGACTCCCAGGCCGTCACCCAGACCATCCCGCCGCGCCGCGTCGGGTAGCCGCGCAGGTAGCCGGGCCGGCCGTCCGGTGTGTCGGTGGCCTCCGCCGCCTCAAGGGGGATCGTCTTCCAGCCCTCCTTCGAGCTCATGGCCTCAGCCATCGAGGTGTCGCCGTACTCGTCCACATTGTTGAGGCCGGGAGACTTCCAAAGCCGATCGAGACACGGAAAGAGGTTGCCCTCTCCGTCCAGGTTCCAGCTAAACGGGTGCGCCCGGAGGTAGAACTCCGGGGACTGGTCCGTGGGCAAGCCCTGATTGCCGCCGTAACTCTGCATGGTGGGCAGAGCGCCGCTTGACGGGGCCGCTCCGTGACTGATGATGGGCATTGACTCTCCAGTGATCCGGGGCGAAGGCAAACGGGGCCGGCCGGGTAGGCGGCCGGGCTGGAGAGGCCCCGGGCCTCCCCAGCCGACCCCGAGACGATCAGCGGCGGGACAGCAGAGCCACGCCCAAAGCGTCCTGCACCTTCGCCGTGCCGAAGTAGCTGCGGCCGACGATCTTGGTGAGGTCCGCGCTGGCGGAGCGCTCGAACTCGACGGCCACCTGGCCCGCATCGGAGACGATGATGGAGCCCTCAGCGCCGGGCACCGGCGGCGGGGAGGCGAAGGCCTGGGCGATGGCGCCATAGCCCATCATCGCGCCCTTGGAGTCGGCGCCCGCGTTGGCGGAGGGGACCTTGCTGGAGGCGAAGATGTCCACGCCAGCGAAGGAGCCCTGGTAGCCCTGGCCGAAGCGGTCGATCATGTCCTGGGTGGGCTCCTTGTACTGGCGAGCGCCACCGAGGGAGGCGATCGAGTCCTGGAGCTCCGTGACCTGCTTGGGGAACAGGATCGAGACAAGCGGGCCGTTCACATTGGCCTGCTGGAGCGCGTAGCGGCCAGAGAGGAAGGTCTCCACCGTCATGGCGGTGCCAGTGGTGCCCTTGACCGAAGTGAAGCCGGACGCCGCCGTGGCGATCGCAGCGGTCTTGGCCATCCGGTAGCCGCCGACCATATCCGAGAGGAAGCGGAGGAGGTTGCGGAGGCCCACGCTGGAGGTGATCTGCGCCAAGCCGCTGATCTCGCGCTGGAGCGCAAAGCGGGCGATGGTCACGCTGGCCGAAGCGTCCGTCAGCGCCACATTGGAGCTGGAGGCGTTCTCGTTCACCGAGGTCATCACATCGTAGCCATCGAGGCCCGCCAGCGGGATCTTGACGACGGTGGAGCCCTGGGCACCCACATCGCCAAGCTGCATGATGGCCGGGTGGGCGGAGAGGTCGGCGCGATCCGCCAGGAGGAGCATGAGCTCGTTGCGGATGACTTCGGCGACGGTGAGATCGCCGAGACCAGAGTAGTAGATCTCATTGGCCATGTTGGCACTCCAAAACGCGGTGGAGGGTATCGAGGCCGACGCGTTTTACGGGGAGCGACCCGGGGCCGGGGATAGGCTACCACCCGGCCCCAAAGCCGTCAACCGCCCATGAGCTTGGCGCGTGCCGCCTTCCACTGGTCCGGCGTCAGCTTGCCCGAAGCGCCGGCCGTGGGGGCCGCCTGCACCGCGCCGCGATCGGCCGCCGGGAGCCGCGCGCCCCCGAAGCCCGCCGCCGCACCGGGAGCCCCCGAAGGAGGCACAGGGGCCGCCGGGGCGACGGGGGCCAAAGCCTGGAGGTGGGGGCGCAGGAGGAAGGGGGCCTCATCCGGCTTGCTCTTCCAGGTGCTAACCAGCTCCACGAGATCGGGACGCGCACCGTCCTTGCCGGGCTGGATGCGGTCGTACTCAGCCTCGATGGCCGCCGCCAGATCCGGGTGCGAGATGCCGGCGCCCGTGAGCGCCTTCCACCGGTCGAAACGGGTGGCGGTCGCCTCCGCTGCCTGCTTGGCCGCAGTGAGCTCCGCCTCGAGGGCCGCCGCACGCTGCGCCGCCGTGCCGGCCTGCTTCACTTCGCCTTCCAGTCCAGCGATCCGGGCCTCAGCCTCCCGGAGCTTCTCGATGGTCTCTCGAAAGCGCGCATAGGGTACGGTGTCCGCCGTCTCGTTGCTCATTGACTCTCTCCAGAGGAAGTGAACTGCTCACGGAGCTTGCGCCCCGTCCGGGTCTCGATGAAGGACTCATAGAGCGCGGGGGCCTCCCGTCGCATGACGGTAAGCGCCCAACGCACTCCGGCGTCTCCGCCCCAAAGCTGCCAAGCCTGCCAACCCTTGCCCTGCTCAGACCAGGTGGCGCCCTCCTGGTCAATCAAGTGCCGGGCAAAGTACCGGACCATGCGGAGCACGGTGTCAAAGGAGACCACCCGCCGGTTGCTCAAGTCCCGTGCCCGCGCCAGGCCAACCTCCGTGCCGCCGCGCTCCGAAGGGGGCTTCGTGGCGCGAACCTCGAGGCCACGAGCGGCGGCTGCGGCAACATCGGCAGGGGGGCGGATGGGCATTAGCCCGCGTCCTCTTCGTCGTCAGCCACGATCGAGAGCACCTCGTCAAGCGACTCGAGGGCGGTGCGGAGGAACGCTTCGACCTCTCCGCCCGGGTTGAGTGCGAGGGCCGCACCGAGGGCGATCCGGGCGCCGTCGATCTCCTCCGCCAGGTCGTCAGTCGATACGGGCGCCGCCGCCGGCCTGGCAGGGGTCGCAGGCGTTGCGGGCGCCACCTCTGCCGTGGGCTCTTCGAGCTCCTCCACGCGCCGCGCCGCCACCTCGAAGGACAGCCCAGGGTGCATCTCCTGGTAGGCCTCCGCTTGCGACATAAGGCCGGCCGCCAGAAGAGCCAGCACATCTTCGCGCCGCGCCCGGCGTTCATCCGGGCTGAGCGGGAGCTCCTTGTAGCGGACCTGGTAGCCGGACTCCGGGAACCCAGCGCCGGCCGGGAACCCAAGGTAGCGGTTGAGCAAGATGGCGCTCAGCGCAACCAAGCGCTCGTCAGAGTCGCGCATCGAGACCGCCGCCCGCCGCTGCGCCGTCCGCTTGCCCTCGTTGGTCAGCGCGATCGCCGCCCCGCTCCGGGCGGTGGAGGTCATGCGCTGGAGGTCGGAGGGCGGCACGCCCATCGAGACAGCCAGGCGGGCCGTCATGGACTCGAGCACGCCCTGCATCTTCTCCACATCGGCCCCGGCCTGGAACTGCCCGACCATGGGTTGGCCTGCATCCTCCGTGTCCCGCGCAGACCGGAAGCGGAGCAAGGAGGCCGGATCGGTGACCACCTCCGAGCGCCGCCCGTTCTGAGTCTCCACCACCTCTGCCGCGTCCACCTCGAGGTTGACGACATAGCGTTGGGGCCACGAAGAGTCCCGGAAGGAGTGAGCCACAAAGGCAGAGAAGACGGCCATATCCAAGGACCCGTCCACCACCTCCTGGATGGCGTAGGGGTCCCAGAGACGGTCTCCAGGCCGGACGGCGTGGTACAGCACATAGGGCAGCACGGGGCGCCCGTCCGCCCGCCGGTAGGGGTAGGCCTCCCCGGAGAAGTCGCCGCCCAGCGTGGCGCCGGAGATGTCCTCTCCGAGTGTGCCGCCGCCCGTCAGGAGATGCACGCGGTAGACCGGCGCCTCCGGGTCCGCCACCGAGACCACATCGACAGTCCAGACCGGCTCCGGGCCGTGGCCCTCGAGGTGCCGCAAGCGGTACTCGTGAACCGTGCGGGGCTGCTCCGGGGCGTCCACGGGCGCATCTGCCCAGACCATATCCGGGTAAACCGGACGAAAGCGGAGCCGCCCGTCTTCGCTCACATGCGCCCGCACCAACATCTCCCGGAGGCCGGTGGTGTAGAACTGAGTGCGCGCCATGAGGCCCCAAAGCCCGGCGATGCGGAGCTGGCGCTCGATGCCCACCGCTTCGCTGCGCTCATGCGTGACTTCGGGCTCGTGATCGTAAAGCACGCTGAGCTCACGACAGCCCGCCTCGAAGACATTGGCCGCAAGCGAGACCGGCCCCCAGGCCTCCCGCCGCACGCTGCCGAGGTGGCGCTCGAGGTGGCGCTCAAGGTCCGCGCGCCACACCCCATCCAAGAGCCGCCGTCGCCGCCGGGTCTCCTCCCAGCGGGCGCGGGTCGTCTCGTCAGGTGCGGACGGGGGCGCGTAGCCGAGGGCGTCACGAGGGTACATCGAGTGCCTCAGTAGAAGCGAAGGGTGCGCGCGGCGGACGCCCGGGAGAGCGTAGCCTGCCGCCGGAAGATGTGCGATTGTAGCGCGTAGCGCAGGGCGTCCAGCTTATCCTTGTGCACATCGTCGGCACCCTGCCACTTCTCGAAGGCGTCGATGAGGTGCGCGCAGCGTGGCGAGATGACAAAGCAGCCAGGCTCGACCATGAGCTGGTAGACCCATCGACAGCCCGCCATGACGGAGCCCTTGTTGCGGCCGACACCACGCTTGACCGTGAGGATGCCGGGCTTGAGGCTGCGCTCATCCACATGCAAGAGCCGGGCAAGGTTGGCCTGGAGGTCCCGGTTGGCCTTCTTGTCTCCGGTGCCGCCGATGTGGATACGGTCGCCCCACACTTCGTCCAGGTCCTTCCAAGAGAAGCCGTTGCGATCGAGCATCTCCAGGAGCGCCAAGGCATCCGCCTTCTGGCTTCGAGCGTGCGCGCCTACATCTTCGTCCAGGACGATCACCCGGTAGGGGTCGGCCTCCTTCACCGGCCGCTGGACAGCCGCCAGGATGGCGCTCTGCTTGTATTCCTTGGTCCCGTGATCGAGGCCAAGGACCAGCTCCCACTCACCTTCTGGCAGGCCGGTGATGGGCCGCACATGGATGCCGGTGTCGAAGGCGTCGAAGACGCGCGTGATCGTCCGGGTCTCCCATCCGCCATGGATGCGCACATCGCGCTCCGAGGGCAGGCAGACCCGCTCCGCCTCCGCGATCCACGCCGCATCCATCGGCCGCCCATCCGGCAGCTTGAGCGGATCGTGCTCCCCGATCGGCACGAGGGCCTCCGGTGTGAGCCGGGTGTGATGCTCCGAGATCGTGCCCTCTTCGACCATGGCGCGCAGCCACTCCACCGGGGCGCCGATCGGCGTAAGCGTAAGGCAGACCTGGCCTTGGAGACGCTTGACCCGCTGGAGCACCTCCGCGAACACGGTAGGCCGGGGGGGCTCGTCGAAGAGCACGAGGTTGATCGTGGCGCCCGCCAGATCGAGCGAGTCTTGGTTGCTCGTCTTAAACCGGACGATCGCGCCGTTCTTGTAGATGGCCGCCGGCTTGTTGGCGTGGAAGCCGTTGACCGGATCGAAGCGGCAATCCTCGATCAGGTGGCGCCGCGCCACCTGCCAGAGCTTCTCCTGAATGGCAAGCGACTGAGGCCAGGATGCGCAGACCACCCAGGCCTCCCACCGCGCGCCCGGCGGGCGGGCCGCCACCTGGCGGAGCGGGTGCCGCCCAAGCGCCTGGAAGTGCACCTCAGCCAGGCCGGCCATGGTCTTGCCCACCTGGTTGCCCGCGCGCAAAAGCTTGATGGGCGCGTCGTCTGCGAGGAAGGAGGCCTGGACAGGAAGCCAGCTGATCCACTCAAGCGGGTCCTCCTGGCAGGCCTTCACGATCGCGCGCATCTTCTCTAGGGCATGGAGCGTGTCCACCGTCACGCGGCGCCCTCGAGCGCCCGCCGGAGCTTGGCCGGGAGCTGAGCACGGAGACGCTCGAGCTCCGCCGCCGCTGCCGCCGCGTCCACCGGCAGCCCATCCGCCTTGGGCGCCGCCAGCTCGTGACGCGCCGCCAAGAGGTCCTTGATCGTGCGGGCCGCACCGGAGGCCCAATCGCCACGCTCCGCGCTGAGGAACCGGGTGAGGGCGTTCGCCAGGACTCCGAGGGCCTCTTCGTAAGGGAGCGCCGCCAGGTCAACGGCCGGGGGCGGGAGCTCCACCGCCTCCAGGAGAGGTGCAGGCCCAGTGGGCGCCTGCGTAGCGGTCGCGCCGATCGGGTACAGGCGAAGCGTGGGCGCCGCCGGGCGGTCCTTCGTGAGCCGTGCGGCCACACGCCACACCGTCCGCTCCGAGCATCCGAGCCGTTGGGCAAGCTCCTTCGCCACAACCGCTGGAAGCTCCCCCGATTGGAGCACGGCCGCCGCGATCACGGCGTCTCGTTGGTTCTTGTCCATCGTCTCTCCAGACTGACAGGCCGGCGACATAGCGGCGCCCGCTACTGCCAGTGTATCCGAGACGGCGCGCGCGTGGGATCGGACGGCTGTTTGAGG
>Ga0172376_10005178_pt1 | contig 14636 bp, 17 predicted proteins | sample Lak35m_FD_121114 | JGI IMG/M metagenome (GOLD analysis project Ga0172376, IMG submission 121114) | Freshwater microbial communities from Kabuno Bay, South-Kivu, Congo - kab_092012_35m | ecosystem: Environmental > Aquatic > Freshwater > Lake | place: Democratic Republic of the Congo: South-Kivu...
TGTATCAGAGGAATGAAGTTGGGCCGTTCGGTCAATTACTGTTGGGAAACTAACAGGACATTCTACTACATAGACAACGGATATTTTGGGAATTCTGCAAAGAAAACCTGGTTCAGGATCATCAAGGATCACGTGCATGACATCAGGCCTATAATCTCTCGAGATCGTGAGAGATTGGATCGTTGTGTAGGGGTTAAAATCAAATCATTCTATCCTGGTCGCAAAATACTCATAGCGCCACCCAGTGAAAAAAGTCTCAGCCTGTGGGACATGAATCCAGAAGTATGGGTCAGAGAAGTGGTCACAGAATTGAAAAAACACACTGACCGGCCTGTAGAAATACGATTGAAAAGGCCCAGGCAAGAGAGAATGAAAGTGGATACCATAGAAGAAGCTTTGGCAGATGATGTGCATTGTTTAATAACATACAACTCCGTGGCTGCCTGCGAGGCAGTGATGCTGGGCAAACCTGCCATCTGCCTGGGTCCCAATGCAGCCGGAGCAGTGTGCGGCGACGACTTGGCCTGCGTGGAAAATCCCAAAAAGCCCAGTGAAGCAGAATGCGAAGCATGGCTTCGCCATCTCAGTTACAGTCAATTCACTTTCCAAGAGATGGCCGACGGTACTGCTTGGCGCATCCTTAATTCTTGAGCATGCTGGGGTTCGGTCATCAGTCTTTTGTGTTGCCTTTGTTGCGTCATGTAGGTGGCCGCATGGCCACTGCCGAAGAGATACTGGCCAATACCACGCAGCCCATGATCTTGAGTGGTCCCAAATCCACCGTTCCAGAACAGGCAAAAAAACATGGCTTAGATTGGTATTATATTGATACCGGATACATTGGCAACGGCATAGGAAAATTTTGGTTCAGGGTCACTAAGAATGCACATCAGAACACTGGGCCCATCATAGATCGGCGAGCTGCCCGGCTGCAGAAACTTCAGTTGGATACAACAAGATATGCCCGGGGAAATCGGATAATGATCGTTCCCCCTGATGACAAAGTTTGCACACAGTTTGGCATCGAGTCATCGCAGATATGGTTAGATCAAGTCATTGACAAAATCAAGCATCTCACAGACAGGGAAATTATAATACGATCAAGACCAGCAAGCCGATATGTGCGACAGACCAGCAATCGTTTTATTGATGCCTTGCAGGAAGATATCAATGCAGTGGTAGTTCTCAACAGTAATTGCGCAGTTGAATCTGTGATGCACGGCATCCCTGTGGTATGCCTGGGAGAAAGTGCTGCCCAACCCCTGGCAGGTGCCCTAGAGCAGATCGATTCGTTACCTGACCTAGATCAAGGTGAGATATGGCGCTGGTTACGGCATCTCAGTTACTGCCAGTTCACCAAAAAAGAAATGCAGTTTGGGATCTGCTGGCGCATCCTAAATGAATCCTAAGAAATGCTGATAGATGTCACCGGCCTGGCTTTGCTGGTCAGTCCAGTGCGCGGCGGATAGATCCCACAACCATCGCTCTCTGTTGGGAGCCAGCGGATTTTCGATCCGATTTATATCATGATTGGCCACAGCCCAGGCCACACAATCGTTGTCATCCACGAATATGGGAATACCTTGCAGCACTGCAGCCACGCTGCTGGAGCTGTTGAAAAACACTGCTGCCCATGCTCCTGTGAGATCCTCTCGGAGAGTGCTGCCAAGCCGGTTAAATCTAACATCCGGCACATTTCCAAGGCTGCTCATGTCAATGGGATTTTTAGGATGTGGACGGATTACTATCTGCCTGTCGGTCGCTGCTCGCAATTTCCTCACGGTTTGATCGGTCCAGACCTGCATGTCCACGCCTTTCATGTTCCAGCCACCATCTCGCTGCAGGCATACCAAGATGTGATCGCCTTGGCTGCGCCAAGGATCACAGGTCAGTTTGAGATCGCGGCTGATTTGCTGCCATCTCAGATCCGAGCTGTTTTGGTTGGCATATACATTGGTATTATAGTAGACCCCGTCGAGGCTGTAACGCAAGAAGCGGTTATCAAAGTCCGCAAACTTGAAACAACTGCCATCCACGGGCATGACACGATGACCTTGTTGTTGCTGTTGTCGGATCACATCTTGCCTGAGTTGGATATGCGGACCCTTGATGTTTTTTCCTACCCAGCCCAGTATCACTGCCAGACGGCAAGGAACCACAGTGCGCTCGCGCTGGAGCAGCACTGATGCACCTCGGGCTTTTGCGCCAATTTCAAAAGATTTTAGCACCTGCGCTTTTCTATCGTGATCTGCGATCTTGGGTATGCTGGACATGTAAACCACTACATCAAGCATGATACTTCTCGATTATATCCTTGGCAGTGCCATCGTGTATTTCTTTTTCGGCGAACTGGCTGTAAGTCAACGCACAGAGCCAATCTCCCAAAGGTCCTCGATACAGGTCTTCAATCTGTGGAATGCAGTTGCGTGCCACTGGTCCAGTGACATGTTGTTGCAAAGTTATCACAGGTATGCCTAACCATATGGCTTCTATAGCTGCTGCACTGCTGTCCGATATCACGCAATACACATCTTGGTCATGCTCCAGGTCTTGATAGAGTGAGGATCTGATCTTGCGATTGTCTTCTTTGAATTGGAACTCCAGGGGACGATCGGTGTATTGTCTGATTTCGTCTTCTATCTTGTGCCGCCATTGCCCTTGCGTGGTACCATGGAGAGCATAGTGCCGGTCGCTGGCCAGCACTATCACGATGCGATCACCCGACTGTCTCCAAGGGCGGGGGAAACTGGCCAGATTGCCCAGTCGATCTGCCGGGAACATGCGTTGCCCTAGATCGTGATGGACATGATTGTGCACCAACCTATGCCATGTTTTTTTACCTTGGATGAAATTGGTGTAGCCAGAGTCAATGAACCAAAAATCTCGCGAACTTTTCATGCAGGCCAGCAAAAGTTCTGTGTGCTGATTGCCGTGGACCACCAGATCTCCTTGATCGTGCAATTCGGCGGCAGTGAACGCAGCAGTGGCCGACCCATCTAGTTGAAGGGCCACGGATTTGGCCAGGCACTCTACGGATCCTATGTCCTTGCGACTGACCATCGGTAATCGATCATGATTTTCGGCCAGCCATCGACACAACGGCCTGTATAATCGTTTGTGTCGTTTGACTATGTTTTCGTAGTAGGATAATGTGTCTGCTTTGAGCAAGATATGGACTTGGCCAAAGTCCACTGACAGTATACCGGTCTTGGAGAATTTCCGTTGATGTTTGTCAATATATTCTTGTGTGCCATGCATGGTGCGTGGCAAAGCCCGGAGATATCTACGCAGCATCTGGCGGGCCAATGGTTGGACTATCTGTTCTGGATTTAGAAGATATCTCAAGATCGCCAGCCCAAGATATGATCGTTGTTGACAGTCTGTAGCACCCGAGCACCCCAGCCCAGCAGAGTGTCCAGTGCGCTTGCAGTGTCGGCATGGCCCACATCTTGGTGTTTTTTATCTTCTATCACTATGATAGGTCGATATTTTTTTATAGTGATTTCCGCTCCTGATAAAATCTTGTTTTCAAATCCTTCGCAATCTATCTTGATATAATCTATCTCAGGAAAATCCAGAGAATCCAATGTGGTCATGCTCGTGCTACCCTGTCCATAGGATTTGATATCCACATGGCTATGACCGGTATTTCCTTGCGTTATGATCATGTCTACCGTGGTAGTGGTGTCTCCCAATGCTAGATCCAGTAATTCTAAATTTGGGGCTGTGACATTGCGTCTTAGACATTCGCAGAATTCTGACACCGGTTCAAAGGCAACGACATTGATGAAACTTCCGCAGAGATCTCTGCTCCAGAGCCCAACATTGGCTCCGATATCGAGGGCGAGATTTTTCCTCGCACACAGATCCATGCTGATCCGTCTCACTTTTTCTTGATACACAGGTGCTCCGCCTTTGCTGACATGCTTGGTCAGCATTTCTGAAAAATGTGTGTCTTGATTGGGGAACCACCATCCGTGAGACTGATACATGATCTAACCTTGAGCTGATATTTGTTGCCAGTACGGATGATCGAGGTGCCGTTTGATGTCTTTGGCCAGGCTTGCTCCCTGGGTTTTTCTGCTTCCTTTGGCATGATCCATGCACAATCCCAAATCACTGTTGATAAAAGGATGGCCTGCTAGATTTTTGTCCTGCCATGCTGAGTTGAGATTGTGGAATTTGTGATCACACTGATATCTTTTCCTTACTGTGTCCCAGATATAACTGTCATGCCATTCAGAGTGTTTGAATATCTCATCAGTGTCATACATTGATCGGAAGTCGTCTATAAACATCCGGGTGCCGGAGTTGTCAAGATTGTAACCAACCCATCCACATTCACTGTGATAACCTTCGCCCCGGCCAAGATAGGATATAATAGCATCCTGAGGACACACCCGAGACAACCATGCATGATCCACCACAGAGTGTGTGCGGGTATCAGCATCCAGCCAGATCATCCATCCGCTGGATACCATGTTGGCACACAGAGCCACGCTGAAGACCTTGTAACTGAATCTCACTGCGTCCCAACGGAACTGTTTCTTGGGATTGTACACATCTGGCGGGCCAGCGCGACCATGGGCTAGATCGTTGTTGGCATGCCGTTGGACAAAACTGCGTAGTCCGGGACTGGTATTCAAGAGATCGATCACTTGCGTGGTCGGGCGATTAGTCCGCGGTCGGCAATTTTCTGCACACACTAGCAGATCCACATCAGCGGGCCAATATTGCTCAAATGAGTCGATCATCCGCTGACCATAGGTATCTAGGCCTGCTTGATTGAACGTGGTAATTACTGTGTATTTCACAGGGATATTTAGTGATCAAAAACGTAGCCTATTTTCCTTTGCAGGCGGCCGGCAACAGTGGCCCGGTGATGGCAGCCATGCTGGAATCTCTCCAGCACGCAGGTATTGGCACTGCGGAGAACAGCATGACCTCAGATGCCGTGATTCTGTGGAGCGTGTTGTGGAGTGGACGCATGGCAAAAAATCGCGACATATATCAGCACTATCGCAGCCTGGGCCGGCCCGTGATAGTGATAGACATAGGCTCTCTACGTCGCGGCGTCACATGGAAAGTGGCCATCAACAATATCACCGCCGAGGGCTATTACGGTCACACCCAGGATCTGGACTGGGATCGTCCCGCCCGTCTGGGCATCAATCTAGGCACGGTGCATAATCCGGGATCTCACGTCGTAATCGCTGCCCAGAATTCAGCCAGCCTGCAAGTACAAGATCTTCCAAGCATGGAAGCCTGGATCGCACAGCAGGTCGCCCTGATACGGGCCCACACAGATCGTGAGATACGGGTGAGACCACACCCTCGATGCCGCCTGGCAGTATCACAGTTGCCGCAGGCCATTGCCGTGGAATCCCCCCGCCGTGTGCCCGACACCTATGACTCATTCGACATGCAGTTTGATTGTCATGCCATGGTGAACTATAATTCTGGTCCGGGCATACAAGCAGCCGTCCAGGGTGTACGTCCCATGGTGCACAGTTCTAGCCTGGCCCATCTAGTGTCGGTAAGTATACAGGACATCGAAAGACCCTATGACATCAATCGAGATCAGTGGTTGGTGGAAATCTGCCACACTGAATACACAGTTGAAGAAATCGCCCAAGGCCTATGGCTAAAAAGGCTCTCAGACAGGCTGCGATAGACGGTACCATGGATTGTGCCTGCGTGATACACGGCGACAAGTATGACTGGTGCTATGTGGAACGTCTATACAACATGGTGCAACGCCACAGCACTCGGCCGATAAGATTCCATGTTTTTACCGAGTCGGACCGATCTGTTCCTGATCCGATGGTCAAGCATGTGTTGCAGGATTGGCCGGGCATATCTGGGCCCAGGAAGTCATGGTGGTACAAAATGCAGATGTTTGAACCCGGCCGCATCTCGGGTAGATTACTGTATTTCGATCTCGACACCGTGATCGTGGACAACATAGACTGGATGCAGGGCCTAGATGCAAGGTTTTTTTGGAGCATCAAAGATTTCCGGCACCTGTGGCGACCCAGTTGGCGAGGCATGAACAGCAGTGTGATGCTGTGGGATACTTCAAGATTTGCCTGGATCTGGAAGGAGTTCCAGGAAAATGATGTCAAGACCCAGGCCCGGTTATTCCACGGTGATCAAGATTTTCTCAACACAGTGCTCACCGAAAAAGACTTGAAATTCATAGACGAAAGCCTGATCAAGAGCTGGCGTTGGCAGATCAAGGACGGCGGTATGGACATGAAAACCCGTGTATATCGCCGTCCTGATGCAGGGTCAGTGCTGCTGCCCGGAGTCAAGATCCTGATATTCCACGGCAATCCAAAACCGCATGATGTGCATGATCCTGTGATAGAACAGAACTGGGTTTGATGGCTGCAGTGGTATAAATAGCAGTGGAGATCAATCAATCATGACCATACGGAATTTCAAACAAGGCGGACAGGCTTACGGTGCAATACCAGCATCCATCACGGCCACCGTTGGTGGAACAGTGGTGTTTTCTGGACCAGTTTCTACTCTAGATCAGCCTTTACCTGTTTTACCAGACCTAGCAACTTATGTCACTCCACCTACGCTGTTCACCTGGACCAATGCTGTAGATTTTGCTGGAACACAGTCGTATTCCATTGCTGTGACCGGAAGTCCGTTGTTATTGGGTCCTATTGAAGGTGATCATGTTTTTGCCAATAATGCCGCAGAATTTGGTTTTGTTTATACCTATGATATTGACGGAATCACAGTAGCAGACCCATTGACAAATGTGGCCATCGATGATGTAGCCCTGACAAGAGGACCCGACAATGCAGAATTGCCGGGGCAATGGGAATGGTTGATTCCTGCAGGTTCCACACTCACTGCCACGCTAAATGTTACTGCAGGCGTAGAACCGACACCGCCATAACATATAAATTAACAATCACAACACCCTGCCCTGAGCAGGGTTTTTTTTGGTTGACCACTTAATACTTTTCGTCTACATTAAAGGTTGTGCTTAAGAATATACTCCGCCCCCGGCAGCGATCCAGGGTAGCCCATCTGGGCCTAAATCCTAAGTCCGGGTCGATGGATCTAGTAAAAGATTCTTTAATAAGCAGTCTCGGTATTAAAGAATCCTTTAATAACAACTAGGTAAGTGCTTGCTAACCTAGTGTTCAAGCGACGGTTGACCAGAAATTGCCATTTTAGTATAATAATAGAACAATAACGCTATAGGAGCATAGCACATGACACAAGTACTCATCCGCAATGGTGAATATCGTCGACAAGATGTATCAGGCCTGCGTTTCACGCTGTTGCGTGACTTCCAGACCGACGCCCGTGGTGGCAATGTAGTGGTAGCCAATGACGGCACATTCCCAGGTATGCCGGAGCAGATCCGCATCCGTGTAGACTCAATCGAAGACATCGAAATCACAGGAGCCCGTTCAGTGTCTAAACAAGACAAGGTAGTAGAGTTTAAGAAACCCGAAGAGACCGACGAACAGGTCATGGACCGTATCGAGAAACGATTCGCCATACTGGACGACATGACCAAGGCCGCCATCGCAGGCGACATCCGTGCCATGATCGTTGTGGGCCCTCCCGGAGTAGGCAAGAGTTACGGTGTGGAGTATCAACTCGAGAAGGCTGGCATGTTTGACCAGATCTCTGGCCGCAAGATCAAGTACCAGGTGATCAAGGGTGCCATGACACCCATCGGCCTGTACTGCACTCTGTACAAGAATAGCGACCCACGGAATGTGCTGGTGTTTGATGACTGTGATAGTGTGTTCCAGGATGATGTGGCACTGAACATCCTCAAGGCTGCTCTGGACTCGGGCAAGAAGCGTAGGATCTGCTGGAACTCGGACTCCTCCATGTTGCGTCGTGAAGGCGTGCCTGACGCATTTGAGTTCAAGGGCTCGGCCATATTCATCACCAACCTAAAGTTTGATCACCTTAAGAGCAAGAAACTACAGGACCATTTGGAGGCGCTCCAGAGCCGGTGCCACTTCCTGGACCTCACCCTGGACACCACCCGCGACAAGATACTCCGCATCCGCCAGATCTTCCGCAAGGGTGATCTGTTCCAGGACTACGATTTAACACCCGAGCAGGGCGAAGAGATCGTGCAGTTCATGCAGGACAATCATGCCAAACTACGCGAGATCAGTCTGCGTATGGCTCTCAAGTTGGCCGACCTAACCAAGATCGGCGATAACTGGCAGGCCCTGGCCGAATCCACCTGCATGAAGCACAATTAAGTTTACCCGGATCGCCACTCAAGTCTAGCTCCTAGGCGATCCGTTTTACACAGGTGCCCGAAAACGGCACCTGTTTTTTTGACTTCTATCTTGTAATTGTCGTATAGTGTATGATATGATAAAGATTCTTTTTCAACCTGGTTGTTATGGAAGTTTTTTATCAAGATCGATATTCTCTCTGAGCGAATTAGATACATCTCCATTTCGAGATTTTGATTTTGATAAATCTGGAAGCAGCCACTCTATCAGGAAGATGCACGATCTACAGTCTACAATCTGGGCCGGACATTTTGAAACCTTTATGGCCAATCCCGGTGATCAAACCGTGGTTATATTACCCTGTGCCGATCATAGACTTGATTATTTTAATAATCAATTTGTCAAGAATACAAAATCATTGCTGATAGAATATATTTGCAATTACATGTCAAAAGATCAAATCTATGCAAAATTAAAAAAGCATTGGGGATATGAACATGGACTCAACGAGTATACTCCCCGGTGGATCATAAGAGAATGGTTTAGTTTTTTTATAACCGATATTTGGGAACATGGTTATAACTATGACAGATATTTCCATGTCAACTCATTGGTATCTATTGATACCAATGATCTTTTCAATAATTATCAATCTTCGTTGATAAAAATATTTGATCGCCTGGAATTGAAATTTAGAGTAGACTATCCGGTAATACAAAAACAACATGAAAATTTTGTAAAGAATCAAAAGTTTCATTGCATACAAAAAAAGTGTGATATTTGGTGTGAGCAAATAATAAACAATGATGAAACAGGATCGATGCTTAACCTGACTATTTTCGACGAGGCTTACATACAACATAAACTAAGAATTCTTGGATACGAAATCAAGTGCGATAATCTCAATAAATTTCCTACTTTATTGTGCGAGATGCACAAATTAATATATAAAGCATGAGAATAGCACGACTCATAATCCGCGATGAAGTCAACGTCAAGATATCCGGACTGGAACTTGATGTAAGACGCAAACTGGTAAATCAATTCAAATACGATGTTCCTTATGCTCGTTATCTACCAGCGGTAAGACTGGGACGATGGGATGGCAAGGTCAGTTTCTTCGCCTTGGGTGGATCAACCTTTGTGAATCTCTTGCCGGAGATCATACCCATACTTGAAGAATACAACTACGATATAGAACTGGACGATCAGCGTGAGTATCGAACCATGTTTGATTTCGTTCCGGTGCGAGAAGATACTTTCGCAGGATATTCATGGCAGCAAGGACACCCTGATGCTGGCAATGCCATCCTGCTCAGAGATTATCAAGTAGAGATCATCAATGACTTCCTGGCCAATCCGCAGTGCATACAGGAAGTGGCCACGGGTGCCGGCAAGACCATCATGACTGCAGCTTTGAGCCACGCTGTCACCCCCTATGGTCGCAGCATCATCATAGTGCCCAACAAGAGCCTTGTGACCCAGACCGAAAGAGACTACATCAACATGGGCCTGGATACCGGTGTGTTCTTCGGAGATCGCAAAGAGTTTGGTCGCATGCACACTATCTGTACCTGGCAGAGTCTCAACGTGTTGCTGAAGAACACCAAGAATGACACAGCGGACATCACTATCGGGGAGTTCTTGGAGGACGTGGTGTGTGTGATAGTTGATGAAGTACACATGGCCAAGGCTGATGCACTGAAAACACTGCTCACGGGCGTGATGTCGCAGGTGCCGATCCGGTGGGGTCTCACAGGCACAGTGCCCAAGGAACAGTTTGAGTTCCAGGCCATACACGTGAGCCTGGGACCCGTGGTATCTAGACTGCAGGCCGCAGAACTGCAGGATCGCGGGGTATTGGCCCAGTGCCATGTGAACATCGTGCAGTTGGTAGATCACGTGGAGTACACGAACTATCAGAGTGAACTTAAATATCTCTTGGAAGAGTCGGGCAGGTTGGATACCATGGCTTCGTTGATAGCCCGTGTGAACGAAACAGGCAATACACTGGTGCTGGTGGATCGCATCGCGGCCGGTGAAGCCTTGGTCGAGCGACTGGGCGATCGTGCGGTGTTTGTATCAGGTGCCACCAAGGGCACAGAAAGACAGGATCATTATGATGAAGTGGCGGAGGCGACAGATAAAATCATTGTCGCCACTTATGGTGTGGCTGCGGTTGGTATTAATATTCCCCGTATTTTCAATCTGGTTCTTGTTGAGCCTGGCAAGTCTTTTGTTAGAGTTATCCAGTCAATTGGTCGCGGCATCCGCAAAGCGGAAGACAAAGATCATGTGGAGATCTGGGACATAACTTCGACCTGCCGGTTCGCCAAGCGACATCTCGCCAAACGCAAACAGTTTTACAAAGAAGCACGATATCCATTCACGCAGGAGAAACTTGACTGGATGGCGATTAAGTAATCTTTTTGCATTTATTTCCGTGCCATCGATTGTAATTTGATTGACCACCAATTATTAAACCACAGTGTATACATGTAAATTTAGACTTTGGAACTCTGAGTTTGTTTTTTGTTTCTTCTGTTCTAGATTTGTCTTTGCTGTGTCCGGGTTTTCCTTTAAGCCAGGTTGGAATTCTACCTTTGAGAGATGTAGATATTTTTTTTCTAGTTTCTTCTGAATGTGTTACTGTTTTACCCTTGTTACTGTTAGAAATTTTTTCTTTTGTTTCTTCTGAATGTCTATAATTTTTGCGAGTCTCGAGTATCTTAGCGACGGTCTCTGCAGATACAATTTTACCTTCATGTGCGTTAGATAATTTTTGTTTTGATTCATCTGAGTGAGATTTGCCTTTGAATGCTGATTCTCTTCCCTGACATGACTTGGATAGTTTTTCTCTTGTTTCTTTTGAAACTGTTTTACCTTTATGTAATCGAGAAGAATTTTCAGCTACTTTAATCTTGGCAAGTTCAAAAGCACTGCCTTTAGATATTGATCGATTTTGATTTTTGTTTTTTGTTCTTAAAATCATCCATAGCGCATACCACATGCTTTTTGTATGGATTGGATCGATAGTCATGCGTGGTAATAATATATGCACAACGCGGTGTTCCTTTGCTGTGAGTTTGACTAAATTTTCAGGATTATTTGATCCTCCTAAGCTTCGTGGGACGATATGGTGTTTTTCAGTGTAGATTTTCTTGGATAAAACTCTTGACTTTGCTCGTTTAACGATGCTATAGTAACACTTAGTATATTTGTTCTGTAAATACATGGCTGATAGTTCCTTTTCAACTGTTAGAGCCGATGGTAGTTGCTGCTACGCGATCGGCGCTCTTATTTATGCTGGAGATAAAAATTCGTATACTGACCTTAGACAACACACCCTACGATCTCGATACCTTGCCCGAAGAAGTGGATGACATGCGGTTTGCCATCCTTGACAACTCAGATCCGGCCAATCCCGACTATCATTACATACCGCTAATATTCTTGGAAAGTTTTTCAGCACCGGCCTTGGTGTTGCGGATTGGCGAAGATACCATACGCATGCCCGTGGATTGGCAGATCCTGATCGGTGAACCCGATTTGGGAGATCTCGAAATGCTGCCGTTGACATCCATCAACGATCGTGGATTCAAGGCATTCCAGTTCAATCCCCTGACATCATTCCGTCCCAGTTTTCCTTACATCGAAATCATTGACGTGTATCATGAAGTGGCCTGGTATGCTCCCAAACTCAAGAATGGCCAGATGCTGGCTGTGCCCGTGGGCGAAGGTCCAGATCCTGACTGTGTGTATTTCGTCAAGGATGTGAGCCGCAACTGCGAAATAGTAGACTACAACAAGGCCTGGTAACATGCAACAATACGGAAAAAGCGCACCACCCATGACAGCGTCGGAAACAGCATCCACGGTTGATCCAGCAGACATCCGTCGCTTGGAAAAAATCATCGCGGATCAAGCCCAGCAGATACAGCAACTTGACAAAGAGATACGCAGGCTCAAAAGCAAGTTGGATGCCCATGCCGCAGTTATAAACAGCAATCGTGGATAAACTTTCTATACAGAATGAGATGCGATGCTTTGATGAAAAGGATCGTGATTTCTATGACAGTCTCACTGACGAGGAACGCAAGAAGTTCTCCAATTATCTCATGATACGCTGGGGTTCCTCTGTGCATGGATCAAGAGAACTGCAGGAATTCTACGTGGTGGCCACCAATGAACGATTGAACAAGCATTTTTATGCCGTGAATCGCCATCCCCGACTGCAATGGCTCATGGCCACTTCAGTATCGCCGGGCATGGGTGTACATCGCCATCAGTGGATCGCACCCAAGAAAAAAGAGTCAGGCTCCTCAGAAGTCAAGAAGACCTTGATGCAACTGTATCCTACCATGAAAATGTCTGACATCGAAACACTCACTGCTATCACTGATGCAAAAGAGATCAAAGAGCACTTGAAGAACATGGGAACTACATGATGAACGTGGAGATTCTGCCCAACTTCCTGGAGATACCCGATTGGATACAGTCCGTGACTTTGACCGAAAGATCCAATCGTTGGAAGTTTGACGGACTCACGCAGGATGACCAAGGCATCAAGTTTTGGTATCTGGATCTCAGCGACGAAGGATTTTTTACTGAAACCGTGTTTGAAAAGATCTGCCGAGACACAGGCATTGACTGGCGACTGCATCGTGTATATGCCAATGGCCAGACCCATGGCTTGCCAGGAGATCTGCACCAGGATGCGATAGGCGAAGAACCCGGACGATATTTTACTCTACTGTATTATAGCCATGGCCGCTGGGAACCGCAGTGGGGCGGACATACCATGTTTTCCGATCCTGCCACCGAACAAGTGTTAAGCGTGTATCCTACCCCCAACACCGCGGTGTTTTTTGATTCGACCATCCTACACGCTGGTCTGGATCCCACCAGGCATTGCCGCAATCTGCGTGTGACAGTGGCGTTCAAACTTGAACGGCCATGACATGACTGACAATCCAAGGGTTGACATCAATCTCATGTGTCGATGGTTAGGCATGTCAATCGATCGATATAGCGTGATTTCAGAGCACCAAATCAATACTCTGCCTGTGCAGGCACTTGTGGCCAAGTGCAGCGAGATGACACTGTTGACCTATGCCAGCAATCCTTGGCACAGAAACATACGCCAAAAGATACAAAATGTACTGGACCAGACTGACCCCGATAAGGTATTCGTTCTTAGTCCTGATGCGGGTGATTTCTTCCGTAAACAATCACGCTGGATTTATTTTCCTTATTTTTTGATCGGTCAGCGGTGGCAAGCCAACAATCAAACAGCTTTTAAACCTTTCCGTTTCAGCTTTCTCAGTGGAGTGGCTCGATTCCACAGATTGTTTTTGTATCAGCATGCGAAAGCACACTGGATAGAGCAAGATGTGGTGGCTGTGCATCTGCGCGATATAGAGCATGCTGATTTCGCTCTGGATCTCGAACGTTATTATGACTTGGACCATGGACTCACGGACGATCTACCGTTTGAAACAGAATCTGCCAAAGTCAGCGTGATCAACCAAGCATGGAAGAGCCAAAACAGCGTGGATTATACCAATGCTCACAATGCATTCGCTGCCTGTGTAAACATCGTGACCGAAACATCATTGGATGACACACTGATATTCATGACCGAAAAAATCTGGAAACCCATCCGGAGCCATTGTCTTTTTACCACCTTGGCCAGTCCCGGAACGATCCACACGCTCAAAAACTGGGGGTTCGAGATACCAGAGAGCATAGATCCTGAACTGGAACTGGATGACAAAGTTCGTTTTATCGCGCACAATATACGCAGTTGGGATCTTGGTCACTGCCAAGATCTACTGTATCAATATCGCCGCGAGATCGATCATAACTGGCAGCATTTTTACAGCCAAAACATCATTGATCTTTTTCGCGATTATCTCATTGAACACTTGCTGTGACCTATACCTGCCAATATTGCGAAAAAACCTTCCAACGCGAAGCTAGTCTAGCGGTACATGTGTGCGAACCCAAACGCCGATTCCAGGAACAGGATGAAACCGGAGTGCGATTGGGACTGCAGGCCTATCTGCGATTCTATGAGATCACGCAAGGTTCGGCCCGACTAAAGACCTTTGATGACTTCGCAAGATCGCCCTACTATCGTGCGTTCGTAAAATTTGGCAGATACTGCGTGGCCATACGTGCCGTGAACACAGCGAGATTTATCGACTGGGTGGTGCGGCAGAACAAAAAAATCGATCACTGGTGCCGAGACACTGTGTACACCGAATACCTCACAGCATACGTGCGTACAGAAGACGTCAGCGATGCCGTGGCCCGTGCCATGGAAACTGCCATAGCCTGGTCTGAAGAAACAGGTTGCCCTGATAGAGATTATCTGCGATACGGCAACGACAA
>Ga0172376_10005179_pt1 | contig 14635 bp, 12 predicted proteins | sample Lak35m_FD_121114 | JGI IMG/M metagenome (GOLD analysis project Ga0172376, IMG submission 121114) | Freshwater microbial communities from Kabuno Bay, South-Kivu, Congo - kab_092012_35m | ecosystem: Environmental > Aquatic > Freshwater > Lake | place: Democratic Republic of the Congo: South-Kivu...
TAAGATTGCCCATGTTAAATTGTCCTATGCAGCTATTCTAGACTGGAACTTAAACACCTTTGACAAATTTCTGGTCTTGCAGCATACCTAATAGGCAACCCTTTTGGAGAGGAAAAACGATCATGCCAGATCGCCGAAAAAATTTAGCTCTCGCCTACCGCATTTTGGCCCACTTAGGATTAGATGACCATACATACACACATCTGTCAGTCCGTGCCCTAAACCCCTACCATTTTCATATTTATTCCTTTGGAGAGCGATTTGAAGAGGTAGTGCCAGAGTCGCTTTTGACAGTATCTCAATCTGGCGATGTTGTGGAAGGCAAAGAGCGCCATGTTAACCAGACTGGACACGTTATTCATGGCTCGATTTATCAAGATCGCCCTGATATTCAAGCTATTTTCCATATACATACTCCTGCAATTGTTGCCGTATCTTCTTTAAAAGAGGGCTTGTTACCACTCAGCCAATGGGCGCTTCATTTTTATGGGCAAATTGCCTACCATGACTATGATTCCCTTGCTTTAAAGCGCACAACACAAGGATATCAGCTCACCCATGATTTGGCAGATAAATACGTTCTCTTGCTCCGCCATCATGGCTCTATTACTTGTGGGCGAACCATCCAGGAAGCACTATTTTATACTTATCACCTGGAAAAGGCTTGCCAAACCCAATGTTTAATGTTGGCTATGAACCGAGAGACTTTGGTGCCATCACCCGCAACATGCGAACGAGCCGTAAAAGATCTCTTGAGTTTTGAAAAAGACCTAGGCGCCCGTGATTGGGCAGCTTGGCTGCGGGTCATTAACAAGGATTAAGCACTTACTTGACGGGTGTTAAGTTTTTTTGCTTTTATCCAGTAAGTTAACCTTTCTTCGTAGGATAATCCCTTTAAATTTTGGAAACCCTCTGTCTGGGCGATGGTTTTTACGGTGTCAAAGCGCCTTTGAAACTTCCGGTTTCCTTTTTCCAAGAGTTCAGTCACATCTAAGCCTGCAACACAGCACAGAGTTACCGCAGCACGCATTAAATCTCCAATCTCATCAGCAATCTTGGCTTTGTCTTCTGTTTTTAACGCATCCTCAATCTCATCACACTCACTGCGGGCATGGTGTACCAATTGGGAGATATCGTCCCATACAAATCCAAAATCCTCAGCTGCTTTTTGTTGCTCAAAAAGACAAGCTATCGCTTTTTGTGTTTTCTCCATAGGGATGCCTCTGTCTTCATTATAGTTGCAGATTTTCCCGTAAACCGGTATATCTAGGCGTTAGAAGGATTTAATTTTGAATAGAATAAAGGATTTTATTCTCTATGGCTACAAAGTTTTCTATTGACGGAGACGCCATCCGCCAACTTGCAAAGATTCTTGTCGATACGAAATTAACAGAAATAGAATACGAAGATGATGGGCGCCGCATACGGGTTTCCCGTGGTGGCGGCATCCAAACGGCAACCATTGTTGCCCCTGAGCCCACAGCCACTCCTGCAGCCGCTGAACCTGTAACACCGCCAGCTACCGTAGTCCTCAATGACCACCCGGGAACAGTTAAGTCTCCCATGGTTGGAACGGCTTATATGAGTGCAGAACCTGGTGTACCGCCTTTTGTAAAGGTAGGAGATGCGGTAAGTGTTGGCCAAACACTGATGATTATTGAGGCCATGAAGGTTATGAACCCTATCAAATCACCCAGCGCTGGAAAAATCCTTAAAATTTTCACCCAAGATGCAAGTCCCGTTGAATACGGCGAACCGTTGATGGTAATTGAATAATTCGATGACAGTATCTCTTATGACAATTCCTATTCCAGCCGAAGCAAAATTGTTTGACAAAATTTTAATTGCTAATCGTGGTGAAATTGCCTTACGCATTCAACGAGCTTGCCGCGAAATGGGTATTAAAACTGTTGCTGTCCATTCCACTGCAGACGCCACCTCCATGCACGTCCGTTTGGCAGATGAAAGTGTTTGTATCGGCCCACCTTCTGGACGCGATAGCTATTTAAAAATGCCAGCCTTAATCAGTGCTGCAGACATCACGGGTGCTGGCGCCATTCACCCTGGCGTTGGTTTTTTATCTGAAAATGCGGCTTTTGCTGGTATGGTTGAAGAACATGGGATCACTTTTATTGGCCCTACACCAGAGCACATCACCATGATGGGCGATAAAATTACAGCAAAAAAAACTATGATTGAGCTTGGCATTCCCGTTGTCCCTGGGTCTGACGGAGGTGTGGATACGGATGACCAAGCCGTTGAGCTTGGCAATACCATTGGCTATCCGCTTCTCATCAAAGCGACGAGTGGTGGCGGCGGAAAAGGTATGAAAGTTGCCAACACGGCTGAAGAATTACCATCAGCTTTACGGCTTGCCCGAGCAGAAGCGAAAGCCAATTTTGGCAATGACCAGGTTTACATGGAACGGTATTTGCGAAAGCCCCGCCACATCGAGGTTCAGATTTTGGCGGATTCTTTCGGCAATGTTGTCCATTTAGGGGAGCGTGATTGCTCCATCCAACGTCGCCACCAGAAGATTTGGGAAGAAGCCCCCTCCCCCGGATTAACGCCTGAAAAACGGGCCGAGCTTGGTAAGATTGTTACAAAAGCTATCAAAAAAATGGGGTATCGAGGTGTTGGAACCTTGGAATTCCTTTATGAAGATGGTGAATTCTTCTTTATGGAAATGAATACCCGCCTTCAAGTTGAGCACCCTATTACAGAAATGATTACTGGCATTGACCTTGTTAAAGAACAGATTAAGGTCGCTGCGGGTTTCCCATTATCCTTCCGTCAAGAGGATATCACGTTTACAGGCCACGCAATCGAGTGTCGCATTAATGCGGAGCACCACGAAAGCTTTATTCCATCACCTGGTGAGATCACCGGCTACCATGCACCTGGTGGTTGGGGCGTACGCATTGATAGCCATCTTTACCAGGGTTACCATGTCCCACCACACTATGATAGCTTGGTAGCTAAACTCATTATCTATGGTGATACCCGCGAAGAATGCCTTAAGCGGGCGGAACGGGCGTTACGGGAATATGTTATTGATGGCATTGATACAATCCTGCCGCTGCATCGTATATTGGCAGAAGACCCAGATATCCAACGTGGAGATTACGATATCCACTGGCTAGAGAAAAAACTTAAGCAATCATGATCGTGGATAAGGCCTAAACTGTCTAGGAGGAAAAACATTCATGACCTCGATTGATCAAAGATTGGCTTCCCTTAACATTATCCTCCCAACCCCGCCCCAAGCGGTGGCTAACTATGTTCCGTATACCATTGCAGGAAATATGGTCATTGTCTCTGGACAATTGCCTATGAAAGATGGAGACGTGGCTTTTAAAGGAAAGGTGGGACAAGATTTGTCTCTTGAAGAAGGCCAAGCAGCAGCCCGCCAATGCGCCATCAACATCTTAACCCAATTAAAAGCCGCCTGTGAAGGCGACCTTTCCCGTGTCAAGCAGTGTGTGCGGCTGGGGGGGTTCGTTAATTGTGGCCCAGACTTTATAGATCAACCCAAAGTTATCAACGGCGCTTCAGACCTTATGGTTGATGTTTTTGGTGACGCGGGTCGCCATGCACGTGCTGCTGTGGGTGTAAACGCTCTTCCCTTAAATGCTGCGGTTGAGATAGAAGCGATATTTTTGATCAACTAAGATAGGGTGTGTCATCAACTCTCGTCTTTTGGTCTGCAAATGGCGGTATCTTACGCTTCCGTTTCTCAAATACGTCTTTGTATTCTGCGATATGGTTCTCGAAAACCGCTATTTTCGCCACCAAATCATTTAATTGATAGCATACCCTAGGTTCCATCCACTTTTGTTAAGCATGCAAGAGTAAAGTTTATTTTTTCTCCAGTATAAACAGGCAACTATACGTCGTTGCGAGCGTAGCGACAATTTTTTTAAGTTGACACTCCTATTTATCAAATGTGGATGGAACCTAGGCTCTTTCCTACCTTAATAAACTTATTCATCGATTTTGATCAAAGGGGCGACCGTCAAAGAAAAGCTCGATCTTTACAATAAGCCCCGCTTGGAAAGTTAAGAGCACAGCGGCGGATGAATATCCAATGGGCGCAGGAAAATCAACGTCATAGGCTAACATAGCCTGGTTTTCTGAACCAAATGCTGCACGGATCGTTAGCATCTTAAAAAAAGCAACAAATCCCTTAACAGCCTCAAGATAGGATTCCTTTCCTTTCAATTTTGTGAGAGGTGCGATGAATTGAACGTCAGGATGCAGGTACTTTTCCATAACGGTAATATCTTTCTCTCCCATTGCCGTATAATAGGCTTTGGCTAAGGACAAGGGGCTTTGATCCATGATAGTCTCCTTTTATCGCTTTATGGCATTTGATTGGGTCAGATTAGCTGCCTCATTGTAATTTCTTCAGTATTTATTATCAATTGCGATGTATGATGAAGGAATAACGAGCTGAGGCATAGAGGAGCCCATGAGAATTTCCAAGATAACGATGCTCGCCATTATTTTTCTTTTGGCAAACGTGGCGACCTATGTTTTTTCTGAGCGAAAACCAGAAATGCTCATTACAAATGAACATAGCCCTACACACCAACCACAAGCGTTTCCTTCTGCACCAGCAACGCCCCTTCATCCACCGGAAGGAATGCAAGTCGTTCAATCCCTCCTAGGCTTAGAAGTCAAATTCTTGAATGGGACCGTCAATTATCCTGGTTTAATGATCGTCAATGACCCCCGCTACCAAGCCCTTGCCCCTCATGAAAAACTCGTTGACGCCCTTCGCTTCCAGCCTCTACAAGCACCTGCTTATTTCTTACTTATTGCCATTGCGAAGAATTCAAACGGAGCCCCCTTAATCGTTCCCGGAAAGTTTAATTTAGTGCAAAGCACAGAACCAGGGGGGCTTGTTTTAAAAGATCTTCATGGGCGGTTGTTTTACTACTCAGGGTATCTCATTTCAACGCCGGCTTGGAAAAGCCTTATTCCTGGACAAACAATTGAAGATAAGTTTTGTAAAGTACCAACCCAAATGGGCACTTGCTCTTCCCAAAACACCGTTAAAGTTGTCTTGAAAAAACCAGCTGACCCCAAAAAAGACATTCCTTTTTTAACGCTTGTTCCGTAAACATAAAGGATAAAGATGACTGGTCTGTTGTTAAGAGAATATCCCAAGGGTTAAGATGATAAAAACTTGGCTGAGAGCCTTCTCGATGAGAGCATTAAGCTTACTACGCGCGTTAGAAAAGCATAAAACCTCAGTTCCTTAAACCTAAAATATACCTTAACAACCTTTCTTTATACCAAATTGAATTTAATTGAAGAGAGAAAATCATCTTTAATTACTTGACAAATTATTTAAAAGAATTTAGAAGTTTCATTTACCAAATACCAATACAAACAAAAATTACAATTACTTTTTTGATTTAATTAGAACTAACTTTCAATTTAATTGAAGTAGACAGTCCATTCTAAGGGGTTGGAGTTTCATACAATGTCATTATTTAAACTTTCTTATTATTGGCTTTTTGCTATGCTGTTCATAGTAAATTCAATAACCTCGCTAAAGGGAATGGAAGAAGCGTCCTCTCAAAAGGATATTCTCCAAACCAAGTATTCAGCTGTTACGCTAACTCCTTTAGATCTATATGAGTGGAATATTCTTGAACATAAGACGCCTGAAGAAATTATCACCCTTGCTACTCAAGGAACAATAGCAAAAATTAAGAAGGACGTAGAGAAGGCTATCTCTTTACTAGAGCAAGCGGCTGAATACCAAAATGTCGGAGCAATCATGAACCTGGCAGATATTTGCCAGTCTCAAAACCAATGGCTCCGCGCCACAAAATGGTATGTCTTAGCCTTTCAAATTCATTGGCTCAATACAGCAGAACACCATTCCAAAGCGACAGAATGGCTGGGGAATTTACCTACCCAATTGAAGTCTATCAAACAGCATTTAAAAGATTCGGAAAAAAAGAACTTCACATCATTTATTAACTTCTTAAAAGCAAAAAAGAATAATTTTTTCAAGTGCTACCCGCAGAAGAAGAAATTAGAGCAACAAACATTCTCTTCAAGAAATAACCTCATATCTACCGATGGTCTCATAGGTATGAAGCCCTTTATCAATCGTGAAAAAATTTTAGCTCTTTCTCACTGCAAAAAAATATATGAAGACAATTCCCATGAACATTATTTGTCTACGCGTGAAAAAGAAGCAAAGTCAGCGTGGTTTTGGAGAATGTTGATCACGGAGGGGTATTCTGATGATTATATGGAAACGGAAGGACAAGTTTATTTTCATCACGGGAATTTCAAAAAGGCTATTTATTGTCTGCGAGGGATTAATACCCCCATTTCTCTTGAGCGCTTAGGGGATTCATATCAAAAAACGATTGGTCTAACGCGCCATCAAGTTACAAATTTTCTTCTCCTAAAACATGTGAATCTTCCGGCTGATTTTTTTCAGTCATGTATCCTGCTTTATGGTCAGTTGGATGACTTAGCCCCACCTTATGATGAAATTATTGATTTCTATAAACACGCCCAGACTTCAAGCGCTTATAGTAAATTGGGTGATTTATATGCACAGGGGTATTTCGGGGCGATTGATTACCAAAACGCTATCAAGTTTTATACATTATCGGGAATTCCAGAAGCTCTATGCCTTATTGGTCTTTGGTATGAAGATTCTCGGCTTGGAGAGCAAAACTATCAGGAGGCCATTAAATATTACGAGCTTTCAAAAAGATCATTAGCATACGCTAACCTAGGCAACCTATGGCTTGCAGGCAAATTAGGAAAAGTAGATTATCAAAAAGCAGCATTTTTCTATTTACAATCAGAAGAACCGAATGCTTTACAAAACTTGTTGCACCTATGCGTAGATGGTCGGCTTAACAATGAGACATGCCAAGCGGCCCACTCAAAACTTTTAAAGTTTCAGCACCCCTATAAAAATTTGATGCTAATCTATTTATACATTCGTTCAGAATTTTGTCGGAAAATTGAACTGAAAAACCCAGAAGAATGTATTTCTGAGTTAACCAAAAAACTTCTCAACAATTCAAAGAACTTACAGCCTTCTCAGCGAGCTTTCGTCACGGGTATCCTAGAATCATTTGAAGAGCGTTATGATAGTGCTCTTCTTCATTTGTCTGAAGCTTTGGTATTAGGAGAGAAACATGCGGAATACTACCTCAATTACATTACTGAATTGAAGAGTATACAAGAAAAATTAGACGAAGAAAATGAAATAGTACCTGACTTGCAAACTTCCGCTTTAGAAGAGAGCCTAGTAACTAACAGAAAGCCAACTCAACCTAAGAAAGTATCCGAGGAAGAACGAAAGAAAAAGTATCAAGAAAAATTGGCGAGGGTCAAAGAAAAACTTGGCATCATACCGTTAACATTATTAAATGATATGGATCCAATCAGAAAAATAGAATTTTCATTCCTGAATGATGAAGTAAAGAAGGAATTTCAATCGAATCTGGAGAACAAAAAACTAACGGAGATAATTGATGATATCTCTGACAAACCCTGGGCAACTGAGGGCGTCGGAAAACCAGAAGTGTTGAAAGGTAAATTTAAGAATTATAAAGGCTGCCTGTCACGCCGCATCAATGGTGAAGATCGTCTTGTTTATAAAGTTACCGGGCCACGGAGGGTGCTCATTTTATCATGTGAAGGGCATTATAGTAAATAGCAGGTACTCTCCTTAATCACCCCCCTACAACCCCTTAAACCATAGGATAGGCTTGTTTGCCATGGCTTGCGCCATAAATTTTCTAAAAATAGGAACGGCAACTTTCGAGCCTGATTCGTCAAGCCCCAAGGTACGCGGGGTAGCAAACCCCACAAAGACACCAACAACAAGATTCGGTGTGAAACCAACAAACCAGCTGTCTTTGTGTTCGTTCGTACTCCCAGTTTTACCAGCAATAGGGCGATTCAGACTTACAAGGCTACGGGCGGTTCCCTTCTGGACAACACCTTCCATCATAGCAATGAGATGGCGAATTGACGTTGGGCTTGCAATTTGTGTTTTATCTGGTGTTTGCGCCTCATAAATAACTTGATGGTGACGATCCAGAACATGGTCAATAAAAATAGGAGAGATTTGGTGACCTCCGTTGGCAATCATACCATAAGCCGTTGTTAGTTTTAGGAGTGTTGTTTCTGCGGCTCCCAAGGCCATAGCAAGTTGGTGCGGCAATTTATCAACGAGCCCAAAAGCTTTGGCTGTTTTTTCTATTTTACGTAACCCAATTTGTTGAGCAAGGCGAATGGTCATGACGTTGCGAGAGTAAATAAGGCCTGACCGTAAAGGAGTAGGCCCATAAAATTTGTTATTGATATTCTTAGGGGCATAAGTCCCCATTTTTCCCCCTACATTGAGCATGAGTGGGGCATCTAACACGCGCGTTTCTGGGGTATATCCATGCTCTAGAGCTGTCAGATAAACAAAGGGTTTAAAAGCTGAACCAGGTTGCCTTTTGGCTTGCGTGGCGCAATTGTATTGGCTTATCTCAAAATCATAACCACCAGCGATCGCAAGGACACGACCAGTATTGGGGTCAAGGGCAACCAATCCGCCCGTCACATCTGGAATTTGTTCCAAGCAATAGGATTGGTTATTTTGATGAGAGACAGCAATAATGTCCCCAGGCTGCAAAACGTCTTCGGGATGTTCAATTTCCGGCCCCAGCATTTGATCAGGAAGGTTCTTCTGAGCCCAAGCGAGTTGTTCTAAAGATATTATGCCTTCTTTACCATTTTTTAAGAGTATTTTGGCTTTATCAGGTGTGGTTTCCAAAACGATGGCCAATGCCCAGTCACCTAGCCCTGGAGGGACTGCCGTTTTTTGAAAAGCAGCCTTCCACTCTTCTTCATCAAAAGCATCAAGGTCAATATGATTAATTGGCCCACGCCATCCATGGCGTCTATCATAAGCAACAAGACCTTGTTTTAATGCGTTAGTAGCAATGGCTTGTAAGGTTGGATCTAAGGTTGTTTTAACCGTCAATCCCCCATGAGTGATGACATCTTCTCCAAGGCGATTTAGAAGATCTTGGCGAACGTGCTCCGTAAAGTAATCAGGCTTACTTTTATCCTCTGTGCTTTGGCTTATTATTAAAGGCTCTTCCTTTGCCATATCAGCTTCGAAATCTGTCAGGAAGCCTTCTTCTTGTAAACGGTCGATAACCCAATCACGGCGCGCTTTTGCACGGCTCAAATCTTTTTGGTTTGGGTAGAAAGAAGGCGCCTTTGGCATAGCGGCCAAAAAGGCAATCTCTGCAATAGAGAGTTTATCGAGAGATTTATTAAAATAAGTTAAGGCAGCAGAGACAACACCATAAGCCCCCATGCCAAGATAAATCTGATTCAAGTAAAGCTCAAGGATACGTTCCTTGCTTAAAGCGGATTCTAAGCGTAAGGACATAATGGCTTCTTTGGCTTTTCGCTCAAAAGATCTATCGTTACCAACCAAAAAGTTTTTAGCAACTTGTTGCGTTATGGTAGAGCCACCGAGAGGACGGGCGTACCATGCCCCTTGTGTGCTGTTGGAAACAATGGCCCGAACAATTGCCGGAATGTCTAAGCCGCAGTGGTAATAAAAATTTTTGTCTTCCGCAACGAGGAAGCTGTTAATTACCATAGGAGGAATTTTGTCTATAGAACTCCAGATACGACGCTCATAGGAAAACTCTCTTAACATTTCTCCGTTAGCTGCATGGATGCGATTAACAGAAAAGGGTTCATAATTATGAAGAAAGTCATAGTCTGGTAAGCCACGCCCATAATAAAAAAACATAAAGAAAATAGCAACACCCGTTGAAGTAAGGAGGAAGGTTAAAATCGTAAGCCAGTTAATAAGGCGACGCATCATTACGGTTTTTGTAAATCCTTTTTTACTCGGGGTTGTTTCGCATAATTCAAACGGTCAATCGCGAGAGCAGCCTGATCTATAAGTGTCTGAGTAATACGAAAATCATCTATCGTTAATTGATCTTTTAATGCCCAAATACCGACAACACCTAAGCTATTGTTTCCTATTTTTATGGGTAAGTAAAGGTAACGAGCATCTGAAAAATTTTCCGTTGACCGACCGCTGCGATTTTGGTGCGCTAAGGCCCATTGGATCGCACTTGCATCTGCATCTGTAAGGTTGGGGTCTTTGATTTCCGGATATTGAATAACAGGCTTAACACCATTTTGAGTATCCCAAAAAGCAATCACGGAAATTTTTAAAAAGCGGTGAAGCTCTTGGGCCAAGAGAGAGAGAATGGCATCTTTATGGGAACATTGGATGAGCTTTTGAACAAATCCGGAAAAAAAACGGATTTGACGTAACCGGCCTTGGGAAATTGAGAAAACATTCCGTGATTGGATAGCTAAATTCGATATCACCAGCGTAATAATGACAAATGAGGTAAAAATCCACCATCCTTCAAGGCTTCCAATGCCAAAATAGTGCTTTGGTTGAATATAAAGGTAATCATAAGCGAAACTGCTCACAACCGTAGCCAAAAGGGCTGGTTTTAACCCAAATTTAATGGAAACCCATAAAATGCTTAGGAAAAAAAGGGTTAACGTGTTTGTGATCGACGTATATTTGCTTACCTTTTCTGCAACCAGAAGCACACAAAGGGTAATCAATAAACTAAAGAAATAAGGCATAAAATTCTTGAGAGAAAAGTTGGATTGAATTAAGGGGATGTTTGGAGATTGTTTATTTTCTATCGGAATAATTCTCAAGGTTAAGGGTGGGTGAAAGGATAAGATTTTTTCTGTAATAGATTTGTGCCCAAATGAATTGAGGCTTTGCCAAAAACTTTTTTTGTGAGATTGGCCGACAATCATGTCTGTTACATTATTTGCCACCGCGTATTGGACAAGCGTATCAGCAACATCCGTTCCATCAAGGGCAATGACTTCTGCTCCCAATTCTTCGGCCAAATGTAGTGTTTGGGAGAGTTGCTGTTGAACGCCCAAAGAGCGGCTTTCGTCATCCGGTGTTTCAATAGTAACAGCCGTCCACTTAGCTTGTAAGCGCTCAGCAACCCGGCGACCAATGCGCACCAAATTGGCACTTGATGGATCTGTGCCGACACAGACCATCACTTTATCACTCGCGGGCCATGGGCCTTTAATCCCTCGTTGTTGCACATCATGGGACATTTCTTCATCCGCTACGGAAACCGTGTGACGCAGCGCCAACTCGCGCAAAGACAATAAATTGGACCGTGTGAAAAAGTGCTCCACAGCTGCCTTTGCTTGTTCAGGAACATAGACTTTACCGTCCGCAAGGCGTTGCAATAAGTCATCAGGGGGTAAATCAATAAGCTGAACTTCATCCGCGGTTTGAATAAAAGAATCAGGAACGGTTTCGCGAACAGTGACATGGATCATTTGTTCTACATCATTTTTTAGGCTTTCAAAATGTTGAATGTTGAGGGTGGTATAGACATCAATGCCATGCTCAAGAATTTCTGTAATGTCATTATACCGTTTGGGGTGGCGACTTCCGGGCAAGTTGCTATGGGCGCATTCATCAATAAGCACAAGCTGAGGGGCGCGTGTAAGAATCCCATCAATATCGAGTTCTTCAAAGGATCGTCCACGGTAAGAAATTTTTTTTCGGGGAAGGATTTCAAGGTTTGTCAGGAGATTTTCTGTTTCTTTTCTTTTATGGGTCTCAACCAAGCCAATAACAACATCAACACCTTCCTGTTTACGCTCAGTCGCTGCTTGAAGCATGGCAAAAGTTTTTCCAACACCTGGAGATGCCCCCAAAAAGATTTTTAAATGACCTTTGGGAAACAGGCGTGTGGCAGCCCCTTCTTCGGGGGAGGAATCCGTAGAATCAATCATAAGCAAAATTCCTCTCAACAGAGTGGGCATTACATTCTTCTAAGATTAAGTCTAGATAATTTTTTCTACCCTGGCGATGGGGGATGTGGCCATGAATCCATAATCTTTGAGAATTTTCTTGAAAAAACATGTCATTACTTCACAATTTGTTAATTGAGATGCAGGACAATAGAACTCAGTATAAGGTGTATTATACGAGAATGAAGCATGTTAAAAAAATTGATCCCAATAATAGCAATGGCCTTATTGATCTTGGGTGTTCAGGCTGAAGAAAGCCAAGAGAAGCAAAAATGCCCGGATGACCCTAGTGAATTTAAAGGAAAGGAAGATGATTGCTTTGACTGCTTAGCGGGCGCTTTAGACAAGTTGAAACTCTTCACAACCGAAGCGAATAAAATGTTGGAGGAGAGAAAATTAAGCAGCGCTGAAGAAGCCGAATCCATGAAAACCCGCAGCGAAGGCCTTTGGGAGAGTGTCGAAGGATGGGAAAAGATTTGCGAGCCAAACCCGAAATCGAAGGAAACACCTAAAACAGAAACAGAATCTAAACCTAAAGAAGAAACTAAGGCAGAAATCGAGACAGAAGCTGAGAGTACATCAGAAGCCGAATCAACGACAGAAGCAGAGGCTGAAACGGAAGCGGAAACAGAAGCCGAACCAAAGGCAGGACCTGGGACAGAAGAAGCTGAAGAAAAACCGGAACCAGAGGCTGAAACAGAGACAGAAATGAAGCCAGAGACTTAGAGGCTGTTTGGAAAGTATTGCCCCTGAAGTACTAAGGGCTGTTTTACCTCTCCCCTTGTGGGAGAGGTCGCCACGGAGCAAAGCGGAGTAGCGGGTGAGGGGTACATTTGCTGCAACGATACCCCTCACCCGTCCCTTCACTTCGTTCAGGGCCGACCTCTCCCACAAGGGGAGAGGTAAAACAGCCTCAACTCCTCTCTAAAACCTTACCTCCCAAACAGCTTCTTAAGGAAAACGCACAATTTGGCACAGTAATTCAAGGTCTTGGCCTCCACAATTTGATCGTCTGTCCCTTTCTCCATAAATCCCCCTCTTACGTGGAATTTTAATGAATTCTTCTTGGAAAAGCATCTATCTTGCCGTATAACATAAACAACTTTAAAGACATGTGTTAGGGAAGGTTAATTGCTATGGCCAGTTACCAGTATATCTATGTGATGAAAGACCTTTCTAAGGTTTACCCGGGAGGCCGGGAAGTCTTAAAAGACGTGACGTTGTCTTTTCTTCCCGGGGCAAAAATTGGCGTTATTGGCCCCAATGGCGCAGGAAAATCTACCCTTCTCAAAATTATGGCCGGCATCGATAAAGAATATAATGGAGAAGCCTGGGCAGCAGAAGGAGCAACAGTTGGTTACTTACCCCAAGAACCAGATCTTGACCCTGCTTTAGATGTTGCGGGCAATGTAATGGCCGGACTTACGGCAACGAAGGCGCTCTTGGACCGGTTTGATGCTGTTAATGCACGTTTTGCTGAGCCTCTTTCTGATGAGGAGATGAATAACTTAGTTGCTGAACAAGCCGAGTTACAGGAAAAAATTGATGCGCTGGATGCCTGGGACCTGCCCCGACAAATCGAGATTGCTATGGACGCCTTGCGTTGCCCTCCGGGAGATGCAGATGTAAGTCTCTTATCGGGAGGAGAACGCCGCCGCGTGGCTTTGTGCCGCCTCCTTATGCAAAAACCTGACTTGCTATTGTTAGATGAGCCAACGAACCACCTAGATGCTGAATCTGTCGCCTGGTTAGAGCGCTTTTTGCAAAATTACCTTGGAACGGTTGTCCTCATTACCCATGATCGCTATTTCCTGGATAATGTTGTGAGTTGGATTTTAGAGTTAGACCGGGGCCAAGCTTTTCCCTATGAGGGAAATTATTCCAGCTGGCTGGAACAAAAACAAAAGCGATTGGTTGTTGAGCAGCGCCAAGAAAGCAGCCGTCAGAAACAGCTGGCACGGGAATTGGAGTGGATCCGCCAATCCCCGAAGGCTCGCCAAAGCAAAAGTAAAGCCCGTATCCAGGCCTATGAAGCTTTGCTGAATCAAACCCATGACCATGGAACAGGCGATGGCGCTATTACGATTCCACCGGGCCCCCGCTTGGGCGATAATGTGATCGAAGCCAAGGGTTTGACCAAAGGATATGGGGAACGTTTGCTCATTGACTCTTTGAATTTCCGCCTACCACCAGGCGGCATTGTTGGTGTCGTTGGCCCCAATGGAGCCGGAAAGACAACGCTGTTCCGTATGCTGACGGGGCATGATAAAGCTGACACAGGGAACCTGAATGTAGGGGAGTCGGTGGTGATGGGCTACGTAGACCAATCCCGCGATGCTTTAAATGCAGCCAAAACTGTATGGGAAGAAATCTCTGGGGGAAACGATGAAATTTTGCTGGGCAAACGTCCTATACCCAGCCGAGCTTATTGCGCCTTATTTAATTTTAAAGGAGCTGACCAACAAAAACGCGTTGGTCAGTTGTCAGGTGGAGAACGGAACCGGGTCCATTTAGCAAAGGTCTTAAAATCAGGGGCTAATGTGCTACTATTGGATGAACCAACAAACGACCTTGATGTGGAAACACTGCGTTCATTAGAAGAAGGTCTTTTGGAATTTGTGGGATGCGCTATCATCATTAGCCATGACCGGTGGTTTCTGGATCGTATCGCCACCCACATCTTGGCCTTTGAAGGGGAAAGCCAAGTCGTCTGGTTTGAAGGTAACTATCAATCCTATGA
>Ga0172376_10005180_pt1 | contig 14635 bp, 3 predicted proteins | sample Lak35m_FD_121114 | JGI IMG/M metagenome (GOLD analysis project Ga0172376, IMG submission 121114) | Freshwater microbial communities from Kabuno Bay, South-Kivu, Congo - kab_092012_35m | ecosystem: Environmental > Aquatic > Freshwater > Lake | place: Democratic Republic of the Congo: South-Kivu...
CTAGAGAAGATGCTAACCTAGAAGCAGAGAAAGGAGAAACTGCTGTAGTAAATGATGGTAGCCCAATTCCAGCACATTTTAAGATTGGTGGTAAAAGGCATAATCAAGGTGGTACTCCATTAAACTTACCTGAAAACAGCTTTGTCTTTTCAGACACTCGTGGTATGTTGATAAAGGATCCCGCACTGTTAACCTATTTTGGAGTGCCAACAAAGAAAAATAAGAAAGCTTATACACCTGCAGAAATTGCTAAGAGGTTTGAGATAAACGAATATAGAAAAACACTAGAGGATCCTAACACAGATAATCTTCAAAGGCGCACCGCAGAGATGATGATTAAGAAAAATCTTCTCATGTTAGGTGCACTAGCACTTGCACAAGAATCTTTGAAAGGTTTTCCTCAAGGGGTGCCTGTTATTGCAATGCCCTATCTAGAGTCTAAAGGTATTAGCCCAGAGATGTTTTTACCAGCGGAGCCCACAGATAATGCACAACAAATGCAAGAACAAGACTTGATGTCTGAACAAGGTATGCCACCACAAGAGCAAGACTTTGAAATGATGGAGCAAGAAGTTAATCCAGAAGAAATGGCGGGTATGCCACCACAAGAAATGGCACCTTCACCAGAGATGATGATGATGTATGGAGGCTCTTACTATAATCCAATGATGATGTATGGAGGTGATCCATATGATTATATGCGCGCCGGGGGAGAATCAAGAACTCGAGCTCGTGTGACATTACCTGTATTTCAAAATGCTGGCTCAATAAATAGTGATCCAGAACTTAATGATACCTTTAGCGGCCAAACAGTTCCTTATAACCTGTATAAACAACTAGAACAAGATGTTACTACAACTAGTGAATTAGGGCTGGCTATAATAGCAAAGTATAAACAAGCTTTAAAAAATAAAAGAAATTTAGGTAGAAGTATTGATTCAAATAACTTATCTCAAAAGGATGATGAAATCATTAAGAACTTCTTGAACCTTCAAAAAAGAAACTATGCTACTGCAGCATATTATATGAAAACAACTAATTTAGGTGATAACAATAACGGTTTTGTAGTTGCTAGTAAAAAAATATCTAGTACCCCTAATAATCCAGTTAAAGGTGGAATTTCAAATAAAGATTTAAATGAAGTTTGGGATAACTTAAAGATTGCACCTACAGATAAAAATACAGTTGCTTCTGAACAATTAAGTTTTATTGCTTTTAATGATGCTATTAGTAATGTAGATAGAAAAAATAATCCAGGTTTAGCTGAAATGATTCAGCTTCGTGGTTATAAGAGTGCAGCTGCTGGGCCTAAAGATGATCCAGGTAATGTATCAGGTTCTACTATTTCAATAGCGGATGGTATAGCAACAAATAATACAACTAATGAATTTGCAGCTTTAACATTACCTAAAGAAACACCTCCTGCTACTACTACTACTCCAGAAACTGAAACTGAAGAAGAAGATGATGAAGTAGTAGCACCACCAACTTATTATCCTAAACCAAGGCCTACACCATTTTTACAAGATGTAATGGCACTTGGAAGAGCTGGTCAAAACTATTTAAGTATTACCGAAGATCAACCATGGAATGCTTATTCTGCAATGACACCTTATCCTATTCAGTTGGGTAGATACTCTCCTGAAAGAGAAATTAATGCTTTAGCATCTACAGCAAGAACTATGGGTCAAGCTGCTGCTTTTGGTGAAGCTCCATCTCGTGCTGCAAATTTAGCAAAGTTTCAAGCGGATAGTGCGCGGGGAATAGCAGATACTTTAGGTAGATACAACAACTTAAATGTTACAGCTGAAAACCAAGAAGAATTAGCAAAAGCTCAACAAATGAATGAGTTTCAAAAGCTTCGAGGAGCCGGCGCGCAAGATATATATGATAAAACAGCAATTGCTAAACAACAAGCTACAGCCGCTCGTCAAAAAGCTTTAGACAATATTACTAAAGCAGGAATAAATATGGTAACAAACCAAGCTAAAGCTCAGGTGTTAAATGAGTTATACCCTAACTTTAACATATTCCCTGAAGCAGGTGGTATGATGGCATTTGTTCCTGGAGCTAAAGGTTTTGGGTCTGATGACGGTAGTGATGCTTTTGATTGGAACTCTGCAGTAGACAAAGGTATGAGTCTTTTTCCAAATGATGCTGATGCGGCAATACGTTACGCAGACGGGTTGCATAAATCAAAAAGACCTTATAATACTTCTAGTGGAAGAACTGGTGCAAGGAATGACATATTTTCTTTATTTGGTAATCAAGATTAAAGTATAAAATAATGGCAACTTACTTACAAGGTGTAACAGATTACATTCCTGAATACCAGCCTTTTCAACCTGACTTTAACTTTTTTGCTAGTGCATTACAGGTAAAGCAAAATCAATATGATAAAAACTGGTCTAGACTAAATAAAGTTTATTCACAGTTTATGAATGCGCCTCTTACTCATCAACAGAGTATTAAGAATCGTAATCAGTACATGCAAAGCGCAGTTAAAGATATACAAAAGATTAGTGGTTTAGATCTATCACTAGATCAAAATGTACAACAAGCAATGCAGGTTTTTACACCATTTTACAATGATAAGAACTTATTGTATGATATGCATTTTACAAAAACTGCTGGTGATAATCGCGCTAGGGGTTTAGCATATGAAAATTGTACGGGAAAAGATTGTGATGGCATGTACTGGAAAGAAGGAATAGAAGCAATTGATTATAAAGTAAAAGAGTTTGCGGGTTCTAACTACGACCAAATTTTTAATATTTCCGCACCAACATATACCCCTTATTATGAAGGATTAAAGGAAGCTACTAAAATAATTAAAGATTTAAAAATTGATATTAAAACCACTACTATTCAAGATGGTAATATCATTACATATAGAAATGGTGAAATAGCAAAAATTCCTTTATATCAAGCTATACAAACTGGTCTTGGTGAAGATCCTCGTTTTAAAAAAATGTATGAAACTGAGTCTTATGTTGAGCGCATGAGATTTATTGAGTCACAAATGGCAGCAGGAGTATCTAAAGAAGAAGCTGAAAAAACATTTGTTGATAATACACTAGCTATGTATGGTGCTATGATTGCTGATGAAGCTGAAAAAACTAAATCACAAACAAACAGTTTGTTGCAGATGGCCCAGCGAGCTCAGAACATTTTAGATGCAATGGGTATGGAGTTAGAAGCTGATGATCCGCTTGTTCAATCAGCGCAGACTATAGAAAAAGAAGCTCAAATGAGCAATGGTCTTCATACTACTGCTGAGTCATTTTTATCGGCATTAGAGACTGCTACGGGCACGCCTTCTACAGAGAACCCATCTGGTATTGCAGCAACACCTACACAAAGTACTACAGCAAACATTAAAATAGCAGAAGCTATTAGAGCACAAGCTCTAATGACTAAAGACTTTATAAACTACGCAGATAACCTATCTACCAGAAATTCTGAATATAAAGTATCTAGAGATCCATTAGCTATTCAAAGAGAAGCAAATAACGCTGCTATGGATAGATTAAAGTATAAGCTTTGGGTAGATGGTAAAATTGATATACATGGTAATCCTATTGGTGCTGGATTTGGTGGAGTTGGAGATGGTAGTATTTTACCTGTTGACCCACCAGATAATGCTGGTGCTGAAACACAAGAATTAACTGATGCTGCAGAAAGAATTGTATCTGAAGCAGTACGCGATAAAAAAGAAAAGCAAGAAGAAGTTTTTGATGAGGGTGATTATGAGGGTCTTCAAAAAATTACCGAAGAAGCTCAAGCAAAAGTTGAATCTGAAGCTACATCATCAAGTTTAAGTTTTTTTAATAAAATGCTAGAAAAAGCTATTGGTGGTGATGATTTTGCTAAAACACAGTTATTAAGTTTAATAGATGTTTATGCTAATAAAAATAATTTTACTAGAAAATATGCTGCTGAAATAAAACAAAAATTAGGTGGTAAATTTGAAAATATGCTTAATCCAGAAGTAAACATGATGATTAAAGCTCAAGGTATAAGTGCAATTTCCGGAATGCTTGCAAGAAGCATTAAAGAAGGAGATGAGGATTTAATTAACTATATGCAAAATAGTATACTTAATCCAAACGTTCCAGGAGCTGAGTTTACTCCTGAATGGTTAAATCAAGCATTTACAAGTACCGGTATAGGTGCTACATTATCAGAAGCTGCAGACAAAGCTGCATTTAACAGAGTGCTTAGAGCAAATGAAGACATTGTTGCAACTACAGCATTTAAAAAACTTAAGATGCTTGCTACGACAGAAAATAATCAGGATTTGTTATTTACGATGTCATTTCTTGATCGTGAAAAAGCACTTAGAACAGATGAAGAATCTTTATCTGGTTTAATCTATAACAAAATAATGGATGGTTTTAAGAATGGTGTTACTAATTATAGAATTATGTCTAGACCCCTTATCTCGATGCCCCAAGTTTTAGGGCAGGTTATATCTAAACAACCAGGTATAATTAGTTTAAATACTGGTACAGGTAAAAACCATATTCTTAAATACAATGAAAATGAAAAGATAGAGTCTATTGTAACAGATTTTATAAAAGAACATTCTGATGAAACAGCAAAAAAGTTTTTAAAAGAATACACTAAAAGTTATGGTGATGCTTACGAAGTAGCTGTAACTAATAATACTGCGCCTTACTTAATGGGATCAGGAATGCTCACATTAGGCCCAGAGGGTAAACTCAAAGGTTTAAATGTTGATGCATCTAAACCAAGAAGTCAGGCTAGTAGAATTTTTAATTCATTTATAGGAAGTTCAGGTGTGTTTAATACAGGCCCTGCTAGTGCTTATGGTTATTCTTATGGAGACTCTGGTAAATATATGCTTCCTGCACCAAAAGGTTGGTCACCAAAACTATTAGGTTTTTTAGAAGAAAGTCTAAAAGATAAAAAAAGTGGTTCAAACTTTACTGTTGCACCTTTACCAATTGTGCAAGGAACCAGGGATATTAAAGGTTTTAAAATATCAAATGTTTCTGATAAAGTTCTTAGTGCATTTGCTACCGCTCAAAATATAGATACTAAAAGTGAAGACTGGAAAATATTCAAAGGTGAATTACAATCAAACAATGGTATTGTAGCATTTGGTAATGAAAGAACTATGAAACATAACGTCATTAACGCATTTTATGAAACACCTGCTAGCTTGGCAATTTTACAAAGTAAACAAGATTATGTTATGCGGGGTGATGATCTACGTCAAAATGTGTCCTTTAGACACAATCCAGTTACTAATAATATAGATGTAACCTATAAATTTGTTACATTCAATCCTGATACTAGAAAGTATCAAACAAACTCTTATGTTCATAAAGAACCATTATCATCATTTATAGATCCAACTAGTGGTTTAGAGGTTAATATTAACAACATAGATCCTTTTAGATGGAGAAGTTATACAGAAGAAATTAGACAAGGTGTTAACACAATCATTCAAGCAAATAAAACAAATTTAACAAGTCCCGTGTCAACTGATGAACTATATCAATGAGTAATCCAGATTTAAAGACAGAAGGTTTTGCACCAACTTTAGTAGATCCACCACCAGGATCTAATAAGGGGGCGATTGCGCACGAAGCTATTGGTCGAACAACACAACCTGGTAATAAACCTATATCTGGGTCAGATTTAAAACTATTTGCTCAAAGTATAGGTGGTATAGCTTCTCAGAATTTGCAGCGCACACCTGCTTTTGGTAAACTTTATGAGTATGGAGGGCGAGATATTAACAGTAATTCTTTTGAAAGATATTACGCATATGGTAATATTTCTAACAAACTAGGATTTAATCCATACCGTGATAATGAAGCTTTGTACTTAGCAAATACCAGTACTTTTTCTGATTTTGGTAGAATGATGAGATACAGTTTTCCGAGATTAGCTATAGCGGGGGTTATTGATGGTGTTGCCAATATACCTCAAACTTTTAGTAATCTTACTGGAAGACCTGTTGGTGATTTAGATCAGGCTAGAAGATATGCTAAAGCTAGTGATATTGGATACTCCTCACGCGCTGGTGTTGGTGCATCAGCATCTAACATAATAATGTCGACTGCTTATACAATGGGTATGTTAGCTGAAACAGTTGGTGAGTTTGCTCTTGCAAGTTTACTTGCTGCTGGAACTGGTGGTTCTTCATTTGCAGCAGCAGGAGTAAGTGCTACAACTAAAGTATCAAAAATAGCAAGGTTGGCACAAGCGGCAGGTAAAACTTTTAAGGCTGCTGTTCCAAGAGTAGACCAGTTATTTAAAAGTGCAACGAATACTGTTAAAGCTGTTAAAACATTAAACAACTGGAATGTATCTAAACAGTTTTGGACAGCAGCAGCAACTAACTCATTAAAGTTTCTTAACCCTCTTCAAGGTACATTTGATGCGGTTAAAACATTAAGAACATCAAAAGGTTTAGCTGGAATGGCAATTGCTTCTAAATCAGCTGGTCAATTTTATGGTAACATAAAGGAAATAACTAGTGCTGCATCCGAATCAAACTTAGAAGCTGGATTTGTAAAAGATGAAATTTTTAATGATGAGTATGAGAAATTCATGATTGAAAATAGACGTGCACCTAATGATGAAGATTTAAATCGTCTAATAGATGTTGCACAACAAGGCGCAACAAGGACATATCTTCAAAACTTAGGTACTATATTTTATAGTAATCGTTTAACATTTGGAAAAATATTTAAACCTATACCTCGGCTTAATAAGTTTTTAAATGCTGAAGACTATATAAGTATTGGCGCCGGTAAACTTGTTAGGGATAAATCAAAAGATACTGCAGGATTAATTTTGACTAAGTATGTTCAAAATGGAACTAGAGCTTCTTTAAAAGAAGCTATTAAAGCAAGAAGCTTAACAAAAACTTTAGTAAATGGTTTCTTGGTAAACGTTAATGAGGGTTTACAAGAAAACCTTCAGGAAGCTTTTTCAAAAGCAAACAGTGATTACTATAGATATGTTTATAATAATCCAAACAACAAATCTGGGATGTTATATTCAACAGCTATGATGGATGGGTTAAAATCTCAGTTGTCTGGTCAGGGTCTAGAAACTTTTATATCTGGTTTTCTAATGGGGCCACTTGTTGGAAGTGTTCGTAAAACTATAACATCTGGTGTAAACAATGTTAAAAATATTCGTAACAAAGAAGCCTTACAGAATTATAAAAAGATTTCTAGAAAGCTCGGCGAAGAGTTTTCTAAAAAGATAAATGATGAGTTAAAAAACAATTTATCTGTATATCTGGATCCTCGAGTTTTACATGCATCAGAACTAGAACTTTTAGATACTGAAGTAAACCTATCTACTGAACAGCAAAATTTTAGAAATGCAATTGATGCTAAAAATCAGATGTTTATACGAAGTGTTCTTCAAGCATCAAAGAGTAATGCATTAGACTTATTTCTTGAAAATATAAATTCATTGAAAGAGATGGATGTGCAAGGTGTTAAAGAAAGATTGAACTTAAGCACTGACGAAGAAGCACAAAATGTTTTAGATAAGGTTGACACTTTGGTACAAAGAGCAAATGGTGTAGCAAAAACTTATACAGATTTACAAAAGCTGTTACCAAATCCTTATCCTACGGTAAGAATTAAAACAGATCCTGCAACTGGAAATGTTTTATCTACTCCTGAAGAGTCTGAGTTATATACTCGCAAAAAAGCTTGGGATAATATGCTTGAAGGATTAACGACCTTTCACGCTACTCATAGCGATAATCTAAGAAGGCTTGAGAACATGCAAAAAACTGTTGGAAAAATGTGGGAGTTAGATCCTTTAATAAGAGGTAACTCTCAGGATTTTTCATTGTTGATGGTAAATAGTCAACTTAAATCAGAGATTGATCTTTTACAATCACAGATTTCAAACTTAAAAAGCAGTACTGACAAAGCTGATATAGATAGAGTTAATGAGTTAAATAAAAAGTATGAGATTTTACGTAAGTACCAAAACAATTTGTTGTTGTATAAAACACCAGTTTCGGTATTAATACAACAATATATTGAAGCTGGTGCAATTAAAAAAGGTGGCACACCAATATATAAAGATGAATATGACGCTTTATCTGATACAGAAAAGAAAGAAATAAATGAAAAACTTTTAGAGTTTATTAAGTCTAGTAAAGAAAATGTTTTAGACAAACTACAAGAAAACTTTATAGAGTTTGCTCAATATATGCGTCGTCCAGGTGCATTGATGCCAGAAGCAGGACTAACTAGATTATGGGATCAGTTAAGAGATTACATAGACTTATCTGTAGATACAGATTTAATGGCAAAAGCTATTGAAATAAACTCTAGCTTTGACACATTTGTAGCTAATGCAGAAAGAAACTATGCTTTTATGCAAGAGTTATATGATCGCCGTTTTGAAGATAATGAAGAATTTATCAAACAAGGTTTGAAAAAAGAACTGGCAAATGCATTTTTAAATCATATTGCTGACAAGTATGATTTGTATGTATCACCAGAACAATTTGCTCAGTTTTTAGAAGACGGTACCGGGATTACATTCTTTATAAGTGAAAAAGATAAAACGTTGATTGACGAATCTAATCCTATGTTTTCAGACTATATGGATTATTTTAGAAATCTTAAAGAGGTTTATGATGCGACTGCTGCTAAAGAGGAAGCTGGTGCAGATACTGCCGCAGATGTTGAAGGTGAAACTATACCTGATATTACAGACGAAGAAAAAGGTGTTTCTGAAGATTCAAAAGCAATGGTTGATTCATATTTAACTTCTGACAAGATTGATGAGTTATCTAAAGATTTAGGAACAATAGATGAAGTCTTAAAAAAGCTTGAAACAAAATTAGAATGTTAGTATGGCAACCTGCGCGTTAAACCCTGAACAAATAGATTTACTTTACAAGTTAACTATCTTGAGCATGCAAGGTGCTGCAGATAGGGGAGAGAGTTTTGGAAATGAGTCTATTAAAGCATTAATGACTCAGGTTTATAGTATGGTTCGTAAATCTACTAATGATCCTGTAAAAGGTGCTCTTTTTGCGCAGGCTATACCAGCTATTGTATCTAAGATACAGCTGTCAAAAGAACAAAGTAGAATATTAACAAAAGTTAATTTTGATCCTGCAAAGTTTGAAACCCTTAAAAATAGTGTTGTTAATAACAAAGATGGTCTACTTGAAACGTTTAAGTTTATTGGAATTACTCAAACTACTGCATCTACAAAAGGCTCTACTGCACCTCCGCCTACTACAATTACAACCAGTACTCCCTGGGACAGTTTACCACAAGATTTAAAAGATATCTTACAACCATTGTGGGATGCATATATTACTAGTCCTACTTTTGTTAATACTTTTGGAGATTACAATAAACTTGCTGATATAAGAAAGCTTGCTGTTAGGGCTGACTGGTTAAAAACTCAGGGTAAAGTAATAAATGATTATAATAAAACACAACCAGCTGCTGCAGCAACTACTCCAAAAAATTTACAAACATATCCTCAAATTGTACTTGATGATAAAGCAAGTATATATCAACTAAAAACACTTTTAAGAACATTACAGGCATCATATGCCAAAGCAGTTAGTGAAAATAAAACTGCACTTATATCAAAATATGATTCTGATATTAAGATACTAGAAGACTTTATTAAAAACCGCGAAGCTCAAAAGGCCGCGGCGTTTCCTTTATCAACAATCTTAAATCAAATTGAAAATGCTTTAACTGCAGTTAGAAACTTATTTAAAGATAAAGACGCTGCTGAATATGATGTAGCAGGTTCTAAAATGCAGAGGGTAACAAGACTTGCTTCTGAGGTATTAAAAAACCGGTTCAAAATGGTGTTTGACCAAAGGGGTAGTACAGAAACTACAGTTGGTATACAATCAAGACTTGGTAAGGGTATTAAATCTTATGATGATTTTGTAAGAGAGTTTTCTGATGAAAACTTTCTTCCAGTTATTATGGGATATAATATGGTTACTAATGACCCAATTGAAAACTTAGTCTTCAAGATGTTTAAAGAGTTTTCTGATAACAGAAAACAAAGGTTTTTCAATGCTGTTAAACGTCAGGTTTTTGACAATAAGTTTTATGATCCTAATGATGTTGATAAAACTAAAGGCCCTGCAGCAACTAGAATTGTTAGCATACTTGTTGATATGCTTTATGAAGAATCATCAACTGCAGGTACTGTTACAGATGAAGTTATTCGTATAATTTTAGATGGTCAAGAGGTAGATTTAAATTCTGAAATTCAAATTTATCGTGATGAGCCTAAAGTAAAACTTGGAGATTACATTAGTGCAGCCGCCGTTCAAGATATAAAAATACTTTTGGCACCCATTATTCAAAGTATTGATAGAGGGGAGATGCAGGTTATTTCTGCACATAATATAATCTTTGATCCTGCGGGTAAAAGAGCAGCTGGTGAATTTGATTTACTGCTTTTAGACAAAAATGGTAACATCAAGATATTAGATATTAAAACCAGTCTTGAAGAAAAATGGAAAAGTTTTGGTAAACCTTTACCTACAAAGTTTAGAAAAGGTAAAAAATATAAAGATGCACCTAGTGATGCGGCTTTTTATTTTAACGATAAAATTGTAAGATATACTTTACAGCAGTTGTTGTATAAAAACATGTTCTTTAACATGTTTGGTGTGGATGTTAACATCTCTTTACTACCAATATCATTAGAGTATGGTAAAGATGGAGAAGTAAAATCTGCTAAAATAACTGATGATCTTTTAGGAATATCACCTTCAGATGCTAGAATTAAAACAGATTTTGAGTTAGATCCTGATTTATTAGTTTATGATCCTGATTTAAAAAAGAATGTAAAGCTTAGTGATGTAGCTAATGAATTAATTCCACGGGTTCCACCCGCAATTAAATTAGGTGAAGCTGGTTTTGTTTTACCTGGCACAGCCACTGCGCCAACTCCTGCACCCACACCTGCTCCAGCTTCTACTTCTGGTGTAGAAGCTGAAAAACAAAAAATAACTCCTGATGAATTTAAAGAGTTAGTTAGACTTGCTAAGTTCTTTTTAGAGAATCCTAAAGAACCTACAGTAGCAGGAAGTGTAGTAGGTAAATACCCAGAGTTATTTAAAGAAATTACTGCTATAGAAAAAAGATTAAAGGAGGCTATAAAAGAATACTATAAACAAGACTTTACAGGAAAAACTAAATCAATTCAAGAATTAGAAAAAGAATTACAAGAAATCAACGCTAATTATGATGCAGAACTAGCTGCTTTAGAAGGTACTTCTACTCAAGCTCCTGCACCCGCGGCTCCTTCATCACCAACAGTAACTGAAGAATCTAAAAAAAGAGATCTTGCAATAACACAATATCAAAACCTTAATCCTGGTGCTGAAGACAAAGCTATTGAAGAAGTTCTTGCTGAGTTAGAAAAAGATCCAACTACAGAGTTTGAAGATGTAGATGCTTATGAAGTATATGAGAAGTTATCAAACGACGAATATGTACCATTAGCACAAATAGCAAAAGCATCTGATGCGGTGTATTCAGTAATAAAGAAACTTAGAGCACTTAATAATGATCCTGAAAGACTTTTAACTACTAGTCAGATTCAAGCATTAAGAGACATGCTTGATCCCATGTTAGATCTTTTAGAAACAACTGTTCAAAGTTTAGAAGAAGGAACTGAGCAAGAATTTGTAGAAGAAGAAGATGTTATAGAGGTTATACCAGATAAACTTAAAGGTGATGTTATAAGCGACAACACAGGATTGAATGTTTTATATCAAGGTAGTGTTGGTGAAATTATTCAAACAGATGACGGCACATATGTGTTCTTTGATTTTGAATTAAACAGAGCTAAAGTTTTAACTAATGATGCAAATATGTCATTAGCTGAACTGGGAATAGAAGCTATTGAAAAAGGAGATTCTGTTTTTGGCACACAAATAGTAGAAAATCAAAGGTTTACTGTATCTCAAATAGAAGACAATACAATTACTATTAATGGTGTTGACTATACTGTTGTTAGGGATGGCTCTGGTAAAGTACAATCTTTAAGATTTAAGACTAATCAAAAAACAATTGATCGTTTAACTGAGCAAATTGAACAGCTTGAGAAAGATATAAACACTCAGGTACAGGCAACAGCCAGAGAAAAAGAAGCGTATAATGCTTTGTCTCAAGCGGAAAAAAGAGAAAAGGTGTTTGGTGGTTATAGTTTAGGGGCGCTTGATTTAAAACTTAATCAAATGCGTTCTGACTTATCTAGGTTAGAAACACAGTTGTTTAAAGCCCAGTCTACAAACTTTGATGTTGAAACAAAGAACAGCACACTGATTGGTTTAACAAATCAGAGTTATTTTGAAATCAAAAAAACCATATCTAAAGATCCTGTTGTTGTTATAGAAGCAATGTCAGACATTGACTCAAATGGTACTGAGGCAATGTCTCAGTTTTTTGATGATACTTTCCCCACAGAAAGTTTTGAAAAACTGTTTACGGCAACTGTAGATAATATTAAACAAACAGATATTGAATCTGTTATAAAGTGGCTACGCGCCACAATAGAAAAAATTGAAGACACTTTAGAAGGTCAAGATCTTACTACAAAGGAGAGACTAGAGAGTCTAAAGAATGTCTTTAATAGTTTAGCAAACAATCTAGTAAAAATTCAATACACTAAAAATGGCAAAATCACAAGAAGAGGCAAAGTCTCAACAGGAGTTGTCGAACAAGTTAGGCAGTCGCTCCCTCAATTCGCCGGCGTTATATCTGATGATGCAAGCGTTTCCCCTGGAACAGCGCCAACAGGTGCTCCAGAAAGTACAGGAGAAACAGGAACAACAACAGAAGAAATAAATGCTAAAAAAGCTGATATAGAAAGAAGAAGAAAAATAACAAAAAACAGTAAAAAATTTAACGAAATAGATGTATTAGATAAGGTGCATGTCTTGGGTTTTATTAATTTACAAAAAGCTTTAGAATTTTATAATGGGAAGAAGTTGGAAGATTTAGATGAGTCTGGAAGAAGTATTGATGAGATTCTTGATTCTATAATTCAAGGCATGAGTAATTTAAAGATTTTGCAGAAAGAGTTAAATTTACCACTCACTGCAACAAAAGAAGAGTTAGAAGAAGGTTTTTATGATGTTTATGAAACTGAGTTTGCTCCTCTAAGTGAATATATAGAATCTGTTTATAAAGACATACTTAACTCTAGATATGATGAAGAACTAGCTAGAGAACTTTACAAAGAATTAAAATCAGGAACAGGAAGAACTATAACTCAGTTTAGTATAGAAGAACAACGTATTTGGAATAAATATGGTACACAAAAACTTAAAGATAGTGTTGATGCAGAATTAGCTGCTTTAAAAGGTGAAGAGGTTGAAGAGACTGAAGGAGTAGATACTGATGCAGCAACTAATGTTTTTAACAATTTGAAATCAGAAATAGAAAGTGCATCTATTGATGAACTCTCTTCTAAAAACTTTGGTTATGAAATCACTAAAGCTCAAACAGATAATAGTATTACACTTGAACAAGCTCAAGAATTAAACGCTTTATTAGAATCTAGAAAAGCTTCTGCTACTAACCCGGTTACTGAAACTAATGTAATTGTTGGTGATGTTCTTGTAGAAAAAGGATTTACTGTGCTTAACACTGGTAAGCTGTGGAAAGTTACCAGAGTAAATAAAGATGAGATTACTTTGAAACCTGTTCTTGGTGGTAGAACAACTAAAACTGTTGATAAAAAACAGGTTAATGAACTTTACCCTGAAAAATACAGTGCGGAGAAAGCTAAAACATTATCTGAAATAAAAATATCTAAAGAAGATATTGGACATATGCAGGATACTGTAAAAGCTCTTGAGGCGTTAAACCCTAATGAGTTAACAAATGAAACTTTGAATGAGATCAAAGAATCAGATATTAACGATTTACTTAGTAATTTAGCAAACAATTCTAAAACTTGTGAGTGATGACATGTGCTTTATTAGCTGAACAAATTAAAGATCTTTATAAGGTCGTACTGAAATATTTAACAAATGCTAAAGATCAGGGTAACCCTATATCTGTTTTAGATATTAGTAACCAAGTTTATAATGCTGTATATGCTGCTACAAATGATCCGGCGCGGGCTATGGCTTATGTACAGCTAATACCTTCAATTCTTGCTCAATCTGCATTTGTATCATCATCAACAGATTTGTTTGAGTACATGACAAACAATGGTGTAAACCTTGCTGATGTATTTCAACTATCTAAAGATTTTGCAAAGTCTCCTGATAACATTACTGAGTTTTTAGGTATAAGTAAATCTAATGAAGATACTCTAGATGCATTAGAAGAAAATGATAAAGAAGATGAGATTAAAAGTAAAAAGAATGGTTTAAGCTTTACAAATGCTGATGTTAGAAAGCTTAATAGTGTTAACCGGCGCGCTCAAAATCCGATGCGAGTTTTTACTATGCAAGAAGCAAGACCTGAAAAATTAGAAAATTTAGAAGAAGACACTGTAAACCTTACAGATACAAGTACACCAGACTCACGCAGAAAAGCTTTTCAAATTAAATTAAATCAGAGAATTGCTGTTTTAACTGGTATTCCTGAGAACATGACTGCAG
>Ga0172376_10005181_pt1 | contig 14635 bp, 13 predicted proteins | sample Lak35m_FD_121114 | JGI IMG/M metagenome (GOLD analysis project Ga0172376, IMG submission 121114) | Freshwater microbial communities from Kabuno Bay, South-Kivu, Congo - kab_092012_35m | ecosystem: Environmental > Aquatic > Freshwater > Lake | place: Democratic Republic of the Congo: South-Kivu...
AGTCGCGCTATTTAACAATGTTCTGGCAAAACCTGGTCTGTTGGAGTTGCTCACATCTGTGGGTGTGGATAAGGTCATAATTCTAAATTCATAATTGATTCAACTATTTGCCTCGGGCTTGAAAAAGAAAACCTGACTTTGACGATAGACAATGAGGTGATTCTAGCAGGTTAGGGACAAAAGTTGCCCACTAGATCAAAAAAATTATTAGAAAATTATTAGATAAGTATTACTTATAATAAAGCTATAATCTATGATTTAATTAAATACACCGATTATACGGTAGATATTTAGTCTTTTAACTATTGATTTTGAGTGAGCGGTTTGATAGAGTCCAATCAGTAGGCTAATTACAAATTGCCTATCAACTTACAGTGGATTACAACAATCAGAGGAAAAGTTACCATGTCTATCAAAAATGTAGCGGTTTTAAAAACTACCAATACAGTGTTGGCGGTTATTTTAGGTGTTAGCACCGTATTACCCGTATTGGCGGGAAGTGCAAATCAAAACAAGTTAATTAGTCAGAAACCCAAGACCGTAGAGATTACCCTTGTAACTTATGCAGTTACAAAAGCTGCTTACAGTAAAATTATTCCCGAGTTTGTAGCCAAGTGGAAAAGGGAAAAAGGTCAAGATGTAATCATCAAAGAAAGTTATGGTGGTTCCGGTACTCAAACTCGTGCGGTGATTGATGGATTACAAGCAGATGTAGTAGGATTAGCACTAGCACTAGACACCAAGAGAATAGAAAAAGCAGGTTTGATTAATCCAGGGTGGGAAAAGGAAGCACCTAATAACTCTATAATTACTCGGTCAGTTGTAGCCATAGAAACACGAGCAGGAAATCCTAAAGGTATTAACACTTGGAAAGATTTAACTAAACCAGGAGTAAAAATAGTTACAGCTAATCCCAAAACATCAGGAGGGGCAAGATGGAACTTTTTGGCTTTATGGGGGTCAGTGACTCGAAATGGAGGTAATGAAAAACAAGCCCTAGACTTTGTGCAAAAGGTGTTCAAAAATGTAGTAGTGTTACCCAAAGACGCTAGAGAAGCAAGTGACGCATTTTATAAAAAGAATCAGGGAGATGTACTACTGAATTATGAGAACGAACTAATTTTAGCAGCACAACAGGGTAAAGCAGATACAACCTACGCAGTGCCACCAACGAATATTTCTATAGAGGGTCCTGTAACCGTAGTGGATAAAATTGTGGATAAACGAGGTACTCGTGAAGTTTCGGAGGCATTTGTGGAATTTTTATTTACGCCACAAGCACAAAGGGAATTTGCCAAGGTTGGATTTAGACCAGTTGATCCCACGGTAGCCAAAGAGGTAGCCAATAAATTTCCCAAAATTGTTAAGCTTTATACAGTTTCCAATTTAGGTGGTTGGGATGCAGTGCAGAAGCAATTCTTTGCCGATGGTGCCATATTTGATAGAATCCAGTCTGCAAGATAATTATTATGGTTTTTCCCCTCCCAATATCCCCCTAATTTTGATACCCTAGCTTAAACTGATTTGAGAAAGGTGCAAGAGTGGAAATTCAACTTGGGCGGGGAAAAAAGGCTCGCCGAGCCTATGGCATTGATGAAATTGCCCTAGTCCCCGGTAAAAGAACAGTAGATCCCAGTTTGGCGGATACTAGATGGAAAATTGGTAATATCGAAAGAGAAATACCAATTATTGCCAGTGCCATGGACGGGGTGGTTGATGTGGGTATGGCTGTAAAGTTATCTGAGTTGGGAGCTTTAGGGGTTCTCAACCTAGAAGGAATTCAAACTCGCTATGACGATCCAAATCCCATTTTGGATAAGATTGCCTCTGTAGGTAAAGAAGAGTTTGTTTCCCTTATGCAAGATCTCTATGCCGAACCAATCAAGCCCGAACTAATTGAAAAACGTATTCAGGAAATTAAACAACAGGGTGCGATCGCAGCAGTTAGTGCTACACCAGCAGGAGCTGGCAAATATGGTGAAGTGGTATCTAGAAGTGGGGCAGATTTATTTTTCATCCAAGCCACGGTGGTCTCTACTGACCACATTTCACCAGAGTCCATCACCCCACTTGATTTAGTGCAGTTCTGCCATTCTATGCCCATACCAGTTATTTTAGGTAACTGTGTTACATACGAAGTAACCTTGAACTTAATGAAAGCTGGTGCTGCAGCCGTCTTAGTAGGTATTGGACCAGGTGCTGCTTGTACATCCCGTGGTGTCTTGGGTGTAGGCGTACCCCAGGCTACCGCAGTTGCTGACTGTGCTGCAGCTAGGGAGGATTTTTATCAAGAAACTGGTAAATATGTTCCCATTATTGCCGATGGAGGTTTAATTACTGGTGGAGACATTTGTAAGTGTATTGCCTGCGGTGCTGACGGAGTGATGATTGGTTCACCCTTTGCCAGAGCAGCAGAGGCGCCAGGTCGGGGTTATCATTGGGGTATGGCAACTCCTAGTCCTGTTCTTCCCCGTGGTACTCGCATTCGCGTTGGTACAACAGGTACCCTAGAACAAATTCTCAAAGGTCCAGCTGGACTGGATGATGGAACTCATAACCTGTTAGGGGCTTTAAAAACCAGTATGGGCACCCTAGGGGCTAAAAACCTCAAAGAGATGCAACAGGTGGAGGTTATAATTGCTCCTTCTTTACTAACAGAGGGTAAGGTTTATCAAAAAGCTCAACAACTGGGTATGGGTAAGTAAAGGTCAGTTAAGTTAGGTTGTGGAAAAAAAATTTGCCACTACTGTCAACAAACCTGCGAAAAACCATATCTGTAGCTTACAATAGAAATAGCGGAGACAAATGTTTCCGTTCACTCCTCACACCACACTCCGCCTGAACTTTATTTCGGGCGGTTTCTTAATTATTAGATCTTAGAAGGAAAAATGAGGCATTTTCGGCAAAAGTCTCTGATCAAATCTCCAATATGTCAAGGTGTGATAGAATTGTCATAAAGCTCACAACTATATCAGATGAAGGTTTTTAGCAATGTCAGCAGCATTAGAAGTTACAGACGCTTCTTTCAAACAAGAAGTTATTGACAGTCCAATTCCCGTATTGGTTGATTTTTGGGCCCCCTGGTGTGGTCCCTGTCGTATGGTTGCCCCTGTGGTGGAGGAAATTGCTACACAGTATGCAGGAAAACTGAAAGTCGTTAAAATCAATACAGACGATAACCCAGATGTTGCAAGTAAGTATGGTATTCGCAGTATTCCTACACTGATAGTTTTTAAAGGAGGAGAAAAGGTGGGTTTACATGTAGGTGCAGTACCTAAATCCACTTTGTCTAAAACTGTGGAAGACATACTCGCACCAAAGCAAAAGCAGGGGTAAAGGTGGATTGTGGGTGTGGTGTCTAAATCCACCCTGTTGCAAACTTGGCAAAAAAAAGCTATAATTTCAACCTGGGCGCGCTCTTCTTGCCCAGGAAATCTATATATTAATCTATTGAATATAAGATTATATTACATATTCTAATGTAAGGGAATTAAATATGCTGGAATTATTGAGTTCAGGTTTAATTTCTATTTGGCTGGATTTAGCGGGAATTAAAATTCAACCTGTCAGCGCTTTAGAAGCATTAGCAGGACAAACCAGTCCGGGCTTTGTGATTGCCCCAGATCCAAGTCTGGTAGGAGCTATGACCACAAGGCAATATCTTCAAGGGTTAGTATCTTCTAAGTTAATCGAGCCCAATTTAGTCGGTCATCAGGGAATTTGGCTACAATCAGGTCCCATATTAATGGCCAATCACCAAGGTACTGTACCCCTACCTGCTGCATCCCTAACTAAGGTAGCTACTTCTTTAGCGAGCTTTAAAACCTTGGGTCCCAACTATCAGTTTCAAACACTAGTTGGTATTACTGGTCCTATAGTTAATCGGGTGGTCAATGGTGACTTAGTTGTTAGTGGTGGTGGCGATCCTATGTTTGTGGGGGAAGAAGCTATTGCTATTGGTAATACTTTAAATAAAATGGGTATTCAACAGATAAAGGGTAATTTGGTTGTTAGTGGCAAGTTTGCGATGAATTTCTCTAGCAATCCCAATGTAGCAGGTCAAATCTTTAAACAAGCCCTCAATCACAAAACTTGGAACCGTAATTTAACTTACCAGCATTCTATTATGCCCAAGGGAACATTGAAACCCCAACTGGTAATTAATGGTGCCATAAAGGTCGCACCACCATCTCGTCTCAATCAACTACTACCTCAAACTTTATTAATACGTCATCTTTCTTTACCACTCCGTCAAATCATCAAAGAGATGAATGTGTATAGTAATAATGAAATTGCTGAAATGTTATCGGAGCATATAGGTGGTGCAGATGTGGTTAGATCCATCTCATCTCAATTGGCTATGGTTCCTCAATCAGAAATTCAATTAATTAATGGTTCTGGACTAGGAAGGGAAAATCGCATTTCTCCCAGAGCAGTTGCTGCTATGTTTATGGCACTTCAGCGAGAAGCAATGGCGAGTAATTTGAGCTTAGCTGATTTGTTTCCTACCTCTGGATTAGATAATCGCGGAACAATGCAGCATCGGAATATGCCAAATGCTACTGTCATGAAAACTGGCACTCTCAGTGATGTTAGTGCTTTGGCTGGGGTGCTTCCTACACGCGATCGCGGTTTAGTGTGGTTTACAATTATCAATCGTGGTAATCAAGTTTCTAGTTTTCGAGCTGAACAGGACAAGCTTTTACAACAACTGGCTAAGCAGTTGGCAACATATAATATTTTTCCCAAGACTGTTACCCCTCATTCGGGGAATAAATCCGTACTCTCCTTGGGATCACCCAATCGCAATGAAGTCGTGTATAAAGTTCACTACACCTGCCAAAATAGAACCCTACGAAAATTGTGCTAAAAACTCCTAACTAATCTAAGCTACCCATAGAGTATGGATAGCTAGAATCTGTTTTTAAAAACAAAGGAAAGAACCTAATGGTATAAGGCTGTGATTTCTTGTAATCTGGAAATAACGAAAGATTTTTCCAAATAGGAGAATAAACCCCCTGCTTTAGGTCCTTTTTCCTTGTTTAAAAATCCCAGATATAAGGCTTTAAAAGCATCCGCTGGAGGGATGTTTAACTCTTTAGTAGTGGAGAAAATCACGGTTTGTAATGCTTCTGCTTCCCAAGGGGTAGCACATTCCAGATTTTCAGCTAACTTTTGAATATAAGTTACCTGTTCTGAACTTAACCCACGGGCTTTTTCTGGCACTTGTTCTAAGTACAAAACTAACTTTTCTTCCTCATCCGCATAATCTTCTAACCATCTTTGAGCTGAAGCAATTCTTTGATTGACAATAAATTGGTCATACTCAGTTAAAGAATTAGCACTACGTTGCACAACTTCATCTTGAATATTTAACCGAGGGATTTGCAACAAAGAAATCAATGTGCTGTAATCAAAAGGCTGAAAAACCTTGACCCCATCACCCAACTGAGCATAAAATAAAGACATTAACTCTTCAGTTAATTCAGGATTAACCTCATACTTACTAATTAAAGTATCATAATCCCGAAACAGTCGATTAATGGTTTCATAATTGGGGGCAAAATTAATAACCGTTCTTGGCTGAGTTCTTAACATTAAAAACCTTAATAACTCAGGTGGTAATAAATTAGCAATTTCCCTAGCGCTAGAACCCACACCCTTAGAAGAACTCATTTTTGTGCCATTGACAAGAATAAATTCATAAGGTGAATGAAAGGGAGGTTGTTTCTCCAAAACTTGACGACAAATGGCATTAGCCACATCCCTAGAACCACCTTTTTGAGAGTGGTCTTTACCGGCCATTTCAATAGTTACACCCAAAACGTCCCACTTGGCTACCCATTCAACCTTCCAAGGTAATTTGCCATTACCATTCAGGGGAGACACCCAACCAGAATGACCACAACCTTGAACATAATTAGTGGAGTTCGGTTGACAAGTGTAAAAAACCTCGGAACCGTTATAATCTGTAACCACAGTGGTAGCTATCTTACCACAATTTTCACAAATCACCTGAAAAGGATACCAATTTTCTGGACGATCTGCCTTACTGACCTGTTTATACACTTGTCTAACCAGGTGAGCGTTTTTTAAAAAGATGTTGATATGGGAATTAAGTTTACCAGAACGATATAAATCACGTAGGAAATAGGTCTCTGGTTGGATTCCTAAATACTCAAAAATCTCAAAAAACTCACCAATGAAATATTTAGCATAGTCTGGCGCACCTTCCCCAGGAGAAGGGACATTACACAAGGGAAAACCCAAATAAGATTTAAATTTTTCCCGGTCTAAATATTTGGGCACCGTATCTAAAGCGTCATAGTCATCCACACCATAGGTGAATTTTACAGGCTTACCTGCATGTTTCAAGGCACGGTAAATAACGTCATGGATAACTACACCCCGCAATGATCCGACGTGAACCCTTCCTGAAGGGGTTTTAGAATCATTAACTACCTGGTAACCTTGTGCATCAGCAGCGATTTTATCAGCCCAAAACATTTGACATTCTATTTTTTTACAGTTTTCTTATTGTAACCTATATTATATTTATCGGATAGCAATTGCTCATCTTTTTTCATTATTAGTCTCCGGGCAAAAATTGGTCATTTAACACCTGTTCAGGGGTAAAAGGACACTGGGATGGGAAAGTTTCCGGTGATAATCCAGTTTCTTCCATGGCCCAATCTACAGCGGGGAGGTAGGATTCTGAAAAAATCTTCTCATAATATTTTTTTAAATAGGGGTGTTTTTGGATGGATTTATTAATTCGGCGTCGATGTTCTTTAATACTAGCTTTCCAACTACCAGAACGCTTTTGAGGTTGATATTGCCACTTGAGTAAATGGGCTAAAATCACAATTAAATTGTTTTCTAAGGCATCTTTTAAACTACCGCCCATTTCGGAAATCTCTTCTATTAAGTTGTCAATATCTATATGGTCAAAATTGCCCTGTTTTAAATTGTCAATAGTTGATTCCAACCACAATTGATAATTCTCTTCATGGAGAGATTTTATATTTGAACTTATATTTGAACTATTGCTCATTTAGTGGTTAACTCCCTTACTGCTTTTTTAGTTAGCTCCTCGATGGTTATTAACTCCGGTTGGGAGACTTCACCTATCATGCTCAACCATAAAAGATATTCAATATTCCCCGCAGGTCCTGTGATGGGAGAAAAAGTCAATCCCCTATAATTCCATCCCAGTTGTAAAGCGGTTTGTAAAACCTGGAAAATTGCCTGGGCATGGTCTTTAGCATCCCGTACTACTCCCTTTTTACCTACACGATTTTTGCCAACTTCAAACTGGGGTTTGACTAATAACACCGCCTCTTTTGGTATTTGAGTTAAACGCCAAACCGCAGGTAGAACTTTACTAAGAGAAATAAAAGAAACGTCTACAACTGCTAAATCAGCAAAGCTATCTAACCCTAGATATAATTGTTCTGGTTGTAATTCTCGTAAATTTGTTCTTTCTTTTAAAATCACCCTACCATCATTTCTGATTTTCCAGTCAACCTGTCCATAACCAACATCAATACCATACACCTGTTTGGCACCATTTTGTAATAGACAATCGGTAAAACCTCCCGTGGAAATTCCCCCATCTAAGCAAATGCGCTCCCTCACAGAAATTTCAAACAGTTTTATTGCTTTGGCCAGTTTTTCACCCCCACGAGAAACAAAGAGAGGACGCTCTTTAATTTGAATTTCTGCACTTGTGTCTATTTCTGTTCCTGGTTTATCTATTATTTGCTGATTGACCATTACTTCCCCAGCTTGAATTAGTCTCTGGGCTTGCTGACGAGAGCTGCATAACTCCAGCTTTAATAACAATAAGTCTAATCTTTCTTTCATATTTCTTAAAACTACGTAAATACATAAATATGCCCCTTTATAGCCTACCTACAAGGGGCGGAGGCGAGAAAGTTATTAGGTGCAACTCAGGAAACTGTAATTGTTACACCTAAGCTCTCATTACCCAGTCTATCTACCGCACACACTGCATAAATACCCGGTTGTACAGTTGCAAAAGTAGTACCAGCAGATAAAATTCTTTGTATTATCCAGGTATCCCCAGTTTGACGATAGAGAGTCCAAGAGCGTACAGATCTATTATCTCCCCTTTGCCAATTTAGTTTTCCATCTTGAAAGGTTATATTTTGAGGAGGCGGTGGAGGTGTTTGATTTCTCCATAACATAGTAGGAACGATGGAAGGACGAGGGTAATACACCTGTTTAAATTGATCCCCAATCCCTTGACGATTTTCCGCTAGGGACTTCATGCTAAAAAAGATATTCCCTAGGGAAAAATTTTCCGCCAGGTTGCGAGAAATGACAATTTGTTTTTCAATTTCTGAATTTTTCCATACTTTACCATCTAGTTGTCCAATATTATTACCAGCGTAAATATGTCGCTGTTTAGTGTTGACTTCTGTCCACCATTTTAGCAGGGTCTCATAACTTTGTTGTGTTTGATCTGTCCGCCAATATAGCTGAGGTGCTAAATAGTCAATCCAACCTTCCTGTAACCATTTTTTTGAATCAGCATACAGAACGCTATAGGGATCTAAACCCACAATTCCTGCTGGTTGTCCCGGACGGTAAATACCAAAGGGACTAATGCCAAATTTTACATGGGCTTTGATTTTTTTAATGCCTTCCGATAACCTCCACACCATTTGATTGACGTTCTCTCTTCGCCAATCTTCCACACTCAATTTACCACCGCTATTTTTATAAGCACTGTATGTCTTTTCGTCGGGAAATGATTGACCAGATATGGGATAGGGGTAAAAGTAATCATCTAGATGAATACCATCTACATCATAACGAGTTAGTACATCAATGATAACATTATAAGCTCTGTCTTGAACAATTTTGGCACCAGGATCCATCCATAACTGATTACCCCATCTATAAACTACTTCGGGATTAGTTATGGCTATATGGGGACTAACATTAGATCCACTTTTGGTGGTGGTTTTTGCTCGATAGGGATTAAACCAGGCGTGAACTTCTATATTACGCTTATGGCATTCCTCAATGGCAAATTCCAGGGGATCGTAAATCGGTTCGGGAGCTTTCCCTTGAGTTCCCGTCATCCAAGCACTCCATGGTTCTATGGGGGAAGCATACACCGCGTCTCCCTCTGGACGTACTTGCAAGATTAGAGCGTTGAAGTTGAAAGATTGCAGTTGTTTGATGATTTCCAGTAGTTCGGTTTTCTGCTGCTCCACACTTAATCCCGGTTTAGATGGCCAATCACTGTTCCACACTACTGTTATCCAGGCGCCCCGAAATTCCCTCTGGTGACTCACCTTTACAGTCTTGACCCCTAAAGGTAGTGTGACAATATATGGTGAATTAATCTTTTGCATCTTACCTAAGTGCACAATAGCTTGATACATCATCACTGCTACATCTGCACGGGTCGCACCAGTTTGGGGGTTCAGTAGTTTGATATTTGGATAGTTCACTACTAAACTATTCCCAGATGCGATCGCAATAGAATTAATGGCATAACTGGGAATATTTGCTGCATCTTCATAGGTCTGTGCCAGTCTACCCACCAGTTCGGGGGAAAACTGACTGGCAATTCCCAAAGCATTAACTATAACAACTAATACATCGGCTCTGGACACCCTATCATTGGGACGGAAAGTTTGATCAGGATAACCTGTCATCACTCCTGTCTCATATACTCTTCTGATCGCATTTCTAGCCCAGTAGTTATCCGGAACGTCTTTAAACGTTATATATTCCCTTTTTACTGGCAAGTTGATAATCGCCCCCATCATGGCTGCAAACTCTCCACGACTGACCGGTTATCTGGGCGAAATGTACCATCAAGGTAGCCATTGAGAATTCGCCTTTGGGCTAATGCGCGAATGAATAAACTTGCCCAATGATTTTCAATATCTCTGAATGATGTAGTGTTAGATACCATTTTTTTTAGCTCAAGCCCACTAATATATCTATCCTATACTATACACTTTACATGCGAACTACATACTAAGCCAACATTAATGCTAACTTAATAAATACATAAACTAATGTAAAAGGTAACTGACTTTGCACTAATTATAAAACACATATTTTAACTTATTTCAATAAAACAAACAAAATACACCAAATTTTTGCATATAGAAGGTTACTATCAAGCTAATACCTGGTTTTAATCAATATATTTGATAGATAAAGTAAATCTTATAAAAACGAAGTAACTTTTATTACCTCAAAAACCACGAATTAAGATTGAGCTGATTTTTTGGCTATTTCACCACTAGTATTATTTAATCCGTTAATACGGCTTGTGTATACTGCTATTAATTTCTTATCAGTATATTTATTTAATCAACCCAAATACTTTTATACTTTATGCTTTATCAGATTGATGTACTTTTTATATCATTTAAATCACATTTTTCTTACTGAACCATAAATCCACCAGCCAGTTAAGATGGGACTTTTATGGTATTTTACAGGAATATAACCACCAAAATAGTACGTAGATTTCTATCAAAGCATATTTTTTATAACTAAATGCTCTATAAAACTCGTGTTTTAAATATAACTCTCACTACTGTATGGGGAATTATTGTCGGATTTAACGATCAAGATATTAGCCCAGTCAGCTAAGAGCAGGTTAATATGGCTTCCTAAGAAAAAATTATTTACAATTTGAAAAAAAATGTTACACGTCCAAAAAGCTGATTTACAAAAGGTTTGGAGTGAAAAAAGAGAATAATGACAGGAAGCAACAAAGCCAGACCTACGGTAAATCCCTGATCCCCAATCCCAAAAATTCATGTTAGTGTAATCGAGTTACAAATCAAAAGTGAAAACGGAACGATTTCGCGTTGTCCTCTCGGTTACCAAAACCTGGTAAAAGACACAAGGATATCAAGAAGTAAAAAAAACAAAAGTTCTAGAGTCGCTTTAAAAACAAACTCATGAATCAAAAAAATTTGTGGACTACTGCTGCCGTGTTTCTATCTGTTGCGAGCCTACCTGCAATGGGTTTTACTCAAACAGCTAAGGGGAGTACCCCAATTAAACAAGCATCTACCAAAGGTGATGCGGTAAAAGTGGGAGAGTACCAGTCCCCAACACGGGAACCTGAGCTAGAGGGTGTGACCAGAATTCAACCACATAGCCTACAGGGTCGTCAAGCAGCAACTCTTTACATCCGAAATACTCCAGTTCTCACCTTTTTGGGTTCTCGCGGAGAAACAAAGGTGGGGAGTAGTAAAGTTGTAAAATACGGCAACGTAAACACCGGTAAGTCACCCCAAATTACCAGCGGGGGCGGTATTAGGGGTGCGAAGGAGTCTCCCAGATCCATTTTGGTCAATGACCCAGTATATAGAGCCAGCTTAGTAGCAGCGAAAATTAACCAGCTAGTGCTAGACAGTGCAGACGGTAGACAGATCACCGTCGGTTGGAATCCCAAAGGGGAATATTCTACCAACAATCGTCCGGGTGGGAATAAAAGTGTACCCACTTCAGTAAATCCGGGTTATACAATTAGATTTGACGGCAAAGAGCTGGTGGAAATCAATGAATCCACCCGGTTAGCAGATGGTACAAACGATCTGGCAAAAGATGCCTTACAAGCAACCAATCATTTGAGAAAAATTCTGGGAGAAACAGCTGAGGTCAGGGAAATTGCCAACTTACCCAAGCCAGGAAATATATCTATACCCAAACTCCCCCAAAAAGTTGCTATTGGTGGGATCAGAATCAACTTTAGAGGTATGGCCTCCTGGTATGGTTATGATTGGGCTGGGAGAAAGACGGCCAACGGGGAAAGATTTAATCCGGAGTCCATGACCGCAGCCCATCGCAGTTTACCTATGGGGACAAAAGTTCGTGTCACAAACACTCACAATGGTCGTTCCGTGGTGGTGCGAATTAATGACCGTGGACCATATATAGGTGGTCGAGTTATTGACCTTTCTGTGGGCGCGGCCCGAATCTTAGGGATGGTTAGTAGTGGTGTTGCTGCAGTACGGATTGAGGTTCTGGGTAGATAATACTTTTCCTCGACTCTACCTGTGCACTTATCCATACCTTGGGATAGCTCCGGAGGTGGCCAGGGAATTCAATTCCCTGGCTCGGAGATCAGGTTTTTTCATTGGAGATTATCAGCTATAACAGAACACTTTGAAGGAATTTTGTGCGTGTACTAACAACTATATCAAGTTTACGATGTTACCTACAGGAGCGTCGTCAGCAAACAAATAATAAAAATAATACTCAATCATTGAGTGAACAAGCTCAGTGGTTTCCTACTCCTGTTGGGTTAGTGCCTACCATGGGCGCACTTCATATAGGTCATTTAAGCCTAATTCAAAGGGCTAGAGAAGAAAACCATACGGTAGTAGTCAGCGTTTTTGTTAATCCGCTTCAATTTGGACCCCAGGAAGATTATCAACGTTACCCTCGGACTTTAGATCAGGATAAATTACTTTGTGAACAAGCGGGAGTAGATGTTATTTTTGCACCTAGTCCTGAAGAAATGGGAATTTCTGGCAAACAAGAAAATCAAGTTACACAAGTTTTGCCTCCATCTGGTATGATTAACGGTTTGTGTGCTAGTTATCGACCAGGACACTTTCAAGGTGTGACGACTATTGTCACCAAACTATTTAATGTGGTACAACCAGATCGAGCTTACTTTGGAAACAAGGATGGTCAGCAACTAGCTATTATTAAACGCCTAGTGGCTGACTTGAATTTTCCTATAGAAATTGTTGCTTGTCCAACAGTACGAGAAGCTTCAGGTTTAGCTTTGAGTTCTCGTAATCAGTATTTGACTGACACCGAAAAAGAGCAAGCTGTCCTATTGCATCAAAGCTTAGTTCAAGCCAAGATAGCTTTTAGATCTGGTATTCGCCATAGTGATCAGCTTCTAGGAATAGTCCAAGCTGAAATAGCAAAATCTACGAATATCTACGTGGAATATATTGAATTAGTTGAACCAAGTACACTAATGCCTTTAAACGAAATTCAGGAAGAAGGAATGTTGGCGATCGCAGCCCGCATTGGTAATACAAGACTAATTGATAACACAATTTTATCTGATGTGAAGACTAGACAACCCATTATCGCCATTGACGGTCCCGCTGGTGCTGGTAAATCTACTGTAGCTAAACAAGTGGCAACACAGTTAGGGCTAGTGTATTTAGATACAGGAGCTATGTATAGAGCCATAACCTGGTTAGTGTTAGAAACCAGCACTGATCCTGAAGATGAACAGGCGATCGCCTGTTTAGCGAGAGAGTGTAAAATAGAACTGATTGCTACGGAAAATCCAGAAATTCCGCTAGAGGTATGGATAAACAATCATAATGTTACCAAAGAGATACGCAGTGGAGAAGTAACAGCAAAAGTATCAGGTGTATCTGGTCAAAGTGCGGTTCGTCAGTTCCTAGTGAGAGAACAGCAAAAATGGGGTGAGAAAGGGGGTTTAGTCGCTGAAGGGAGAGACATTGGTACTAATGTTTTTCCCGATGCGGAAGTAAAAATATTTCTTACAGCTTCAGTAGAGGAGCGGGCCCGTCGTCGCCAGCAAGACTTTATTAAACAGGGGCGAGGCGAAGTGAGTTTAGAGCAGTTGAAGCAAGAGATTCAGGAAAGGGACGAAAAAGATAGCACCAGAAAGATTTCCCCTTTGAGAAAAGCGTCAGACGCGTTAGAAATAGAAACTGATGGACTCAGTGCGGAGGAGGTAACGGCGAAAATTGTGGATTGTTATCATAACTTATACCTGTACCGTTGATTGCTTCTATTATAGAGTTGAAGCGATCGCCTAAGCACACCTTGTCTTTTGAATAGGGACATAACTTTGATAACGGGGGCCACTGTAATTGATGTAACAGCAGTGTTAAAGTGTTTAGCCATGGTGAAGTTTTTAAAAAATAACCTTACCGATTCTATTCTAGAACCTAATAAAAACGAACTCATAATGGTTGACCTCATCTAACATAAAAGACATGCGATCGCATGTCTTTTAGATTTAATTTCAGTGGGATTAGGTTGGGTTGAAGCATGAAACCCAACGCCCGCATAGGTTACGCTTCTTCAGGATTTTATTAATGTTTTTGATAATGATAAATAGATACAAATGTTAATTAAACCCCATAAACCCCAAATTCAAACTCCAGAAAAATTACCGGTTTTAAAAAAATTATGTTGGCAAAGAGAAGATATAAAAAATCTTACTTCTTTCTAAGTTAGACGATTACTGGAATGCACCTGAAAAACAAAGTCGGTTAACATTACTGCAATTGATGATAAATATTTTGGATATTTTTAACATTCAAAACTTCTGCTTATATAAATAATTCCTGTTGTTGAAAATTAGATTCTGCCATACGACTATTAGCTAGATTAACATAATCAGGATTGATTTCAATTCCTAAATAATGACGATTTAAATTTTTGGCTGCTAAACAAGTTGTACCACTACCACAAAAAGGATCAAGGACAAAATCTCCTTCTTTACTTAATAACTTAATAAGTTCCTGAATAATATATAAAGGATAAACTGCTGGATGATGATTATTTTTAGTTACTTCTACCGGACTTTCTATAATATCCTTTTTCATGGCATTTCCTA
>Ga0172376_10005183_pt1 | contig 14630 bp, 16 predicted proteins | sample Lak35m_FD_121114 | JGI IMG/M metagenome (GOLD analysis project Ga0172376, IMG submission 121114) | Freshwater microbial communities from Kabuno Bay, South-Kivu, Congo - kab_092012_35m | ecosystem: Environmental > Aquatic > Freshwater > Lake | place: Democratic Republic of the Congo: South-Kivu...
AGCATATTTGCCAACGGTTCGTATCTTGATGTGGATGATGGGAGGAGTCGTCATTATCTTACTCATCCTTGTACTGGCTTTGGTATACTTTGGAAGATGAAAACCAAACTCATCCTTGCAATTGATGGTCCTGCTGCTGCTGGTAAATCCACCGTTGCGAAACTCGTTGCCAAAAAACTCAACATTACCTATATCGATACCGGTGCAATGTATCGGGCTTTTACATTATTTGTGATGCAAAAAGGCATTGACCCCCAACACCAATCCGCTTGCGAAGCGTTGATTCCCCAAGTGAAAATACTGTTAGCACCTACGGGTGAAGTTTACTTGAATGGAATTGATGTTTCCAAAGAAATTCGCGATCCCAAAGTTTCTGCCGAGGTTTCGTATATTGCTTCATATAAAGCGATTCGCTTAGCCTTAGTCGATTTACAACGTCATATGGCTGGAAACCAATCTGTGGTGATGGATGGTCGTGATATTGGCACTTATGTCTTACCAGAGGCTAATATCAAAATCTTTCAAATTGCTTCAGTCGAAACGAGAGCAGTCCGTCGATATGAAGAAAATTTAAGTAAAGGCATTGCTTGTACACTTGAAAGTGTCGAAGAAGATTTAAGACATCGAGATTATATCGATTCCCATCGTGATTTTGCTCCGCTTAAACCTGCTAACGATTCGATTTTGATTGATACCTCCTTTATGTCTGTCAATGAAGTTGTAGAACGAATTTTAGAAATAGTCCATAAAAAAGTGGGTTTGATTCATGCTTAAAGGTATCGTCGCCATCGTTGGGGCTCCCAACGTTGGCAAATCTACGCTTTTTAATCGTATGATTGGGAAGCGCCAAGCAATTACCGATAATATCCCCGGTTTAACCCGAGATCGAATTTATGGTGAAGCAGAATGGCTAACGGTGCCGTTTCGATTAATTGATACCGGTGGTATTGAAGTAACCAAACGCCCCTTACAAGAACAAATTCGAATGCAAGCAACAATTGCAATCAAAGAAGCGGATGTAATCATTTATTTAGTCGATGGTCGAAAAGGGATTAATGCTGACGATTTACTGGTTTCTTCAATTCTTTTTAAGTCTGGAAAACCGATTATTCTCGGAGTTAATAAAATTGACGATGGTCAATTACTTGGCGATGTGAATGATTATTATCGACTAGGGATTGGTAATCCGATTGCCATTTCTACCCTTCACGGAATTGGCATCGGCGATTTATTAGATGCCGTCATCAAGCAACTACCAAAAAACAAATCGATTCCAAGTTATCAAGGTCATACACAATTTGCCGTGGTCGGTAGACCAAATGTTGGGAAATCGAGTTTGGTTAATGCCATTCTTCAAGAGGAACGGGTAATCGTTTCTCCGATTGAAGGTACGACCCGAGATGCGATTGATACCACCTTCCAATTTGAGGGAACGGATTATGTCATGATTGACACCGCCGGCCTTAAAAAACGAGGGGCTATTTTTGAATCAATTGATAAATATGCAGCGATTCGATCATTAAGAGCGATTGAACGAGCGCAAGTAGTGGTGGTGGTCATAAACGCTGAAGATGGGTTGTTAGAACAAGACAAACATATTGCTGGTTTTGCCTTCCAAGCTTTTAAAGGTATGGTGCTAGTTGTAAACAAATGGGACCTCGCTAAAAAAGGCGACCGGGATATGAATCAATATACAAAAAAACTCAGATTATTGATGCCATTTTTAGAGTTTGTTCCTGTTCTCTATACTTCGGCCTTAAAGAAAACAAGACTTGATGAAATCATTCGCACCGTCAAACAAGTCTATGAAGCGAGTCAAAGACGGATTCCTACTGCTAGATTAAATGAATTATTAGTGGATGCGCAATTAATGAATCAAACCCCTGAATTTAATGGCGGTCGTTTGCGAATTTATTATGGTGAGCAGGTAAGTCAAAATCCGCCAACTTTCGTCTTATTTTGTAACAAACCAACTTATATGCACTTTTCCTACGAACGTTTTCTTGAAAATCGCTTACGGGAAAGTTTTGACTTTACTGGCACGCCCATTAAAATAATCATGAGAGAACGAAAATGAAAACAAAAATTGCTATTCTCGGTGCCGGTTCATGGGGAACTGCCTTGGCGCAAGTCCTCGCAGACAATGGTCATGAAGTTTTTATGTATGCTAAAGATCCAAAAGTTTGTAAAGAAATTAATGAACGCCATACGAACGCCGCCTATTTTAAAGAAGTCTTTAACTTACCCAAAACCATTCACGCCTCTTGTGACTTGCAAGAAGTCGTTGCTAACCAAGATGTAATCATGTTGTGCGTACCGTCTCATGCAGTCCGAGAAATCGTTAAAAATCTTGCGCCGCTGATCCATGAAAAAGTTTGCATCATCAATACTGCCAAAGGGTTTGATTCTTTAACCAATCAAAGACTATCTGAAACAATTCGCAATGTATTGCCGAAAAAATGGGTTAAAGCAGTGGTTAGTTTGATTGGTCCTTCGCATGCTGAAGAAGTGATTGAAAGACAACTGACGCTTGTTTCCGCAGTCTGTAAAAAAGTTGAACATGCAGAGATGGTCTCTCTTTTATTTTCCAATGAATATTTTCGCGTCTATGTGCAAAAAGATGAAATTGGTTCTGAGGTCGGCTCCGCTTTAAAAAATGTTATCGCTATCGCCAGTGGAGTTGTAACCGGGCTTAATCTTGGTGACAATGCTCGAGCCGCTTTAGTGACCAGAGGTTTAGCAGAGTTGATGAGACTTGGTAAAGTCCTAGGTGGAAAATTAAAAACCCATGCAGGCTTAACCGGATTAGGTGATTTGATTGTCACGTGCTACTCAAAGCATTCTCGCAATTATCAAGCAGGGATTAAAGTTGGCAAAGATGACTCTGCCCAAAATTTTTTGGAAACGAACCAAGAAACGGTGGAAGGTGTTGCCTTTGCAAAAATTGCCCACCAACTTGCAAAAAAATATCGTTTAAAACTACCGATCATAGAAGCAGTTTATGCCGTTTTATACGAGAAAAAAAGACCATCTGAATTAATTAAATCGTTAATGAATCGGCCTTTACGAGTAGAATAAATTTTTTTTGATTGATTAGTTTTTTTATTTAAAGAAATTAACTTGATTAAATTTTGTTGCATTTTTTACGATACTATGCTACTTTATACGCATAAAGATCTAGGAGGAAAATATGAACAAAGTAGATCTAGTTGAAGTCGTCGCCAAGGAAACTGGACACAGCAAGAAAGATGCTGAAAAAGTCCTCGAAGTCGTCTTAGGGACTTTAACCAAAGCCTTAAGCAAAGGCCAACCAGTTAAATTAGCTGGATTTGGTGCATTCACAGTCCGTCACCGTAAAGCCCGCATTGGTGTCAAACCAGGAACCACTGAAAAAATCAAGATTCCTGCAACCAAGGTTGTCGGTTTCAAGGCCAGCAAGACCTTAAAAGAAAAAGTTCGCTAAACTTTAGTTAGCAAACTTCAAGGGATAGATGGAATACCATCTATCCTTTTTTTATTTGTTTTGATATGGTTATCATATGCTGATGACATTAAAGCCATATTTTGACTTATCGGAACTATTTCATCGCCATGGTTTTAAACTATGGATGATCGGGGGGTCTAGTCGAGATTATTTACTAGGTTTACCGGTTGAAGATTTTGATTTAACTACCGATGCTAAACCAACGGAAATGCAAAGTTTTCTTTCCCATGCTAATTTTCGCTTTGCCCATTACGGTACTGTGCAATTAGCATCAGGTCCTTATCATATCGATATCACCACACTCAGGCAAGAATCAATTTATCAAGACAAACGCCATCCACAGTCCATCACCTTCGTTAAAGAACCTATTGTTGATTACTTAAGACGAGATTTAACAATCAATGCAATCTATCTTGATGCTGAATTAAAAACGCTCGATTTTGCAAAAGGTTTAGAAGATTTAAAAAGTCAAACATTAAGAATGATTGGCGACCCTTATGTAAGGTTTCAAGAAGATCCGTTAAGAATTCTTCGCGTCTTACGTCTTCAACATAAACTAGGGTTTAAACAAGAACCCGGTTTAGCAAGAGCCCTGAATCAAAGTTTACCCCTGCTTGAATATTTAAATCCTCAAAAAGTAAAACAAGAGTATCAAAAAATGCTTAAATATAAACCGTATGAGGCTACTTTATTATTAGCCTCTTACGGACTGCATCCAGATTTAGATTGAATTGGTATAATAACCCATAAGATGAATACCATGTTTGAAGCTTTAGATTTAAAGCATTTACTACTTGACCATTATAAGGCGTTGGGTTTTCAAGAAAAACACGTGATGGTTATTTTAGTCATGGATCAATTGCTTAAACTTGATAATCACCTCATTACCGCAGAATTACTGAGTTTGAAAATGACCCTACCATTAGAGGAAATTGATGCGACGATAGTTGAATTGTTAAATCGAAAGTTTATTGAATATGTCACCGTATCAGGCAAGACTCACACCACACTCAATCCACTAAAACAATTGCTCTATAAACGTTTTCAACAACAAGTAATCCATCAAACGCAAGAAATAACCGTGAATGCCCAAGCTAATTTATTCCAACGTATTGAGAAAGAATTTGGTAGAACCTTATCACCATTGGAAATTTCTCGCATTCAAGATTGGTTACAATTTGGGTACAGCGAGGCCATCATAATTTTAAGTTTAGAAGAAGCGATTGCCAAGCAAAAAAAATCAATTCGCTTCATGGACAAATACTTGCAAAAGCAAACCACCAAAGAAAATTTTAACCTAGAAGGAAATCCTTCGATTCAACAATCTCCTCATCAAGATATTCAAAAAACAATCGCGCAAATTAATGAAAATCTTGATCATGGATCAAAACAAAAGAAATAAGATTTTAGATTTTCTTGATCAACAATATCCTAATGTGGGTTGTGAGTTATGGTATCGCAAAGATTATGAACTTTTAATCGCTGTGCTTTTATCTGCTCAAACGACGGATCAATCAGTGAATAAGGTTACACCTATCTTATTTAAAAAATTTCCTCGCCTTGAAGATTTAGCAAATGCTCCCATTCGTTCAATTGAAAACACAATTCAATCCATTGGTTTATTTCATACCAAGGCCAAACACATCAAAGCGCTTGCAGCGACGTTAATAAAAAATTACCAAGGAAAAGTACCATCCGATAAATCCCAATTAATCAGCTTACCCGGCGTAGGTGTTAAAACCGCAAATGTGATTAGAGCAGAACTTTTTAACATCCCCGAAATTGCAGTTGATACGCATGTGTTTCGTCTCGCTTGGCGACTCGGTATCTCCAAAAAAAACGATTCGGTTGAGGTGACGGAGAAAAAAATGCGCAAATATTTTCCCCAAGATCGCTACATTAAACTTCATCACCAGTTCATTCATTTTGGTCGGTATGCTTGTCAAGCTCGAAAACCCAATTGTGTTGGATGCCCATTGCAAACTATCTGTAAGGAACCGAATAAAAATTTAGAAAAACCACTCATCAATCGCGGCTAAATAATCAATTCGTGGTTGAAATTCAATTGCAATTTTTTTCCCTTTACTTTTTATCCAGGCGTAAGGCAAAGACTGACGACTTTCTTGTTCGATAAATTTTAGGAAATCAATCGCCTTCAGTGCATATACTTCATCTCGCTTAGAAAAGGAAATGAGTAAGAAAGCAATTCCTCCTTGATCAATAATCCGTTGAAGATGTAGTCGTTGGTGGATGGTAATATTGGCGATTGCTAAAGCAGTGCTAGATTGCGTTGATTTAGCTTCAAAATCCAAATATTTACCACGATAAATACCATTATAGTCAGTCGTGGACTGCTTTTCAAAATAAGCGTGAGTAATTTTAGCCCCTCGCTGATAGTCAACTTTGACCACATTGATTGGGGTGGGTCGTTTTGTAATCACTGCTCTTTTCGTTTCAACATAATATTGATTTGTGAGATTGATTTCTTTTTCAAAATCCATCCCCCGATTTTTATATGAGTTGATGGCAAGTTTTTTAAGTTGTTGTTTCAATTTGGGTTGATTGTTTTTTTTAACCCCGTTTGGATATTGAATCATCCTATATATTCCTTTAGGTGAGAAATAAATTGGTCTTTATTGATTGTTTGATCTTTCATGATGAATTGAATCATGTGTTTAAGCGGCTCAGGTATATGCCGAAGCAGTTGAAATACTTTGATGTATTCTTCCAATAAAATATCTTTTCTTTCCAAGACTTTTCGATAAAGGTTCATTAAGTTTTTTGCATCATCTAACGGTTGGTGATGAACTCCTTGAAATGGCTCCTTAAATATCAATAGATTGTTAATTAAAGATAAGGGATTGCCGTTTTGATCTTTAATGAATTCCCCAAGAAAAGATGAAAAATCGATAAGGTTATGTGTCACATTTTTTACGATGGTTTCATCCGCGTCAGGAGAATAATGAAACGATTGATGAAAGATACGACTATCGTGATTACCAAAGACAAAGAAAGCAGTTTTTTTAAAGTTTTTGCCACCATAATTACGTAATGCGAGCATCGCTTTTGCATAACTAATGCCTTTATCCACGACATCGACTTCGGTAATATTGGTTAATTGCGTCACGAATCGACCCACTTCCTTTTTAGGTCTGACTAAATGAAACATGCCTTTATACGATTTTTTGATGGTTAAGTCTTCATTCAAATCTGCCTTGATGGCGGCAATGGCGATTAACTCATGGGATTGTTGGGTGCCTTCAAGGTCGAGAAAAACAACCGTACGACGATGGGCAAGAAGTTTGGCTAACTTTTTCATAAGTTCATTTTATTATATACTCACTTTTTGATTCAATCCTTTATAATATGAGCAAGTTATGAAGAAAAACCTGACTTCTGAAGCGATTCTTAATAAAAAGTTTTCCCCTGATATGAAAGGTTATAACGGCCATGAGGTTGACTTATTTTTAGATCAAATTTTGCAAGATTATCGGCAAATCGAACAATTTATCAAAGATGAACTACCTTTACTTGAACAACACTCTTCCTTGGTCCAATCTTTAAAAAAGAAAATTGCGGATTTAGAAATTCAAGTGGCGGATTTGAAAGACAAAGTAAAAGTCATTAATTCGAATAAAACCGTGGAAATTAATCAAGACAACTTTCTCTTAGTCAAGAAAATTGGCATTTACGAAAAAGAATTATTTAAACTCGGGATTGACCCAAATAAGTTAAAATAAAGTTGGTAACCCGGATGATCGCTAGGTATGCCTAGAGGAAAGTCCATGCTCGCACGGGCTGTGATGTCCGTAGTGTTTGTGCTAACGGAACGAATAACGTTAGGCATATGGCAACATATGACGGCGGTCCCTCCCCTTACCGCAAGGTTGGGCGAAACCTGAAAGTGCCACAGTGACGAAGCTAGTTGGAAACGACTAGGTGCAACGAGGCAAACCCCACGAGCGAGAAACCCAAATTTGGTCGGGGAAGGAGGAACCACTAACCGAAGTGGAACCTTCCTATCGCAAGATAGAGATAAATGATCATCGATTACAGAACATGGCTTACAGGGTTACCAGAAAATAGGAATATGAATTTACCAAATCGGATTACTGTTTCACGATTTATCCTCGTCTTGATGATGATTGGGGTATTATTATTTCCTTATCAAACGGTTGCAAACATCCATCTAGTTTCTACGCTGATTCCTCTGCCAAATGTTGTTGCATTGGTGTTATTTATCATTGCATCATTTACGGATTTTTTAGATGGATATCTCGCAAGAAAATTGAATTTAATTACCAACTTTGGTAAGTTCCTTGACCCTTTTGCTGATAAGGTTCTCACCAATAGTGCGTTTATTTTATTAATGACGACACCTTCTTGGATTGAAGTTGACGTGATTCGAGTACCAGCATGGATTGTCATCATCATGATCATTCGCGATTTAGCGGTTGATGGCATTCGCATGATTGGGGTTAGCCAAGGGAAAGTGATTGCTGCTAGTAAACTTGGAAAAGTAAAAACTGTCCTTCAAATCATCGCTCTCATCCTTGTGTTTTTAAATGATTCGCCTTTTGCCGGTTTGAACTTACCGATTGGCTTCAGCATCACCGAAATAACCCTTTACGCTGCCACGCTTATATCAACTATTTCATTATTCACTTATCTATATCAAAACCGCAGTATTTTTACCACTCATGAATAAATTAATTCAAACTTTAATCAAACAAAAACTCACCATTCAAACTGTTGAAAGTTTTACTGGTGGTCGTGTTGCTGATCAGTTTGTTAAACATTCAGGAGCCTCTCATTGGTTTAAACAAGGGTTCATTTTGTATCAAGCGGAGGCAAAAGCGGAATTCCTTGGTATTCCTTTAGAAGCATTAAATAAAATCGATCCTGTATCGGAAGCATTAGTTAAAAAATTGTTAGTCAAGGCTCTTGAAATTAACCCCCGCACCATTACGATCATTACAACGGGTAATGCCGGTCCCAAAGCGCAAGGTCAACAAAAGGTTGGAGATTTTTATATTGCCATCAGTGATGGCAAACATGAACATATTCAATTTGGCCAGGCCAAGGGTTCAAGAATTCAAATTCAGCAATCCGGTGTAAAAATGGCAGTTAAAATGTTAAGTGAATTTTTAAGCACCTATTATGTAGTGTCCCCTAAATAATTGGTATAGTATAAAGGAAAAAAAAGGATAGGTTTATGGCAAAAGAAAAAGAAAAAAAAGATGGAAAAGATGAAGCCCTAGAAGAAGCATTACGGAATATCGAAAAAACCTACGGTAAAGGTGCGGTTATGAAATTAGGTGAAAGACCTGAAACCGCAGTCGATACCATTCCAACAGGTTCATTATCTTTAGATATGGCGCTTGGCGTAGGGGGATATCCCAAAGGACGGATTATTGAAATATTTGGTCCAGAGTCTAGTGGAAAAACAACTTTAGCGTTAACAGCGATTGCGGAAGCCCAAAAGCGCGGCGGTCGAGCAGCCTTCGTTGATGCTGAACATGCCATTGATCCGGTTTATGCCAAAAAATTAGGCGTCAATATAGATGAATTAATTCTTTCCCAACCCGATAATGGTGAACAAGCCTTAGAAATTGTGGAAATGCTAGCCCACTCAAATGCAATTGATTTAATCATCGTCGACTCGGTTGCCGCCTTAGTTCCTCAAGCAGAATTAGATGGGATGATGGCAGATAATCAAGTAGGTTTACAAGCGAGATTGATGTCGAAAGCGATGCGTAAACTTGCTGCGGTTTTAAATAAATCGAATTGTACTGTTATCTTTATTAACCAATTAAGAGAAAAAGTGGGTATTGCCTATGGCAACCCCGAAGTGACGTCTGGTGGTCGCGCCTTGAAATTTTATGCCTCTGTTCGTATTGATATTCGCCGATCCGAAGCAATCAAGGTTGGAGAATCGATCATCGGAAATATGGTAAAAATCAAAATTGTCAAAAACAAAGTCGCCCCACCCTTTATTACATCCGAAATTGAACTCTTATTTGGTCAAGGATTTTCAAAGACTGGAGAAGTCTTGGACAAGGCAACCGATTTAGGTTTGATCAAAAAAATGGGATCTTGGTACGAACTTGAAGGCACGCGATTAGGCCAAGGTCGAGACAATGCCAAAGACTACTTAAAAACCCACCCTGATATTTTAGAAAAACTCGAAAAAAGAATAAAAACAGGAGAAATTTAAGTAAATAAAACCTCTAGGATGGTCCTAGAGGTTTTTTTAACATAGGCAAAAGCCAAATCTTTTGCTATGATATAAAGGTATCTTCGGATACTGGATATAGATTCGCATTCGTCGTTTAGAAACTTAACCAGGGTTAAACCTGATAAAAGCAACATATTATTCAATAATTTAAACGAAGTTTTGTGATTTTTTTATACCAACATCATTACAAGGAACTTCACTCGTCATGAGGATTCCTCTACTGAAAGGAGACGATTCATATGGGCGACATTTCGATTTTAGTATTATTATCTATTCTTTCATTGATTATTGGGGTTATTTTAGGGATTCTGATTTATTTCAGTTTACCGATTTTTCGCGCGAAGGAAGCAACCAAAAAAGCAGCAAAATTAATCAAAGACGCAGAAATTAAAGCAGACCATATCGTTAAAAATGCCCAACTTGATGCCAAACAAACTGTCTATGAACTGAAACAAGAAGCCGATAAAGAAATTAAGGAAAGAAAACAAGAAGTCAACACCTTTGAAAATAAACTTTACAATCGGGAACAAAGTATTGACCGACGTGATCAAGCGTTAATGCAAAAAGAAAAAAATCTTGAAGAAAAGATTGACCTTCAACAAAAACGGATGAAGGAAATTGAAAGAAAAGAAGAAGTCCTGCAATTAAAACTCGACTCCATTATTCATGAATTGGAAAAAGTCTCAGGGATGTCTTCTCAAGAAGCGAAAACTGAGATTCTTAATCGTGTTGAAGCAAAATTAAGTAAAGAAATCGCAAATTTGATTAAAAATCGTGAACAAGAAGCCAAAGAACAAGCGCAAACGATTGCGAATGAAATCTTAGGGATGACGCTAAATCGTTATGCTCAGGATTTTGTCACTGAACGCACAGTTTCTGTGGTCAATCTCCCTAGCGACGAAATGAAGGGGCGAATTATCGGACGAGAAGGACGCAATATCCGCTCCCTTGAACAAGCACTTGGCGTTGATTTAATTATTGATGATACGCCAGAAGTGATTACCGTGAGCTGCTTTGATCCGATTCGAAGAGAAACCGCTAAGCGTACTTTAGAAATTCTTTTAAAAGATGGCCGAATCCAACCCTCCAGAATTGAAGAAGTTGCGGCTAAAGTAAAGAGTGAGCTAGGCGAAATCATGCATAAAGCAGGACAAGAAGCGGCCTTCCGTTTAGGATTAGGCAATATTCATCCTGAATTATTGGATTTAGTTGGCCGCTTAAAATATCGAACCTCCTATGGTCAAAACGCCTATGATCATTCCATTGAAGTTGCCAAACTTTGTGGCATCATGGCAGCAGAAATGGGCATTGATCAAAATATGGCTAAACGTGCTGGTTTACTCCATGACGTCGGTAAGGCTATCGACTTTGAAATGGAAGGCAGTCACGTGGAATTAGGGGCAAGATATGCGCGTAAATATAATGAACCGGATGTGGTTTTAAATGCAATTGAATCTCACCATGGTGACACGGAAATTAAGTATGTCATGTCTCACTTGGTGATTGCCGCCGATACCTTATCCGCTGCCCGCCCAGGTGCCAGAAGTGAAACGCTTGAAACCTATGTCAAACGTTTAGAACAATTAGAAAATATTTGTAAATCTTACGAAGGGGTTGCCCAGAGTTATGCGATGCAATCGGGTCGAGAAGTACGCATCATGGTTGTCCCCGATAAAGTCGATGACGCGACTGCGGTAAAATTAGCAAGAGACATTAAAGATCGCATTGAAGCTGAAATGACCTATCCTGGTCAAATTAAGGTCTCTGTAATTCGCGAATATCGAGCGATTGAAACTGCAAAATAACCATTCATGAAGTGGCTTTTTATTGGTGATATTGTCGGTAGTTTTGGGCGCTTAATGGTCGCCAAACATTTACCTAAACTTAAAGAAAGTCTCGGTTTAGATTTTGTCATCGCCAATGCTGAAAATGCGAGTCACGGCAAAGGGTTAATGCGAAAACATTATGAAGAACTTTTGGCTAGTGGCATTGATGTGATGACCTTAGGTAATCACTATAACGCCAAAGGGGAAATAAGGGATTATTTAGATCAAACCGTCAGTTTAGTTCGCCCCCTTAATTTAAAGCATGCTTATCCTGGTGTTGGAACGTTAGTTTTTAAGGTGCAAAATCAAACGATTCGTGTGACAAATATTTTAGGACAAGCGTTTATGAATGAAGAAGTGCATAATCCTTTTGATGCTTTACAAAATGTCATTGTAAAAGAAACTCCCACTGACTTACATATCGTTGATTTTCATGCCGAAGCGACGGGAGAAAAATACGCAATGGGTTATGCCTTTAGTGGTAAGATTACTGCCTTGTTCGGTACCCATACCCATGTACAAACCAATGATTTAAGATTATTAGATCAAACCACTTTATTTATTTCCGACGTGGGTATGACTGGACCTTATAATGGCATTCTTGGTGTGAAAAAAGAAAACATTATTCAACGCTTATGGAAACAAGAAAAAACTGTCTATGAGTTAGCTGAGGATGGTGAAACGGTTTTATCAGCGATTTTTGTAGAAACCAACCAACAAGGATTACCCGTCACTTTTAAAACGATACTACTCACAGATAAGGTAAAATAATATTCAATGGCAGACCTAAAATTAAACATTACAGAAAAACCGGATTTGGATAAAGCTCGATCCCGTGTTAGACAAGAAATTCCTGTTGTCAGGGATGAAATTGTTGTGCCGGAACGTCTCATCCAATTTGCCCAAGGTAAAAAGTACTTTATTCGTACTTACGGATGTCAGGCGAATGTGCGCGATGAAGAAAATATGCGCGGCCTACTCGAACTGACGGGATTTACCTCTGTCGATGATGAAAAATTAGCTGACTTTGTCATTATCAATACTTGCGCTATTCGGGAAAATGCTGAAGATAAAGTCTTTGGTGAACTTGGCATTCTCAAAGGACTAAAAGCCATTAAACCAGAGATGTTAATCGCCGTCAGTGGTTGTATGGTGCAACAAACGCACATTGTCGATACCATCACTCAAAAATATCGCCATGTTGATTTAATGTTTGGTACCCACAACATTCATCATCTCTTAGAATTACTTGATGAAACGATTACTAAAAAAACTCGCGTGGTCAACGTTCCCTCTAAATATGGGGAAATTGTTGAGAATATGCCTTCCAAAAGAAATCATCGCTTTAAGGCATTTGTGAATATTATGTTTGGGTGTGATAAATTTTGCACGTACTGTATTGTGCCCTATACCCGCGGCAAAGAACGATCAAGGTTAATGGATGATGTCATTAAAGAATGCAAAGAACTTGTCACCCAAGGTTATCAAGAAATTACTTTAGTTGGACAAAATGTAAATTCTTACGGTAAAGACTTTAAAAATGGCACTACCTTTGCCCAATTACTGGAAGCAGTTGCTTTAACTGGGATTCCTCGCTTACGATTTATGACCTCACACCCGTGGGATTTTACGGATGAAATGTTAGATATGATTGCCAAATACGATAATATTATGAATCATATTCACCTCCCATTTCAGGCGGGTGATGACATGATTTTAAGATTGATGGCCAGACGTTATACAGTTGCATCCTACCTAGAACTGGTGAAGAAGATGCAAAGTAAAATCCCCCAAGTCACCCTCACTACGGATATAATTGTGGGCTTTCCGAACGAAACTGAAGCGCAGTTCCAAGGCACGTTAGATTTAGTAGAGAAAGTTAAATTTGATGCGACTTATACCTTTATCTATTCGCCAAGAAAAGGAACCCCTGCCCATAAAATGCTCGATAATGTCCCCTATGAAGAAAAACAAAAAAGATTTTACCGACTCAAAGAACTTGTCGATCGAATTGCCAAAGAAAAATCCGATACGATGGTTGGGCAAACCTATACCGTGCTTGTGGATGGGGTTAGCAAACATAATCCTGATAAGTTATCAGCGTACACTGAAAGTAATAAATTAGTGCATTTTAAGGGCGATGCTTTACTTGCAGGTAAACTTGTGCGCGTCAGAATTGATGAAGCGAATACTTATACTTTATTTGGAAGTTTAATCGATGACCAAGCTTGAATCCTTAACGGATCAATTAGCCAAAGCGTTACATGACTTACCCGAAGTAAAACAATTTTTTTCCTTGCGCGAACAAATTCTAAAAAATCCTTTTTTGAATGAACAACAAGAAAAGATGAAGCATCATCAGAAGTTGATGATGAAACATTTAGCAGATCAAAAGGTTTATCAGATTCATCAAACTGCATACCGCCAGCACCAACAAGCTTTTGATGATCATCCTTTAGTTCAAAATTATGTGAACTTAAAGGAACAACTTTCCCCTTTATTAAACGAACTTCAAGCGATTATTGAATAGGCATTCTATGGTCTATTTGGTATGATAAATTCATAGTTTATATGAAGAAAACCTCCGCACCATATACCCCGATGATGATGCAGTACTTGCAAATCAAATCGCAGTACCCAGATACTTTGATTTTTTTTCGTCTCGGTGACTTTTACGAGTTATTTTTTGAAGATGCTAAAATTGCTTCTCGCGAATTATCGTTAGTACTTACCGGTAAAAGTGCGGGTCAAGAAGCACGTGTGCCGATGTGTGGAGTTCCTTTTCATGCCTATAAAGGTTATTTAAAAAAATTAATTGATAAAGGTTACAAGGTCGGTATTGTTGAACAAATGGAAGAAGCGAGTGTTGCCAAAGGTCTTGTCCATCGGGATGTTAGCCAAATTTACACCCCAGGATCTTTTATTGATGATCAAGTGTCGGCCCATAATTTTTTAGTTGCCGTTCACGAAGATCAATCTCGTTATTGGCTCATTTATGGTGATATTAGTACTGGTGAAGTCTTTAGTGATTTTATTGAAAATCAACCGCAAACTTTATTGGGATATTTACAAAAACTTTCAA
>Ga0172376_10005184_pt1 | contig 14630 bp, 10 predicted proteins | sample Lak35m_FD_121114 | JGI IMG/M metagenome (GOLD analysis project Ga0172376, IMG submission 121114) | Freshwater microbial communities from Kabuno Bay, South-Kivu, Congo - kab_092012_35m | ecosystem: Environmental > Aquatic > Freshwater > Lake | place: Democratic Republic of the Congo: South-Kivu...
CGTGGCAGCCCCGAACCCTCGCGGGCGATCCGGCGCTGACGTGGCACGACCCGGAGCCCCTCCGCACCGCCGACGTGCCCCGGGCCTCCGCCGGGGGCATCCACGTGGTGCTGCTCCACGGCGTCACACGCTGTGGACGCGACTTCGAGCCGCTCGTCGCGTCGCTGACCGCGACGCACGAAGGGAACGCCGTGGACGGGCGCGGTCTCCGGCTGGCCGTGCTCGACCACCGCGGCCATGGCGACTCCTCCCGCGCGTCGCGCTATCTCGTGACCGACTACGCAGCCGATGCGGCCCGCTTCATCGATGCGCACGGCCGCTGCGTGGTCGTCGGCCATTCGCTCGGCGCGATGGTCGCTGCGCACGTCGCAGCCCATCGCCCGGCGCTCGTCCGCGGTGCGGTGCTCATCGACCCGCCGTTCCACGGCATGGGGCGTCGCATCGGGGGCTCGACGTGGGAGGCGCTCTTCGTCGGGCTCCGCGACGCCAGGCGGCAGGGAGGCGGCGTGCCGGCACTGGCGGCCGCGATCGCCGAGATCCGGCTGCCGGCCGGGGCGCGGACGGTGCGGCTCGGCGACGTGCGGGACGCCGCGGCGCTCCGCTGGCACGCCGAGTGCCTCTCGAGGCTCGATCCGGAGGTGCTCACTCCGGTGATCGAGGGTCGCTGGCTCGAGGGCTACGACCCGCCCGCCGTCGCCGCGGCGATCCGCTGTCCCCTCGTGCTCGTGCAGGCCGACCCGGCGTGCGGCGGCGCGCTCGACGACGCCGAGGCGGCGGCATTCGCATCGGCGGCGCCGACGTGCGATCTCGCGCGGGTGCCCGGTGCCGGCCACGCGCTGCATCGCGAGCATCCAGAGCGTCTGGCCGCGACCGTGCGCGACCTGGTCGGACGCCTGCCGTGAGTGGCGGCGTCAGCCACGGCGGAGGTCGAAGTCCGGCGGCAGCGACCGCTCGTTGGCCAGCCACGCGCGCCAGGCGGCCTGATCCCACTGGAAGTTCATGCCGGTCAGGGCGATGAGCGCCTCGAGCACGCGGTCGTTTCGCAGTTTCACCATCACCCGCTTCGGCCCGCCTCCCATCGAGAAGCCGCCGCCCGACGGCGTGAACGTGGCGGACGTCGAGCCCGGCGCCCGGCCGTCGGTCACGATGCTCGCGTGCTCCGTCTCGAGCGCCGCGATCAGCGGCAGCACCGCCGATGCCACGCCGAGCCTGCCGAGCGCCTCGGCCGCCCGGTTGACCTGCGCGTTGTCGGCGCTCGCGAGCGCCGCGACGAACGGCGGGGCGGCGAGGGGCGCGCCGATCACACCCAGTCGCTCGACGGCGGCGATCCGCGTCTCGGCATCGGGATGATCGAGCGCCACCGCGACGAGCGAGGCGAGGGCGTCGGACGACGAGATCCGGGAGAGCGCCTCGATGTAGATGCCGCGCACGCGCGGCACCGGCTCCGCCAGGAGCGCCTCGGCCAGGGGCTGCACCGCGAGCGGATCGGAGATGCCGCGAATCTCCTCGAAGGCGCCTGCCGACTCCGCCGGCACGTCGAGCCGACGCCTGAGTCGCTCGAGACGGGCCTTCCAGTCGCGTCGGGCGGCGGCGGCCCGCTCCTCGCGCTCGATGATCTCGATCTCCTGCGACGTCCGCCACGCACGACCGTGCCTCACGAAGCCGAGCCGCGCCATCGTCTCGGCATGCGTGGGGCTGGTGGTCGCCTCCCGTGGCTCGTCGGCCCGCGCATCACCGCACCCGGGCTCCGCGCACGCCGCGCCGACGAGCGCCGCCATGAGCACGGCGAGCCGGCCTCCGCGCAGGCCGCCAGCCGGACGATCGGGCACACACCGGGTCATGTGTCGCTCCATGGTCGGGCTCCCCTCCTCCTCTCGGCACGCGTCACCGTGCCGCTCCACTCCACTCGCTCCGCGGGCCACCCCAGGCGAGGGCGTCGTTCAACAAGCCCGCATAGAAGCTGAAGAATCGCCAGACCACCAGGGCGACCAGCACGGCCACGCCGGCCCAGGCCAGCCAGCCGATCCACGCCACCGCGGCCGTGAAGCCGTCGCGCGCCCGTTCCTCGAGTAGCGTCGCCTCCCGGTCGAGCGTCTCGGCCGTGGTGCCGGTCATCTCCCCGACGGCGACCGCCTCGAGGACGCTTCGAGGCAGGCTGCCACGTTCCCGGAGCGCCTCGACGAGCGACGACCCGGCGCGGACGCGGTCCTCGACCACGTCGCGGCGGATGCCGAGTCCGGGCGCGACCCGCGCGGTGAGCGTCACGAGCGATCCCACGTCGAGGCCGACGCCCGAGGCCACGGACGCCGCGCGGCACCACGCCGCAGCCTCGGCGGCCCGCGTGGCGGACCCGATCCCCGGCAGGCATGCCACGACGCGGCGCACCACACCGTGCGCGGCCCAGCTGCGTGCGGCCAGCGCGCCTGAGAGCACCACGCCGATCCCCGCCGCGACCACCGCGCCGGCGAAGACCGCCAGGCCACGGGCCCCCGACAGGCCGAGCCCCACCATGTCGACCGCTCGGCCGTCGAGGCCCTGCATTCCGCCGCTGACGAGGATGAGCAGCCCGATCACCGCGACGGCAAGCGCGAGCTGGATCGCCGGCTTCACGAGACCGCGGGCGAGCGTCCGGCGCGAACGGATGGCATGCCGCAGCGCCGCCCCCGCATCGCCGAGGAGCTCGGCCTCGTGGCCCGTGCGATCACCGACGGTCGCCAGCGCCGTCACGAGCGGCGGAAACCCGCCCGCGCACTCCATCGCCACGCCGAGACCGACGCCGTCCGCGAGACCGTCGCCCACGGCGGCCATCGTCCGCTGCCAGCGTCGCGGCACCCGCTGTGTCTCGCTCGCCCACGCGCGGCGGACGTCGATCCCGGCACCCAACGCGAGGGCGAGCCGGCCGAGCACGTCGGCGAGCACCGTGTCGGGAATCCGCCGCGTGCCCGTCCGGACCGGCCGCACACCGGGATGCGCGTCGCGCGTCACGTTCCGCCTCGTCGCACCTGTCGTGGCGCCATGGAGCAGGCCGCTCGTCTCGTCGGCTTCGGGCCTCGGGCGAATTGTACGGGGATGCCCCGATCGAGGCCCGCACCGCACCGCCGGCGGATACCGCGAGGCCGCATGGTCTGGTAGAACGACGCGGCCGTGAAGCGCCCCTCTTCCACCCCGTCCATGCACGTCCAGTGGCCTGCCGTCACGATCGTGGGGGTGGGACTCATCGGGGGTTCCGTCGGCATGGCCCTGCGGTCCCGCGGCCTCGCGGAGCGCGTGATCGGCGTAGGCCGGTCCGCCGCCGGCATGGCCGAGGCACGGCGGGCCGGAGCGGTCGATGAGACGACCGACGACCTCGCGGCCGGTGTGGCCGCAGCCGACCTCGTCGTCGTGGCCACGGGCGTGGGGGCGATCCCGGGGCTGCTCGACGCGATCGACTCCGCCGTCCGGCCGGGCACGCTCCTCACCGACGCGGGCAGCACGAAGGCCTCGATCGTCGGCGCGTGGGAGCGACGCCGGGCTTCGCGTCGCGGCCGGTTCGTCGGCGCGCACCCGATCGCGGGCAGCCATCGACGCGGCGCCTCGGCCGGGGCCGCCGACCTGTTCGTCGGCCGCGTGACGGTCGTGACACCCGCCCCGCGCACCCCGCCCGGCGATGCCGAGGAGGTGGGCGGGTTCTGGTCGGCGCTCGGTGCCACCGTCTTCATGATGCCGCCGCGCGAGCACGACCGGCTGCTCGCGTCGTCGAGTCACGCCCCGCACGTCGTCGCCGCGGCGGTCGCGGCCGCCACGCCCCCGGAGGTCCGCGCGCTCGTCGCGGGGGGCTGGCGCGACACGACCCGCATCGCCGCCGGAGACCCCGAACTCTGGGTCGACATCCTCCTCGACAACGCGCGGTTCGTCACCGCAGCGCTGCGGCGGGTCGAGCGCGCCGCCGCGAGGATGCGCGCCGCGATCGAGGGCGGCGACCGCAGCCACCTCCTCGCGCTCTTGCGCGACGCGAAGATGCGGCGCGACGCCGCCGACGCGACGCTCGACGAATCCGGCACGGTGCCGCGCCGTGAGCGCGGCGCGCGGGGCGTCGATCGCGACCACGACGCCACCTCCTGACCGACGGAGTCCACGATGCTCTGGGAAGTCGACGTGCATCCGAAGCATGCGGCCGCGGACCACGGCGCCCGCGCGCTCGTCGCCGGGGCCGCCGACATCGGCGTCGCGGGATGCACCCAGGCCCGCAGCTCGACGGGCTGGCTCATCGAGGGCGACCTGACGGCCGCCGACATCGAGAAGGTGGCGACGGCGGTGCTCACCGATCCGGTCACGGAGTCGTTCGTGGCCGCCCCGCTCGGCGCGGCCGCGCTCGCCGTCACCCCGCCCGGCCTGCCCACGGTCGTCCGCGTGCTGCCGCGCGCGGGGGTCACCGATCCGGCGGCCGAGACGGCCCGCGCGGCGTGTGCGCTCGTCGGACCCCGGCCGGTCGCCGTGCGCAGCGTGCGCACGTTCTGGCTGCCGCCACTCCCCGAGGCGGATGTCCGCAGGCTCGCCTGGAGCCTGCTTGCGAGCGAGGCGATCCATGACGTCGTCGTCGGGCCGCTCGTCCTGGAGACGCTCGGCAGCGGCCGCACGTGGTCGTACCGGCAGGAGGCCGTCGTCCTCGACGGCCTCGACGACGCGGCGATCGAGCGCCTCAGCCGGGAGCGCTGCCTCGCCCTGACCGTGCCCGAGCTGCACGCGGTGCGGGATCACTTTCGGAGCCTCGGCCGCGCGCCCGGCGAGATCGAGCTCGAAACCATCGCCCAGACGTGGAGCGAGCACTGCTGCCACAAGACGCTCACGAGCGCCGTCGACCACGAGGGGCCGGCCGGGCGCGTCTCCTACGACAACCTGCTCAAGGAGACGGTCTTCGCCGCCACCCGATCGATCCGCCACGGGCTCGGCAGTCGCGACTGGTGCGTGAGCGTGTTCCGGGACAACTCGGGGGTCGTCCGCTTCGACGGCGATCACGACATCTGCATCAAGGTCGAGACCCACAATCACCCCTCCGCGATCGAGCCCTACGGCGGGGCCGCCACGGGGCTCGGCGGTGTCATCCGCGACGTGCTCGGCACGGGGCTCGGCGCGCGACCGATCGCGAACCTCGACGTGTTCTGCGTGGGCCCGCCCGACACGCCGGCCGCCGACCTGCCCCCCGGCGTCATTCCGCCGCGCCGCCTGCTCGCGGGCGTGGTGGCGGGCGTGCGGGACTACGGCAACCGCATGGGCATCCCCACCATCGCCGGTGCCGTGGCCTTCGACCCCGGCTACCTCGGCAATCCGCTCGTCTTCTGCGGCACCGTCGGCATCATGCCACGCGACACCGCGGCCGCGGAGGTCCGTCGCGGCGACCTGGTCGTCGTCGCGGGTGGCCGCACGGGCCGCGACGGCATCCACGGAGCCACCTTCTCGAGCATCGAACTCTCGAGCGACAGCGAACGCGCGTCCGGCGGCGCCGTGCAGATCGGCCATGCCATCAACGAGAAGACGCTCGCCGACTTCGTGCTCGAGGCGTCACGACGCGGTCTGTTCCACGCGATCACCGACTGCGGCGCCGGCGGCCTGTCGAGCGCGGTCGGCGAGATGGGCGCCGCCCTCGGCGCCGAGGTGCAGCTCGACCAGGTGCCGCTGAAGTACGCCGGACTGTCGGCGACGGAGGTCTGGATCTCGGAGGCGCAGGAGCGCATGGTGCTGGCCGTCGCTCCGGCCGACTGGGAGGCGCTCGCGGAGGTCGCCGCGGACGAGGGCGTCGAGGTGACCGCGATCGGCAGCTTCACCGGGACCGGCCGTCTCGTGCTGCGCTGGGAGGATCGCGTCGCGGGCGAACTCGACTGCACGTTCCTGCACGACGGGCGACCGCGACGCAGGCTCCGTTCCCGCCACGTCCCACCCGCGCCCGTGCCCGTGGCCTGGCACGAGCCGTGGCCGATGACGGGTGTCGTGCTGCTCGACCTGCTCGCGGCACCCGACGTGGCGAGCAAGGAGTGGATCATCCGGCAGTACGACCACGAGGTGCAGGGGGCGAGCGCCGTGAAGCCGCTGCTCGGCCCCGGCGCCGGCCCCGCCGACGGCACGGTGATCCGCGGCGTGCTCGGCCGCGCGCGCGGCATCGCGCTCGGCGTGGGCCTGCGGCACACGCTCGGCACGCTCGACCCCTGGCAGATGGCCGCCGGCGCGATCGTGGAGGCCATCTGCAACGTCGTGGCCGCCGGAGCCGATCCGGATCGCATCGCCCTGCTCGACAATTTCTGCTGGGGTGACGTCAAGCGCGAGGAGTCGCTCGGCACGCTCGTCGAGGCGTGCCGCGCCTGCCACGACGTCGCCCTCGCCTTCGCCGCGCCCTTCGTCAGCGGCAAGGACAGTCTCAACAACGTCTTCGCCTGGACCGACCGCGACGGCGTCGCGCGCGAGCGATCGATCCCGCCCACCCTTCTCGCGACGGCGATGGGCCAGGTCGACGACGTCGCCCGGACGGTCACGCCGGCCTTCACCGCCGCCGGGCAGCGGCTCGCGATCGTGGGACGCACCACCGCCGACCTCGCCGGCAGCCAGCTCGAACGGCTCGGCGTCGTCCGCGGTGGCCGGGTGCCGGCGGTCGATCTCGACGCATGCCGCACCCAGGTGCGGGCCGTGGCCGCCGCGGTGGCGGCGCGGGTGGTCGCGTCGTGCCACGACATCTCCGACGGCGGGCTCGTGGTCGCGGCGGCGGAGATGGCGATCGGCGGCCGACTCGGCTGCCGTCTCCGGCTCGCCGACGTCCCCGCGGATCTCGCCGACACGCCGTCCGCGGCCCGCGCGCTGGCCGTCGGCTGCAGCGAATCGCCCGGTCGGTTCCTTTGTGCCGTGCCGGCGGACGCCGTCGATGCATTCGCCGCCACGATGGACGGCACGATGTGGGCCTGGGTGGGCGAGGTGACGGCCGAGCCCGTGGTGCAGATCGAGGGATTCTCTGGAGCCGTCGAGTCGCTGTCCGTCGAACGACTCGCGGCCGCGTGGCGTGGCGCGGCGCAGGAGCCCGCCACGGCCGCGGGACCCGACCGCGCATCGACGGCCGGTCCATCGGGAGGGGCACGCTGACATGCTCGCACCGCGCGCCCTCGTGCTCCGGGCTCCCGGCACGAACTGCGATCACGAGACGGCCCGCGCGTTCGAACTGGCCGGGGGGCTCGCACGACGGGTGCACATCCGCGCGCTCGTGGCACGGCCCGCGGCGCTGGATGACGTGCAGATCGTCTGCATCCCGGGCGGCTTCTCCTATGGCGACGACATCGCCAGCGGCCGCATCTTCGCGCTCGAGCTGCGCGTGCGGCTGGCCGACGCACTGCATCGGTTCCGCGACCGAGGCGGCCTCATCCTCGGCATCTGCAATGGCTTCCAGGTGCTGCTGCAGACGGGCCTGCTCGCGGCGGGCGCGGGTGGCGAGCCCGTCGCGTCGCTGGCCCACAACGATTCGGGGAGGTTCATCGATCGCTGGGTGCCACTGGTGGCGCAGCCCGGGCCCTGCGTGTTCCTGCGTGGCATCGGCCAGCTCGAGCTGCCGGTCGCCCACGGCGAGGGACGCTTCGTCACCGGATCGGGCGCGGCCCTCGCGTCGCTCGATGCCGCCGGGGTGCTCGCCCTGCGGTACGACACGGATCGCGACGCCACCGCGAATCCCAACGGCTCCCAGGCGGATGTGGCCGGCGCGTGCGACGAGACCGGCCGCGTCTTCGGACTGATGCCCCATCCGGAACGGTTCGTCGACGCGACGCAGCACCCCGCGTGGCACGGTCGGCTCGATCCCTCCGTTGCCGGCGCCGGTTTGACCATCTTTCGGAACGCCGTCGCGCACGTCGCCTGACGCGCCCACGCGCCGTCGACCCGCGAACGACGTTGACGCACGGCGCGTTCGTCGCTACCTGTCCCCTGCCCGGCGTGCCACGGCCCGGTTTCCCAACCTGCCACGATGCCGCGGTCATCCCGTCTTCTCCGGTCACAGCGCACGTGCATCGGGGATGCGTGCCGCCGACGAGTGCGTGTTCCACTCATGTTCGATCGGCTCGGCGAGACGCGACGGAGCGCGACGACATGGCCGACTGCACGTGGAAAAAGTCCCCCATGGTTTTCCGGCCGCCGAGTGTCGCCGCATCCCACCGCGGCAGGTCGCTGCGACACCCCGAGCGACCGCGCGGGGTCCTCGCCTTCGCGACCGGCCTCGCGGCCGTCGCCGCGGCGGGCTGCCAGCTCGCGCCCCATGGCACGGCCGACCGGGCCGCCGCCCCCGTGGAACGGGCCCTCGCCGGACCACGGCGGCCGCCGGCCAGCCGCCCGCTCGAGGTGGATGTGGTGTTCCTGCGCCATGAGCCCCACGACGCGCTGCTTGGCAACGATCTCTGGGCGCTCGTCGACGAGCAGGCGATCGACGAACAGACGCGACGACAGCTCTCGGCCAACGGCCTGCGGGGCGGGGTGGTGATCGGCGACGTGCCGGCGCCGCTGGCCTCCCGGCTGGCCGAGGCGGCCGCGGAGCCCACGCTCGACGCGTCTGGCACGCTCCGCGTGCTGCAACTGCTGCCCGGCCGGCGGGCGGAGATCGTCGCCACGACACTGCGGCCCGACTTGATCGTGCTCGAGAACGACGGCGAATCGGTCCGCGGCACCACGTACCACGATGCCAGTGGCGTGGTGGCTGTCCGGGCGTGGCCGGCGGCGGACGGCCGGATGCGGATCGAGGCGGTGCCCGAGCTGAAGCACGGGCCGTCGCGACGCACGTGGGTCGGCGAGGAGGGCGCCTTCCGGCTGGAAACCGGACAGTCGAGCCATCGTCTCGACCGTCTCGCGGTCACGGTCGACCTGCCGCCCCATGGCCTGCTTGTGATCGGATGCCGCCCCGATGCCCCGTCGAGCATCGGTGAGGCGATCCTCCAGGAACGACCGGCAGACGCGGTCGCCTCCCGCCAGCTGCTCGTCATCAGTCCACGTGCGGCAGCGGTCGACCCGGTCTTCGCCACCGCCACGACCGCCGACGCCGACACCTTCACGAGGTAGGACGCGGCATCCCGCCAGCGCCACCCTCTCGCGCCGCCCTCTCGCGAAGATGGGGAGCGTCGGAGGGATGTGCCGGAGAGCCCGCGCGACAGGTGGTGAGACGGCGAAGCGGGCGACTCCGCGCAGCCCCGGCGCTCTGCGCATCGCTGGCAAGCGAAGACCTCACCACGGCACCGAGTGGCCGGCGCGAGACGGGTGTGCCGATTCCTCCGACGATGGCGGCGAAGGCCGCCGGGCCGACAGCACCCGGATGCACCCATGCACGACGCAGCGCAGTCCCACGAACCGTCCGCACAGCGGCATCGCCCGGCCACGCCGACCGTCTTCGGTGCCGCGTTCGTCGCCGGCGCCGTGGCGGCGTTCGGAATCAACAGTTTCTTCGACGCCCACGTCGCCCGCACACGGCCGCAGGTGGAGAGCGAGCCGATCTTCGTGGCCCTGCGGTCGCTGCCCCAGGGGGCGCCGGTGACCGTGTGGGATGTGGCGCTCCGCGACTGGCCACGGGCCATGCTGCCGGAGAGCGCCCTGCGGGCCGAGGACCGGTTCGAGGGTTGTGTCCTGCGTCATCCGCTCCGGGAGGGCCAGCCGCTCCTCTCGGTGCAGCTCGCGCGGCCGGAAGGTTCCGCGGGGACGTTTCCGTCGTCGCTGACCGAGGCGCTCGCGGCCGCATCGATCGCGCCGCCGACGGAGCTGCAGGAGACGTTCACCCCGCCGGTCGCCGCGGCCCCCGTGGAGGCACAGCCGGTCGCCACCGCACCGTTGGCTCCGCTGTCGGCGCCCGCGGCAGGCATTCCGTCGAGTGCGCTTCCGCCGCGGGACGCCGTGGAGGTGTTCGCCCCCGTCGAGCCCGCTCGCGCCGCGGAGGTGACGGAAGCGGTGCCCGGGATCGAGACAGGGAACGCACCGGTGACGGAGGTGGTGCCTGTGACCGACGTACCGGCCCGCATGGTGACGGAGCCGGTGACCTCTGCCGCAACCGACCCGGAAGGTGCCATCGAGATCGACAACGCGGTGCCCGATGAATCCGAACGGGTCACGACGACGGCTGAACCGTCGCCCACCCCGGTCGACCCGATCCCATCGGATCGTGAGGCCATGCCTGCCGATCCGGTCGTGGCGGACGATACCCCGACCGAAGCAGCGGTCCCGGTCGCGGAGGTCCCCGATGCGGACGCCTCCGATTCCGCCGTCACGAGCACCGCGGCACCGGTCGTGCCCGCACCGCTCACGACTGGGCTCACGCCGATCGAGTCCGTCACTGCCGAGCCCGCGACGGGCACCGACAGCGTCGCCTCCGCTCCCGGCTTCGATGATCAGACGAACGAAGCCACGGAGGTCCGACCGCTGCCGCCGGTCGCGGGGCCGATCGGAGTGTCGCGCCAGCGGCCACCGGTCCCGCCCGCTCCTGGTTCCGATATCGAGGTTCCGCTGGCCGTCGCCAGCCGCCAGCGGGCCGCCCAGACGGCGGCGAATCGCCCCGGCAGTGTCCTTGCCTCTCCCGATCCCGCCGTGAGCGAATCGCTGCCGATCCCGACGACCCCCGTGAGCGACGTCGCCCTGCCACTGGAGGCCGTCGCCGCAGGACATCTGCCTGCCAAGCCGACCGGGCCTCGCGGGACATCGACGAGCGACTCGTCACGGAGTGCCGATGTGACCGTCGGTGCGCCCGTTACGACGGCGCCCGGCAACGGTGCGGGCTCGGTGGGTGAAGCGAACGCCACGACGGGATCGACCGGCAGGGTGGCGGAGTCACGGACCGCGGCGAAGGGTTCGACGCCGTCGTCGCGCATGGAGCCGAACGCGACCCCGTCGGCCTCGAGCGGCCCCGCATCGGGAGATGCCGCCGCGACCGCCACGCCTCCGCTGCGACACCTGGTCGTGCCCGAGCGCATCGCCATGCAGGCGGACGCTTCCTTCGTCACAACCCGTCCCGTCACCGATGGAGAAGCCACGGCCACGGAGGCTGGTGCGGCGGCGACCACGACACCGGCTGACGCGCGTCCCACGACGCCAGCGCCGTCGCGTCCGGCCGAGACCGCGAAACCTCGCGGCGATCGTGCGGGGCGACCGTCCCCTCAGCCGCACGCCGCGCCGAGCCGTTCCAGCGGCCCGGTCATGCGGGCGATCGGCAGCATGCTGCAGGGGTTCAACGCTGAGCCCACCCCGGACCAGTCGCGGCGCCGTTGACCGCGCTGCGTAGGCTCGGCTCCGTCGGCTCGGTTCGGATGACGGCGCCGAAATCGATCCCGCCGGTGTCGATCCAGCCGGTGCGGGTGAGGCGGACGGTCATGCCGATGCGCTCAGCGCGTCGCATGGGATCGCTCGGGCGGCACGAGGCGCGTGGCGAGGATCGATGCCGCGCCCCCTGCCGCGACGACCGCACCGGCTGATGCGATGACCCAGAGCAGGCTGGCGATCGTCGACGCGGCCCGCTCCCGTCGCTCCTGGTTGGGCGGTGGAGGCTGAGGCCCGTTTCGCTCGAACACCTGCCACGCTCGCAGGACGGCATCGAGGCTCGACGAGCGAACGAGTTGACGGATGGCGACCTCGTCGACCCACGAGCTTCCGGTCGGTGTGGACCCGTACTGCCACGCGCCGAGCGAGGCGGCGAGCGCCACGATCCCTCCGGCGAGCAGACACGCGTGTCCGATCGACCATGGCCGACGCGAGCCCGCGTCGTGCCGGTGCGCGCCATCGGTCGTGCGGGCCGCCGACGCCGAGGCCGTTCCGCCCGAACCGCCATGCAGCGCATGGCTTGCCTGACCGGCATGACTCGAAGTCCCGAGTCGACGCAGAGCACCCAGTCGAGGCACGGGCTGCTCGACGCCGCAGGAAGGGCAGCGAGCCCTCCCGCCAGCCTGACCAGCCACGACGGGGATCGTCGCGGAACACGCACACCGTAGCTCGAACGTTTCCATCGTTGCCCACCGGACTCGGCGACGGATGTCCCGTGGCCGCAGAAGCCGCTCCCTCGATCCCTTTTACCAACAGCAGGCCTGAAGACGCCAAAAAAACGTCGGCCAGGCAAAAAAAAAGTGGTCCCGATGATCGACCAGCGGCATAATCTCACGCCGCCCGGGAGTGCCCCCTTGCCGACGCACGACGACTCGAGGAGCACACCCGCACGGCACACCGCCGTCCTGGATTCGCTGTCCTGGATTCGCCGTCCTAGATGTGGAGTCCTGGATCCGATTCGGTCGGCGGTGCGTGAATGGACGATCGCATCGCCTCGCGCCGGAGCGATCCGGTGGTGGTGGTGGTGAACACATGGTGGCCTGCTGGGGCGCTTCGCTGGGCGGGTTGGCTGGACGGATGACCGGATGGATGGCTCGGGGGGGTGGCTGGACTTGCCTCACCCTTGAATCACACTGTCGGCTCGTCGAATGATTGGCCGTGGTGAAGATCCTGCTCGATCCCGCCCATGGAACGATGCGTTTCTCGATTTCCTCTGTTTTCCCGACTTCTTCCCGGATCGCGCGACGGGGACATGACGGACCGTGATGGACTGACCAAGGAGCACTGATTTGTACGACTCGCTGCTGGACGAACTCGAGGACGATGTCGTTTCCAATCCCCAGGAAGTCGAGGATCTGACGGAGAAGGTCGTCGACGCCGAGGAGGCCGACGCCGACCTGCTGGTCGATGAGACCGAGGTGGCCGTGCTTCCCGAGGGGGAGCTCGACCGCGAGGCCGACGCGGAGGTCGACACCGGCACCGATGCGGAGGAGATGCTCACCGAGCAGGTCGAGAACTGGTCGGACGATCCGGTCCGGATGTACCTGACCCAGATGGGCGAGATCCCGCTGCTCACGCGGGCCCAGGAGATCCACCTCGCCCGCCAGATCGAGACGACGCGGGCGCAGTTCCGCGCGAAGCTGCTCGAGTGCGAATATGTCTGCGAGCACGCGTTTCGGGTGCTCTCGCGGGTGCACCGCGGCGAGCTGCCGTTCGACCGCACGGTGCAGGTCTCGGTGACCGACCGCCTCGAGAAGGAGCAGATCCTCGGACGCCTGCCGCACAATCTGCGGACGCTCGAGGTGCTCGTCAAGCAGAACAAGGCCGATTACCGGATCGCCCTCTCCAAGAAGCGCCGGATGGCCGAACGGCGCGAGGCGTGGGCCCGACTCGGCCGGCGTCGCAGGCGCTGCGTCCGGCTCGTCGAGGAACTCGGCCTGCGGACCCAGCGCATCGAGGGCATGATCCCGCAGCTCGATGGTTTCGTCGCCCGGATCAAGGAGCTGAAGGCCAAGATCGACGCACACAAGCGGACGAAGCAGCCGCCGTCGGGACGGCAGAAGCTCGTCGACGAGTACCGTTCGATCCTGAAGGCGTGTCAGGAGACGCCGCGCAGCCTCGCGCGGCGGATGAACGAGATCCGCGTCATCTTCGCCAAGTATCAGCAGGCGAAGCGCGGCCTCTCCGAGGGCAACCTGCGGCTCGTCGTGTCGATTGCGAAGAAGTACCGCAACCGCGGGCTCTCGTTCCTCGACCTCATCCAGGAGGGCAACGCAGGGCTCATGCGGGCGGTGGACAAGTTCGAGTACCGCCGCGGCTTCAAGTTCTGCACCTATGCGACCTGGTGGATCCGGCAGGCGATCACCCGCGCGGTGGCCGACCAGAGCCGCACGATCCGTATCCCGGTGCACATGGTGGAGACGATGAGCCGCGTCCGGAACGTGGCGCGTCAGCTGCTCCAGGAGTACGGCCGCGAGCCGACGATCGAGGAGATCGCCGCCCGGGCTGGTACGCCGGTCGACGAGACCCGCCGGGTGACCGCGATGAGCCGCTACCCGATCAGTCTCGACCGTCCCGTGGGCAACAGCGAGGACAGCCACTTCGGCGACCTCCTGCCCGACACCGGCGCTGAAAACCCCGCCGTGGGTGCCGCCCAGGAGATGCTCCGGAATCGCATCGCGAAGGTGCTCAAGAGTCTTTCCTACCGCGAGCGGGAAATCATCAAGCTCCGCTACGGCCTCGGCGACGGCTACAGCTACACGCTCGAGGAGGTGGGGCACATCTTCAAGGTCACCCGCGAGCGCATCCGGCAGATCGAGGCCAAGGCCGTGCGGAAGCTGCAGGCTCCGGCCCGCAGCGAGGAGCTCAGCGGCTTCATCGACTGAACGTCGCGACGCCGCCAGGCCAAGGACCGACCGACGCAGCGAGAACCGCGCCGCTGCGTCGGTCGCCCCCCCCCGACAAAAACGAGTCTCCGGGGAAGGGGCTGCCCACGTCCCGAGAGCCGGGCTGTGGAAGCAAGCGCAGGCAGGATGCCGAAGCGCCGCGGACACGCAGTGAGCGAAGCCCAGGATGGGCGCAGCGAACGTCCGGCGACGGGGCGTGGGCAGCCCCGACCCACGCACGACGTGACCCACGGAACGCATCCACGACCTCAGGTTCGGGTTGCCCATTCGCACGCCTGGAGGCGTACGCCACAGGGGAGTGGGCAGCCCCGGCTCGATCGAGTCCCGCCATTCGCACGCCTGGAGGCGTACGCCACAGGGGCATGGGCAGCGCCGATTCGCTCGAGTGGATGCAGGTGTGCCTCGAGCGACGCTCCTTCCGTCCGAGCGGGTGATTCA
>Ga0172376_10005185_pt1 | contig 14626 bp, 2 predicted proteins | sample Lak35m_FD_121114 | JGI IMG/M metagenome (GOLD analysis project Ga0172376, IMG submission 121114) | Freshwater microbial communities from Kabuno Bay, South-Kivu, Congo - kab_092012_35m | ecosystem: Environmental > Aquatic > Freshwater > Lake | place: Democratic Republic of the Congo: South-Kivu...
CCTTTTACGAGTTCCAAGTTCAATACCGTGACAACGTCGATCTCAACTTGGAGACGCTCGGCAACTCCGACGCCTTCGTGACGCCGGCGGGAAATCCGGCGGCACCCATCCCGGCGACCATCTCGGACTTGAATCTCGATGCCGACCCGAACACGCCCGGTTCGCAACCGCTCGTCACTTACCGAGTCACACCGCCGGGCGGCCAGTGGGACCGCGTGGACAACGGCCGTTACGAAGTTCGCTTGGCGGACGACGCCATCTCCGACACGCGCACACCCACGCCCAACAAAACCAAAGGCCGAGTCCTCGGCAACTTCGAAGTCAGCATTCTGTACGAAGGCGAGATCCTGGTGACCTCCTTCGGCGACGGAGCCGACACCAACCCCGCCGACGGCATCAGCAACACCGAAGCCGACGAAAGCACGCTCCGCTCGGCCATCCAAACCGCCAACGTGCTGCCCGGGTTGAACACGCTGGTCCTGCAACCCGGCCACTACGAACTGACCCTGCTCGGAGCCGACGAAGACGCCGGAGCCACCGGCGACCTCGACATCACCGGCGACCTCCTGATCCGAGGCAACGGCGCGGTGATTGAGATCGTCGGCGAAGACAACTTCGATCGCGTCTTGGACATTCTCGGAACCGCGCACGTCACGTTGCAGGACGTGACCATCACCGGCGGTCGAGTCACTGGCAACGGCGGTGGTTTGCGAAATCAGACCGGCACTGTCGACCTCATCAATTCGACCATTCATCACAACGCAGCAACGGGTTCCGGCGGAGCGATCTACAGCAGCGGCGGCACGCTCAATCTGACGAACTCCACCATCTCCACCAATTTGGCCAGCGAGGGCGGCGGCCTGACTGTGACGCGCGGAAATGCCAATTTGCTGCATGTCACAGTCACGAACAACGCCGCAACGACCTCCGCCGGCGGAGTCCGCCGCATCTCGCCTGCGGTTTTCTCAATCGTCAACACGATCATCGCCGGCAATACCGCAGCCGGAGACTCGCCCGACGTGAAAGGGGCTTTCCAGACAACCAGTCACAATTTGATCGGCATCGGGGACGGTTCCGGCGGATTCGTCCCCGGTGGCACCGCCGCCAACCAAGTCGGTTCCGCAGTCGCTCCGATCGACCCGAAACTTGGTCCTCTCGCAGACAACACGGGACTCACGCCAACTCACGAACCCGCCTTTGGCAGCCCCGCGGTTGATACCGCTGACAATTCCACATCGACGTCCTTCGACCAACGGGGCATCGTCCGCCCTCAAAATGCTGACTTCGATTCTCGCCCCGAGGCGGACATTGGTGCATCGGAGCGTTTCTTTGGAGAAATCTCCGGCACGCATTATACCGATCTCAACGGTAACGGACTCCAAGACGATGGCGAATCAGGACTCGCCGGATTCACGATTTATATTGATATCAACAATAACGGTGTCTTTGACGCTTCGGAACCCTCGACGATCACTCGTGATGACGAGTCATCGACTCCAACCGATGAGTCTGGTGAGTATCACTTCGGCGGCTTGCCACCGGGAGAATATGTGGTTCGCGAGCGGCCTGATAGCTCGTGGGTCATCACTTCGCCACAAAGAAACCCCGAAGAGGCTCTCACTCGCATTCACGAACTCACACTCGGCAACGAGGCAGAGGTTGCCACGGGCTTTCCATTCGCGGATGCATCAGGAAACAGAGGGCAGTACAGGCCCATTGGAGACTTCAACCAGGATGGCTTCGATGACTTACTACTCGTCTACGAAGGCCAATCCAGGCATGACATCATTTATGGCTCCGCTGACCTGACAGATTTGTCTGATCTGACGGCGTCGAATTACGTGCCACGCACGTCGATTATCAAACCATCCGGGCTCTCGAATCAGTTTGGTTATTATTATTTTGACAGGCTTGACATGGATGGCGACGGATTCGGCGATCTTGTGTTTGTGGCGAGTACTACATCCAACGGCGGCACCAACTACCAGTATTATATTGTCAAAGGAACGGAAACTCCCCAAACGACGATCTTCTTAGAGCAATTTGCCAGCGGGGACGGCACGATCGGCGTCCAAATAGATGCCACGAACATTGTTCTAAGTACGGGCGACGTTAACGGTGATGGCAGTACCGATTTTTGGGGAGCCGTCCCCAGCGCCGATCCCTTTGGACGAACGAACGCGGGGACGCAAATCGTTTACCTCACGCCTCCGTTGACATCGGGTCACATCGCACTGGATGCGAATAGCGCGCTTGGTGCCGTTTTGATTCACGGGGCATTCTCGGGTGATAACGTTTATCTAACTGGCTCGTCGAAGGACATCACGGACGACGGAATTGATGAAGTGGTGTTGCAAGTCGACGTGGCGTTGCGAGACGGCGTTATTTCTCGCGAGATATATATCATTCCCGGACGCACGTCGTGGCCAGCGGAGATCGATCTGCGTGACGTCTTGACAGGCGATGTTGAAGGGTGGACATACCGCCTGGACCCCAAGGTGTTTATTACCCCGGGCTCTTACTTTACTCCTGACTATAACGGCGATGGGCTTGTTGATTATGTGGGGCAGATCGAACGAACGGATAGCTTCGGGTCACCCAGGTACAACAGCTTCATCGTGAGTGGCCAAAGTTTGCGAGAGATCGCGAATCAACCTTACGGACTCGTTGCGGCTCCCCAGGTGGCTCGTGAGCTGGGAGTACCAGATATCAATCCAGAGTCTGTTGATTTTAATGGCGATGGAGTTACTGATATTTTTTATGGAGGCAACTCTGAAGCGCGACTTCTTAATGAGCTCAACACAGGGCTGGCGATCATCGAATACGGAGTGGCTGGTGAGTTTCCCGCCGGTGCCGTGTCCCATCTCGCATACTCAAGTGACATCAGCTCCCGAACGCACGCTGCGATCGCGGGGAGGTTGGAAGAAACGTTGAATGGCCTGACTTCCGTTGGTGATATCAATGGTGATGGATTCGGAGATTTTCTGAGCTACTCCAATGCTCCGGTTGGCTCTGGACAAATTCACATAATCCTTGGTCGGAATCGTCCGTTCCGAGCCGCCAGGACGCAGGAATGGCTCGTTGATATTGGTCCGGGACGAGCTGTTGGAAGTTTGGATTTTGGGGCCAGGCCGATCGCTGGTGCCATCTCAGGAATTGTGTTCACGGATCTTAATAACGACGGCGAGCGTCAGCTCGCGGAAACTGGGCTGGCAGGACAAACCGTCTTCTTGGATACCAATCAAGACGGGGTCTTATCGCCTCGTGAGTTATCAATGGTCACGGATGGTCTAGGTCGGTTTGAGTTCCAGGATCTCCCTTCACTTCAGTCGTATCATGTGCGCGTCGTGAGCCCTGTGGGGTTCACTCAGACGGGGCCGGATGAGGTGGCGGATTTTGAGTATGTGGTCACTCCTCAGCCGGGGGAGACGATCGAAGGGTTGAACTTTGGGCTGGCGGATAATGCGGGCGGAGTGGGGTTGGGGGAGCACATCATCTCGGGGACGTTGTTTTCGGATCTCGATCAGGATCGCGTGCGGGATGGGAATGAGGTCGGGTTGCCGAATATCACGGTGTATCTCGATCTGAATGATAATGGCATCCTGGACGAGACCCCGGTGCCCGAGCCGCGCACGGTGAGCGCGGCGGATAATCCGGCCACCGGCTCCAACGAGGCGGGAACCTTTGAGTTCGCCGCTCTGGAAGAACGCGATTATGTCGTGCGATTGGTGCTGCCTGAGGGAGCGATGCAGACGTCGCCGACGATCGGGGCGTTTCAGGCGACGACTTCCGCTGCGGGACAAGGACCAGCCGGATCTGTCTTTGGCAATTTCAATGGAGATGCGATTCTCGACATGCTGGTTGTTACCGGAGGACGACAAGATGTGCGGGTCCATTTGGGGGCCGCGAATGGAACGTTTGCAGCCGGGCAAAGCGTGGTGAACCGGACGGACGCCGCGAAGATTTCCGATCCTCAGCGCGTGGCCGGAGCGGACTTCAATGGCGATGGTCGCATTGACTTGGTCGTGGGCAATCGCAATTTCAATACGCCAACGGTCTTCATGAATAACGGGGCGGGGGCGTTCGTGACTCGGACGATGCCGACACTGGGAAGTTCCGATACCAGCTCGGTCGCAGTTGGGACGTTTGATACTGGAAACTCTTCGATCGACATGGTTGTCGCCAGCGAGTTTGGAGATTTTATTTATATCCTGACCAATGATGGCAGTGGCAATTTTACATGGAGGCAAACGCTGACTCTCGGCAGTCAGTCGGCAGCCGTGGATTTGGTTGCAGCAGATTTCAATAACGACGGTCGTACAGATTTCGCAGTTGCTCAGCGGGACAAGAACACCGTCCGTGTTTATCTACAGCAGGCCGCCGGTCTGTTCTCGGATTTGAATCCCGGCAACGTCTATACCAAGTCTGTGGGCAATGGGCCGTATCGTTTGGCGGCGGGGGATCTTAATGGTGATGGGTTCGCGGATTTGGTGGTGGCCAATGTGTTTGATGCGCGGATCTCGGTACTGATGAATCGTGGCACGGGTGTGTTTGATGACGCTCGCAACCTCCAGGCGGGCAATCAGCCGGCTGCTGTGGCGATCGGAGATTTCAACAACGATGCGCGGCCAGACATCGCGGTAGCGACAGCCAGTAGCGTGGGCTTCAGTGTGTTTCACAATTTGGGTGGCGGAGTGTTCCAAGCACCGACCGCCGCAGGGGTCGGGACGTTGGGAGATAACCGCAGCGCTCCGACGTTGCTGGCTCAGGATGTGGATGCAGATTCCAACATCGACTTGATCCTGGTCGAACCCGAACGCGATGCCGGAACAATTTACGTCGAGCGAAACACCCCAACTCCCCATGGCTACCGCGTGCGGTTTGGCGGAGCACTCGCGATCTCGGGGCTGAGCTTTGGAGTCATGCCACCGATCACGTTGCAGCCAACAAGTGTCTCGCTGAATGGATCAGGGCAGTTGTTAATTAGCGACCTCAACGCGACGGGCAGCTCGGACCGGCTAACACTAACCATTGTTGGCACAGATTTGGTGATTGCTGATCCCAACAATGATCTCAGCTCGATGGTTGGTACTGCCGTGTCCGCGCACGAGGTCCGCGTACCACTGTCGTTGATCACCGGCAACCGCGTGTTGGTGAGTCTTGGTTCCGGTGATGATGTGTTTGATGGCAGCAGTTTATCGCTAACGGCATTGGCTGTGGTGGTTGAAGGCGGTAATGGGAGTGACACGCTGCGCGGTGGAGCAGCGAACGACACGCTTTCGGGTGGCGATGGTCTTGATGTCATCTTCGGAAATGCGGGAGCCGACTCGTTGATGGGTGGGTTGGGCAACGACGAACTGCGTGGCGGTGCAGCCAAAGACACTCTCAATGGAGGAGACGGAGTCGATTTACTGTTTGGGGATACTCAGGATGACGTGCTCACAGGAGGTCGCGGCGATGACGTGATCGATGGCGGCACCGGGAATGATTCACTGCGAGAAACCGGTGATGGCAATGCGACTCTCAGCAACTCAACGCTGACCTTCCTGGTTAGCGGCGCGACAGAGATTGACGCACTGTCTGGTTTGGAAGCCGCCACATTGATCGGTGGCTCAGGGGCGAATCGCCTGGATGCCACTGCTTTTACTGGGAACTTGGGTGTGGTACTCGACGCAGGAGGTGCAGGTGCAGACACACTGCTGGGTTCGGCGCTCAATGACACGCTGTTGGGCGGGATTGGTGCCGACAGTTTGGTCGGCGGCGACGGTCACGATTCGATCTCAGGTAGCAGCGGAGCGGACACGGTCTCTGGAGGAAATGGCAACGACTCGATCACTGGCGCAGCAGGTTCGGATCGGCTCTTCGGAGATTCGGGTAACGACACCATCTTCGGTGGTACAAGCAACGACACTCTCGACGGCGGTTCGGGGAATGATGTTCTGAACGGTCAGGATAACGACGACTCGCTTGTTGGTCAGGACGGCGATGACAAGCTCAACGGAGGTGCGGGCCACGACACGGTCGTAGGTTCGGCAGGCGTGGACTCGCTGATTGGCGATACAGGAAACGATCTGCTTGACGGGGGCGTGGGAGCCGACCGCATCAACGGCAGTGCGGGGAACGACTTGCTCTTGGGTGGGGCTGAGAACGACTCGCTCTTTGGTGACTTAGGCAGTGATACGCTTGATGGCGGTACCGGGGACGACCAACTGCGCGGCGGTCCGGATGTGGATGATCTCGACGGTGGGCTCGGGACCGATCGCATGTCCGAGGAGGCCGACTCGAATTTCACAATTGTTGGGCTGCAAATCACCTCAGTAGCAACCGGCACCGAGACCGTTCGAAACCTCGAACGCTTCAACATTCTTGGTGGCGCGGGGAACAACGTGCTCGATGCGCGGCAGTCCAGCGTCCGCGTTTTTCTGTATGGGCTCGGCGGAAATGACACACTTGCAGGCAGTAACTTCGATGATTTGCTGGTCGGTGGCGATGGCGACGATGTGTTGACGGGGGGCTCGGGAACTGACGCTCTCGAAGGCAACGCCGGGATGGACTACCTCTATGAACGTATCGATGTGGACGTGACAATTAACGCGACTCAGATCGTTTCAACATCAACGGGAACTGAGACGTTGAGCGAAATCGAATTCATCGCGCTGGTAGGTGGAGTGGGCAACAACCGCTTCGATGCTCGAACTGCGACTGCTCGAGTCCTGCTTTTGGGCGGCGGCGGGAACGACACACTCCTTGGTAGTTCAGGCGACGACGTCTTGATCGGTGGTTCGAGAACCAACGTTGGCTCTGGGGTAGATTCACTCGATGGCGGACTCGGTGCAGACTCGTTTGATGACGATGCGGCTGACACTCGAGTGACGGACGGCTTCGATTCAGTGCTTGCAAACGCACTGGCGTCACTGCCGAGTTGGCTGGACGCGGTGTAAACGCCGAATTGCTCGAGATTCGATTCCAAGCCGCGTCTTGTTAGGCCTTGGTTCGTTCGATCGAACTTATGCCGGGCATGTAAAAACTCATGCTACGAATTCTCGAACAGATTATTAGATTCCGACTCGCGCTTTGGTGTCACTTCACTCTGAATGAGATTGCTCATGCTCGAAGTTCTGTTGCGTCCTGATCAGCAGCGCCGAACCGGGTTCACTCGGCGCGATGCCTTGCAGATCGGAGCGTTGGCTCCGTTGACTTTGTCGCTCGATCAATTGCTTGCTGCGGAGACCGAGAAGTCCGTGGCCAATGCGCGAGCGAAGTCGACTGTGCTCATCTATTTGGGCGGAGGTTTAACGCATCATGACTCGTTCGATTTGAAAACGGACGCCCCCGAGGAAGTGCGAGGGAAGTATTCCCCGATTCATTCGAATGTGCCCGGTCTCTTGGTGGGCGAGCTGCTGCCAAAGATGGCTCAGTGCATGGATCGAGTGACGCTCGTGCGATCGGGAGCACACAACAACGACCATCATGAGACGGCGACCAATTGGGTGATGTCGGGGCGGTTTGGTTCGGCATTTGGAGACTGGCCGGCGATCGGTGCCGTCGTGGCCCATGAGACAGGTTTCAGTGGAGCGCTGCCGCCGTACGTTGCCGTGCCGCGCAATCCGTCGTTCACTTGGGAACTCGGGAAGAGCGCATTCTTGGGCGGTCGCTATGAGTCGTTTAAGGCTGGCGACCCGAACGTGGACAACTACAAAGTTCGAGACCTCACTCCGGTCGAATCACTTTCGGATCGATCGTTAGAGAGGCGTCGTACTCTGTCTCAGGCCGTCGACTCATTGACCAAGCGCATTGAGGGGAATGATCAACTCGCGACGTTCGACGAGTTTCAGAGACGCGCCGCCGACATGATCCTCTCGCCGCAAGCCCAGACCGCGTTTGAGATCGGTCGCGAGTCAGTGCAGGTACGGGATGCTTATGGTCGCAATACGTTCGGGCAGAGTTGTTTGCTCGCTCGACGTTTGGTCGAGGCGGGCGTGCGGTTTGTCACGGTCAACTATGGTGGTTGGGACCATCACGCGAAGATCTTCGAGAATTGCGACAAGAAGTTACCCGAGTTTGATCTTGGTCTGTCGGCGTTCTTGAACGACATGGATCAACGCGGTTTACTGAAGGATACGTTGGTTGCCGTCTTTGGCGAGTTCGGTCGGACGCCCAAGATCAATAAGGATGCTGGACGCGACCACTGGGGACCCGCAGCGTCGCTGTTGTTTGCTGGAGCGGGAGTGAAACGTGGTGAAGTCATTGGAGCGACAGATCGTGAAGGTGCGTACGTCACGACTCGCCCGATTCGCCCAGCGGATGTCGCTTACACGATTTATCAGTCGCTTGGCATTGATCCTAGAAAACAACTGCGGACTCCCGACGGACGCCCCATCGAAATCCTGGATCAAGGTGAGTTCGTCGCGGACTTGTTCGGCTAGTCCCGCTCTCACGGATCTGTACCGTAGCCGCAGTGTCGGAAGTAACGGAGGCATTCATCGGGCCGGAAGTGATCGAGGGTTTGTCCGAGGATGGCCCAGAGGCGTTCGATGGTTCGAGGGGACTCGCTGCGGACGAGCCATTTAAGTTTGGAGAAGACCAGTTCGATCGAGTTCAGATCGCGGCTCTACGGTAGTAGGTAGCGTCATGGTCTTGCCCCGCCGTGATCAGCAATTCCACCGGGAGTCTCTGAGTATCAACGGTCAGAGACACCTTGGTACTCATCCCGCCGCGCGAGCGTCCCAACGCTTCATCCCCGTTTTGCCGCGTGCGCCCGCAGAATGCCAGTGCGCGCGAATCACCGTCGAATCGAGCATTCCAGATCGGGATCTTGCCAAGCAGTAAGCCCTTGATCTTCGCCCATTCTTCATCGCCGACTTCGTGTCGCCGCATCGTAAAATCCATCCTTGAACTAATGATCGCTGGCGACGTACGAAATCTCGCAATGTCACACAATCCGAATGTCAACACGACCTAGATCACGTCGACCCAACTCGGGAGTGTTACGAAGGCGTCGGCGATGGGGAGTAAGAGGTCCTCGGGGGCGGTAACTCGGGCGTCTCCCGCAGAGGCGTCGAGGGTGTCGGCGCCGGGGCCGCCGTTAAACGAGTCGAGGCCGTCGGTGGCGGGAGTCAGTGCTCGGTTGCCGCCGATCAGCACATCGGGCTGATTGCCGCCGAGTAGCGTGTCTTTACCCGCTCCGCCGATGAGCACCACTCCGATCGTTGCGGCACTTGCGTTGAAGTTGTTGTTACTCGCTCCGCCGATCAACGCGATGCGCTCGATGTCCGTCGGGGTCTCGTCACCGGTGAGGGCCGAGACAACTCGACTGCCGGTGATCGTCACGTTCGTGTCGGCGCGCTCGTAGAAGTAGTCGAAGCCCGAGCCGCCGTTGAGGTCGTCGTTTCCCGCTCCGCCGATGAGGACGTCGTCACCGTCGTTGCCTCGTAAAGTGTCGAAGCCGCCGGTTCCGATCAGCGTGTCGTTATCGTTACCCCCTTCGAGTAAGTCGTTGTCCGTGCTGCCGTCGAGGCGGTCGTCGCCGGGACCGCCGCGAACGGTGTCGCTGCCCGAACCGGACATGACGGAATCGTTACCCTGTCCGCCGTCGATGATGTCGTTGCCGCCGCCGGATGTGATGACGTCGTCACCGGCGAGTCCGTCGATTGAGTCGGCGCCGGGGCCGATGTTGCTGATCTCGTCGCTGCCCGGTGAGCCGATCAATGTGTCGGCGCCGCCGGAGCCGTTGATGATCACTCCGCGACCGAGCGGACTGACGAAGCCGCTCGCGTCGATGCGGTCGTTGCTGCTTGAGCCGTTCAAGTTCGCGCGTTCGATGTTTGCCAGTCGGTCGGTCACGACGAGGGAGACGTTGCGCGTCTCTACGAGGAACGTCGTCGTCAGCAGGATCGAACTGACTGAGGTTGTCGAAGCCGTATGCAGGAGAGCGTCTTCATCCGCTCCGCCGTCGAGATCGTCTTCGCCGCCGCGACCGTCGAGCACGTCGAAGCCGCCGTTGCCGAACAGTGCGTCGATGCCGTCGAAGCCGATGAGTTCGTCGTCTCCGTCGCCGCCGAAAATGGTGTGATCGGCTTCAATCGACGTCATGTCCGCAACGTCGTCGCCGCTGAGCAGTCGCAGACGCACTGAGTCGATGCCGACCGATGAAACGGGATAGCTCGTGCCGTTGAGGTCGATGCCGCCCGCTCCGTCGTGCTTGACGGTGTCGTCATCGAACGTGCCTTGCAGGTAACGAGTATTACCCGACACATACGAGCCGCCGACGAGTTGACCGCTGATTGGCGGGAAGGACTCGACGCCCGGCGCGCTGATGGCAACTGCTCCGAGCAGCAAGGCATAGTCCTCATCGGTCTCGGCGGCGCCGCGACCGGGTAGAGCGATCTCGGTATCGAGGCTGCCGATGTCGAGCGAGATCTGATGCAAGCCGGGCGTCAGCGAGGCTGCGTCGGTCAGCACGATCTCGTCAACGAAGTCATCAGTGTAAGACGCTGTCCCGTCGCGCGATCGCAGGACCGCTATGCGAACTTCTGAAGCGGCGTCGCCGCTGAGTGTGTAGTCGAACTCGAACTTGTTCTCGTTCGCGAACGCGCGGCTAAGAACGATCTGCGGAGCAGTGACTGTCACCGCGAAGCTCTGCGATGTGCTGCCGTCGTCATCGTCTTCGGCTCGGATGACGACATCGTAAGTTCCGCGCCGCGTGAAGAGGTGCGTAACGCTGAACTTGCCTTGCTCGTCGAGCGTCGCGAATCGCGGAGGCTCGTCTGCGACGATGAGTACCGCTCGCAACGAGTCTGCTCCGACGTCAGTAATCTGACCGGTAATTTGTGTGACATCGCCAATCTTCGCGGCTCCCGGCGGAGCGTCGCTTACTGTCAGCGACGGCGCGACGTTCGTCACGGTGACCGGGATCGTTGCGATCGAGGTGAGACCGTCGTCGTCGGTGACTCGCAATGTGATCTCGTAAGCGCCGTCGTCGGCATAGATGTGACTGCCGTCGAAGCTGCCGCGCGTCGGAGTCCCCGCTGAGCCTGCAACGTCAATCGTTGCGTTGCCGATGCTGTCTGCAGTGCCGTCACCCCAGTCGATTTCGAAACTGAACGCAGACGACGGACCGAAGCCAACGTCGGTGAAGGTTGCGATGTCGGGCAAACTGAGCAGCGAGCCTTCGGCGATTGTCTGCGCACTACGCGGAGTCAGCACTGGAGCCGCTCCGTTGACGACGAGATTGAAGGACTGCGACTGAGTGCCGCCGTTGTCGTCAGTGACTGTCACTGTGACTGGGAACGTGCCCGAAGTTGCGAAGATGTGCGAGGCATTGAACGAACCGAGTTTCGTCACTCCTTCCGAGCCGATGCGGTCGATCGTCACGACAGGAGTCGAGAACGCCGTGCCGTCGCCCCAATTGACGGATGCCGTAAAGGTCTCGCTGGCGCCGAACGCCGGATCGCTGAAGCTGCCGATGTCAGTGAAAACGACGAATTGCCCCTCAGTCACGGACTGCTCCGCCAACACGCTGAGAGTGGGTGCAATATTTGTGACAGCGACGTTGAAGTTGCGAGACGTCGAACCGCCGTCTTCGTCGGTAAGAGTGACCGTCACAACGAAGTTTCCGTTGTCGGGGAACGCGTGCTCGACCGACGAGCCGGTTGCGACTGGCCCGCCGTCACCGAAGTCCCATTGATAGGTCAACGTGTCGGTGCCGGGATCAGTCGCAGCTTGCGAGAACGTGCCGATCGCTCCTTCGGGAAGCGATGCCGGAACGTTGCTCGCGCCGAGTAACGGTGCGGCGTTCGTCACCGAGTAAGCGACGGTTCGAGTCACAGTCTGCGCATCGTCGTCGGTAATCGTGACTGTCGCGGTATAGCTGCCTTGATCGCGATAAATGTGATTCAGCGTGCGACGATTGAGTGTCGGACTGAGTGCTTCGAAGTCAGCGAACGACTCGATTGCTCCGTCACCCCAATTGACGCTGAAGCTCCATGAAGACGGATCGCTCTGCAGCTTCTGCGTAGTGTCGATGATGTCGACTTGCAGGTCGGCTGCTTGTCCTTCGGCCCGCGTCGCGCTACTCGTTGTGACGTTTGCTGTCGGTGCGACAGCAGTGGTCGTGACGTTGACGACATCGGTCACTGGTGCGGTTAGCTCGTTGTTCGTCAGCGAGACATCGATGCGGAACTGATCGGGATCGGGATAGAGATGCTGCACACTGAAGACTCGACCTTCAGCCGCCGTGCGCGTGATTTGCTGCGGCTCGGAACCGTCACCCCAGTCGATTGTCAGCAGCCACTCATCGTTTCCCGGATCGGTGATCGAGATCGGCAGATTGAAGATGCCCTCTCCCGAAGTCCGGTCGATGCCGCCGCTGACAGTTGGCAAGAGCGGATCGACAAAGAGGCTGACGGTGTCGCGGAAGGACAGCGGTGTATTGGGCACTGTCACAGTGACTGAGATGTCGTCGCGGCCTTCGTTCGGCGGAGTGTAATTCAACGTACCCGTTGTGACGCTCGGCTGCTCGACGCCGTCGATGTCCCACAAGTAGCGCAGCGAGGCGTTCGGAGTGAAGACATAGGGTTCGTTGCCCACTGCTAAGTCTTCGATCGCTCCGAAGAACAACGAACCGTTAATCGCGGCGATGTTCGACGGCATCGAAGGCGAGACGCCGGATCGAATCTCGCGAGCGAGTGACGGCGTAGCTCCGTTGATTTGCCATAGCTCGATGTTGTTGCCCGACGACTTCGCAGCGAGATAAACGCGACCGTTGAGCACAGCGAAGTTCGACGGACTCGATGTCGAGACGCTGCTGCTGTTGATGATGATCCGCGACGGCGATGTGCCGACGACTCGACCCGGCTCGCGATCAGTCATGCCGTCTGCTCCGAGTCCCGAGACGTAATAGAGCGACGTGCCGAACGCCGTCAGTGAGTCCGGTGCGGAACTGTTTGCTCCGACGTTGATGTCGATCGGAGTCACTGCCGACGTCGCGCTGAGTAAGAACAATTCCCGACCGATCGTCGGTGACGTCGCGGCAAAGGCAAGTTGTGACCCGAAGACGGTCAATCGTCGCGGATCTGCATTGCCCGAACCGCTAATGCTCGTGACCTTCTCGGCGGAAGAACCGTCGAAGACATAGATCTCGCGCTGCGTCCCGTTTGATGCCGCGAAGTAGAGGCGGTTGTTGAAGACAACGAGGTCGCTCGGGGACGACGAACCGGCACCGGTCACTATGTCGGCTTCGAGTCGAACGGTGAAACCGTCATACGACATCAGCTCGATGCCGCTTGCTGTCTGAGCCGAGAAGAAGAGGCGGTTGTTGAAGACGGCGAAGCTCGTCGGAGAAGAGCTGCTGGCACCGCCGAAGACGTCAATCAAATTGATCGACCCGCCAGTGAGACGCAGCAACTCGCGTCCTGCAGCGCCGGCATTGCCGGTGAAGTAGAGACTGTTGCCGAACGCGATCATGCCGGTCGGCGACGTATTGGCGCTGCCGGAGACGACGCTGACCGTCGTGCCGTCGTAGCGATAGAGCCGACGTCCGCCGGTTGTCCCAGTCGCCGCGAAGTAGATGTCTGAGCCGAACTGCGCGAAGTCCGACGGATCGGAGAAGGCCGCGCCTGTGTTGAGGTCGCCGATGCGTCGCAAGAAGTCGCCGCGCGGAATGCTCGCGGTCACCGTCTGCGGGCTGCCTTCATTCACTCGGCGATCGTTGCCGAGAGTGAGTTCGAGCGCATTCGCGAGCGTCACGTTGAGTTCGAGCTCGGGCGGAGTCGTTGTCACCGTCACTGTTGCTTCAACGCGCGACGACGAGAAGTTCGCGGGCTTCTCTTCGCGGACCGCGTAAGTGCCTGCTGGCGCGGCGAAGAAGCTGAAGCGACCATTCGCGTCGGTATGCACGAGCGGCTCATTCAGGTTTCGCGTGCCGTCGGCGTTGCGGTCGAGGAAGACAAAGATGTTCTCGAGGCCCGGCTCGCCGTTATCAGCGAGGCTGTCGTCGTCGAGATCGCGGACCACTTGCCCGTAGATCGAACTCGCTCGGACTGAGACGTCGACGGTGAACTCTGCAATGCGGCCTTTGCCCGCGCCGCTGTTTTCATCGCTGATGCGCACGACGATCTCAGCAACTCCGGTAAAGGAGTTGTTCGGAGTGATGATGAGATCGTCGCCGACGAAGCCGGCGAAGACGCCGGGCTTATTGGAGACGGCAGTGAAGCGGAATTGGTTGTCGCCATTCGGATCAGCGATGCCGAGCAGCGTCGTCAGATCTGCAATCGTGAGTTCCGCACCATTGCCGCTGAGTTGCGGCGGCAGCGTGCTTGCGATTGTCGGGGCTGCGTTCGCCGTGAACTGCACGACTCCCGCACCGCGTTGTGCTTCGAGTGTCGGAATTCCTACAACGTGCGAATTCTCGTTGAGCGGATTGCCGGTCACGATCAGCCGCTGCAAGGCGGGAACGCGCGGCTCATGTCGGATCAAGAAGACGGCATCGGCGAGCACGACTCCGTCTGAGTTCAACTCGCTCAAACTCACTGTGATGCGATTCGAAGAATTGGGACTGAGCGTGCCAATCAATTGGAACGGACGTCCGCCCGCCGTGCGGTTGCTCGTCGGTTCGAAACGCTGATTA
>Ga0172376_10005190_pt1 | contig 14621 bp, 14 predicted proteins | sample Lak35m_FD_121114 | JGI IMG/M metagenome (GOLD analysis project Ga0172376, IMG submission 121114) | Freshwater microbial communities from Kabuno Bay, South-Kivu, Congo - kab_092012_35m | ecosystem: Environmental > Aquatic > Freshwater > Lake | place: Democratic Republic of the Congo: South-Kivu...
CATTAAATAAATGGGAATCTGTTCGTGGAACAGATTGGTCTTATAAAGCCGCAATACAAGCAGTTTGAAAAATTTGGAGTTCTGCCGTATATACTTTAAATAAAAAAATAAAAGAGTTTATCAGAAATTTAGTGTTTCGGAGAGCTATATAATTTAACATGGTATTATATTTCGATGAAGAAACACAGAATGATTTTTGCCGACAGATAGAAAAATATGTGGAACAGTGGGAAGTTTCTTATCTAGACGCAGTTATTGCCGTGTGCGAATCTAAAGAAATACCTGTAGAAAGTGTTGCAAAAATACTTTCAAAACCTATAATAGAAAAAATTGAACAAGAAGGGCAAGAATTAAATTTCTTACCTAAATCTAATAAATTGCCGATTTAATTTGACTTTGTGTTTTTCACTGTTATACTATGAACTATAGGAGATTATATGGGATTTAAAGATCTAAAAAAGAATTCTACGTCAATGGCCTCCAAGCTCCAAGAAGAGCTTGAAAAGCAAAATAAAACTAACGATTACAAGGATGATCGGTTTTGGCGACCAACTTTGGACTCTGCCAGTAATGGATATGCGGTGGTTCGATTCCTTCCTGCTGTGGAAGGAGAAGATATTCCTTGGGTTAAATTATACTCTCATGCCTTTAAGGGCAAGGGTGGCTGGTTTATTCACAATTGTCCCACAACCATTGGTCAAAAGTGCCCGGTTTGTGAGACAAACGGTGAACTATGGAATTCTGGTACTGAAAGCGATAAGCGTATTGCTCGTGATCGTAAGCGTAAGCTTAACTACATTTCTAATATTCTTGTTGTGGAAGATCCTGCAGCTCCTCAAAATAAGGGCAAGGTATTTCTGTTTAAGTACGGCAAGAAGATTTTCGAGAAGATTCAAGAGCAAATGAATCCAGAGTTTGCAGATGAAATTGCTGTGAATCCGTTTGATTTCTGGAAGGGAGCCAACTTTAAGCTCAAGATTCGTAAGGTTGAAGGTTATGTGAACTACGACAAGTCTGAGTTTGGTGCTACTTCACAACTTTTTGAAGGTGATGACAAAAAGCTGGAAGAGCTTTGGAAGTCACAGTATCCTCTAAAGCCTTTTGTTGATCCCAAGGAGTTCAAGAGTTATCCTGAACTTAAGACCAAGTTTGTGGATGCTCTGGGTGGAGAAATGCGTTCTTCAGGTGAAGAGATGGAAGATACGGTAGAGAATGAGTCTCCTGTTCGTTCTAGCCGAAAGTCTGTGAAGACCGAGGTAGACGAAGATGTAGATGTGGAAAGTTATCTTAAATCTCTAGGTGAAGATTGAGAAAGGCCCCGAAAGGGGCCTTTTTTATTATCCCATAACTTCTCGCCAAGCAGGAAGCCGCATATAATCGGTTTTTAATCGCATCAAATAATCTGGAGTTACTTGAGTTACATTTGTGATATTTGAATTGTTTGTAATATTATTTGTGTTACTTCCACCAGAGATAACATCTCCTCCGCCTACTGAAGCAGAGCGATCAATCATATCAATCTGATCACCTCTTCTTTTTATGTCATGAATTCCTTGAATTGCTTCTTGAGCAGTTTTAGAAGGAGCAGCAGGCTTAAACAAATAAGATGAATCTATTTCTATAGGTTTAGCTGGTTTTCCTACTATAAGAGTTTCTGCTATATTTTTACCACCAATCATATCACCGTATAGAGTTTCTGCCCCGGTTTTGGTTCCGGTATTAAGAGGCATCATTTCTGGTTGTTGTAACTGTGTGTTTACGCCTGAAGAATTGGAAATTACAGAAGGAGATACCGAAGGACTAAAAAATCCACTACTTAAAAATTCTTGCATAGATTGGCTGGGTTGTGGTAGTTGTTGTTCCATTACAAGTTAGTCGTGTTGGTTAGTTTTTGTTGAGTTTCTTTTAGCTCTGCTCGTATCTGTTCTAGATACACTGTTCTTTCCCAAGGAATCATGTTTTCTATTTCTTGTATAGAATATTTATGATTATATTTCATTTCAAAGTTTTGTTGATAATATAACTGTAAACTTAGATGTTCAAAAAAAAAATTCATATGATTGAATATGCCTTTTATCTTTAAAACTCGATCTTGCCCGTCTGAGGTTTTGTATTTACCGTGAATTTCTATAACAGGTAAACCATTAAAATATTCTATTATTTTATTGAATTGAGCTGGTGTTAGATTTTGTATAAATTCAGTTTTTTCTTTTTTAGATAGTTCAGAACATTCTATAGTATCATTTAAAGTTTGAACTTGTTTCACACACTCTCCTATAAACCCGTATAAAGTTTCTGTAGAGCCAGCATATTCAGGATACTGCACCAGTTCTTTAACTGTTGGTGGTTTTAAAACTACTAGTAAATTGTCTGCTAATTTTACAGTATTTTTTATCTTGCTTTGATTTACTTTAATATCTTCTAAAAGATTTACTGTTAGATTTACTTGTTCTCCAGTTTCAGGACAAATAATCTCAAATTTTTCTATTTCTCCTATAGATTTAGCTCGTAAAAGAAGAAACATATTTTCAAAATCAGATATTGTTTGGTTTTTAATGCTTTTTTCTGCAAAGCATGTTTGTATAATATTTATTAGTGTGTTTAATACCGTTTCTTTGTTTCCTGAATTTTTAGCTATAAGTATAGCCTTTTCTTCTGAAACTACAAGAGGTCTAAACGAAACTTTTCTTCCTGAAGCTAAAGTTTCTGTATATTGTGGTAAAGAAGATAACAATAAATCTTTTAAGGCCATAATTATTAATAGATGCTGTAATATCTATACACCATATCTACTGTTAAAGTTAAATATGTGTTAGGATTGTCGTTGAACATTTGAGTTGGAAGTATAGAACCAGGCCATACACCATACACTTCTATTCTTCTGTTTTGCTTATCTTGTGTGTCTAAAGGAGTAATAACCATATTTCCAATAACATTATCATAATACGCAACTAAAGACGATCTAGAAAATATTGATGCATTTCTAGTAGTACTTCCTTGTCTATTAGGAAATATAGCATTTATCCATCCCTCAAAAAAGCTTCTACAGGCCCAGTTTTTATCTACTATAAAATCAATAATAAAACGATTATCATATTCTCGTTTTAATGGAATCAATGTATCATTATCTGATGGGGCCATGGTGTCTGAAAAATAACGCACAGATTGTCCGGGAATTTGTACTAAAGTGGCAAATAATGGTGGAACGGTTCCTAAACCTAAAGCTACAGGTGGATTGATTTCTATTTTAAACCTGTTTGCATGCTGAAAACCAGAACTTTTTTGAAAAAAAGAAATCAGACTGTTTACATCAGATTTGTCTAAATTGTTGTTATCTGGCATTGTTTTGTTTAAATAAGGTTTCTTCTGTTAATATTTTAAATTTCCACCCATTTTTTACGCAATATTCTTCTGCAGCTTTCCATTTACAAGTATTTATTTCAAAAGTTATACATTCATTTAAATATGCTCTTTTATTTTTTTTAGGGCTTGGTTGTTTGGTTTGTTTGTTGGGTTTTATTTCTACCACGAATGTTTCTATGGTACTGTCTTTTTTTAAAGCTTCAAACAAAAAATCAGGATAATAATGGTGTATCTGTTTATCTATGGTGGAATAATACGGTATTTTTAACTCTTCGCTACACCAACGTATGATATTTTCATTTTTATCCAGGTATTTACAAAATTTACGTTCCCAGTTTGAACGACATATTATGTTATCAGTATTACCAACATACTTATGGGGATTTTCGGGTGTATATTTAGTTTTATATGCCATAAATTCCAATATATATTTATAGAAAAAAATGGTATACTTTCAATACCCAAACGATAATTATGCGGCAGAAATACCTGTTTGGTTATCATTTAAAGTGGCATATTACAGTACCTTTGCAAGATTTAGAAGTTTTAATTATATAAGATCTAATGCTTATGGTGAAATTGTGGTTCCTTTTCCTAAAGCAATGTCTACTTTAAATTCTCAAAATTATCAAGCTGGTGGTTCTTTAAATGTTCGAGCAATAGAAATAGGTGGAGTTGGAGGAATAGTAGAGTCTTTACGACAAGAAATAACAGCAAAGGCAGAATTAGCTCAAAGTTTTTTGTCTGGCGGAGGAGTTATTAGATTTGATCATTTGGAAACAGTTTTACAACCTGGAGTTAGACGTACTCATGTGATTGTTATGGATTTAGTTGCTAAAACAGCACAGCAAGCGGTTGCAATAAGTAATATTGCTGCTACGTTCCAAACCGGTGTTTTTCCCATAGCGAATACCTCTTCCATATTAACCATGAGACATCCTCCTCTTTGGGCAATAAAAGCATTAGGTTACAACTCACCTATAGTGTCAAGGGATTGGGACGGACAGCCTTTGGTGTCTGTGTTACAATCAGCTGATATTAATCGTTCTCCTATTAATAACATTCCGTATACAACCGGTAATTTTAAACCTCTAGCAGTAAATATAAAACTTAATTTTATAGAACTAGAACCAGCCATGCAAGTAGGCAATGGTTCTGCGAATATTTTCTCTAGATCTGATAGGGCAGTAAGAAGATAATTACACAATATTAAAATGTTTCAATTTTTCCCTCAAATAGAATACAGTCTAATAGCAGGTCAAACATTATTGTTTACTGATATATTCAGAACAGTAAGAGTACAATTTTCTAATCCCGAATTACTGCCAACTATTACTAGCATTGGCGGAGAAAGACCTGATCAACTGTCAAACAGATTATACAATTCTACCAGATATTATTGGACTTTATTTTTTACTAACGAAATAAAAAATCCATTCAAAGAGTGGGGGCAATCAGAAGAAGCGTACACTAAAAAAATAGAAGCAGAGTATGATGGATTTTCGTATCAGTTTGGAAATGTGTCTCGTTATTTGCCTCCAGAATCTTCTTTTGAATTTGATAACGATAATCCAGAAGTACTAAGATATGAAGGAACAGACTTAAGCGGAATATCTGTTGGTGATCTTATAATAGTAGAAACAGGAAACGGTTCTTATTCTTTACGAGGATTGGGTGCAGGATTAATTAAAGGAAAAATAATTGATTGTCTTTCTCCTCATTTTGGTCAAACAATAATACCAGAAGACTTAGATTTTCAAAATACAATTAAACAAATTTCTTGTGGATCTTATTTTAGTTCTGTTTTAGGAGCCTCTGGAGATATATGCGCATGGGGGCAAGATATTGGTTTAGCTAATGCTCCTTTCGGTTTTGATACGACTTCTTCAGGAATGTATAAATCTAAATCTAACGATTTTAGTTTTATAAACGCTACAGGATCAAGAATAATTGGTGTATTAACTTCTAATGGAGGGCTAACTTGTTATGGTGAATGTCCTGACTTTAATTTATATTATGGAGGAGAAACAGGATTTGTAAAAACATATTGGACTTCAGGAAATACAGGAGGAATAGGAATAAAACAAAACGGAACTGCTGTTCATTACGGATTAAGTGGGCCTTCTGTGAATTTTTATGATGCTGCTTGTGGTTCTGATTATTGTGTAGGAATACAACTTTCTAACTACGGAATTACTGGTTGGGGAGGAGAAACCGCTTTCGCGTATACAACAAATTTTCCAACAGGAATAACAGGATTTACTGGTATAGCATCAGGAAGTAAACATAATTTAGCTTTACATTCCAGTGGTCAAATTTACGCTTTCGGCATAAGTGCTGAAGGCAGAACCGTTGTTCCTTCAGGAGTATACAAAAAAATATCAGCAGGAGAAAACCTTTCATCTGCATTAGATACTGATGATGAACTGGTTGTTTGGGGTAAAATTAAAAATTATAATTATAGCTGCGATAATCGCGGTAATCCTCAACCAATATCAGTTACAGCAACAGATTTAAATGGAACATATTCTCTTTTAGATTCTGGTTCAGATCATATTATTTTAAAATCTTCAGGAACTCCTAAAAAATATATTGGAGTAATTAATAGTATAGATTCTGTGTTAAAAAAAATCAATGCAAAACCGTATCAATATCCTGACGTTAATCCTGTACAAATAAACGAGACTGATATAGATCCCGCAGGAAGTGTTGTTTCCATATGGCGATTCAACTTAAACACATCTCAATACGAAGAAGTTAAAATTATACAACATAAATTGTTAACTATTCAAAAATATCTAGACTCTGTTTTGTATATTCAAATTGGAGGCACTTTATTAGATCCTTCTTCTGCCGATAATTGGCTTAATACGTATATACCTAATTACAAAAATGCTGATGATATTGACGGGTATTTAACTTTAAGAAAACAATTAATGGATCAAAATGTTTACAACAGAAGTCAAATAAAATATTTAAGTTTAAGTGGAGCTCAGAATTTAGAATCTGTAGTGAATACTTTGATAAATGATCAAACCGTATCTAGCATAACATCAACCGAATTATGATAACAGACAGAGAAATTCTTTTTCCAAACGTTTTCGTAGATCGGATCAGTGTTATAAAATTATCCGGTAAAGAATACACTCTTTGGCAATCAACCAATAATAATCCTGATGCTTATAGTTTTTTTGAAGAAATTGTTATAGAAGAAGACATGTTTGCTGGAGCAATCACAGGCTATATCTCAATTAAAGATTCATCTTATATAACCGAACAATTAAACTTAAGCACCTTTGATTCTATATTATTTACTATTGATGGGAAAAAATGTGGATTTAGGGTTATGAATATAGAAACCCCAACCGATTTTGCTTCCAAGCAAATTCATGGGCCAGCTGGTATAGCTTCAATAATAACTATTAGATTTACTTCTGATGAATTTTTATATCGTAATTTTGACATACAACCTCTAGCAAATTTTATAGGAAAAATATCAAAAGTATCTAATAGTTCTGCTGGTAATCAAGAAACCAGTACAGCAACAGAAGGAGGGGGAGGAGAAGGGGGAAGTACACAAGTTTCTTTGGTGGAAGGTGTACCTTCAGATTTGGTTGAAGCACAAGACGAAGCAGCAATGAAAGGGTTTGTAAGTACTTTAGTTCAAAGCATGTCTGGAAACGGACAAAGATATGTTAGAGGAGAACCTTTTGTTCAGTTGGGAGGGTGGTCTGGCAAAAATTGCATAGCTGATGATACTTTTAATGATATTTGGTTAAAACCCAATCCTGCTTTTTACCCGTTTTCAAAACTTTCAAATAATTCTAGAATGCACCAATTAATGAATTATGTGTGTGAATACGCATGTTTAAAACAAAAACCAGACAGAGTAGATTTTTTCTTTTGGGAAGATTTAGATAATTGGAATTTTAGATCAATATTTTCGTTAGCGACTGAAAACGGAAATTTTAAAGGAACTTATTATCCCGGAGAAAATACGCTATTAGAAAATTCTATAGTTTCTATGGAAATAATTAATGAATTGAATATACCACAATTATTTGATACTGGATGCTTATTTTCTGAATATATTAGAATTGTTCCTAATTGGGGAGACGTTTATCGTTCTAATTTAGATAGTGGTGCTTCTCTTATAAAACGACAAATTTCTTATGTTTATGATACAAATATAATAAGGCCAATTATAGCAAGATTTCCACCAGCTAATAAGATAACATTAGACGCATTAAAATCTAAAAGAAATCCACCAATTCCTTTTAACACTAACAGATTAGTTGATAACAATTACGGATATTATTCTTCTCCATATAATACTAAAAATTCTCCATGGTGGAATTTTTATAATCATATGTCTGATGGTTATACTGGCGACAGAATGAAAGAGCTTGAACTAATACAAACCGAAGAAGATCTTTTAGATACAAATAAAAGATTTGATTTTGGTGAAATGTCTCGTTTAGAAACAGAATACTGGCAATCACAATTTGATTTCTGTGAATTACCAGGAGCAGTTTTAAGAAAAATTTATAAAGAAATTAAATGGCCCTTGGCTCAAGCTAGAAGACATTACGCAAAATTAAAACAAGCAAAAAATAAATGGAATACTTATAGAAAAAATATATGTTGTGAACGTGAAGTTCCTTTAAATTTCTTTGCTATCTTAACTAATGCTGATAAAATTCACGGTGCTACTTTTAGTTCTAGTTTTGCTAGAGATTCTGGAGGAATATACGGTTACAGTTGGGCAGAAGTAGAAATTTGGCCAAAATCATATTTGAATAGTACAGATATATGGCATAAAGCAAAAAAAATAATAGAATTTGAAGATCAAAATTTTCCTTTTGTTTTTGTTATGCCTTCTGGTGGTTTATTAGGTGGGGCGACCAAAGAATACGAGTTGAAATCAACAGATCCTTTGGTACGAGGAATTGGGGCTGATGGACGAGGAATAACTGAAATCAAAGCTGGAAAATATTTCACACCAGACACCAGAGCATTTAATATAAATGAACTATTAAATTCTGTTGCTCCTATAGCATTTGAAGACGGAACTGCATATAAAACGTTATTAATGAGTCCCGGAATAACTGATGTTTTAGGGACACTCACAACAAACAGAAACAACTACACTAATTATCCTACAGAAACTGTGATGATGCCTGTAGGTAAGTTCAGAATAATCAGTAGCACTTGTCCTGATTTTTCTAAATCAGGAACAGAATTGCCTGTTACTTCGTTAGGTCAAAATTCTGGTGGATTTTATTATGGTGGAAGAATAGTTCAGATGCATGCTATACCTAAAAATATTTTACAATCTTTTTATGAAACTTCTCCGTTTGGAGCAACAGCAGAAGAAATTTACAAAAAGCCAGATCTAGGAATAACTGGCCTTCCTTACACTTTTTTGTTTGATGTGGAAAACGCACACGATGGATTATGTAATTCGGATAACTGTCAATAAATACTACTAAAATGATTAATAACTCTATAAATTCTTCTTTTATTGATGTAGAATCAACATCAATTAATACCTTTCCTGTAAAACTTGGTATTAATTTTTTTGAAAATTCTGCTTTGAATAGTTGTGTTGGATACGGTGGTTTAGTGTCTAATTTAAATTGTCCTAAAGAAGTTCCGTTTTGTAATTGCGACCCTAAAACATTTGAGATATCTCCTGTAGAAAAAGAGCCTACAGACAGAGAATTAGATAAAGCATTATACGAAACAAAAGAATGTAATAGAATATGGGAAGTGTTTAAAAGTAAAAACAAATATTTAAAATTTTATGGATTTGATTATTCTGAACCCAACTCTGCTTATAATTGTTCTGTTGAGCAGTTATTTAGTGATTTTTATAGTGAATATGGTGACAAATATTATTTTGGTTCAACTGATGGATTTACTTTTGATCCAGAATTTAGTATTTTATATGATAATGCTGGTTATTTTCCTTACGCTAGAAGAAAATCATATACAGAAGGAAATACTGCTAATGCATTTCCAACATTTACTCAACCGCCCACAACACCTCCTATACGAAAAAGCGATTGGGTTTCTAGCCAAAAACTAATAGGAGAGTATTTTAAATATTATCTAGAATATTCTAAAACAAATGCTACATTTTGGAATACCCCTCCACAAACACCTCTGTTACGACGAGCTCAAACTAATCTATTATTGTATCAAAGAATAAAAATTTTAGTTAACGGTTCTTTTAAAATAAAACCCGGGAACATGATAAATATCGCTTATCCTACAGCAGAAAGTCCTGTTATAAGTCAATCTAGATTTGCTGGAAGGTGGATGGTTTACAAGGTAAAAAGAATTATAAATGCTCAAAAACATTCAATGTATTTGTTTTTAATGAGAGATGGGTTGAATGGAGATCCTGATGTAGACTACGAAGATATACAATTTAAGAAAGAAGCATAACAGATGACTAGGTATAAAGATATAGATTTTGGCTTATCTAAAAATCAGATAACAAACGATATCAACATTAAAACTGATATTAATGCTATAAGTCAATCATTGAAAAATATCATATTAACAACAAAAACAGAAAAACCTTTTGATCTTACTTTTGGTGCTAACGGTTATGATTTAGTTTTTAATAAATTAGGTTTTATACAAACAGAATCTAGAAAACAAGAAATAGTTGCAGAATTAGAAATTCAAGAACCTAGAGCAATTATAAGAAGCCTAAATATTGAAGATTCGGGTTCTGGAGAATTTATAATTTCTTTAGATTTTTCTCCAGTATTTGATGAAAATTTGGTTAGATCCTTAAATCTAGAATTTACTGCAGACAGAGAAGAAAGTTAAACATGGCAAATCCTAAAATAAATATTGCTTCATTAGATTTTGATTCTATAAAAGCATCTCTTAAACAATATTTAAATACTAAACCTGAATTTGCTGGTTATGATTTTAACGGATCTGCATTAAACACATTGTTAGATGTTTTTGCTTACAATACTTTATATTATGCATTTTACAGCAATCTTATAGCAAACGAAGCCTTTTTAGATACTGCTACTATGGAAGAAAATATTATTTCTTTGTTAAAGCCTCTGGGATACCTGGTTCCTGGTCGTACTTCTTCCAGAATACAGATGAATATAAGTCCAGTATCCGGAACTCAAACAATAGTTCCGTATGTTGATGCTTTTTTGGGAAGAGATTCTTCCGGAAACATTTATCGTTTTTATGCTTTAGATCCAATAACCTTAACAACAGCAACAGATGTGGTTTTATATGAAGGATCTACAGTTGTTAACAATACACAGATAACTGTAGATACAACCACACAAAAAGCTTTTCTAGGAACAGCAACAATAGACGTTAATACTTTAGCAGTAAAAGTTAACGGAGAAGAATGGTCTTATTTTGAGGATTTGGTTTCTGAACCTACATCAGAAACTAAAGTATTTTTCGTAGACAGAACTTCAACCGGGTTTTATTTGGTGTTTGGTAAAAGAACAGTTAATGATTATGAAACAAGCTATGGCAAATCAATCCAAGCAAATGATACTGTGACTGTTTCGTATTTAATACCTTCAGGAGAAATAGCTAACGGCATTTCTCCTGCAACCAACAGTAAAGCTATTGTAAATTCCAGCACTCCATCAGTAAACGGAACAATTTCTCCGGATTTAGAGGCAGTAAAGTACTTTGTTCCTAAAGTTTTTGCTGCTAACAATCGTGCAGTAACAAGTGATGATTATTACGGAACTTTGGTTTCTTCTGGGCTGTTGCCGTCAGGAATAACTTCAACTAGTCAGATTAATATATGGGGAGGAGATGATGCAGATCCTCCAGCTTACGGAAGATTGTTTGTTTCTTTTGCTGATGCTTCTATAGGAGCAACAAATGCTAGTGTTGTTGATTGTATATCTCTGTTAAATAACAGAGCAATTTTAACTGTATTGCCTGAATATGTTCGTGCACAACCCGTAACCGCAAACATTAATCTGGCTATTTCTGGGTCACCAAATGCTAGTACAAGTAATATTGCAAGCACAGTTCAAGCAGCATATAATAATGTTCCTGTATTTAATAAAAATATTAATATAGTTGATATTAAAGATGTTATTTACCTTAACTATTCTGGTGTTCAAAATGTTTCTATAAATGAATTATATCTAACTTTTTCTGTTGTGGGATCTGCAGGCAGAAAATCATTAGCGTTTAAAAATGAATTAACACCAGGAGTAGCAGGATTAAGTGGATCTTCTGTCGTTAGTAGTTCTTTCGTTTACACTGCTTCTGATGGTTCAACAGCAGATATTCGTTTAGGAGATACTCCTAGAATTTACAACACAAATAATACTGCAATAAAAGGAAATTTGGTTGCTTTAAATACGGGCCTTACAGCAGAATTTACTCAGTTTGGTAATCTAGGAAGTGTAGACTACGTTAAAGGTTTGGTTGGAATAGACGAAAACGTGTTACCTTCTGGAATTTCTATCACCATAGACGGCTATCCTAGATATCAAGATTCGGTAACTATTAAAAATGAATTGTTATTAACAACCACAGTAACAGCGACTTAAAATGTTTGTAGTATACACCAACAGTACTCCTAATAAAATATACGACATTAACAGTAATGTTTCTGGTTTTAGTTCTCCTGCCGAATTTGCTGCTGGGTTTCAACCTTTAACCTCGTTTTTTTCTTTTATTGCTGGATTATCTGCTTCGTGTGAATATCCTTTATCAGTTCGAGACCTGTTTCCGTACTGGATGAGAATTCAATCACCAGAAAATTCTGTTTTAATATCTTTAACAGAAGGATACTATAAATGGTTGGCTTGCAATACTACTGATATTACAGATTTAAGTTTTCTTAGACTTGAAGATATTTTAAATATAGAGACTGCTCCTGCTGATTTATTAGTAAATTTTTCAAGAACATATGTTGATTCTTTGGCAGAAAATCAAATACCTAAAATATCTCCTGAAAATTTAAAAAATCTTATTGAAAATATAAAAACCAATCTTTACAGTAAAAAAGGAACTAAAGATAGTGTTAAATATCTTATAAATTCTTTGTTTGGTATTGATCACGATCAGATATCTGTATCGTATCCTAAACGATATATCATGCGCCTTAACGGCGGCAATTACGATTGGATGCGAGATAATTTAAATCCAGCAGGTCAATATTCTGCAAATCCTGAAAGTTTTAGACCACAGTTAACAGGAAGCCAGTTAAATGTTTCTGTTATTCAAGACGGTGATTTATGGCAAGAATATTCGTATGTTGTGAACGCTCCAGGATTAACTTCTTCTTATTACGGCGATATTCTTGCTTCTATAATTCATCCAATAGGAACAAAATATTTTGTTAACACAAGATCTGATATCTTTAATAATACTTATGATGCTGCTTCTTCTTTTTCTAGTGGTGTAATTACTGTTGCAGAAATACCCAAAATACAAAATTATACAGGATATACTTTAGGATCCACTCAAACTATAGGATATACTTTTGGTTGTATTTCTGGCCTTTCGGCTCCTACTTACGTTTTCCCGTCTTGGGATGTGGAAATTTCTGCTTTTCCGGGAATATCTTTTGGAAATATTATTATAAACCACTTTTTAGAGTTATTACCTCTTCCTGGTGGTTCATTTCCTAACGAAACAATTCCATTTTGCTCTAGTTAAAACGAATAAATACCAATATGACTATACCATCACCATTTAGCTCAGGTTTCCCGTTAGCAGAAGATCCGTTTAGAAGCAGAACAGAATCTCAAATAAACCTTTCTAAAAATTATTACGGATTAGCTTTTAAAGCAGGATATCCTTTACAAGCACAAGAATTAAACGAAATACAAGAAATTTTTTACGTACAGTCTACGTTAAATAATCGTCTTGGTAGTGTTAGCGGATTCACAGCAGGAACAGTTCCTTGGAATGGTTGTACTCCTTTAACCACTGCTTTAGTTCAAGCTACTGGCGCAGGTAATATTACTGCAACGGGAGCTACTGGCTGGTATTTAATACAAAAACAAGACGTTAACGGCGGTTTAGGAGTTTGGGTTTACAATAGTTCTATTAAAACTATAATTTCAGGATTCACTGGTGCTGCGGGAACAACAGGCGATTACGGAATAGTGGTGAAGCCGCTAATAATAGGTTGTACTAGTGGTGCTTCTCCTGGTGCAAACGAAGACAACACGATACGGGATACTTCTAATATAAATATTTTAAATGGTCCTTGTGGTGCGGATCGTTTAAAGTTAGATGTTATCAAGTTTGGTTTCACGGCAGGAACAGGAGAGTATCTGGTTCCTATATTTACAGCAAATAAAACAGGAATTACTGCATCTTTAGTGTTTAAGAATGGATTATTATTAAGAGAGGAAACGGTAACATAAAATGAGTATAGGACCCCTTACAGGAACCGACACTTTTAAAACGTGGTTTGACAGAACCGTTTCTCTTATAACTAATGTGAATGGAATAACAGTTTTTGATGTTAAAGGCAGCACAGGAGTAAATGTTTCTGTTGCTGGGGGTGTTGCTTCTGTTTCTAACACAGGAATTTTAAGTGTAACCGGAGGTTCCACAGGAATAAGTGTCACCACTTCTTCAGGAGTTTCCACAGTATTTAATACTGGTGTGTGGAGTGTTAACGGTTCCACAGGAAATGTAAATGTAACTATAAGTGGTGGCGGACCTGGTGGAGATTACGTTAGTTCTTTTAACGGCGTTACAGGAGGAGTTACTGGCGTTGTGGGAATCTTGGCTGGAACCGGTATTGGTGTAGGTTCTAATCAAGTAAATGTAACCGTTTCTAACAGAGGAGTTCTTTCTTTGAACGGACTAACAGGAGCAGTGGATGCTGTTAGTTCTTTTAACGGATCTACAGGATCTGTTCAAGGTGTAAACAGCTTCAACGGATTAACGGGTACTGTTCAAGGTGTTGGATCTATTAACGGTCTAACAGGCGGATTAACGCTCTTTGGTGGTACAGGCATGAGTGTTCTGTCTGGAGGCAAAGGGATTACTCTGGTGAATACCGGAGTTTTGAGTTTTAACGGGTTAGTAGGTGCAGTTAGCGGTGTCACCACATCTGCTGCCAACACTTTCACTGCTCTTCAAACATTCTCTGCAGGTCTTTCTGCATCGGGTGGAACTTTTGGATTTATTAGTGCTCCTGGTATAGTTTCTACTAGTAGCCCTAACACTTTCACTGCTCTTCAAACATTCTCTGCAGGTCTTTCTGC
>Ga0172376_10005191_pt1 | contig 14619 bp, 14 predicted proteins | sample Lak35m_FD_121114 | JGI IMG/M metagenome (GOLD analysis project Ga0172376, IMG submission 121114) | Freshwater microbial communities from Kabuno Bay, South-Kivu, Congo - kab_092012_35m | ecosystem: Environmental > Aquatic > Freshwater > Lake | place: Democratic Republic of the Congo: South-Kivu...
GAATCAAATCGTCGCGCAAGTGAAAGCGCGCCATGCCGTTAAAACAAATGATCTGATCTTTGACCGGATCGAGTTTAGATCGATAACTAAACTGATAACTCGCATAAGCGAGGTCACCTGCACGAAGCGGATGCAAAAAATCCCATTGAAATTCGCGGCCACCTTCATGAAAGCGCTCAATCATCGATGCTATCTCATCCCGACCGCGATGAACGCCGAAAAATCCATCGTCATAACTTCCCTCAGGATGGAATAACGCGGCAAAGCCTAAGGGATCAGGTGTGCAGGCTGCTTTGACAAAGCGATCGAGCAGCCCTCCGAACTTCGCCATGCCATCCATCAACAATCTGATCCTTTGAGCTTTAAGTTACTTAGATCGTTAACGTTATTTTGTGTAAGTTTTGATCAATTCCCGGGCTGAGGACAATAGCGCCTTGCCGTCTGCGCCGCGTTTTGTCATTTCTTCAGCCCATTCATCGTCAAGACGATCGGTCGCCTGACGCCACTTCTCAAGCTCAGCCTTTGGAATTTGGTTGATGGTATAGCCCTGAGTGGCGGCGAAAGTTGCACGGCCAGGTACGTCATTGCCTGATTGGGTTCGTCCCAAAAAGGCTGAAAATTCACGGCCAGAGTTTTTGTCGATCACAGCCTTCAAATCGTTGGGCAGCGAGTCGTACTTGGCTTTGTTCATCGGTACGATAAACACGGTTGTATAAAGCGCCTCGAAACTGCGGTCGGGTTCAGCAACGTATTTGGTTAGCTCATGTACGCGTAAACCAGGTGCTACCTCATAGGGAATTACTGCGCCATCAATAACACCTTTTGACAAGGCTTCAGGCACTTGTGGGACAGGCATGCCCACTGGTGTTGCGCCAAGCATTGCAAGCATTTTGTTGGTGAGGCGGGTGGGTGCCCTGAGCTTCATGCCTTTGAAATCAGCTAAGGTTTTGATCGGTTTGCTTTTTGTAAAGATATTACCCGGTCCGTGCACATGAACGGCGAGCAGCTTGACTTGTGAATATTCATCCATCGCATGCTTCTGAACAAAGTCCCAAGCAGCTCGGCTTGTCGACTCGGCATTGGTCATCATGAAGGGAAGCTCAAAGATTTCCGATTTTGGAAAACGGCCTGCCGAATAGCCAGCGACTGTCCACACCACATCAGCCACGCCGTCTTTGGCCTGGTCAAAAAGTTGCGGAGGCGATCCACCTAATTGCATGGCAGGAAAAATTTGACACTGCAAGCGGTTATTCGAATCTTTTGCAATGTTGGTACACCAGTCAGCGAGCATCTTGGTGTGTTGGATCGACTGCGGTCCCAAGAAATGATGAACCTTTAAGGTAATGGTTTGCGCAGCAGTCCCAGCCGATGCGGTCATCACGGCAAGGCTAAGGGCTAATGGGGTCAGGCGAATCTTCACTGTTATGTCTCCTCGTTGAGCGTTTCGAAAAGCCGGATCATGGCATGAGTGCGCTTGGCTCGTCTAATTAAGCGCGGGTTTCGTGCAACCCAAGCTTTCGATGCAAAGGGCTTTCGTCGGCTAAAAAAAGGTAGCAGCCTTGTTCGGGATCTGGGTTTGACAAGTGGATAGACACATAGCCGGGTAGGCAGGCTGTATCTGCAAGATCAAGTCTGCCAAGGCTGGTCTCCGACTGCCCGGCAATCGACCAGCCGACATCGCAGCAACCCTCGATCGCATGCATAACCATCGCGCTTGATTGCGCAGGAAGATGACAGTGCTGCCCTGGTCCAATTCTCAAGGCATAAAAGCCAAGCATTCGCAAGGCATCGCTTCCTGTTTCCGGGTTGATAAAGGTCAGCAAGGCGTTTGCTTCACCCTGAGAGGCCAACCGATCAAGACTTTGTTTTGTTTTTTCATAAGCGTAGTGCAGCATCGGATACTGGCTGGTATTACGTTTTAAATACGTTGTCGGTGCAAGTCCCGAAGCTTGATAAGCGCTTGATCGTCTGAGTGGATCCTTATTTGCTACTTGCGCCGGGCCAGCCTCGTGATAAGAGGTTTCAAGGTAATACACCAGGGGTAAGTCAAGCACATCAAGCCAAACCACGGGATCTTTGCCCTCATGGCCATGCTCATGCCAAAGTCCCGTCGGGGTCAGGATTAAATCGCCGCGCTTCATCTCGCAGCGTTCGCCCTCAACAGTGGTGTAGGCACCGTCGCCTTCAACCACCATGCGCACCGCGTTGGGCGTGTGTCGGTGTGCTGGCGCCCATTCGCCTGGGAGTAATAATTGCATCCCCAGATACATCGAAGGGCTTGCCTGCATACGATCGAGGCCATGGCCTGGGTTGGCAAGCACAAGTACCCGACGTTCTGCTTTCTCAATCGGCGTCAGCCTGCCTGCTTCGATCAAGAGTGGCCGAATATCGCAGTAGTGCCAAAGGGTTGCGAGGGTACGTGGGCATGGTCGAGTAGCCGGCATCACCCCTCGTAGGCTAGGCCATAGGGGCAACAAATTGCGCTGACGCAGTGCATCGACATAGTCCTTCGGTAAGTCCTCGAGTCGACCTAATTCACTCATGAGACTCCCCTTGACGCGAAAGTGGGTGAAGGTATCGAGCTAAATCAATCATTAGGTCTTCGCTTAGCTCGTCATGACATCGCCTCGCCAGCCGTAAAGCCAGCGTAAGGCCTCATAAAAACCTTCAACCGATCGCCCCCGCCACAAATCATTTCGGACGAGGCGCTCGACTCCTTCAGCATGGTATATCCGCCCCATCTCCCTCGCTGATAAGACAATCCGGGCTGTGCGGGCGACACGTGCTTTTTGATACCGGTCAAAGGCGAGTTGAAGATCGCCCGGGGCACCTTGTACGCACTGGCCCAGGGTGACCGCATCTTCAAGCGCCATGCAAGCACCTTGAGCCATGTACTGGGTGGTCGGGTGAGCTGCATCACCAAGCAGTGTAACAAGACCAAAACTCCATTGCTCAATGGGATCGCGGTCCGCGGTAGCCCAGCGCCGCCAGGACTTTGGAAGATCGATCAGCTGCCTTGCTTGCGGAATAACACCTTGGAAATAAGACTGAACCTCTTCAGCGCTCCCATCACGAACGCCCCATTGTTCTTCGTGTCGGCTGTGAAAAGTCACCACCAGGTTGTACTGTTCGCCGCCTCGAAGCGGGTAGTGAACGAGATGACACTTTGGCCCGACCCAAATCGCTGCTGCATTCCAGCGTAAATCGGCTGGAAATGCCTCGCGATCGACAACGGCCCGATAGACGACGTGGCCTGTCACTCTTGCCTGATCGCCAACAAATTGCTCCCGGACAATCGACTTGATGCCGTCAGCACCGATGAGGGCGGCCCCTGTGTACTTGTTGCCTAATTGGTCTTCAACGCAAACCTGTTGCTCATCTTGGCTTATTGAGCAAACCCTGACCGAGGTATGAAAGCTGATGCCTGGGACTTGCATCGCAGCCTCAAGCAAGCTGTTGTGGGCATCGACCCTGTGAATGACCGCATAGGGATTGCCAAAACGGCTCATAAAGGCATCGCCCGTTGGAATCTTTGCGACCTGATAGCCGTCGAGCGCATCGTGCATGACCAAATAATCAGTGTAGACCGCGCGTTTTCTGGCAATCGGACCGACACCAAGTAAGTCGAAGGCATGAAAGGCATTGGGACCGAGCTGCATGCCCGCACCGATTTCGCCAATCTCAGCTGATTGCTCAAGGACTTTGACCTCTTTGCCCGCCTTGGCTAGCGCAAGTGCTGCCGCGAGCCCGCCGATACCGCCACCGGCAACCAGGATCGCCTGATCCCGCTGGACCGCGGAAAGCGCACAGTGCATCATTGCCATTAGCGTTTGCGTTTGCTTGAAGCCTGGGAGTTCATGAAATGATTGCTGCGATTGTCATCATTATTATCCTTGTTGGTGCGCTTGCCGCCTGGCTTGGCTTTCGCACCGGTTATCGGCGTGGTTGGCTGGCGCGAGACCAACAAATCAACTTAGAGAACCAAGCATAGCAAGTTAAGGCGTTGCCCTGAGTCTCGATATCCAAGTATTCAGTATTCAAGCAAGCGATCCGCCGTGCGGCATCAACCCGAATCGGTCTGGTCTTATATTGTTCTGATTTTCAATAAATGTAGACCTTGTCTTTTGATCATCAGCCTGCCGAGCAGGCGAGGGAGCAAACGATTAGAGGATTTGCCGATTTGTTTGAATGATTACCAGCCAATTTTCGGAGGGCTTTTCGCTAAGTGGAGGGCTTTGGGCTAAGTTCGGAGGGCTTTGGGCTAGGCTAGGCTCACCCTAAGCCCGCTACGCGTCGACTGGACCACTGCCTCCAGGATGGCGACGTTGTCTGCCATTTCATCGGTTGGAATCGGGTAAATCGCGCCATTGAGAATGCTCGCGGCAAAAGCTTCGAGATTGTCGCGAACGCTTGGATGACTGGAAAAGCTGATCGATTCTTCTGCTGCACCCCGGCGGGCGATCCGCATGGTCCAACCCTGGGGATTTTCAGGATGAGCGTTATCGCGTATATCGATCCAGCCGCTGCTACCGTACACCGCAAAACGGCCAGAAAATGGCGTTGCAAGAATTGCGCTGATTAAAGCATGTCCACCCTCGGCGAATTCGACCAATACCCCAAGTGTGTCGCCGTTGCGCAATTCGCCACTGAAACGACCCAAGGCAGCAGTCACTGCTTTAGCCCTGCCGAACACAGCAACTGCAAGGTCAATAAGGTGAATACCCGTTGCGGTTAATGGTCCAGCGGGGGCATTGCGCTCTTCAAATCGCCAGTTATCCTGGCTCATCCCTAAGAACTTGTCCTGATTAAAGTTAGCTTCCATTTGCAGCGGCGTACCGATTTCTCCGGCACGAATCATGGCAAGCGCCTTGACGATGGGTGGCTCGAAACGCTTTTCATGGCCTAAACCCAGCTTTAAACCTCGGGATTTCATCGCTTCGATACTGAGATGGGCCTCCTGAGTGCTGAGGGCGAGCGGCTTTTCACAAAACACATGCTTGCCTTTTTTTGCAGCCTGAAGAATCTGGGCACTATGTGCTGCATGCGGCGTGCAAAGAATCACCGCATCGATTGTCTCAAGGGCGAGCACACGATCGTAGCTCTCTGCCCAATCGATGCCACGTTCATCAACAAAACTTTTGCCTTGCTCGGCAGCTAGATCGGTGGCTACGACGACAACAACACTAGGACATTGACTGAGTTGATCGACAATCAGTTTTCCCCACCAACCCAGACCCACCACACCGACACGCAATTGATTCATTTTCTTGATACCCTTCCATTAACTGAGTTACAAAAACAAAAAACAGGTTTCGATCAGGGCCTGCTTGCGTCGTAATTTAGCCAAATACCTAAGACTAGCTTAATGCTTGCGTAAAGCAAGGAGTTGCAATGCCGCTTGAACACTTAGAACACTTTTTGATTCAAACCCCTCAGCTTCAGGCCACTCGAGATTGGTACGTCGATGTTCTGGGTATGCAGGAGGGTTGGCATCCCGACTTCAAGTTCCCGGTTGTTTGGCTTTACCTCGGCGATAAGGACGTATTACATCTCACTGAGGGCGGGGCCAATGTAAGTCAAAACCGGCTCAGTTATCTCGGTCAGCAATCGACCGAAACCCAAGGGACAGGCGTTGTTGATCATGTTGCCTTTCGTTGTACCGACCTTCCCGGCATGATGCAGCATTTACGTGCGCGCAATATCGCCTTCAACGAACGCATGGTGAGCGATCAAGGGCTTTATCAACTCTTTCTTTTCGATCCGAATGGCGTCAAGGTCGAATTGAACTTTGCCAACGAGGAAGCCATTCGTCATGGCATCGAAGCACCTGTCAAGGCAAGCGAACTTTCCAACTAAGGTCTTCGAGGGTCCGAACTCAACCTGCTTTGTTGGCGAAGGCCAACGCTGGAAGCCATGTCGCAATTTGCGGCCATATGGCAAGGCTTAGCACCAGCATGAGAAGGCAAAACCAATATGGGATCGAATTTCTGAAGATCTCAGCAAGCGGGATTTTTTCCTGCGGCAAGGCGGCGCGCACAGTAAAAACCAGAATCCCAAAGGGCGGGGTGAGAAGTCCGGTTTCGATCGCGATAATGCCCATGATTGCAAAAGCGAGTGGATCAAAGCCAACCGCTTGAGCGACTGGGGCAAAGACGGGAACGGTCAGCAGGATGATCGAGATAGAGTCAATAAGACAGCCCAGAACAAACCAAACCCCCACCATAATCATTAAGATCATTGCGGGACTAAGTCCTGAACTCACAAAGAGATCCTTGGCGGCTGCAGTGATGCCCGTCATCGAAAGAACACGGGAATAAAGCTGTGCAGTAATCAATAGCAAGAGCAAGGGTGCTGAGGTTCGACCAACCGAAACGATCACTTCCATCAAACCACGTAAGCGCAATCCGCGAAGCAGTGCAACGATCATGGCGCCCACCGCGCCAACGCCAGCGCCTTCAGTGGGCGTGAAGGCACCGAGCCAAATGCCGCCAAGTGTTCCAATGACAAGGGCAACGACAAGCAGGGTACTGAAACTTGCCATGCTTAGCGAAATTTCCTCGCCTTGTTCAGGCTCACTGCCTGTCTCTGAGGGAGCCGAGGCTTTTTCTTGGGTGGCCTTTCCCTCACCGAGGCGGTTGGGATCAGTAAGCGCGACAAAAAAGACGTAGGCACTGTAAAAAACAACCAACAAGATTCCTGGCACGATACCTGCGAGAAATAATCGCCCGATCGATTGTTCAGTGAGGATGCCCCAAACAATCATGAGCACACTCGGTGGAATCAACATGCCAAGACAGGCCGACCCGGCAACGCATCCAAGGGCAAAGCCACGGTCATAACCGTGCCTTCGCATCTCCGGATAGGCGATCCGAGAAAATGCGGCGGCGGCCGCGATACTCACACCGGTAACAAAGGCGAAAATGGCATTGGCAAAAATAGTTGCAATGCCAAGTCGGCCAGGCATTCGCCCCAAGCCGCGGTTGACAAGTGCAAACACGTCGCGTGCTGCGCCACATCGAGCCAGAAATTCCCCCATCAGCATGAAAAGCGGGATGACAGCGAACACATAGTCACGAAGGGCTTCGTATGCGGTGTTGGAAACAAACTGTTTCACCACCTCAATGTCGCCTTGCATGAGGTAAATGCCGAAGGCGGCCGTAAAGCCCAGTGCGATGGCAATATGGACCCCGCAAAGCGTGAGCAGCAAAAGCACGCCAACCACGAGAAACATTTCGGTACCACTAAACATGCGGAGCCTCTCCGGCTTCGTCTCGAAGTCCAAGAATCTCAAAAACCGAAAGCGCGGCAATGAGATATTGCAGTGCAACCAAACTACTCGAAAAGACAATTACGAAACGCGCAGGCCATACAGGGATGCGCAAAGCCCCTTCGCCTTCAAACTCGTTGGACACCCAGGCGTGGATCGCACCATCCACGCTTCCCCATGCAATCAATGCAAAAAATGCGGCACCTGCGAGATAGCCGATCACCATGAGCAAACGGCGCAGCGCTTGGGGGCAGAGTTCAAGGATGACATCAACCCGGATCATCGACCCTGACCTTACAGCGTGCGAAGCCTGCAAAAAACAAATGATGACAATCGAAATCTCCACCATCTCTTTGGTGCCCTTCACCGGCTTTAGCCAAATGTCACGACCGAGAACATCGGCGACAACGAGAAAGCTGAGTGCGAAAGCCAATAGGGCTGCGAGCACGAGCAGCGCCTTGGTCAGGAGATCGTTGAGTCGAATCAGCATGTGGTTTTTGGCCAGGCCTTGGGTTTGCAATCGGCAAACCCAAGGCCTGAGCAATTAAAGGTCTTCGAACTATTTAATTGCGTAGCGAACAGGCCATTTATGTCCCAACTTTTCAGCTTCCTCAAGCGCTAGCTTCAGCACCTGAGTGGCAGGGAGTCCCATCTTGTCAAGCTCGCTTGCTCGCTCTTGGGGCCAGGCGCGAAGTGAATTCGCCCAGTCGACACGAACTGAGTCAGGGAGGCTGCGCACCGTACCGCCAAGGGTCTTGATCTGGTTGAGCTGTTGCGGATAGTTTTCCTTGTTGACCGTGCCGGTCTTGGCTTCATACTCCCTCGCGACTTCAGCGATGATGCTTTGCACTTCCTTCGGTAAGCGATTGAGGCGAGCGCGATTCATCGTCATGCCATGCCAGGTTATCGCTCCAAACCCGATTTCGGTGTAGTACTTGCCTTGTTCGTAGAGTTTGAAGTTAACCCATCCCGAAGGGAACATGATCCAGCCCTGGTAAACCCCAGTTTGCATCGCGGTATAGGCTTCGGGCAATGAGGATTGCACTGGCACCGCACCGGCATATTCAAGCCATTTAAGGTTTAGACCGGCACCTGCAAGCTTTCGCCCTTTGAGATCGGCAACACTGTTCCATTCAAAGTTGGTACCAAGGTTATAACCATTATCTGCGATCAAGGCGAGCAGGACCTGGTTGTACTTATCCTCAAACACTTTGGACATGAACGGAACCTTGTCGTAAACCGCGCGAGCCATTTTGACGCTGGTAACCGGATCCATGGTGCCAAAGGGAAGCATCACCTGGAACGCGTGCAAGGGCAGGTTGGAGGGTTCAAAACAAAAGCAATACCCACCAATATCGATGATGCCTGACTGCACGCCTTCGAGGGTGTCGGCCACCTTTACCATCGAACCACCATAACCCTCCACGAACTCGACGGTATGCGAGGTCCTTTCCTTGACCCGCCGCGTGACCTCAGGAACAAAGAAGTTTTGCATCAGATTGACATAAGCATTGGCAGATGGGTGGCCCGAGGCGATTCGGAGACGGATGTTTTCCGCTTGTGCAGTGCCGCCCAGAAGCAAACCAGCGCAAAGTGCAATCATGGCGCCAAACATGCCGCGTTTGCGCTTTGAATCCAGGCGCTCCGATCGATTTTTCTCAACGTGAATCGGATCCAGATCAGCCTGTTGATGCGGTTCGGGTCTTTTCGAAATCATGGTCATTGTTGTCTCCAGGTGTATTTTCTGTAGGGTACCAAGGCCGCTTAGTGTAAATTGCCGAGCGTTAGCTGTGCCAGTTATTGAGAACTTTGCTGAGCTTGAGTGAAGTATTTCTCAACTGACCTCGGCTGGATCATATACTTTTTGGAACTTAATTGGAGAGGCTTGGCGATGATCAATGCAAATGCGGTGAGCATTAAGCGGCAGGGAGCGCCGGAGGAGATGGTTCTCGAGCAGCAAGAGATTGCTGCGCCGGGTGCTGGTCAGCTGCTTATCGAGCAAAAGGCACTTGGCTTAAATTATCAGGATGTCTACCACCGCTCTGGCTTTTATCCACTTAGTTTGCCTTCAGGGATTGGAACCGAGGCTGCAGGTGTTGTTTTGGCCTGTGGTGAGGGTGTTGATGAGTTCAAACCTGGCGATCGAGTAGCCTACGCTGGTGGTGCTCCTGGGGCTTATGCATCGCATCGAATCATGCCTGCCGACCGAATGGTGAAACTTGATGACGGTGTTGAACTTGGAGATGTTGCCCGCGTGCTGCTCAAGGGTATGACCGTGGAATATTTGTTAAATCGCTGCGTCCCCATTGGCACTGGGAAGACCGCACTTGTTTACGCCGCAGCAGGAGGCGTTGGCTTACTTGCTGGTCAATGGGGGCATCACCTTGGGGCAACCATGATTGGTATTGCTCAGGGTGAGGCTAAATGTAGTCTTGCCCGAGCCAATGGCTATAGCCACGTGATCGATCGAAGCTGTGAGGACGTGGCTGCACGAATCCGCGAACTAACCAGCGGCAAGGGCGTTGATGTCGTCTACGATTCAGTCGGCAAGGCAAGCTTTGAAACCTCCATCAACGCACTCAAACCGCGAGGTACCTTTGTATCCTTTGGCACGACAACCGGTGCGCCACCGGCGGTTGAGGCAGCGCAACTGCAAAAGCTCGGTTCGCTTTATTTCACGCGCCCCACCCTCGTGACTTATACAGCCTCCAGACAAGAGCTACTTGACAGTGCCGGCACGGTTTTTCGCATGTTGCGTGACGGTCATCTGCGCGTTCATCGTGGCGCTGATTACCGTCTGGAACAGGTGGTCCAGGCGCATCATGATCTCGAATCTGGCAGAACCTCGGGTGCCTGCCTGATTATTCCTTAACAGCCTTCGCCATCTCGAATCATTCATCGATTGGGGAATCAATCATGCCAGCATATTGGGTCGCGCGTTCGCGCATCGATGATCCGGTAGAGTATAAAAAATATACCGATCTTGTTCCTCAAATCATTGCCAGCTTTGGTGGAAAAATCCTTGCGCGTGGGGGCCCTTACCGGATCATGGAAGGTCCCGAAAATTTCACACGATTTGTGGTGATTGAATTCGCAAGTATGGAAGCTGCTGTTGCCTGTTTTGAGTCGCCAGCTTATGTTGCCGCCGCTAGTTATCGACGCGCCGGCGCTGGTGTTGTTGAAAATGTAATCGTCGAAGGGTTACTGCCACCGATTGGGGCCTAAAGCATGGTTCGGTTTGCTCAAGCGATGGCAGTCGTCAGGAACGGCCCAGGTCAAGCCGGGCTTAAGGGTTTTGAAGACGCATCGTTGTGTTGAACGAACTCATGTTAAGTAAGTCCTGGACCATGTTCCAAGCCTGGCTTGGCGTCAATTGGGTGCACGGTCTTCGAATTATTGCGATTTTGTTCGCCGCCTTTTTGGCGCTTCGATTCATTAAAGTTGTTGTTCCAAAATTGCGGGAGCATATTGCCGGCAGACAGGAGTCGGTCGAAGACGCCAAGCGCATCCAAACACTTTTGCGGGTTGCGCATTACATCTTGAGTGCGAGCACAGTGGCTGTGACCGCTTTGCTCGTGCTTGGAGAACTCGGTATTTCGCTTGCACCCATTCTTGGCGCTGCCGGCGTTGTCGGCATTGCTGTGGGCTTTGGTGCCCAAACGCTCGTAAAGGACTACGTGAGTGGTTTCCTGCTCTTGCTTGAAAACCAGATTCGTGTGGGCGATATGGTTGAAATTTCAGGGAAAGGTGGCGTTGTTGAAGAGGTAACCCTTCGATTCATTCGTTTGCGCGACTTTGGTGGTAATGTGCATTTCATTCCAAATAACACCATCGGTGTTATTACCAATTCAAGTCTGGGATTCGCTTATGCGGTTTTGGATGTTGGAATTGCGTATGGATCAGATATTGAAGCTTCGATGCAGGTCATGCGCGAGGTTGATGAAACAATGCGCGAAGATCCGAATTTTTCAAGCAAAATCCTCAAGCCACTTGAAATTGCTGGTGTTGATCAATGGGCCGATTCCTCAATCATGATCAAGGCACGAATTCAGGTGAAACCGCTGGAACAATGGCATGTCCGCCGCGAGTTCTTAAAGCGCCTAAAACTGGCCTTTGACGCACGAGGCCTAGAAATCCCTTTTCCTCATGTGAAACTAGTCAAATGAATCAAATGCTCCAATTTGCTTCGGGTGCAGATGTATTAGCGTCGATTGGGAAAGAGCTTGGGCCTGGTGAATGGCTTTGTATGGATCAGGAACGAATCAATGCCTTTGCCAAAGCAACAAGCGATTTCCAATGGATTCATGTTGATGCCGAAAAGGCTGCCAAGGGCCCTTTTGGTACAACAATCGCTCACGGCTTTCTCTCTTTATCGCTGGTTGCGCCACTGCTTGGCGCCTTGCTGCGCTTTGAACATCTCGCGATGAGTTTGAACTATGGCTGTGAAAAGGTTCGATTTCCTGCACCAGTTCCGGTGAATGCGAGGCTACGTGCTCAGGGCGAAGTGGTGAAGGTCGAGCGTATCGCTGAGGTTCCCGACACGGTGCAAGCGACGATCCGAGTGAGCATCGAGATCGAAGGCGGGACAAAGCCAGCTTGTGTTGCCGAATCAGTCAGTCGTTGGTACTTTGACCCAGCCCTGAACAACAGCGCTGGCATTGCAGGACCGGTCTAATCTGACGGATAATTATCGATTACTTTTAAACGGTCCGATGCCAGACCTTCGGCTGCCTGCGTCGATTTGCCTGCCAGATTAAACCGTTGATTTTTTTAGGATCTTTGTGCAATTTTCTGATTTCGCTTTTGCAGAACCAATTAATCGTGCCATCGCCGAGATGGGCTACTCACTGCCAACGCCCATCCAGGCGCAGGCAATTCCAGTTGTGCTACAAGGCGAAGATGTCATGGGTGCAGCCCAGACGGGAACCGGTAAGACAGCAGGGTTTGCACTGCCAATACTGCAGCGTTTAATGGTCCACGCTAACGCCAGTGTTTCGCCAGCCAGACATCCCGTGCGGGCTTTAATGCTGGCACCGACCCGAGAACTTGCTGACCAGATTTACGTCAACGTTCGTGACTATGCGAAATACACGCCGCTTCGGGTGGCAGTGGTCTTTGGCGGTGTTGATATCAAGCCTCAACTCGCGAGTCTGCGACAAGGCTGCGAGATTTTGATTGCTACACCGGGGCGCCTGCTTGATCACATCGAGCAAAAATCAGTCACGCTTACCCAGGTGCAGGCCTTGGTGCTTGATGAGGCCGACCGAATGCTTGATATGGGTTTTTTACCCGACATTCATCGGATTATTCGCTTATTGCCGCTCGAACGGCAAAATCTGATGTTTTCAGCTACTTTTTCGCCAGAGATTCGAAAGCTTGCAGAAACTTTTTTGCGTAACCCGAAGCTCATCGAGGTTGCCCGTCGCAACGCCTTGGCAGACAATGTCGAGCAGACGGTATACCGCGTTGGCTCGGACGATCAAAAGCGTTCTGCGGTATCGTATCTTTTAAAAGAACGTGGTCTCAGCCAGGTCATTGTCTTTACCAATACAAAAATAGGTGCGAGTCGGCTTGCCCGTGATTTGGCGCGGGAGGGTTTGAGCGCTGATGCGATTCATGGCGATAAATCGCAACAAGATCGTCTGACGACCCTTGAAGGTTTCAAGCAGGGTAGGGTATCGGTACTTGTTGCAACCGATGTGGCGGCGCGAGGTTTGGATATTGCCGAATTGCCTGCCGTGATTAATTTTGATCTGCCCTATTCGCCCGAGGATTATGTTCACCGAATCGGCCGTACCGGGCGGGCCGGTGCATCTGGTGTTGCGCTGTCGCTCATGACCCAATCCGATGAGCGCTATCTCACCGAGATTGAAAAGCTGACCAAGCGAAAGTTTGAGGTCAAAGAGCTCGCGTTGCCGACGATTCACGACACGCCAGTTTACGCTTCCAATACAGCCTCGCAGGCAATCCGTGTGCCACGACAGCGTCCGCAGTATGAGGCTTCGGCTCGAAAACTGCCGGGCTACTCGACCGATCCGTTTTTCTTCAGACCCTATGAACCAAGCGATATTGCTTCGCTCACATCCGCGCTTGGCGGGGCAACTGAAGCCGTTCATGAGCACATCGTCAAGCCCTCGATTTCAGCCTTACGAAAGCCAGCCAGACCGCTTGCCGCTTTGCTTGGTGGCAAACGCTAGAGTACCGGCGCGAGTAGTTTTGCAGTTCGAACGGCAAGGTTAAACATTGCACCGCGTTGTGTGAGTAGGTTGTGAGAAATCGGTTTGCAATGCTGAAAATCTTCTTCAAGCATGCGGCTGATTTCTTGCGCAAAAGCCTTGTCATTAATCAATATAGAAATTTCGAAGTTCAGCCTGAACGATCGATTATCAAAGTTGACCGATCCAATACTGCTTAACGAATCGTCAATTAGTACGACTTTTTGATGCAAGAAACCGCGCGTGTAGCGAAAAAACTTAACACCAACATCACCGAGCGGTTTCAAGTAAGCATACGAGGCGAGTTGAACCAGGCGGTGGTCGGGTCGTGAGGGCAGCATGATTCGCACATCAACCCCGCGAATTGCTGCCAATTGAAGTTGAGATACGAATTGTTCGTCAGGAACAAAATAAGGGCTCGCAATCCAAAGTCTATGCTGAGATTGCCTGATAAGTTCCATAAACAATAAGGTACAGGTCTCGATATTGGAGGCAGGGCTCGTCGGTGCGACCAGGACCGATTGATTGCTCTCCCAGGATATTGGCTCACAAATTAAGCGCTCCAAGGATTCGCCGCTTGCCCAAAGCCAATCTTCGATGACGACGGTTTGAACTGCCAGCGCAGCAGGGCCTTTGACGCATACATGCGTATCACGCCAATGTCCAAGCTCCGGATCCATGCCGACGTACTCCCTGCCAATGTTGAGACCACCAACCCATGCGCACTGACCGTCAACAACCACAATCTTGCGATGATTTCTAAAATTTAAACTGAAGCGATTACCAGGGTGTCGGCTTCCGTCGAACGCAACGACCTTTGCACCGGCCTGCCTCAGCTCATCAAACATGCGGCCTGCCTCGCCAGGCGTACCAATGCCGTCATACATGATGCAAACTTTGACGCCTCGCAGAGCCCGTTCAATCAGCGCCTGTTTAAAAGGCTCGCCGATTTCATCGTGGCGCATCAAATAAAAGGACGCAAGCACATGATCTTTCGCAAGCGCGATGCCTGCAAACATCGACTTAAACGTTTCTTCGCCATCGATCAATAAGTCGAGTTGATTCGCGCTTGTAAAGGGTGAACCGGTAATCTCTTCGAGTGTCTTCAGATTGGCAGTAAGCTGAACATCTCTTAGC
>Ga0172376_10005194_pt1 | contig 14617 bp, 13 predicted proteins | sample Lak35m_FD_121114 | JGI IMG/M metagenome (GOLD analysis project Ga0172376, IMG submission 121114) | Freshwater microbial communities from Kabuno Bay, South-Kivu, Congo - kab_092012_35m | ecosystem: Environmental > Aquatic > Freshwater > Lake | place: Democratic Republic of the Congo: South-Kivu...
AGTGGCGTTGCCTACCCTGAGAAACGGGGCAAGGGAAGGCGGCATCGTCGCACTGATTGCACTGGCCGGTCTGGTGAGTTTCGGGGGCTACCTCGTGGGCAGCCCATTCAACGCGCTGGTCTACGGTTTACTCCTGTGGGGGCCGATCTGGATCACGGCGGTCGTGCTGAGGGAAACAGGTCTGCTTTCCCTGAGTGTCCTGACCGCTGCCTTGTTGGGGGTCGTGGCGGTGCTGGTGGCCTACCTCGTACTGGATGATCCGGCCGTATTCTGGACCGGCATCTTCAGTGATATGGCAGGGTCGTTACTGGCGCAGGCACCCAGTCCATCGGATCAGGCGGAATTGCTGGATCGTTTCAGGGCATTCGCTTCCTACCTGACAGGATTGGTGGCACTGGGCTCGGTTTTCAGTTTGACACTCAGCCTGTTCATGGCGCGGTGGTGGCAAGCCATCCTCTATAACCCGGGCGGATTCGGGGCCGAATTCCGGCAACTGCTGTTCCCCCGCTGGGTGGCTTACGGTCTGGCGGGTTTGCTGGGTCTGGTGCTGGTGAGTCCGCAAGGTCTGGCCGAGGTAGCCTGGAACCTGCTCCAGCCTTGTCTCGCTCCCTTCGTTTTTGCGGGCTTTGCCGGGCTGCACACCTGGTTGGGTGGACGGAATTTCTGGTTGCACGGCATTTATGTCCTGCTGTTGATCGTCCCCTACATCCTGTTACCCATTCTGTTGCTGGGATTCTTCGACACCCTGCTGGATCTGCGTCGGCGGGAATTAAAAAATTGAAACGGCTTTGATTTTGGTGTCACCGGATACGGTCGGACGGCAAAATCAGGCATAACAAACTTCCACATTGAGGTATTGAACCTTGGATATCATTCTTCTGGAAAAAGTAACCAACCTGGGTAACCTGGGTGACAAGGTTACGGTCAAGTCCGGTTACGGTCGTAATTACCTGATTCCTCAGGGGAAGGCTGTCGTTGCGACGGCAGCACGACTGGCCGAATTCGAGCAGCGTCGGGTTGAACTGGAAAAAAGGGCAGCAGAACAACTGGCTGCCGCCGAGGCCCGGGCTGCCTCGATCGGGGCACTCAAACTCGTCATCCGGCAGAAGGCAGGTGATGAAGGGCGTTTGTATGGCTCGGTCGGAGCCAGGGACATCGCCGATGCCGCCAGCAAGGCGGGCATCGCCGTTGAAAAAAGCGAAATTCGTTTACCTTCCGGGCCTTTGCGTACCCTCGGCGATTACGAAATCAAGGTACAACTGCACGGTGATGTAATGGCGGTGCTGGCCCTGAACCTGCAACCGGAGTAATACACCGGTTTTCGTTCCCTGATTCTGCCTGAATGACTCCGGTTTTCTGGTCGTTCAGGGAACGCATTCAACGCATACCTCCTCCGTACCCACGGCACTGGCCACGCGGATCATCCTGACCGGTCACGTCACGGTGAGCAGTCGGGCGTGATGTCTGATTAAACGGTGACCCTGATTGATCCCGGTACCTGCCATGCGTTTTATCTATTCACTGTTTTTTTACTTCGCACTGCCGTTGGTCATGGCACGCATGGCCTGGCGTTCCCTGCGCTTGCCGGCTTATGGCCACCGGTGGAACGAACGTCTGGCCTGGTATTTCAAGGCGAATGCTGGAGAAGGTAACGTCTTGCTCTGGTTTCATGCCGTCTCGGTGGGTGAGGCGGAATCCGCCTTTCCCCTGATCCGGGCCATTCAGGCCGAGTACCCCCGGGTGCGTATCCTGGTCACTACCACCACACCGACCGGTTCTGCCCGTGTGGTCGATACCCTGGGCAATTCGGTACTGCACGTCTACCTGCCCTACGATCTACCCGATTGTGTCGGACGTTTCCTGACCCATTTCAAACCTGCCCTGGGTGTAGTAATGGAAACGGAAGTCTGGCCCAACCTGTATCAGGCTTGCCTCTCGCGGGAAATTCCCCTGGCTTTGGTCAATGCCCGGCTCACTGAACGCTCGGCCCGGGCCTATGGCTGGGTAGGCGGTTTGATACGGCATTGTCTGCAGGCACTTTGTTTGCTGGCCGCTCAGACCCCGGCAGATGCCCGTCGTTACCTCGGCCTGGGTATGGATCCGCAGAAAACCGTTGTGACCGGTAACATCAAGTTTGATGCCGAACTGTCTCCCGGTCGGCTGGCGGCGGCCCGGGCTGCCCGGGAAACCCTGTTTGCTGACCGTCCGGTCTGGATAGCCGGCAGCACGCACCAGGGCGAGGAAGGCATGATCCTGGCGGCGCACCGCGCCCTGCTGCCACAGCATCCCGATCTGGTTCTGGTGCTGGCACCCCGTCACCCGGAACGCATGCACACTGTCGCTGACCTGATCCATTTTCAGGGTCTGAGCATGAACCGCCGCAGCGAAATGACCGATCAAAAAATTGACAGCCAGGTTTATCTGGTTGATACCCTGGGAGAACTCAGGTTTCTGTATGCCATGGCAGATGTGGCCTTCGTCGGAGGCAGCCTGATTCCGGTCGGTGGTCATAACATGCTTGAACCGGCGGCCATCGGGTTGCCCATCGTGTTTGGGCCTTACGTCGATAATTTCAGGGAAATTGCCGAACGGATTCAGGCCTGTGGGGCCGGGGTAATGGTTGGCGATGTCGCCCACCTTGCAGCACAGGTTGACAGGCTGATCAGGGATCCCCTCTTGCGCACCCAGTGGGGTATACAGGCCCAGGCTTTTGTCAATGCCAACCAGGGCGCGGCCCGCCGGGTACTCGATCAGTTATCCCCGTTGATCGAGGCCGGTATCATCAAAACGGGTCGATGCACCTGAACCGGGTATCTTCGTTTCGTCCATGAGGTCAAATCGTGGCTGGTCATCATCATCATCATTCCCACCCTTCCGCTGCGGGTCATACCGTGCAATTGCGACTGGGCGTGGCCATCCTGCTGACGCTGGCATTGGTCGTGGCAGAAATCGTGGCCGGTTTTGCCGCGCACAGTCTGGCCCTGCTCACCGATGCACTGCACAACTTCATGGATATTGCCGCCCTGTTGTTGACGGCATTTGCCCTCAGACTGGAACGACGCCCACCGCATGCCGGCAAGACTTTCGGCTATCACCGGGTTGGCATACTGGCCGCTCTCATCAATGCCACCACCCTGGGTATCATGGCATTCGGCATTTTTCACGAGGCCTGGCAGCGTTTTCTGGCTCCTCCTGCCGTTGACTCCACCCTGTTGATGGCGGTGGGCGGGGCGGCCTTTGTCGTCAACCTGTTCACCGCCTGGCTGATTGGCCACGGCTCGCACGATGACATCAACCTGCACAGTGCCTTTCTGCATCTGATGGGCGATGCCTTGTCGACACTGGGGGCTGTGGTGGCAGGATTCTGCATCCGCCTGACCGGTTATGACTGGCTGGATCCGGCCATCAGCTTCCTGATTGGCGGGCTGATTCTCTGGAATGCCTGGCTGATCAGCCGTGAAGCCATCGATATCCTGCTGGAAAGCACACCGGAAGATATCGAGGTCAGTACCCTGATTCGCGATATCCTTCAGATAGAAGGCATTCACGGTGTCCATCACCTGCATGTCTGGAGTCTCTCCAGAAAATTGCGCTTGCTGAATGCTCATCTTGTGATCGAAGACATGCCCGTCAGCGCGGCCAGCCGGATCAGACAACGGGTGCAACAGGTGGTTGAACACCGGCATGGCATTACCCGTTGCACCCTGCAACTCGAACATCAGGGCTGTGAACCGGATACGCTTTACATCGACATCCAGCACCATGAACACCCACACCCACACACTTAGCCGGCCATGACCCTGAATAAACTACCATTCTACCCTGCTCGCGCCTTCGTTCAGGCTCCGTGCAGGATTGCTGCGGTCTTGGTGTTCAGCGGGCTGATTGCGTGGCTTGCAGGTCCCGTGCAGGCCGTCGCAGAGACCGATACCCCGATCAGGCTGGGTGTGCTGCCCTTCGGGACTCTCAACTGGGAAGTGCATACCGCACGGGCTGAAGGACTGGATCACACGCATCAGGTCGCCATCGAAACCATAACCCTCGCCAACCCGGAGGCCGGTAAGATAGCCTTGTTGGGTCGCAAGGTCGACATGATCGTTTCAGACTGGATCTGGGTAGCGACCCAGCGTGAACAGCACAGGGACTGGCAATTTCATCCCTACTCTACGGCCCAGGGTGCCCTGATGGTGCCAGCGGACTCGCCCATTCGTCAGCTCAGTGATCTGGCGGGGCGCAAACTGGGGGTGGCCGGGGGAGGCCTGGATAAAAACTGGTTGTTACTCAAGGCATTGGTGCGCAAGACCACGGGACAGGCACTGGAGCACATCACTACCCCGGTGTTTGCTGCCCCGCCCCTGTTGAATCAGCAAATCAGCCAGGGAAGACTGGATGCGGTACTCAACTACTGGAATTTTTCCGCCAAACTGGAGGGTCAGGGTTACAGAACCCTGCTGGATGGCGCGGCGGTGTTGCAGGGACTGGGATTCTCCGCCTCGGTGCCCAGTCTGGGCTATGTGTTCAGCGAAGCCTGGGCGAAACGGGAGCCAGGGGGGATCGCCGGTCTCTTCGATGCCTTGAAAGAAGCCCGGGATAAACTCTGCAAGTCGGATGAAAGCTGGAACCGGATCGGGTTCCTCATCGAAGAAACCGATCCCCGCCTTCAGCACAGTCTCAGAACCCGTTATTGCGCGGGGCGTGTTCAACAGTTTGGTGAAGCGGAAAAGAAAGCCATGGAGTCGTTGTACGTGCTGTTGCGTCAACCGGAAGCTGACAAGGCGACGGGTTCGTCTCCGGTTTTGCCAACGGGTATTTTCTGGTCAGGTGGCCCGTGAGTGCGTGTCCCCCGGTCGTGGTCTGTTTCTCGGGCCATGATCCCACCGGAGGTGCTGGCATACAGGCCGACATCGAAACCCTGACCTGTTTCGGTTGCCACCCGGCCAGTGTCATTACCTGCCTGACGGTGCAGGATTCAGTCAATGTGCGACGACTGATTCCGCAGAAACGGGCGGATTTTCTCGAACAGGCCCGCGTATTGCTGGCTGATCTGCCGGTTGCGGTATTCAAGGTCGGTTTGCTGGGGGATGCGGTGCTGGCGGAGACCGTGGCTGATCTGCTCGATAGCCACCCCGGGGTGCCGCTGGTCTTTGATCCGGTTCTGGCCGCCGGGGGCGGCCGTACTCTGGCTGACCCGTCACTGTTGTCCATCATCAAGACCCGACTGATTCCGAGAACCACCTTCCTGACACCCAACATCCCCGAAGCCCTTCAATTGAGCGATTCAAACGAGCCGGAGCAGGCCGGTTGGGCTTTGCGGGCCGCCGGATGTTCTCATGTGCTGTTGACCGGTACCCACGAACAGGAGAACGAAAAGATCGTCATCAACCGCTGGTTTTCGTCCAACGGCATGCAGAGCTGGAACTGGCCACGCCTGCCGGGGAGTTATCACGGATCGGGTTGCACCCTGGCCACCGCCGTAGCTGCCCTGCTGGCCCGGGGTGGGCACTCGCTGGAATCGGTGCTGTTCGAGGCCCAGCAGTTTACCTGGCACAGTTTGAATCGAGGCTATCAGGCCGGGCAGGGTCAGTGGTTTCCTGCACGCTGAATCCTGCGCTGGCGTATTCCCTTCTATTGCATTTATTCCCTTGATTCACTATAAAGTTGCCGCCCTGATTCGGGGAGTCAGACGTTTGAACGACGTGGCCATGACCATCGAAAAACCATTTCCAATGAGGAGACGCAACATGATGAAAACAACAACTACAACGCTGGGTGCCTTGCTGCTGGTCGGCCTGTCTGCCGTATCGGCTGCCGAATGGCAGGTTTTGCCGGAGAAGGCACCTGAACCGGCAGACAACCCCACGACACCGGCCAGGGTTGCACTGGGCAAGATGCTCTACCACGAACCCCGTATTTCCTCCAATGGTGTCGTGTCCTGTAATTCCTGCCACAACGTCATGGGAGGCGGCGATGACAACCGGGGAGGTTCCATCGGGGTGAAGGATCAGGTCGGCGGACGCAGTGCGCCCACGGTCTGGAACTCGGCTTTCAATTCGGTGCAGTTCTGGGATGGCCGGGCGGCCAGCCTGGAAGCGCAGGCCAAGGGGCCGGTAACCAATCCCGGCGAAATGGGAATGAAAAGCTGGGATGATGTCATAGCCCGCCTTAAAGCCATCCCGGGGTATACCGAGGCCTTTACGGCTGCATTTGGTACGGGTGATGTCGTCAACGTCGATAACGTGGCCAAAGCCATTGCGGCCTACGAACGTACCCTCATCACGCCCAACAGTCCCTATGATCAATACGTAAAGGGCAACAAGGGTGCCTTGAGCGAACAGCAGGTGCGCGGCATGAATACCTTTGCCGAAGTCGGCTGTGTACAGTGCCACTCGGGCGCGGCTTTCAATGGCCCGCAACTGCCGGAAGGCACCGGATTTTTCATGAAGTTCCCGATGTTCGACAACGGTGTACTGGAAGCCAGTTACGACTTTTCGGCTGACAATGGCCGTTTCGATGTAACTAAAAACGAGGCTGACCGGCATCTGTACAAGGTACCCACCTTGCGTAACATCGCCCTGACCGCGCCTTATTTCCACAATGGCAAGGTCAGGACACTGGAAGATGCGGTCATGGTGATGGGCAAGACGCAGTTGGACAAGAACCTGAGCGATCAGCAAATCAGCGATATCGTTGCCTTCCTGAATGGCCTGACCGGGGAATTCCCCAAAATGGAAATGCCGCGCCTGCCAGTCCTGGCCAATCAAACCTTCCCGTTTGAATGAACCGGCTCGTGACGCAGTAAGGATGGGGAGTGCGACCGGGGTAGTCGCACTTCCGCATTTTTTCCGGGCCGTAGCCTTACCTGAGCAGCAGGAAGAATCCGCCTTCAGCCCGCTGAATGTTGAGTAGCAGCTCCTGGCTGCCCCGGACAGCCGCCTTGAGATCGGCTATCGTACGAACGGGTTGCCGGTTGGCCGTGACGATGAGATCACCGGGACGTAATCCCGCCTGAAAGGCAGCCGATGCCGTATGAATTTTCTCTACCTGTATCCCTTCCGCGCCCTTCGACGCATCCAGTTCCCGCAGCAGGGTACCAGCCAGTTTCGAGTGAATCTTCTTGCCGTCTTCCTGGGTAATCACGGGTTCTGCGATTCGGGCGGTCAGCGTTTGCGCATCTCCCTTATGCAACACCTGCACCTCAACTTTTTCGTTGACACCCAGCAATCCCACCGTGTTGCGCACGTCGGCACTGTTCCTGACCTTTTTGTCATTGATGGCCAATACGATGTCACCGGCTTCCAGACCTGCCCGGGCGGCCGGTGAACCGGGTTGGACTCCGGTAATCACCGCGCCCTGGGTCTGGGTCAAACCAAAAGCCTGAGCCAGTTCGTGGGTGAGATCCTGTACGGTCACACCCAGTACGCCTCGTTTGACCTCACCGTGTTCGACCAGGGTTTGCATGATCTGGTTGGCCATGTTGGTGGGAATGGCAAAACCAATACCCACATTGCCGCCGTTGGGAGCCAGGATGGCCGTATTGATACCGATCAGTTCTCCCTTGAGATTGACCAGTGCCCCACCCGAATTACCCGGATTGATGGAGGCATCGGTCTGGATGAAATCCTCGTATCCTTCTATGCCGAGGCCCGAACGACCCAACGCGCTGATGATGCCGGAGGTGACGGTTTGCCCCAGACCGAACGGGTTACCGACGGCCACCACGAAGTCGCCCACCTGTAACTGATCGGAATCGGCCAAAGGGATTTCGGTGAGATTGTTTGATTCTACCTTGACGACGGCAATATCCGATTCCGGATCGGCCCCTACCAGTTTGGCGTTCAGTTTGCGACCGTCCGTCAGGGTCACCATGATTTCATCGGCTTTGTCGATGACATGATTATTGGTGATGACCAGACCTTTGCGGGCATCGACGATCACACCCGAACCCAGACTGGAGGTTTCACGACGACGCGGCTGATTGGGGATATCGAAAAAATGCCGGAAGAAAGGATCCCGCATCAGGGGATGTTCGGCTTCCTGAATCTGGGTTCGGGTTGAAATATTGACTACGCCCGGTGTCGTTTTTTTCAACATGGGAGCCAGACTGGGCAGCGGTTGTCCATCCACGGCCAGTGGCCAGGCCGCAGTTGCGCCATGGGTGGTCAGTAGCAGGGCTGCCAGAAACAGGCTGGAGCGTAATTTTCGCAGGTTTCGCATGAAGTACCTCATTATGGCCAGGGTAAAACGATACTTTTGAGGGCAGGGCGGATTACTGACGGGAAATAGTGAAGGCTACGGCGACGCGCAGGTCGCGTCATTCATTCCAGGTTTTGAACCTGCTCGCGCATCTGCTCTATTAGCACCTTCATTTCAATGGCCGCCCGGGTGGTTTCGCTGTCCTGTGATTTCGAGCCCAGGGTGTTGGCTTCACGGTTCAATTCCTGAATCAGGAAATCCAGCCGTCTTCCTGCCGGTTCTGGTTGTTTGAGTACCCGGAAAATTTCCTCGACATGGGTTTCGATGCGGTCCAGTTCTTCCGTGACATCCAGCCGCTGTGCCAGATAGACCATTTCCTGTTCCAGTCGATCCGGATCAGGTTGATTGACCAGGTCGTCCAGGCGTTGCCGGATTTTTTGCCGAATGTCGTGCAACACGGCAGGGAGTCGCGGACGGGTGTCGGCTGCCAGAGAGCGGATGGCCTGGCCCCGCTCACCGATGAGGTGTGCCAGTTGTCGTCCTTCGTTCAGGCGGGTTTCCACGGCTTTGTCCAGCGTCTCCTGCAGCAGGCTCAGGATGTCCGGAGCCAGAGACTGATACTCGGTCTGGGTCTGTTGCAGGATGCCGGGCCAGTTCAACACGTCCAGAACCGTGTACGGTTGCCAGCCACGCGGGTATTCGGCTTCGATACGCGCCAACGTCTGCATCAAGCCATCCAGCCGGGGGTAATGGATGTCCGGTCTGAAATCAGCCGACTCGACACCGACCGTTTTTCGGTACAGCAGGTTACATTCCACCCGCCCCCGCTTGATGCACTGACCGATCTGTTTTCTGACTCCGGGTTCAAGAAAGCGGAGGTTGTCCGGCAATCTGAGTGCGATGTCGAGATAGCGATGGTTTACCGAACGGAATTCCCAGACGAAAACCTGACTTCCGATTTCACGTTCCTGGCTGGCAAAGGCAGTCATGCTGCAGGTCATACGGAGGCAACTCCCTCATCTTCGTCCGCCATGGAGCCTTCGGGGTTTTGTTCGATCTGCGAAACGACTTCATCGGACGCAAACATCATTCCGTTGCGGTAATGGTGACAGGCCGTAACGTATTCGTTTTGACGGAACAGCAAATCCCCCATCAACTGGTGGGCTTCCACACTGGGTTCCAGGCTCAGGCTCTGTGTCAGGTAATTTTTGACTTTATCCCAGTCCTGGGTGCGCCAGGCCAGTTTGGCCAATACCCGGTACAGCACGGCATCGTAAGGGTGCGGGCCAATCCAGGCCTCGGCTTCCTCGAGTTGATGAACCGGGTCGGGCAGGTGTATGCAGCCGTAAAGCACCAGCAGGGTTTCATTCCATTCCCGGTTCAGGGCCAGTCTCAGGCCTTCCTCCACCTCACCACCCACGCCTGCACTGATCATGGCGGCATAGTATTGGGTCTGAATGCCGGTCATCTGGCGGATATGCTCAGGTATTTCAGACCACAACTTGCGAAGCTCGACTGGTTTTCCGGTTTCCGCCCTGTCCTTGAGCAAGGCACTGTAGGTTTCAGTTTCCCAGAGTTTGATCTCGGCTTCCATCAGGATTTTTCCCTGATGCAGCCTGGGGAGCAGGCGCCTCAGGGCTTCCCAGTCTTCCATCTGGGAATAGGCCTGATGCAGCAGTCTCAACACCACGGCATGACCGGGATTGATACGGTTGAGGTGGGCAAGCAGGTCGATGGCGGCATCGAATTGACGATGCGAGAGTTGCAGTTCGGCCCGGGTCAGATCAATGGCCAGTTCGGCTTCCGGCGTGGTTTGCTTGGCCAGTTTCAGGTATTCATCGCGTTGGTCGATGGCTCCCCGGGAATGGGCCGCACGGGCCGCCGTCAGGTAGTGAACCAGGGGAATACCGCTGTCCGCCACATGGCGGATGAGGTTTCGCTCCGCTTTTTCCCAGTTACCTTCTGCGGTTTCTACCAGGCCGGTGAGCAGGGCTTCGCGGGATTGTCTGCTGCGTTGTTCGCCTGATTTTTGCCGCATCATCGTCGGGATGCGGGCCGCACTGGCGATGGCCTGAACCAGCAGGAAAAGCGTGAAGCAAGTCAGTATCAGGGCTAGCGCAAACAGGAAGAATGACGATTCCAAAGCCCAGTTGCCGATTCCAATGATGACGTAGCCCAGGTTGCCCTGAGCCAGCAGATAGCGATAGACCATCACCGTCACCAGGCTTGCCACCAGCAACAGGCCGAGCAGGAGGGTAAGTTTGTTCCTCACTGGATTTCTCCGGATTCTTCCAGTCTGTCAGCGTCCACTTCGGGTCTGGATATTTGTTCCTGGGGATCTGCCGTTTTACTGCTGTTATCCTGTTTTCTGGCAGGGGGCTTCTGCAGACTGCCTTGTTCCACCTCGAGACGCAACCGCTCGATATTGCGTAGCAGGCTGAGGGAACGACTGATATCGGGCAAGGGAGCCCTTATCGGTTGTTTTGCCAACTGATCCAGTTCCTCCATGACGTTGCGGGTTTCGTCCTGTTGGGTATCGAAGTGTTCCTTCAACCATTCGGTCACTGAATTCAGACCCTCCTTGTACAGTGCGTCGTCTGAACGCAGCAGGGCGATTCGCATACCTTCGAGCCTGAGTTGCAGTACTTCACGCAGGGCTTCGGCCTGTTCCGGCGACAGGATGGATTTGACCGGGCGATCCGTTCGTCTCACCACGACCAGTTCCTTGATGGCCGTACCGAGGGATGATGGGGTTTCCGCGTCCGGAGTTTGCGGCTTTTCCATTGCGGCATGAGGCAGGAACAGGGGCAGGGTCTGTGCCTTGCGGGTCAGCAGCAACAGGCGGGCGGACAATCCTACGATATCCGGTGCATCGATCCCCCTGAGGGTGGCTATTTCTTCGGCCAGTGCTTCCCTGACCTTGTAAACCGCCGGATCACCGCTATCGAACAAGCGTTGATCTGCCGCCTCCATCGCGGCCAGCACGGCTTTCACATCACCGATGAGGTGAAGTTTCTGGTTGGCAATGCTCAGCAGGTACTCGGCATCGGCCACCATCATGTCGCCCCGGGATTTGTTGAGCTGATGCTGGATGTGATTGAGCGAAACACTCAGTTCGGTCTGCACGTGATCCAGCCGCTCGGTAAACTGGTTCGCTTGGTCGCTCAGCATCCGCTCGAACTGGGCCTCGTCATTGGAGGTGCCCGATTGAAAATTGACCAGTTGAGTATGCAATGCGGCCAATTCCGACTGCAGGGCATTGACCTGGCGGGTGACTTCGATGATCTGCTGATCCTTGCTGGACAGTTGCCCGCCCAATCCTTCCTGCCTGGAACGCAACTCCTGTAGCAGCAACCAACCGCCACCACCCAGTGCGACGGCGATCAGCAAAAAACCATAGCCTATCCAGGTTCCGCTCCGGAATTTCCGGGGAGGGGTTTCGTGGATGGGCGTAGTAGGCTCCCTGGGTTTTTCTTCGAGTGTTTCGGTTACGACTGCGTGACCCTCTGCCGACCCGGCAGACAGTCCCGTGTCACCCTTCAGTTCTTTATCCTCGTCAGCCAATGCTGTATCCCCGCAGTTTGTTTATTTGAACCTGTCGGTCAGGTTCGTATTTTTGGAATGGTTAGTTAGGACAACGCATCCGTGGGTTCGTGTCATGGCCTCAAGGGTAGCATCCCGCAGAGCCTCATCGCAGGCCCGGCTTGCAGCGATTACCCTGTTCCAGCCCTGTTCGCGGGCCCGTTGCGCCAGCCTGACACTCATCGTGACCAGAGGAAGTTCCGGCATCCAGTCCTGGAGCAGGTCACCCGCACCGGACTGTAAATGGTCCAGGGCTTCTCCACTGGTGACGATCAGGGCGTGCAACTGGCCGGATTGCCAGCGATGCCGCCAGGGTTCCGGGTCGATGGGGGCCGCCGCGCGTCGATACACCTCGGCATAATCAACCCGGGCACCGCGTGAAGCCAGGGTTTCGCCGAGCAGCTCCCGTCCACCCTGACCCCTGACGATCAATATCTTCTGACCCTGCACGTTACCCATTTCAGGCGTGTTCAGCAATGCCTCACTATTAAACTCAAGTTCCGGCATCAGGTCTACCCTGATTCCCCGGTTTGTAAGATGAAGTGCCGTGCCCTGGCCAATGGCGGCGACCCGGGTCGGTGCTTCTACAGGGGCAAAACAGGAGGCGGCGTACTTTACCGCATTGCGGCTGATGAAGAGGATCCAGTCCCAATCCCGCCTGCAACACAGGGATTGGGTTGATGAATCGTTCAGGCCTTCCACGATCAACAAGGGAAGGCGGAATGCCAATCCACCGGCGGCCTCCAGAAGTTGACACAGGTTATGGGCCTGTTCTTCCGGACGGGTGACTATAATGCCATATCCCTGCAGGGGTAACCGGGTATTCATGGGCCAGTGTTCAGAAGGTGATGTCCCTTAACAGGGCATCGGCCCCACGGGCGAGAAGATCGTCTGCGACCCGCCGACCCAGGGTTTCGGCCTCCTCAAGGGTGGCCGAGTCGTCGCCTCGCAGGATGTATTGCCCGTCCAGACGACTGACGAGGCCGCGCAAGCGGAGCCGGTGAGCTGACCGTTCGGCAAAACCGGCAATCGGCACCTGACATCCCCCGTTCAGGCGGGCATTGAATGCCCGCTCGGCCCGCACGCAACAGGCGGTCGCTTCATCATGCAGGGGGGCTATCAGTGAGTGGATGTATGCGTCATCGGTACGGCACTCTATGCCGATGGCACCCTGACCGACTGCCGGCAGGCTGATGTCGGGGGAGAGATACCCGGTGATGCGATCACGCAGACCCAGACGAACCAGACCGGCCACTGCCAGTATGATGGCATCGAGATCATCACTGACCAGTTTTTCCAGACGGGTACCCACGTTGCCCCGCAAGGGGAGGGTGATGAGATCGGGACGCAGGGCTTTGAGCTGACATTGACGGCGCAAACTGGATGTACCCACCCGCGCACCGGCAGGCAAAGCCTCCAGTGCGGCATGGCGCAGCGACACAAAGGCATCACGGGGATCTTCGCGTTCGAGGATGACCGCCAGGTGTAACCCGGCGGGCAGTTCAGCCGGAACGTCTTTCATCGAGTGAACGGCAACATCTGCCGTGCCTTCGAGCAGGCCCTGCTCCAGTTCCTTGACGAACAAACCCTTGCCACCAATACGGGCCAGCGGTGCGTCGAGAATCCTGTCGCCCTGCGTTACCATTTTGACCAGTTCCACGCGGAGCCCCTGATGCAGGGCCTGGAGCCGACAGGCTACCTGTTCGGCCTGCCATAAAGCCAGTGGACTTTTTCGGGTAGCGATGCGGACAATGCTTGACACGGACGATTCCTGGTGGAGTTAAATGACACGCATTGTACCAAATCAAAAGGACGAACGGCGACCCGGGACAGGGCCAGGAATAAAGTCAAGCGATTGTGAGCTACGTCCTAACTGGGCGTGGCATTGTTGTTGGCGTAGTCACTGATTTTCTGTGACAGTTTTTTCAGCAGGCTATCGAATCCCTCCCGGTCAATCAGACTGGTGTATTGCGCCTTTCTCAGGGCAACATCGCTGATGCCATCGACAATGATATTGATGATCTGCCAACGCCCGTTGAATTCGTGTACCTGATACTCGAACTTGATGGGTTTCTCATTGGGCGCGTTGAGAAAATAGCGTAACAGGACACGCCCGTTCTTGAGATCCTGCTCCGAGTCATACCTGAAACTTTCACCGGCGTAGCCATTGAACTGCGCCGCGTAGGTTGCAACGCTGAGGGCGGTCAGTTTTTCCATGAATGCGGTTTTCTGCTCCTTCTCCAGCGTTTTCCAGTGTGTGCCCAGGGCCAGCACGGACACGGCTTCAAATTCGAAGGATTCACGCACCACGGGATCCAGCTTCCGGTAGCGTCCCTGATAGCCCAGCTTTTTGGCTTCTTTCATGACCTCGATCAGGGAGGCATTCAAACGATCAACGATTTTACGAGCATCAACGAAACTGTCCGCCGCGATGGCCCCAACGGTGAAAACGAGCAGGAACAGGCCTGCTGCAATGCGAGATGACATGGTTTTTACCACTTATGCAACAAATGTGGCGACTATACCACAACTGGTTACCGTCGTTGATAGCCTGTAGCCGGAACCGCAGGCATCCTGCCTACTGTACGACTGTACGAGCGGCATGGCCGTACGCCACAGGTAATAGACCCTTGTCTTGTCCTGTCGTCTATTGAAAAATACCGAATCATCTGGCAGGGGCTATTCCTTCCATTCAGCCCGATTGACCTGTCCAACACCCCATGAAACCGCCACACGACAACGCCTACAAACAGATTTTCTCCCACGCCAAAATGGTCGAAGACCTGCTGCGGGGGTTTGTGAATGAAGACTGGGTCGGGGCACTGGACTACACCACACTGGA
>Ga0172376_10005195_pt1 | contig 14615 bp, 14 predicted proteins | sample Lak35m_FD_121114 | JGI IMG/M metagenome (GOLD analysis project Ga0172376, IMG submission 121114) | Freshwater microbial communities from Kabuno Bay, South-Kivu, Congo - kab_092012_35m | ecosystem: Environmental > Aquatic > Freshwater > Lake | place: Democratic Republic of the Congo: South-Kivu...
GTTGCTCGAAGGCCGTCCATTGCTCGTCCCCAACGCAACCGAGCTGACGCCCGATTTGGGTCAGCCGTAAATCAGCATTATCCTCGCGCAGGCTTAGCCGATACTCTGCGCGGCTGGTGAACATCCGGTAGGGCTCCTGTACGCCCCGCGTAACCAAATCGTCGACCAAAACGCCAAGATAGGCTTGATCGCGACCTGGCGTCCAGGCCTGCTCACCATGCGCATGCAGCGCAGCGTTGATTCCCGCCAGCAGGCCCTGAGCCGCCGCCTCTTCGTATCCGGTGGTGCCGTTAATTTGCCCGGCAAAAAACAAACCTTGGATCGCCTTCGTTTCGAGTGACGCTTTCAATGCGCGCGGGTCAAAGTAGTCGTACTCGATAGCGTACCCGGGACGCACGATATGGGCTTGCTCCAAACCGGCGATCGAGTGCACCAACGCGAGCTGCGCATCAAAAGGAAGGCTGGTGGAAATGCCATTCGGATAATACTCATTGGTTGTCAGGCCCTCCGGCTCCAGAAAGATCTGGTGCGAGCTTTTGTCGGCAAACCGATGAATCTTGTCTTCAATAGACGGGCAATATCGCGGGCCAACGCCTTCAATGACACCCGTGAACATGGGGCTGCGATCTAACGCGGCCCGGATGATGTCGTGAGTGCGGGTATTCGTATGCGTAATCCAGCAAGGCAACTGCTGAGGATGCAAGGCGGTCGACCCCATCGCCGAGAACACCGGAATCGGGTCGGTGTCGCTCGCTTGCTCCTGCATCACCGAAAAATCGATTGTCCGGCCATCAATTCGGGGCGGCGTGCCGGTTTTCAGGCGCCCTTGAGGCAACTTCATCTCTCTAAGGCGTGCCGCCAAAGACTGTGCCGGCGGGTCCCCTGCCCGACCACCGGCGTGATTACTCAGCCCGACATGAATTTTCCCATCCAGGAAAGTACCGGCAGTCAGCACCACGGCACGCGCCCGAAACCGGATGCCCACCTGCGTCTGCACCCCAATAACGCGGTTTGACTCAAGCAGCAGATCATCGACCGACTGCTGAAACAGCCACAAATTGCGCTGGTTCTCTAGCCGGCGACGAATAGCCGCTCGATATAAAACGCGGTCTGCCTGAGCGCGCGTGGCGCGAACCGCCGGCCCTTTGGATGAGTTAAGAATCCGAAACTGAATGCCAGCTTCGTCAGTAGATATCGCCATAGCGCCGCCAAGGGCGTCAAGCTCCTTGACCAGATGTCCCTTGCCAATTCCGCCAATCGAGGGGTTGCAGGACATCTGCCCCAAGGTTTCGATATTGTGCGTCAGCAGCAGGGTTTTACGGCCCATGCGCGCAGCAGCAAGCGCTGCCTCCGTACCGGCGTGGCCACCGCCCACCACAATAACGTCAAATTCAGCTGGAAAGTTCATTGTTGGCGGCAAGGCCAAGATTGCAGAGGCTGGATTATAAGGGCTTTTATTTCAGCGAGGCGGCGAAAAGCGGCCAAGATACCGTGGCAATTGTTCCACGTGAAACCTGCGCTCGGCCGGGGCGAATAAGGCTTGGCGCGCCGACTGTTTCACGTGAAACAGGGCTTTTGGCAACTAGCCAAAGGCGTCCCAGGCTGTCTTGGCGATCAAACCCAGCACTACAGCAAGAAAAACCCTGCGGACAAAAGCCGCGCCCTCTTTAATCGCGAGCCTCGCGCCGAGCCAAGCGCCTAACATGTTAAAAACCGCCATCAAAGCGGCGGTCTGCCATAGCGGCGTGGTGGTCGGGACGAACCACACCAAAGCGGCAAAATTACAAGCAACATTGATAATCTTGGCCGAGGCCGAGGCTTGGAGAAAGTCTTGTCCAAACACGCGAACCAATAAAAACACCAGGAAGCTACCGGTTCCTGGTCCGAAAAATCCGTCGTAGAACCCGATAGCTGCGCCCAACAGTGCCGCAGCGGCTGCCTTGCCTCTGCCCTCAAATCCTTGGGCACCGCGCACACCGAAATCTTTGTGCCGAAAAACATGCAGCGCGACTAGCCCGAGAATGAACGGTAGTACCTTGCGAAAAATATCGGGCGGCACCAAAGACATTGCCCATGCACCCGCAAATCCAAACACTAACGAAGCGCCCGTTGCCGGGAGCAGCAACGACAGGTCGACTGGTACAGTTTTCCAGTAGGTTCTGGCAGCTAAGCCTGTGCCAAATATGCTAGCGAATTTGTTTGTGCCGAACAAGGTTGCGGGCGAGGCAGCAGGATAAACGCCGAATAGTGCAGGCACCTGGATCAACCCACCGCCGCCGACAACAGCGTCGAGCAAGCCAGCCAACAATGCCGCGGCTACCAGGAGAATCGTTGGCTCAAGCAATAAACCTTCTATGAAGACGCGCACATCGACCATGATTGGTTAGTGTTCGCTTGCGTCAAAAGCACTTAAAACACTCGCCTTTTCGATGGACAAGCTTAGCAAATTAGGCATGCGCAGAAAGAATCAGGTCTGACGCGTGCTCTGCGATCATGATCACAGGTGAATTGCAATTGCCTGATGTAATCGTCGGCATGATAGAGGCATCGACCACACGCAGGCCCGCTATACCGCGCACGCGTAACTCGCTGTCGACCACTGCAGCCGCATCTTCGTTAGCCCCCATTTTGCAGGTGCCCACTGGATGAAAAATCGTGGTGCCGATATCGCCCGCTGCCTGCTCTAACTCGTGGTCTGTTACAAGGTCCGGGCCAGGCTTGATTTCCTGCGGAGAATAGCGCTGCAAGGCCGGCGCCTGCGCTATGCGTCGAGTGATACGGATTGCGTCAGCGGCCACCTTGCGGTCTTCTGCGGTTGCCAGATAATTCAGCGCGATTTTTGGTGCCGCGTACGGATCTGCCGCTGTAATTTCTACTGTGCCGCGAGAGCTGGGCCGCAAGTTACACACGCTCGCGGTGAATGCTGGAAATGCGTGCAATGGTTCGCCAAACCGCTCTAATGACAGGGGTTGGACATGATACTGAATATTGGCTGTGGATTGAGATGGATCAGACCGAGTAAACAAGCCTAGTTGAGATGGAGCCATCGACATCGGTCCGCTGCGATTGAACAGGTACTCGGCCGCGATTGTTGCCTTACCCCACCAGGTACTCGCCATGGTATTCAATGTTTTCGCATCTTTGATTTTGAACACCATTCTTAATTGCAAATGGTCTTGTAGATTGGCGCCTACGCCTTCAAGGGGCACTACGGGCATAATTTGATGGCGCTGCAACAACTCTACTGGCCCCACACCAGAATGTTGAAGAATTTGAGGAGAACCAATTGCCCCAGCGGCTAGCAGTGTTTCATTATGCGCACTTGCGCGCCAGCGCTTAGCGCCACCGGTAAACTCGACGCCATTGCAACGGATACCGCCCTCACCTTTCTCCAGTATGAGTTTTTCTACGTGACAGCCAGTCATGATCGTGAGCGAGCCTTGACGTGAGCTGTTTTTCAAAAACGCCTTCGCTGTGTTCCAGCGCAATCCGTTTTTCTGATTCACTTCGAAATAACCGCAGCCCTCGTTGTCACCACGATTGAAATCGTCAACTGAAGCAATACCCGTTTGCGCCGCTGCGTCACGAAAGGCATCAAGAATGTCCCAACGCAGCCGTTGCTTATCTACTCGCCATTCACCGCCGGCACCATGAAACGCGTTTGCACCCGCATGATGATCCTCAGAACGTAAAAAAATCGGCAAGACCTTATCCCAGCGCCAGCGATCATCACCCGTCACGTTAGCCCAGTGATCGTAGTCTTGACGCTGACCACGCATATAGATCATGCCGTTAATTGAGGAGCAGCCGCCGAGAACCTTACCCCTCGGGTAAATCAGATGCCTACCGTTCAGGCCCGGCTCACGATCTGTTCTGTAGCGCCAGTCAGTGCGTGGATTGTCAATACAATACAAGTAGCCAACGGGAATATGTACCCACACGTAATCATCTTTACCACCAGCCTCAATCAACAACACGTTCGCACCCTTGGGCCGGCTTAAACGATTCGCCAACACACAACCGGCGGTACCCGCACCGATAATGATGTAGTCAAACGTCCCGATACTTTCACTGGATATCATTCACCGCTCCGAGGCAACGTCATTTCCAAAATTCTTAATACAAGCAATACCAGTTTATTCAAGCAAGTCGCTACCCCGGCCCGCTGTGGATAATCCTTTGGATAAGTATTGCAGGAAACCTTGATACTCGCTGCTACACACACAGTGAAAAACATCTCCACTAACTATGCAAGGCTTCAAGCTAGGGGATACACAGTTTATCCATCCTGCAAACGATTGATGGGACTACGAAAAGTGACGATATCCACTGACAAAGGCCTGCTTTATTAGCTATTACTATTTTTATATAAAACCTATTTATTTAAACTACCAGCACGCGCAATCCATACCAACAACGCAAGTATGCAAGCGGTAGCATTGACAGTAGCGGTGCTGTAATCGACCCTGTATCCACTGAACGAATCGACTGAATGACACGAATAACGTATTGGGACGACCTGGTAAGCAAACACCGCGATTAAACGGCTTTGGCCATGGTTTCCTGCCCAGCGTGTCTCACTTGCTCTCTAAGCCATCGATGCCCGGGGCTTCTTCCGTCGCGCTCGTGCCATAACATGTCGATGTGCACTTCAGGTAGTTCAAAAGGTAAAGGCTGATACACCAGCTGACTGGACATCCCGGTGGCGTTAATCAGATGTTTAGGAATCACCATCACGAGATCAGACCCAGCGACTACTTTACCGGCGGTGAAAAATTGATTTACTGTCAGGAGAATTCTGCGATCACGGCCGAGCGATGCTAGAGCGTCATCAACCAAACCGCGCGCCCGTCCGGAAAAACTCACCAGCAGGTGATTAGCTTCACAGTATCGATCCAAGGTGAGTGGCTGATCGCTTAAAGGGTGTGCTTTGCGCATCACAGCAACATACTGGCCGGAATACAAACGCTCGTGCCGTATAGGGGTTTCGGTTGAACCTTGTAATTGCGCGACCACACCCGGGAAAAAACCGATTGCTAACTCCACATCGCCCCGCAGCAGCAAGGGGCGCGGTTCACGTGTAGTTAAGGGCACCATACGTACATCAATACCAGGTGCCACTTGCTCAATAAGTCGTACCAAGGGCGGCAGGATGAGCGCCGCGGTTGCGTCTGCCATCGCCATTCGAAATGTCGCATGCGCTTTTTCCAACTCAAAACTACGCGGGGCGACAGCCTCTTCCAAGTCAGCTAGCGCTCTTCGAACGGCTGGCCAGAGCGACTCTGCCCGTGCAGTTGGTTTAACGCCGTGAGCAGTTCTAATTAAAAGATCGTCACCCAGCGCATCGCGCAGGCGCTTTACGGCGTTTGATACAGCCGGTTGTGTCATCGCAAGCCGATGCGCTGCTCGAGTAAGGTTTTGCTCTGTCATCACTGCGTCGAACACCCGCAGCAAATTCAGATCCAGGGTCAAGAAACTCATTGGGACAATAACCGAGTTGTCAAAAGAGACAGGTATAGCATGAAAAACAGTCCTACTGATGACTTATGGTCAGCGTCGGCCGTAGGCTGCGGCGAACCACAAGCCAGTGATGAAAAGAGCAACCGCGAAGCAAACACTTAGCTGCGCGGGATCGACTTTTTCCAGCAAATAGCCTGTCACAGCGATTCCAACGGCTTGGCCAAAGAAAAAGCACGAAGCAAACGCAGCCACGGCAGCACCTCGGCGCTCAGGCACCATCTGGGTGGCATTAATCTGCAAGGTGTTATGCATCATGTAAAAACCTAAACCAAAGACGAAGCAAGCGAGTAAGCTCAAATACCAGCTAGGGCTGTAACCAATCGTGAGCATGGCGATCGCCATCATGCTGACGCCGAGCCGGATTAATCGTTGCTCGCCAAGTGTGCGAACCAGCAGCGGCGAGAAAATTGCAAAGCCCAAGCCACCAATACCAAATAACATCACTAGAGAGCCCGCGGCTGTTAACGATAGTCCGAGGCGCAAATGAAGGATGGTGGGTATGAACGCCAAGGTGCCGAATACCAGTGCGCCCTCAATAAAAACGCTGACAAGCACGAGCCGCGCCCAAGCAATGTGAAGTACTTTTAAAAAAGACTTTAGGAGAGAGTCAGGGGCAGCGCCGACACCACCACTGTCTTGCGCGTGTCGTGCAACCGCGTGGGACGGTACCTGCCGGCGAAGTCGCAACAGGTAGCCGCCAGCAACCAAGAAAGAAATCGCAATCAAGACAAACGGAATTCGCCAATCAAGGTGGTCAGCGCATAACCCACCCACAAATACGCCTGCGCCGTTGCCGAGAATTAGGCCAATCATAAATCGCGCCAATACCGGTTGCCGCTCAGCGTAGCTAACCACATCACCAATCCACGCCATCGACAAAGGAATAAGCGCCGCGCAACTGGCACCAGCTAAAAGACGTGCTATGACAAGGGTCGAAAAATTGTGTGCGGCTGCGCAAAGCAGGCTGGTTAATGAACAAACAAAGCATCCGACCGCAATCACCAAATACTTACCATAGCGATCACCCAGCGGACCGAATAACAACTGCGCCAAGCCATAAGCCACACTGAACACTGTAATAACCGCCGACACATCGCTGATGCCGAGGGAAAAGTCTGCAGACAACCTGATCAGCATCGGGTCAGCAACGCGCATTGACATACCGCTACCGAAGGCCGCCAGGGCTAACGCAACAAAAGCACTACGCGGCACGGCTGGCGTTATTGGTAGCGGAGGTATCTCGTTATTTTTCACAACTGGCGCATGCTCTTAAACGAGCGCTCAATGCCGCACACCGGATCAACGAATGAAATCTCGCTCGCCAATAATTTCAACGGTGAAGAAAAATCCTCATCGGTGGCCGGCGCTGGTGTGGGATAGAACTTGTCGTTAAGGATGGGAATACCGAGCGCGCACATGTGTAGGCGCAGCTGATGCATTTTTCCTGTCTCGGGTACTAGCCGGTAATGACCGATGCGGCCGTCATGTGATCGCAAATCAATGTGAGTCACAGCGTTCGGCTCGCCGGGCACGTTTTTAACCCGAAAAAACAAATCATCGCGGACAATACGGCTGCTGACACTGCGTGGAAATTGTAAGTCCGGATTCAGCGGCGCTAGCGCTTGGTAAATTTTATGTACCCTCTTGAATCTGAACATCGCTTGCCACTGCGATCGGGTTGCAGGGTTTACCGAGAACAGTATTATTCCAGCGGTTTCGCGATCCAAACGATGAATCGGTGTTATCGATTGCAGCCCTGTGTGTCGGCGTAGCCGAACGAGCAAAGACTCGTGTAAATATTTGCCGCCAGGAGTGACGGGTACAAAGTGCGGCTTATCGACCACCATCAACTCGTCGTCCTGGTACAAAACGACTTCTTCAAAAGGAATCGGGGTTTCGCCAATACGGACCCGGTAGTAAAAAATTTTTCTGCCGCTAACGTAGGCGTCGTCATACTGGACCATCTCGCCGCTATCGCTGCGCACATCACCCCGACCCATGCGCAAGCGCCACTCTGTTTCCGGCACCATTGGAAAGCGAAACGCCAGATATTGCCCCAGTGTTTCCCAGTGCCCATGCGGCAGCCAGGCAAAGCTGGGAGCCACCCCCTCGCGCATGGGCAGCACGTATGCTTCCCCCGGTGAGGGATGATCAGAGGTCAAATCGAACCGGCTCTGAACGCGTCAAGAGCGGACGCAATCCCGACCACAGCGCAGCCCACCCAGGCGGCCATGGCAACGCCGCACCCGCATAAGGCGGCAGGTTGGCCCGCAAAGGAATAACCGGCAATGACGCAGGCATTGCCGCTTGAGGCCGATCACAACCGAGCGAGTAGCCATAATCGGGCAGCAAAGCATCACAAACGTCAGCAAACCACCGCGCGTGATCTTCGTCGCGACCCAAGGCCTGCGCCAAGCCTTGCGGGTCAAAACGCGCCAAGGCTGAGCATAGCTCGGCCACTGAGTCTGCCGGACCGTCGCCCCAACCCATCACAGGATTGAGGTTGTAGTCGGCACCAGAGCCGTACCAGCCCTCACGCCAGCTACGCCGGTACCAGTCCCGCTTGCCAGTGAACAGATGCCAGCGCCAATGCAAGCCGGACGGCTTTGGCCAGCTGTAGAGATAGAGCCGCTGATAGCCTGCCTGGTGTAACTCTCGCACCATCGCCATTAACCGCCCGTGCGGCATGCGATCAGGCGGCGCGGCGCGAAAATGAATTGGCTCGCCATCTGCGTACTGCACCTGGTCGCAGGATAGATTCAAATCAAGCGTGCGCCCTTCGCTCCCAAATCGCGCAGAGACCCAACCAGTCATTAAATTGACAGCCGTGATAACACCATAGCCGCGGTAGCGGTGAAAGATGACGGTGCCGGGAGCAAGAGCCTTCATCGACAATGCAGCATCAAAATAAATCGAGCGGGTAGTTTACTGTTATCAATGCGTGTTCGTATGTTGAATAATAAACCCGACATTCGCACCTGTTTGTTGAACCTGTAACTTCAGTGCAAGAGTGGACATAAAACCATGCCAACTTAGCATTGGATTTTTCTCTGCCGGCGCTTTTACCATGGCGGTCCATCTTGTCTCGGATGGCGGGCAACACTGGCGATCAACGCCGGCGCTGCTCAGCATTTCAGGAGTGGTTCCCACGGAGCCACTCCTTTTTTTATCGCGTTATCATGTTGCCGATTTTCCGAGATCGCATCATGAGCCTACGAATCATCGCCACCGGCGGCACCTTTGATAAATGCTACGACCCTCTGACCGGCAACTTGATTTTCGAGACCAGCATACTGCCCGCTGCGTTAGAGAGTGCTCGCATTACCGAGCCGATCAGCTTCGAGCCTTTGCTTGCTTTGGACTCGCTCGAGATGACCGACCAGCATCGCGCCAAGATTTTGGCGGCTTGTGAGCGTAGCGAAGAAAATAAAATCGTGATTATTCACGGCACCGACACCATGCGTGAAACAGCCGAGGTGATAGGACAAGCCGCTTTGCAAAAAACAATCGTACTCACGGGTGCCATGGTGCCGTACCGTGTTGCCTCATCAGACGCCTTGTTCAATTTGGGCTTCGCCATCGCAGTAGCCCAATTGAGTGGCTCGGGCGTATTTGTCGCTATGAACGCCCAAGTATTTGCATGGGACAGCGTCCGTAAAAACAAAGCAGCAGGTGTTTTCGAGCGTAATGAATAACGCTTTTGTTAGTGCGCCGGCACTAGCACCCTGAGTCGTTGACGCTGCCATCCGGCATGATGGTATTGCACAGTTTGGCACCTTCAAATTTAGTGCCGGCAGTTGTCGCGCCTTTTAAATTGGCGCCTTTTAAATTTGCCGCAGCAAATTCCGCGTTGGATAAGTCTGCACCCTGCAGGTTAGTCTCGCGCAGGAATGCGCCCTGAAAATTCGCGCCCGTCAGCTTGGCATCGGTCAGGTTGGCTTTCTTGAGATTGGCGCTTTCGAAATTTGTCGACAGCGTTCTTTTTTCCATGGGGCGTTGCGATAAATCGGCTTTCGATAAGTTTGCGCCCACCAGATTCGCGTTTTGAAAATCTGCGCCTCGCAAATCTGCACCAGACAGAGCAGCATCGCTAAGGTCACAATACTTGCAAGCGTTAGTAACGCGCAGCGTTTCAAGTTTGCCTGCATCGGCAGCCAATCCAAGTGGCGCTGTCACGAGCAAGCTGCTGACGGTAATAATCGTGGTTGCTAAACGGCTTGACACAATAAGGCCTCCTCCCGCCGATGAGTTCTGTTAGTTAATTTGAGCATCATACTTCATCAGCATTGCCCTACTTGCCGATACAAAATCGGCTGAAGATGGCGCCAAGCAGATCGTCAGAAGTGAACGTGCCAGTAATGCTGCTTAACTGTTGCTGCGCCAGGCGCAACTCTTCGGCAAACAAGTCGAGCGAGCGATCATCGTTGCCAGCATATTGCTCGGCAATGGTGAGGTGCTCATGTGCGGCACGCAGCGCCAGCAAATGACGCTCGCGCGCGAGAAAAATCGATTGATCGGTTTGCTGCCAGCCACCGACTTGCAGCAGCGCAGACCGTAGCAGCTCAATGCCGCCGCCGGTGGCAGCTGACAGGTAAATATGGGTGGCATCTCCCTGGCGCTCGAGCGCCGGCTTATGTCCGGAAATATCGATCTTGTTCCAGATCCGCAGCAGCGGTAAGCGCGCGGGAAGTCGTTCGACCAAGAACTCGTCTGCGCGCGTGGGCCCCCGGCTCGCATCAAGAATATGCAGCACCACATCGGCCTGCTCTACTGCAGCCCAGGTGCGCGCTATACCGATGCGCTCGACCTCGTCGCTGCCCTCCTCATCATCTCGAATACCTGCCGTGTCGATCACATGGATAGGAATGCCTTCGATTTGTATAGTTTCGGTCACCTTATCGCGCGTCGTGCCGGCAATAGCCGTCACGATCGCCACTTCTGCCCCAGCCAGCGCGTTCAGTAATGAGCTCTTGCCAACGTTGGGCAAGCCGGCCAGCACAACCTTGAGGCCGCTGCGCAAGAGCGCGCCTTGCCCAGCTTGCGCCAGCACGGTCTCGAGGGTATCGCGGATGCCGCGCAAACGGCCGCGCGCGTTTGACGACGCTAAAAACTCGATTTCTTCTTCGGGAAAATCCAGCGTGGCTTCGACCAGCAGACGCAGATGCGTGACCTGCTCGACCAGCTCGGAAACAACGCTCGAGAAAGCGCCGCTTAACGATCGCGTTGCCAGCCGCGCGGCGGCTTCAGTCGACGCCTCGATCAAATCCGCCACGGCTTCGGCCTGTGCGAGGTCAAGTTTGTCGTTCTGAAACGCGCGGAAAGTAAATTCACCAGGCTGGGCAAGCCGCAGGCCGATGTCTGCGCCGGCCTCCAGGCATCGATTCAGCAGCATTTGCAGCACCACCGGACCGCCGTGTCCTTGCAGCTCGAGCACATCCTCGCCGGTGTATGAATGCGGCGCCTCGAACCAGATCGCCAGCCCGCGGTCAATCACGCTGCTGTCTGCTGCAAAGAAGTCAACGTAGTGTGCGTGCCGCGCTTGCAGCGCGCCCGGCTGCAACCCGCACACAGCGGTGGCAATCGACATCAAGCCACGACCAGAAAGCCGAACCACGCCGATACCGCCGCGACCGGGCGCGGTGGCGATCGCGGCAATCGGAGATGCATCAGGGAACATGCGACGATTCTAGCCGCCGCAGTTATGCCTTGCCAGCCTCGGATTGTTTGGTGATCACCCATTGCTGAGCAATCGACAAAATGTTGTTCACAACCCAGTACAGCACTAAGCCCGAGGGGAAGTAGAAGAACATGAACGAGAACACCAGCGGCATGATCATCATGACTTTGGCCTGAACCGGATCAGGCGGCGTCGGGTTCAATTTGGTTTGCACGTACATCGACACCGCCATGATGATGGGCAGCAGTCCGATCGGCATGTCGATTCCCGGTAGCGTGCCAAACAACGTGTCTGGTGCGGACAAATCATGGATCCAGCCTAGCCATGGCGCGTGGCGCATCTCGACACTGGCCAGCAGCACCCAGTAAAGCGCAATAAAGACAGGAATCTGCACCAGGATAGGCAAGCAGCCACCGAGAGGATTGATTTTCTCGGTTTTGTATAGCTCCATCATCGCGGCATTCATTTTTTGCGGATCACCTTGATGCCGCTCGCGTATGGCGGTCATCTTCGGTGTTACCAGCTTCATCTTCGCCATGCTGCGGTAGCTCGCTGCAGACAATGGAAAAAACGCGAGCTTGATCAGAATCGTCAGGAAAATAATGGTCCAGCCCCAGTTGCCAAGCAAGGCGTGCAATTGCGTCATCAACCAGAAAATCGGTTTGGCAATCAGTGTCAGCCAGCCGTAGTCCTTCACCAGGTCGAAGTCGGTAGCAAATTTTTCCAGCATGACTGATTCTTGCGGACCAGCGTAGAACTTGCCTTCGTGGGTGGCGCTGGCGTTGGACGCGATTTGTCCTACCGGCATGATCGCGCCTACTGCATAGAGCCGCGGCCCTACTTTGCGAGTGAACAACTCATGGTCACCTTTAGAGAGCGGCGTAAAGGCGGCAACAAAGTAATGCTGAACCATTGCCACCCAGCCATCCGGTGTGCGCGCGGCGACCGGGTTCTTGCCTTTCTCGATATCTTCGAAGCTGACCTTGCGATATTTTTCTGCATCGGTGTAAATCGCCGGCCCTGTGAAGGTGCTGTAAAAATAAGAGTCTCCGCCCAGCTTGCTGTCATCGCGTACCAGCTGCGCGTAAAGTGATGGCGTGATCGCGGCAGCGCCGCGGTTTTCGACAGTGTGCTTGATGCCGATGTCGTATTCACCGCGCTTCAGGGTATAGGTCTTGGTGACTTTCACCCCACCCTGCTCGCTATCAAGTACCAGCTGCAGCGTATCGCCAGAGCCGAGACTTCGCACACCATCGCGTGCGACAAACAGCGAGCGGTGGTTAGGAAAATCGCCACCTATCAAGCCGCTCTGCGCAACATAGGTGAGATGATCATTTTTTTGCAATAGCACCACTGGCTGACTAGAGGCTTTGTCATCTTTGTGCTGCAGCAACTCAACGCGCGTGATGTCGCCGCCCAAGGTATTGATCTCGAGCTTCAACAGGTCGGTACTCAGGCTAATGAGTTGACCCGAGCCCGAAGACGGTCCGGTAGCGGGCAGCTCACTGCTTGGTGCTGCTACCGGCGCCGGTGTTGTGGCCTGCGGGACTGCCACGTCCTTGGCGGCGGTTGGGGCTGAGCTGGCTGTTTCAGCCGATGCGGGCGGTGGCGGGTTGCTGTAACGATTCCAGTTTTCCCACAGCATCAGCAACGAGAGCGAGAACACCACCAATAACACAGTACGTTTGATATCCATTGATTTTTTGAAAGTGAGAGATTCAGTGATGCGCTTCCGAAGCAGTCGCGTGCGAGGGCTTGGCGGTGCGGTCGGTACCCGGTACCGGGTCACAGCCGCCGACATGCCAAGGGTGGCATTTGCATAGCCGCCGCCCGGCCAGAACACTGCCTTTAATCGGCCCGTGCACGGCAATTGCGTCGCGAGCGTATTCCGAGCAGCTTGGGAAAAATCGGCAGTTCTGGCCGAGGAACGGGCTGATACACAGCTGGTAAAAGCGCAGCAGTGTGAGCAGGATAGATTTCATGCGTGTCGCGCGACGATCGCTGAAAACAGCCCGCGCAACTCGGCGCTCAATACGACCCGCAGTGCGCGCGGCGCCGCTGAAGATTCACGCCGTACAGGCGATCGGGAGAGTCTCACAATACAGTCGAATGAGCCGAGGGGTGATTTTCGGAACACCTCGCGCACCAGGCGCTTGATGGCATTGCGGGTCACGGCGCGCGGCGCAAGCCGCTTTGCCACTACCACGCCCAGCCTGGCATGACCGAGCAGATTAGGACGGAGATACAGCACGAAATTGTCGGATCGCTGCATAGGCCGCAAACGAAAAACGGATGAGAAATCATCCGTTTTTACGATACGTAGGTGCCTGCCGTAGCCCTCCGGAAAACCGGGCATGCAACGACGCGGCTTAAGCCGTGCTAATGCGTTAAACCGCCAGACGCTTGCGGCCTTTGGCGCGGCGCGCATTCAGCACTGCACGACCAGCGCGGGTTGCCATGCGAGCACGAAAGCCATGAGTGCGCTTACGGCGAACGACAGAAGGTTGAAAGGTACGTTTCATAATGGTCTCGCGTAGTTGTGAGGGGCGCCATGTGGCGTAAGCCGTGGCCAGGCCGGTAATTGCAGCGACGACCAGTTTGGCTGGCTGCATTCATGCCTGAGCGCAATGCGCAGAACCGTGGATTAGACACCAGAATGTGTATATCTGTCAATCACTTAAGACGCCCATCGGAACCCCTTGATACACAAGCAGAAACCCTCTGACGCCCAACCCAAGCGCCCGGCGTCAGCGGCACAAATTCACCGATCAGCCTGTGGATAACTTGCGCCGGCGGCGGTAAAATGGCGGTTGATTTTGCCGTTGCGAGATAGTTCCCGCCGTTCTCGCTCGGCGTCTTAATGATCCGATTAACCAATAATTGAAGCGCAGTCGCTGCAGCTTCTGTTTGGACGTTTAAATGGAAGATTTTTGGCAGACCTGCGCAGAGCGGTTGCAGCAAGAGCTGACGCCGCAGCAATACAGCGCCTGGATCAAGCCTTTGGCGCCGCTGGACTACGAAGAGGGTCGGCTTCGGATAGCAGCGCCCAACCGCTTCAAGCTGGATTGGGTCAAAACCCAGTTCGCGGCGCGCATCACTAGTCTGGCCGCAGAGTTCTGGCAGTCGCCGGTGGACGTTCAATTTGTTCTGGATCCGCGCGGTGCCACCAGCAAGCGTCCGCCGGGCGCGGTGCCGCCAACCTCGGCCTTGTCGAAGGTAGCCGAGGAAGCGCCCGAGCTCGCCGCCGATGGCGTCATCCAGCGCGACCAAAGCAAGATCAATCCTGCCCTCACCTTCGACAGCTTCGTGACCGGAAAGGCCAACCAGCTGGCGCGCGCGGCGGCGATTCAGGTGGCGAGCAACCCCGGCAGCTCCTATAACCCCCTGTTTCTGTACGGCGGTGTCGGGCTGGGCAAAA
>Ga0172376_10005201_pt1 | contig 14606 bp, 2 predicted proteins | sample Lak35m_FD_121114 | JGI IMG/M metagenome (GOLD analysis project Ga0172376, IMG submission 121114) | Freshwater microbial communities from Kabuno Bay, South-Kivu, Congo - kab_092012_35m | ecosystem: Environmental > Aquatic > Freshwater > Lake | place: Democratic Republic of the Congo: South-Kivu...
GGGGGACATCGCCGTCGTCCCGCAACGCGACATCCTGCATGAAGAATTGCCGCTCGAAGACGCTCTGCGATTCACGGCGAAGTTGCGGCTACCGACCGACACGAGCACAGCAGAGATCGAGTCACGCGTTGCAGAGATCCTCGAACTCGTCGGGCTGTCGGCACACAAGCAAACGCAGCTCGCGCGGCTCAGCGGCGGTCAGCGTCGACGTGCCTCATTAGCGAGCGAGCTGATCTCGAACCCGAGCGTGCTGTTTCTTGATGAGGTCACCTCGGGGCTCGATGAACGCACTGATCGCGAAATGATGCAGCTCTTCCGACGACTCGCCGAGAGCGGCAAGACCGTTGTGTGCGTGACTCATACGCTCGCCAATCTGCCGGAGACGTGCCATCAGGTTGTCGTGCTCGGAGTCGGCGGACGATTGGCGTTCAGTGGGCCGCCGAATGAGGCACTGAGCTTCTTCGAGAAGAAGCGACTGGCCGACGTCTACGAGTGTTTGGAGTCCGCTGACGATGCGACTCATTGGCAGCAGACCTTCCGCGATTCAGATGAGAACGCGCGGAATGTAAGTCGGTTGCTCTCTCCAATGGCGCAGCCGGCGACGACTGCTTCACCGATCGACCGCGGTGCTCAGTGGCGCAGTCTCATCGCCACGGTGCGACATCAATTGCCGATCTTGCTGCGACGTTATTGGCAAGTGCTGTTTGCGGACCGACGTTCGCTCGGCGGCATTCTGGCGCAAGTGGCGGTCGTCGCATTTGTGTTGTGGCTCGTCTTCGGGGACTTGAGTCTCAGCGGTGCTGCCGGCATCCAGCAAAAGGTGCAACAAGGCTTACATGCGAGTCACATCTTGTTTGTGCTCGGGATTTCGTGCTTCTGGTTTGGTTGCAACAACGCGGTCAAAGAAGTGGTGCGTGAGCGCGCCATCTACACGCGCGAGTTGCAGGTCAATCTCGACCCCGTGAGCTACTACCTCTCGAAGTTCCTTCTGCAAGTTGGCATCTCGGGATCGCAGTCGCTTGCGTTACTCGCCGTCGTGAGTTCGTTTTGTTCGTTGCCGGGTGATCTCTATTGGCAAGCGGCATTGGTCGTTTTGGCGGCGAAGTCCGGAGTGGCAATGGGACTCGCAATCTCTGTCTTCGCGACGACCGAAGCCTTCGCGTTGATGCTCGTCCCACTCGTGCTGATTCCGCAGATCATCTTGTCGGATGTGTTCATCGATCTGACGGGACTTTCGGAATGGCTCGGCGGAGCATTCGTCTCGAACCAATGGATCTTCGGCATGCTGCGCGGCACGTTGCCCGAGACGACACTGACGGCAACACGAGGGCTCGTCGCCGTACCGCGTTCGGATGCCTTAGGACTCCTCACTCTCAGCGGTCAGATCTTTGTGCTGATCATCGCCGCGATCGCGATGTTGCACTTCCGCGATCGTCGCACGGGCGGTGCGGACAAGTCCCCGCGAGCCGCCTTTGAAGATTGGTTGAGAACTCATAGCCCGTTCGCGCTTCGCAAATCACAGCGCATCGAGCCAGTTTGGAAGTGACGTCAAGACATCAGCAAGAATCGCATCGAAGCCGTCGGTCGAGCGTGCGTCGGCAGCATCGTTATCGAACTTGTCCGCCCCGCCGTTGCCAATGAGCGAGTCCACTCCCGCCGCTGAGGTTGCTCTCGATCCGCCGATCAAGATGTCATCCGCAGATCCGCCTCTGAGGGTGTCGTTGCCCCCGGCTCCGAGCAGGATGACGGGCAACGTTGCCGCGCTGGCGTCGATCACGTTGTTGCTCACTCCGCCGACGAGCGCAACTCGCTCGATGCCGACGAGCGTTTCGGTGCCAGAGACCGCGGACGACAACTGAGTCGCGTTGAGCGTGAAGTTCGTGTCAGCTCGCTCGTAGACGAAGTCGGTCCCCGCACCGCCATTGAAGACATCATTCGACGCGCCGCCCGAAAGCACGTCATCGCCGTTACCGCCATCGAGGCTGTCGATCTTCGAACCGCCGAGCAGCGTGTCGCTGCCATCACCGCCGAAGAGTCGCACGGTGATCGTCGCGAGACGCGCGTCGAACTTATTCGCGCCCGCGCCGCCGGTCAGATGCAGTCGCTCGACGTTGAGCGTTGTGTCCGCACCCAATGTCGCCGATGTAACATTCGTGCCAGTGACGGTCGCATCGCCATCGAGCGACTCCGTGATGAAGTCCGTATCGGCGCCGCCATTGAAGACATCGTTGCCAAGAAAGCCGCTCAGTCGATCGTTGCCATTCCCGCCGTTGACGGAGTCGGTGCCTGCATCGCCATTGACGACATCGTCTCCGTCGCCGCCGTCGAGGAAGTCCGCATCAGCACCTCCGCTGAGCGAATCCGCTCCAGCGCCGCCGAAGATGCGATCCCCGCCGAATTCACCGCGAATGGTGTCGTTACCCAGTCCTCCGTCAGCAGTATCGGCACCGTCGCCTCCGACGAGCATGTCATGACCGTCATCACCGAAGAGTTGATCGTTGCCCGCGTCGCCTTGCAGCACGTCGTTCTCGGTCCCGCCACTGAGTGTGTCGTTTCCGTTACCACCAACAACTCGGTCGATCCCGCTGCCGCCACTAATGGAGTCGTCGTTGTCTTGTCCGTTGAGAATGTCGTTTCCGAGTCCTCCGACAACGGTGTCATTTCCAGTACCTGCCAACACAGAGTCAGCCCCGTCTCCGGCGCTGATGTTGTCCGCCCCGGCGCCTCCGATAATGGAGTCATTCCCGGCGCCGCCCGCGATCAGATCATTCCCCGAACCGCCGAAGATCGAATCGTTGCCGTCGTCTCCATTGAGACTATCTGCCCCCACTGTTCCGATGATCGAGTCTGCCCCGGCCCCTCCGTTGACAGTGGCGACGAACGACGTCGTTGTGGGCAATGTCGTGAAGTCAACGACGTCGTTGCCCGCGCCCAGAGTGACGACGAATTCGGCCCGTCCATTCGGAGGCGCGATCGGCAGACTGCTGATGACCGTCGGCACAACGGGGATCGTCGCGCCGAGTACGAGCAGCCGCGTATGAGTCAGCGGTGCGTTCAATGTGCCCGCTGCCGTCGTAGGCCGCAGTTCGATCGCCTGAGTGAATGTCGGAGCAACGGCGATCCCTCGACGATGCGTCGCAACGTCATCGAGCAACGTTTCGATCCCGTTCAGTGCGATCGTCTGCTGATTCCATGTAACAACGGTGACAGCATCCTGACTCGCGCCGAGTTGTGAGTTTACGGACACCAGTGGCGTCTGCGGTCCGACGATCCGCACCGTGTCAGAACCGGTTGCACCGTCAAACGTGAGTCCGGTTGTCGGCAACGGAAGCTGTCCCGCACCGAGCAGCAATGTCAGTTCGTCGTCGATCGCTTCACGTCCCGTGATGCTCAGTGACGAGACGCTCGCGAGCCCATGTCCCGGAATGAGCGAAGTGGCCGTCGGATCCGCCGTCGGTCGAATGACGAGCACGCCGCTTTCGACGCTGACCGTCAAGCTTCCGCTTTCTGGCCATTGAGACGCAGTGATCTCGACAGCTTCCCGTTCGTCGCCGACTTGCAGCGTGACAGACTTTGTGACGCTGCCGTTGAGCGAGTCCGCCACTTGCACGTCGAACGTGAAAGAGGTTGCCGTTTCGAAGTCGAGTGGTGCGATCAACGTCAATTGACCGTTCGCTGAGTTGATCTCAACGGGCAACCCTGCCGGGGCATTCGGCAAGCTAAACGTCAACGTCTGAGTCGCATCGGCATCGGTCGCCGTCGCCGTCCCGATGACAGTTTGCGGGGCGGTACTCTCTGAGACCTGCAATGTCGCCGGCACTGACAGTTGCGGCAGCGCATTGGTGAAACTCGCTACTCCGAAGTCCGCTTTGCCGACCGAACCGCTTCGCAGCGTGACGAGATGCGAACCGGCATCGAGCCCATTCTGAAAGACATCGAAGTAGCCCTGCGTGATGCCATCGGCCGTCTCGAAGTGACCATTCGCCGTCACAACTTCGGGGTACTCGTCGCCATTCAGCTCTGCCACAAGGCTCGCGCTCGGCACGACTCCTTGCACCGCAGCGGCAGGCTCGAAAGCGACTGCCGGTAAGAAGCTTGCTCCGGTCGCGGCCCTCTCATTGAAGAGCACAAAGAGATCTTTCTCATTGGCTAGCGTCGCCGCGATGTCGGCAGCACCGTCATCGTTGAGATCGCGTGCGGTAAGAGTCGTTACAGCCTGCGCTTTGCCACTGCTCGTCCCGCCGATGGCACCGCCAGTGAAGAGGCTGCTGAAGCTCACTTGAGAGGTTGAGCTATTCGTCGATTGATTGAGCAGCACGCCCCAGTTCGACAAAGCGGCGTCCGATGTCAGACCGCGTCCGATGACAACATCCGGTCGGCCATCGCCATTGATGTCGCCGACCGAGACCTTCTCGATACTTGCTCCCAAATTCATGATGCGATTCGCCGGTCCGAAAGGCACAGCACCAGAAGCCGCCGAAATGCCGTAATGAATGGCAATGCCGTCACCGAACGCGGTGACGAGATCGAGTCGGCCATCGGTGTTGAGGTCAGCCGTCGCGAGATCAAAGATAGCGCGGCCCGCCGTTGAGAATGTCAGCGTCTCGAATGCTGAGGACAGACGACGCAGCAGACCTAAATTGGTCGTCGCATTGACCGCAGGAGCATGACTGTTCGTGACAATGAGATCGTCGTCCGAGTCGCCATCGACATCGGCGACGTGCAACTGACGCGGACGGAAGAGTGATCCAAAGTGAGCGATCGCCGGAGCACTGAAGCTCGCCGAGTTCGTGCGTTGATAGAGCGCGATGGCGCCGCGATCGGTCCCGGCACTGTCGTACTCGGCCGCGACAGTGAGCCATGAATTCGTCCCTTGAGCGATCGACGCGACGCCGGTCGGGTTTGTCAGCGTGCTCGGCAATTCCAATGTGCCCGCTGCGGCAAAGGCCGGAGGTTGAGCTTCAGTCCCAACAACATTGGGTGTCGTATTGGTGAAGAGTTCGACCGTCTTCAGAGCGTTGCTAGTTGATCCCGACCGCGAGCCGATGATCGCGAGATCCAACTTCGAATCGCCGTTAATGTCGACCGTCGTGACACCGGTCGCAATCGTGCCGGCAGTCACGGCCTTCAGTCCTCGGAACGAGCGATCGTCGGGAGAAGTCTGCTGCACGCTCGCGCCGACAAGCAGTTCAACTTCGTAACTTCCGACGGGCAGATTCGATCGGGAATAGCTGCCATCAGCATTGATGCTCACGTCAATCGGAGCCGGCGCGGGACTCAGATACTTCTGTTGAATCCGCACCTTCGTTGCCGCTCGATCGTTCGACGAGAGGCTCGCCCAACCGGCGATCGTGCCTTGAATGGATCCCGGAGTCGGCAGCGAAGCTCCGATTAATTGCACGCCGAAGTTCGCGACCTTCGAATCGCTGACGGCGAGATTCATGACATAGGTCTGCTGTTGAGCCTTCTGCAGAATGGCATTGGCCAATGCCGACACATTGAGCGAATCAAGTTCCGTCGTTTGAGCGATGCGATTGATGGCCGGAATCGAGACTTCATCATCGCCGTCAAAGATCGCTGTGCCCGAGTCTTGCACGAGTCGTAAGAACTCGGCGGGCGTGAGTCGTTGACCGAGTCGACTCTCTGCCAACTGTTGCATCAGCACTGCCGCTCCCGTGACGAACGGAGCGGCTTGACTGGTGCCGCTCAAGATCTGCATGCCGCCGCCAATGGCCGGGCCGAGGATCGACACACCGGGAGCGAAGATGTCGATCAATCCGGCCTTGCGCTGCGAGAACCCGGCGATCTCGTTGTGAGCGATCTCAGCTTTGTCCGTCACGCCCGTCGGCCAAACGCGATCACCCGCCGCAATGGGAATCGAATAGGCCGCACCGACCGCGAGTACGCGCGGATCAACTGCGGGATAAGCGACTCCGAGTGCCGTCGGCTGACCGTTGACGACTCCGTGCTCGTTACCCGAAGCAGCGGTCACAATGACTCGCAAAGCTTCGAGCGCAGCGAACTCGTCATCGAGCGCCACATCGCTGCCGGACAAAGCAAAGTTGCCGCCTGCGAGTGAGAGATTGACGGCGGCAATGTTGTAGACCGCTGTATTCGCAACGACCCACTGTAACGCTTCTTGCAGGGGCTGCAGGCCGGTCGCTCCTGAGCCGAGCACCTTCAAGTGGATGATGTCGGCTCCCGGGGCGACCCCGACATAGGCCCCCGTCGCACCGAGGTATGACGTCGAGCCAGCGATGATTCCGCTGACGTGCGTGCCATGCCCATTCTGATCCGAAGCCGATGCGTCGCCCGGCACGAAGCTGCGGTGATAGACGATGCGATCTCCGACCCCATCAAAGTTCGTATCGGGACCGAACGCGGGATGATCGAGATCAATGCCCGAGTCGATCACAACGACCGAGTAGCCTCGTCCGTCGATATCACTGAAGTTCGAGTTCTGCCGGAAGGTCCTGATGCCGGCCGTATTCGACGGATTGACTCCCCCTGTATCAGCGCTGACAGGGGGCGGCGTTGCGACAGTCTTATTGCTCACCACATTCGAGAGTGTGACTCGTTGTTGATCGACGAGATTGGCCAATTGGTCCGTAATGCGGAACAGCGGCGTCGTTGTGATTTGTTGGTTCGGAGGAAAGACCGTCTTCAGACCGATGTTTTCTCCGGTGACGATCGCAATCGGACTGCTCCCCGGCAGCAGATCACTGAAGCGATAACGCCCCTCGCTGTCGGTCTGCGTCGACTCTTCTTTGCCAGAGTCGAGCGTCTCGTTGCGATTGTGATCCACAAAGACCGTGACCCCGGCACGCGGGGCTTCTCCCGTCTCGAAAACGCCATCACCGTCATCTTCCCAAATACGTCCTTCGACAACGGGCCGACGTCGCGGCGGCAACCATTGACCAACAACCGGGATGTCACCGGGAAACCCATAAGTGACTTCAAAGTCAACATGCGGATCGACCTGCGGGCGACCGGAGTTCTGCTGCGGGTTGCTCAGATTGAGCCCCAAATACCAACGCAAGAGCCCATCCGATGCACCGTCCCAAACGGCTCCCACATCCGAGTCACCATCAGCATCCCAATCACCGACAACGACTTTGTGCCCGCGTAGCCCGAACTCAGCCGTCACTGTCGCAGTCGGTGTAATGGGATTGACATGCAAGTTGGTATCCGCCGGCCGATTGGTCTCGAAGTACCAATGCAGCAAGTCTGACCCGCTCTCCAGCGCGACGACCCCAAGATGATCGCGCGGGTCGCCTTGCACCCACTTGCCGGCAACCGGAACGAGCAACGTCGAGGTGCCGTCATCTGCCCCGAAGTAGTAGTTCGCTTCAGCGTCTTGATCGCCATCGAGGTCGAGATACCAGCGGTACTTGCGACGGCCCTGAGCGTCGGTCTCGATCCGCACCACTCCGGCGTTGTCGGTGCCATCACCGTCCCAATCTCCGACGACAGGAATGTCTGTCGGGAAGCCAAACGAGAACGAGACGTCTGCTGGTGCCGCGTCATTGGTATCGAGCAGCCATTGCAGCAGCCCGTTCGTCGGATGCGGTCGCACAACGCCAATGTGCTCGCGCGTGCCGCCGTCCCAGTTCCCGACGACAGGACGATCGGTCGCGAAGCCGTATCGGATATTCAATTCGTTCGTCGGGTCGCGATCGAGATCCAGCAACCAAGACCCGTTACGGACGACTCCAATCTCCTGCGTGTTGACGACATCAACTCCACCTTGAACGGTAAAGCGAAAGTTCGACGCGCGGGGGTCACCGGTCACAACTTGAATGGTGCCCATGCGACCTTGAAAGTCAGTGCCATTGCTCGTCGTGTAGCGCGACGTATCCATCTCAATGGTGAAAGTCGTATGCGGTTTGATGGCATCATTCGGTCGCGCTGGGATCACCGACAGTCCCGGCTGAATGATCCTCTTGATGGGGAAGTCCCCGCCGACGACAGAGACCTCTCCGACCGTGAGATCCGTCGTACCAAAGTTGTAGATCGTGATGGTGCGAGTCGAGTTGACGTCCTGATTCACCTTTCTGAAGTCGATCACTCCGCCATTCACACCGACTTCGGCGAACACCGCGCGCGGGCCAGTGATCGTGCCACTGAGTGCAATCTGAATGACACCCTCGTCGGGGTCGTTCGAGTTGATCGTCAAGGAGTCCGATTGCGAACCGGTGAATTGGTCGCCGAGCTTGACCGCGACACTCAGTTGCCCGCCGATAGGAATGTTGAACGCGCCGGACGGTGAGAAATCGAAGACTCCGGAACTCGCAGGGATCGAGCCAATCAAAGCCGCCGTGCCATCGTTCCGCAGAGTGATGTTCTGCGTCCGTTGCGCGTTCGTTGTGCCTCGGGCCAACGTTCCGAAGTTGAGAGCCAGTGGCGAGAGTGCGGCACTGGCCGAATTCAAAACGCTGACTTCAGGAATCTTCCATCTGCCTGCGACTGGGATGTCACTCGGGAGCCCGTATTGGAAGTCGTAGTCCACATGCGGATCGCGATTACGGTCGAGATACCAACGACGTCGCTCAGCCGGATCAGTACCGCCGCCCGGCAACAGCCGATATTCGATGATGCCCGCGTCGTCGTCCCCGTCTCCGTCCCAATCGCCAACGATATGTGTCTGAGTGATGACCGCCGGATCGGGGACTCGTCCGAATTCGAATGTCGATCCCACGACATAATTGAATCGAGTAAACGCGCTCGACAGGACTGTTTGACTGCTGAAGGTCGCCATCTCCCAATCACGCAATGTGCCTGCCGCCGTGTTTCGAAGGATGCGTCCCACATCGTCGCGCCCATCGGCATTCCAATCGCCAACAACGATCGAGTCACCTTCGAGGCCATAGGTAATCACGATGTTGTGAACGAGCGAGGGAATATCCGCATTCGAGTCGAGTGCCGGTAGCGCCGCCGTCGTGATGTACCACTCAAGCACGCGACGTCCGGTCGCAGCGTCTGTCGCACCGGGGCGTACAACCGCGAAATCATCTCGTCCGTCACCGTTGAAGTCTCCGGCCATCGGAATGTCGGTCGAAAGGCCGTAGATGAAACGCAACTCTTCGCTGGGGTCGTTGTCGGTGTCGAGTAGCCAAAGCAATCGACCGTTACTCTGTCGCACAACACCGGCATATGACTGATTGACACCGTCGGCGATCCAATCGCCTGTAACAATCGTGTCACCCGTCAGTCCGTATTCGAGTCGCAACTCCGCAGGCCGATCGCGATCCGTGTCCAACAACCACTCACTGACAGCGGTTCCGCGTCGACGAATCACTCCGGGATAATCCACATGCGGCAAAGCAGCAACGGTCCCCTGCAAGTTGAACGTGAATGTCGGCAGCGTCACCTGATTCGTATTGAAGCTGACGGTGCCGGTTCGAGTGCCCGGCGCTCCAGTTGTCTGCATGCGAACCTTGAACGTTGTGAATTCGGTCGGAGCTAACGTCGTCGCGCCAAAGCCTGCCTCAAGCGAGAAGCCTCCGCTTACAGACAAAGCACTCAGAGTAGCGTTGCTATTCCCATCGTTTCTGATCGTGATCGTGCGGATGTTCTCAGTCTCAATATTCGTCGGACCGAACGTCAGTGTTCCGTTATGCGAGACTTCGAAGGCGATGACTCGCGGCCCCAGCACTGTCGCACTGATCGGAATGTTGAACTGCCGCTCGTTGTCATCCGAAGTCGCAAAAGCGACCTCACCTTCGAACGTGCCGGCAACCTGATTCCGCACTCGAATCGTGATGTTGTCAGTTGAACCCGGCCCCAACGTCGATGCGAGCCCTTCGGTAACCTCAAAGGCTGCGGGAACCGTCAGACCACTTAGGCTTAAGTTGCTGTTCCCGGTATTTCGAATTTGAAAGACAGCACTCGTTCCGGAGGGCGTCGAGTTCAAAGCGACCTGCGGCAACGTCTGCACGATCGGTGAATTCATTTGCTCGGTATCGAGCACCTCGGGCGAGCCCGTCATCACTCGAAAGGCCCGCACTTCCTCGTAACGAAAATTACCCACCACGGGGATATCGCGCGGAATCGTCGCACTTCCCGGCAAGCCATACGAGACCTGCCGATCGACCGTCGCATAGTTCGCATCGGTGTCGATGTGCCACTTCAGCGGCGATGTCGAGACATCGACATAGGCGAAGTTGTCCGCGTTATTGGTGTCCCAGTTGCCGACGACCGGCACCATGTTGCGGCTACCAAATGTCGTCACGGGATAAGGAGTCGTTCGCAAGACTCCATTGACCTGATTCTGGATTCGCCACTCCAAACTCGTGCTTGTTCGAGTGACATAACCGGGATCGGTGTAGCCGTCGCCGTCCCAGTCTCCGGCGACCGGGATCGAGCCAGCGGTGCCGAAAGTCAGCGAAAACTCTGCGTTGCCGTTAGACGCATTCGGTGCCGTGTCGAAATACCAAACCAATTGCCCATTCACCGAGCGAACAACACCCGGATCATCGACTCCGTTTTTGTCCCAATCTCCAACGACGGGGATATCTCCCGGTAAACCGAAAACGTACGGCCCCAGTTCCACATCCGAGTCACCATCCGTATCGAGATACCAAACCAAATACTCTTGAGTGGTCGACACTTCGGTGAGCTCTTGCCTGACGACGCCCATGTCATCGAAGCCATCGTTGTTCCAATCGCCGACAACGGGAATGTCACGCCGACCGACTGTCGACGTGCCTAATTGCCCCAATCCAAAACTACGGTCGATCTCATGCTCGGGCGTCTGATTCGTGTCGATGAGCCATGTGTAATAGCCTCGCGAAGCACCTCCGATGTTGTAATCCCCGAGGTCGCGAACGACGCCCAGCAAGTCCACTGCGAGAACAGTTCGAGCTTCTAATCCTTGAACTTGTCGCGATAAGTCGGAACGACGTCGCTTGCGGGATGATTTAGAAAGGCGCGTCTTAAACGCACGAAGCCAGGTCGTTCGAGTCATCACGGTTGCCTATCAGAGAGTGAGTGTTCGCAGTCCATTGCTGACAGGTCATAGAGCAAGCAGGCTTGTAGTGCCGGCCGACTCATTGGGTCGACCGTCTACCACCGAAATACTTACCGAACACAGTGACTCCCCTAGGAGCTTGTCTGAGTAGCATGGGATTCCATCCCGTGCGGGCCGTTGCCGAGTTCACACTCGTTCGAGCATGCCTAATACGCACGGACTGGAAGTCCATACTACGACTTCTCGGACAGACTCCCCAAGCCCTGCGACTCAAAATCACTGAAGCAAAGTTGAAATGGAAACTGCCGCGATACCTCACCGTGACGAACCACTGACTTCGATGACGTTGCTCAATCGAGCGATCGCCGGTGACCAAGATTCTTGGGGCATGCTCACTCAGCTCTATGCGCCGCTGATCAAGAGCCGCTGCCGCAGCGCAGGGATTCCAGAAGGCGATCTCGAAGACCTCTTGCAAACGGTCCTGGTCAAGCTGTTTCAAAAGTTACAGCAGTTTCAGAAGCAGGACGGCGGCTCGTTTCGTAAATGGTTGCGTACCGTCGCGGCTCATTGTGCGATGGACTACTTCCGAAAGGTGCAACGCGAACCCAAAGCCGTCGGCGGTTCCGATCAAATGGAGGCGTTGTTCGAACTGCCTGAGATCGTCACGGACGAATCATTGGCAATGTCGCTCAATCCCAGCAGCGTTCAATCACCTCTGAAGTGGGCCTTGCAGCGGGTGCAAGCCGAAGTCACCGAAGAACAATGGAAGATCTTCATCCTCGTGAAGTACGAAAAGCAGACATCCAGCGCGATTGCGGCTCTGCTCGGCAAGACTCCCAGTGCCGTGCGCACGACTGCCATGCGGGTCGAACGCAAACTCAAAGAACTGGTGGGCGATCTGCCGGAATCAGCGACGTCGAATGAGGAATAAAAATGACAGCCTCTGAGCGTGCATCGGTCCTCTGCCCCGATCGCCCCATGATCTTGGCCTTCGCTCGCTTCGAATTGTCCGCTGCGGACTTCGAGACAGTCGCCCAACATGTTGAGTCCTGCGGGACGTGCTTCGAGCTCCTCGAAGCCATCGAGTTTGAATTGAAGCAGCCCACTGATCCGGCAGTCGGCTCCTTGCCGGGGAACTGGGAACTCTCTGCTCCAAGTCCCAATCGTCCCGAGACCTTCGCTCCAGTGCTCACTCCGCCCTTGTCACCAGGAACGGTGATTGATGATTGGGAATTGGTTGAACGGTGCGGCTCCGGGAGTTTCGGCAGCGTATGGAAGGCTCGCGATTGTCGGCTCAATCGTTTCGTCGCCATCAAGATCCCGAACCAAACGCACGCACTCGATCTCGAACGCGAAGCCCGCGCGGCGGCACAACTCGATCATCAGAACGTCGTGCGCGTGTTAGCTGTCGGGAAATGGACTGGCTCGACTTACATCGTCAGTGAGTTCGTCAGCGGCGGCACGTTAGATCGCATCATTCAGCAAGGGCTCACGGAACCGCGTCGAGCCGCGGAGCTTTGTTTAGGGATCGCTCGCGGACTGGCGCATGCGCATCAAGCTGGGGTCATTCATCGTGACCTCAAGCCGAGCAATGTGATGCTCGACGATGGATCGCGTCCGCGCCTTACTGACTTCGGGCTCGCGCGGCATGCTGGCGAAGAGACGATCGCCGTTCCCGGTTTCCTCTTAGGGACTCCCGCTTACATGTCGCCCGAGCAGGCTCATGGCCGAGCCGACGCCGTCGGGCCAGAGACTGACATCTACTCGCTCGGCGTCATCCTGTTTCGTTTGCTGACTGGTGTTGAGCTCTACTCGGGCTCTAAAGAAGGCATCCTGCAGCAGATCATGAATGAACCCGCGCGGCCGCCCCGCATGTTAGTGCCGCAGTTGCCGCTCGACCTCAACACGATCTGCTTGAAGTGCTTAGAGAAGGTCCCCTCATTGCGGTTCCGCTCGGCCACTGAGTTAGGCGACGAGCTGCAGCGTTTCTTAGATCGCAAGCCAATCTTGTCGCGACCAGTCGGCAGACTCGGGCAATTGAGACGCTGGGCTCAGCGTGAACCGAAGTGGGCCATAACTCTGACCGCAATCGTCTTCGGTTCGATCAGCTTCATGGTCGTGATTTGGACATCCTGGCGCCGCGAGGCCGTTGCCCGCACCGTCGCGGAGAGTCGCTTTCAATCAGCCGAAGATGCTCTGCAAGAACTTGCCGAAGTCGCTTCCGAGATCCTGCATCTGCCAGGCGGAGAACGGCGGGCTCAGCAACTTCTGACCCGAGTCGTCACGCACTACGACACGTTGAGTGCCGCCTCTGACCAATCAGAGCCGACCTTCTTGCGCGACGTCGGCCAAATCTGCTTGCTGCGGGCTCGACTGGAGTTTTCGTTACAGCGAGCCACTGAAGCCGGAGCCGCTCTTAATCAAGCCCGCGATGCCTTCACTCGACTGGCGCAGCAACCGAAGTTTCGCAACGACGCACGGCTCGGACTGGCGGAATCTTTCTTACAGGAAGCTCAGATGCGGTTGAGTCAGCAGCAGCCTGACTCGGCCTTCAAAGCCGCTCAGCAAGGACGCGAGCAGCTCCGACAAATGACTCGCGGCGAGCAAAGCCGCGATGAGCGACGTACCGAATTCGAGGCGTTGCTCGCGATTCAATTGGGATTGGCGAGCTACGCTCGGCAAGAGCTGGCGTCTGCCGAGACCTATGCCCAAGAAGCTTGCTCGCTACGGAATTCCGTCCTGCACGATCCGAAAGCCCCGCGCGAGCAACGCCACTCGGCCATTGCGGCATTGCAACTGCTCGCTCGCATTCAGAACGCGGCAAGCCAGTCGCTTGATCAAGCTCCGCGTCGAGAACCGGATGCGGAGGACGCCGCGCGTCACTCGATCGAACTCGCCGTGCGAGTCGCTCGCGAATGGCTCGGCACCGAGGAAGCTGACTCGACACGGATGGCGCTGTTGGCCGAAACGCTTCTAGACGCTGCCGAGATTGCTCGCACTCACAGTCGCTTTGCAGATGAAGAGCGTTCGTTAGAAGAAGCCCAATCCATGTTGGAGCAATTGGTCGAACGTGAGAGCTTCAGTCCGAAGATCCAATTCGATCTCGCACTGACGATGACTCAGCGAGCCCAGTTGGCCGTGCGAAACGGTCGCAATCAAGCAGCCCGCGCCCTGATCGAGCCGACCTTTGATCGCCTTTCGGAACTGGCGAGTCTGTTCCCGAACCATCCTGAATACGCACTTGCAATGGCGACTGGGACTGAGGTCTATGGCGAAGTCCTACGCAACCTGAGTCTCTTCACCGAAGCCCATTCGCTGCATGAAGCCGCTGTCGAGCGGTTTGAAAGCCTGATCCACAATCATCCCGCAACGACCGAGTTCCAATTGCGCTCGGGCATCAGCCATTCGCAACTCGGGCAGACATTGGCTCGGCTTGAGAAGTGGGAAGAGGCACATCAGCAACTCGCCGCTGCCATTGAGATCTTGGAGCGACTGCATGCCGACGCCCCTCAGCATGCGGACTACCAACAAGCACTCGCCGACGCGTGCATGGAGGCCGGAATTATGACATGGCCCGAGACGCAGCAGGCGTCTGCCGAGCAATGGCTCCGACGTTCGATCGAGCTGCGACGACAGA
>Ga0172376_10005205_pt1 | contig 14604 bp, 10 predicted proteins | sample Lak35m_FD_121114 | JGI IMG/M metagenome (GOLD analysis project Ga0172376, IMG submission 121114) | Freshwater microbial communities from Kabuno Bay, South-Kivu, Congo - kab_092012_35m | ecosystem: Environmental > Aquatic > Freshwater > Lake | place: Democratic Republic of the Congo: South-Kivu...
AACCACGCTTCAAAATGGAGGAAATCAGGAATTTTAATTTATTGAACAAAAAAAACATTGTTTTATTAATGGGTTTCTATATAATGGCTATCCCATTTCAAAAAATTATTTGGCTCCCACGGGTTAACAGTAAAATTCAAGTTTCAGAAATTATATTTATATTCATTTTCATTCTTTTGATACTCCAATTAAAGGATTTTATTTGGAAAAATACTAAAATAATTGCCCTAGATAAAGCTATAATCCTTTGGCTATTCATTGGTATTATAAATTTAATCTCAAATTTAGATTTAACGACCTTAATCGAATTTTCAGGACAATTTTATTTAGTTTGCCTTTATTTTCTAATTCAATTCTTATTTATAACTTTTAGATTCAAAGAAATAGAATCATTCTTTATATCATCCTTTATTTTACAACTGTTTTTAATCATAATCACGCTTCTTCTTGGATTAATCTTATTAACACAACATATAAATATAGGTGTATTTCAAATCTTTTATTCTTATCCCTATTTTGGTGATTTATATCGCTTAAAAGTGTTAACCAATGAACCTGTAATGTTGGTAAGTATTTTAAGTATTCCTTTTTGGATAATTATAGCCTTAATGGATGGAAAAATTAAAGTTAATTCTATTAAAAAAAGAGATTTGATTCTTTCGATGGTATTTATAGGACTAATGTTGCTTGGCACGTTTGGAAAATCTCTACCATTTATTTTAGCTATACTGTTTTTATATTTTATTTCGCATTTAAAAAGTAAAAACAAAGGAATAATATTCATACGGATTTTCACAGCTTTCTTTATTATAAGTTCAATTTTATTAACCCATATTATGGTGACCAAAAAACCATTCCGGGAAAAAGAGGTTTATGGCCTGGCTATCCCATTTTTAAGGATAGATAATTATTATTTATATAAATCCTGGTACTATGTGCAAAAAGAAAATGCCATAAAGGAATTTATTGAACACCCTTTTTTTGGATGCGGTGGAGGTAACTTATTGAATGTCATTAATTTAAAATATAAAGAATCTGAAGAAACCATTTCAAGACCCGTGTACGACCCGCTTTCAACTTACACAGGAATCTTGGCAGAATATGGAATTTCAGGATTTCTAGCATTTCTTTTCCTTATGTTCACCATTTATAAAGAAGTAGTACGATTACCAGATAATAACGGCTTAAAATGGATTTTCATTTGCTCCTTTTCCTACTTCATGCTGGAAGCCATTTCAACGGATATTCAAAATTTCAGACATTTGTGGATCTTAATTGGCTTTTTGGGAATAACTCTTCGAAACCTGCAATACCCTGTTAATTCATAACATTACCGAGCTTATTTCGTTTTATAGCCTTTTACGTTACATTCATTCCGGATGTTAATCTTTTTTTCCTCCTTAATGAAAAGAAGAAAGTTTATACATCCAAGGTTCTTTGGGGCTGTTAGCATAAACAACAAGTAGGATAAAAAAAAATAAAATTTATCCTGAACATGAATAATTGAATATCATTAGTGGCTTTTTAAGCGTAAAAACCTAAAAGGTAAAGAATACAAAACAAATACAGTTAACTCATAATAATGACGCACAGCCTCACTATAACGGATAAGGCAGGTTATATTTTCACTGGCCTTGATGATGGTATGGGCTTTAATTCCACCTTTCTTTTTACCCTCCAGAGGGTTACGACCAACTCCACGCAGAATATCCTTAAATAAGCTAATCGTCGTGGAGTCCATGATATATAGACGTTTCATATCAGCATCTTTCAACCGGCTGTCCGCTAAAATTCCTATTTTTACCCATGTCTTTCTTTTTTGTGTGGTAACTCAAAAGTAGACATTACCGGGGGCAATTCAATAATTGTCCCCCCGGTTTTTTTAAATGTTTACCGGACAACTTTGAATTAATTAAATTTATTAATAATTTTTTATAAAAAATTATATTAGTTAATCAAATTAACTATTTTTGCAAATTAGGTATTCTTTTTACTATTATTCATTCACCATTTAAAGGCAAAACAATGATAAAGCAATATTATTTAAAGAGGTTATCGCTTTCAAGCTTTTTTATTTTGGCGTTTATAAGTTTACAAGCACAATTTACTATTACAGGAAAGGTAAAATTAGCAGATAATAGTAGTGCTATAGGAGCTACCGTCCAAGAAAAGGGTACCTCAAACGGTACGGTTACAGATCTAGATGGTAATTTTTCTATAACTGTATCTAATCAAAATGCCATATTGGTAGTTGCTTACTTAGGAGCGGAAACGACAGATGTATCAGTGAATGGAAGAAGCAATATATCCATTTCTTTGAAAGATAATTCTACATTTCTAGATGTTGTTGTAGTAACTGCGAGTTGGTCTTCAATGAGAAGATTAGAAGCACCTACCTCTATAGAAACTGTAAGTAAAGCTAGGTTAGAAGTACTTAAGCCAGAGTCTTATAATGAAGCATTACAAAATGTACCTGGTGTATTTGTCAACCCGAATCAAGGTAGAAGAAACAATATTAGACTAAGAGGTTTTCCTGATGGCACTCCACTTGGGGGTATGGCTTATACTGCACTATTGTTAGACGGTATACCAACATTGGCAACACCAGGCAAACTACCAGAGAATGGTTTTGTTTTTGATAGCAATATCGAAAGAGTAGAGTTGGTAAAAGGGTCGGCTGCCACATTATTTGGTCGTGGAGCTGCTGCCGGAGTTGTAAATATGATTACAAAAACTGGTGGTGAAAAACTGGGTGGATCAGTTAGACTAACCAATTATAATGATATTTTGGACAAAGGAGGATTTAATTATAGAGCAGATTTCAATTTAAATGGCCCTATTTCAGAAAATATACGATTTAATATTGGTGGATGGACACTTGATGATACCGGCTTTAGAAATACAGGATATAATGATAAAGGCTCTCAAATCAGAGCAAATGTAGATTTTCTTTTTCCCGAGAATAAGGGTAGTTTTAGAATCTATGGCCAATATGCAGACTTCAATTTCCAAAATCTTGCTGACGTAGCAGTAAATGCCAATACTTTACAACTTGCTCCAGGTTGGAAAAACACAGATACCTATAATTTTCCAAATGCAAATAAAATAAATTATAGAATTAATGTTAGAAATGTAAAAACTCCAACAGTACAAGTGCCTTTGCGAGATAAAAATGATAAAGAAATCATTAGAAACTTTGGAGAAGCTCTTGCCGGAGGGTCTTATGCGAAAGGCTTTCACTTAGGGGGTAAAGTACGATATGACCTGGGAAACGGATTTGATATAGAAAACCACATAAGGTATCAAGATATGGCCACTGGAGTAAAGTATGGGTTTGCAATACCTGCATTTTATAATGCCAATAATGTATTGAGACTTTTACTTGATGGTGATAATAATGATAAAGAGGTAATTAATGACCTGAAAATATCAAAAACAATACAATCTGGCGATGTAAGACACAAAATTTCAGCAGGTACTTATTTTTCTACAATACATCTTTTACCCATTACTTACAGCCTTTTACATGGCAGTAGCACTACGCAAAACAACCTTATACTTCAAAATGCTTTCACAGGCGCTCCTATTGCAGCGGGTGCAGATGGCAATTACCCAATTCAAAGTGGTGGAATAACTCGTAGAGGTGACTATAAAGAAAGAGTTATTGCCTTGAATATTGGAGACGAAATAAAAGTAGGGGATAAACTAAACGTTCTGGTTGGGTTCAGATATGATGACTTAAATATCGACATGTCAGAAACAAAACTTCCGGCAGATAGTGCTTTGACAAGAGTTGAAAAATTTTCTGACTGGTCAGGAACTATTGCAGCCAACTATTTATTGAGCGACAAATCAGCTATTTATGGCAATTTTAATAGAGCTTTCCGTATGCCTGATTACACAGCTTTTACTTCTTTAGAATGGACAAGTGCTACCAATAGAACCTTATTAAGAGCTCCTAAAGGCATCAACAAAAATGAAATAATTTATAATACAGAAATTGGCTACAGAAATGCCATAGGTGATTTAGGTTTTGATGTTGCATTGTTTCATACTCAGATTAATAACAGACTTGCTGCAATTTTTGAAGATGGAATTCTACAATCTAAGCCATTAGGAAGCAATAGAATCATGGGTTCGGAAATCAACTTAACATACCGTCCAAGTGTTGTAAGGGGACTTACAATAAACACATCATTTACTTACCAAAATGCAACTTTTACAGATTTCAAAATTTCTACTACTGCAGATCCTACCAAGTCATTGTTTGGAAATGTGATAATTCAAGAAAGCCCCACTACCAAAACTTTAGACTTAAAAGGAAAAAAGCTACCCGGAGTTCCTGAATTTATGTACAATTTTGTAGTAGAATATACACACAAATATTTTGGTTTGGATTTTGGTTATAATATTGTGACAAATAGATATCAGGATGCCACCAACATCCTTGAGTTACCTTCTTTACCAAATCTGAATGCCGGACTTTACGGTAATATTCCAGTGGGAAAAAATTCGTTGAAAATTGGTATTCAGGGTCGTAATTTAACAAATGCCGAAGCTTTAGTAAATATAGCTGGGGCTTCTGATAATGATACTGTTTTATTAAGAAAACAAGGTGTGGCATCTCAGCAGGGTGTTTATGCCCACGGGTATGTACAGCTTCCAAGGAGAATCTTAATTTACACAAGCTATTCATTTTAGTAGGAATTAATTGAAAATGGGTCATTTTTTATTAATAGTAAAAAATAACCCATTTTCAATTAATGACATCGTTACATGATTTGAATTATTCATGTATTTATGTTTTTGTAAACCACAACAAACATTTTAAAGCAGTTTTTTATTATGAGGCATGATTTACCATTGCATAATATTAAAATTCTAGAATTCACACATGCAGTCATGGGACCTTGTGCCGGAGTAATTCTGGCCGATCTGGGAGCCGAGGTGATACATGTAGAGCCCCCTGAAGGAGATCATACAAGAAGACTAAAAGGATTTGGTGCAGGTTATTTTACATTTTTTAACAGAAATAAGAAGAGCTTAGCCGTTGACATTAAATCAGAAGAAGGCAAAAAACTTATTTATAAATTGGTTGAAACTACAGACGTTGTGCTAGAAAACTTTGGGCCTGGCACTATGCAAAGACTACAATTTGGGTACAAAGAATTATCAGTTATCAATAAAAAAATAATCTATTGTTCTCTCAAAGGTTTTATGCCGGGGCCCTATGAAAAGCGGCATGCTATGGATGAGGTAGTACAAATGATGGGTGGTCTGGCCTACATGACAGGAAGACCTGGAGATCCATTAAGAGCAGGGACTTCTGTTGTTGATATAACCGGCGGTATGTTTGGTGTCATCGGTATTCTTACCGCTTTACTACAAAGAGAAAAGACTGGTAAAGGTTCTTTCGTACAAAGCAGTTTATTTGAAACAACAGCCTTCCTTATGGGTCAACATATAGCTTATGGGGCGATCACACAACAAAAAGTTCCTCCAATGCCAGACAGAGTTAGTGCCTGGAGTATCTACAGAATCTTTAATACTTCGGATCACAAGCAGATATTTGTTGGTATTATCAGCGAAAAACATTGGCAAAGATTTTGTGAAAAACTTAACCGTAGGGACTGGCTTGAGGACCCAAGAATTCAATCCAATGATGATAGAATTAATCAAAGGCAATGGTTTCTTCCCGAAGTCGAAAAATGTTTAGAACTATTTACACTTTCACAGTTAGAAGAGATTATGAGTCATGCCGAGGTACCATTTGCCAGAATAGCTACTATCGAGGACTTATTTACTGACATTCACCTTAATGAGAGTAAATTTCTCTTAGAAAGTAAAATGCCTGATGGTAAGAAAACAAAATTACCAAAGATCCCTGTTTTGATGGAAGCTTTTGATTTTAACCTCAGAAGAGAAGCCCCGGAGATTGGTGAACATAATGGGGAGATTATGGGTAGATGTGTTTGAAACAACAAAAAACTAAAATATATATAAAACACATCGCATGTTAATAAAAAATATACGGATAGTACGACCATTTGGAAATGGATATGAAAAAAAAGATATCAGGATTGAAAATGGCAGGTTTTCACAAATTGAAAATGAATTAGAACCTATATCTGGTGAAGAAATTTTTGATGGTAAAAACCGGCTTGCCTTTCCGGGGCTTGTAGATGCGCACATGCATACAGGAATTTATAATTCTTTAGATGAAGATGCTGTTACTGAGAGTATGGCCGCAGCAATGGGAGGAGTGACTTCAAGCCTGAATTATATAAGAACCGGCAGATATTATCTTAATAAAACAGGGCCATATAAGTCTTTTTATAATGAGGTATTGGATATTTCAAAAGGAAGGTTTTTTGTTGACTATTCTTATCATCTTGCACCCATCAATAATGAGCACATTGATGAAATTGAATATTTAATTGAAAATCATGGAGTGACATCCTTTAAAATATTTATGTTTTATGGCAACTATGGCTTACATGGAGCGAGTAGTAATCAGCACGATTTTTTGATGAAGCCAAAAGAAGAAATATATGATATAGCACATTTTGAGTTTATAATGAGAGGTGTTCAACGTGCTTTGGACAGATATCCTGATAAAAAAGACCATATCAGCCTTAGTTTACACTGTGAGACAGCTGAAATCATGAGAGCTTATACCCAAATGGTGCAAAATGAAGGTGAGCTGACCGGACTCAAAGCTTACAGTGCGGCCAGGCCACCTCACAGTGAGGGACTCGCAATTTTTATTGCTTCTTATTTAGCAAATGAAACCAACTGTATAAATATCAACCTTTTACATCTCACATCGAAAAAAGCAGTAGATGCTGCCATGATGATGCAAGCGGCTTTTCCTCATATCTCATTTAAAAGAGAAGTTACGGTGGCTCATCTTTTGCTTGATTACGACTGTAATTGTGGACTTCATGCTAAGGTAAATCCTCCCATCAGGAGTAGAGAGGATGTGGAATATTTATGGCAACATCTCCTTGCTGGAAACATTGATTGGGTATGTAGCGATCATGCTTGTTGCAAGGCAGAGTATAAAGTTGATAAAGAATATAAATACGATGTTTGGCTGGCAAAAAGTGGATTTGGAGGCTCTGAATATTTGCTCTCAGGGCTATATTCAGAAGGTATTAAAAGAGGATTGAGTATTAACAGGATTGCAGAACTTACTTCAGCTAACCCTGCAAAAAGGTTTGGACTAAAAACCAAAGGAGACATTGCGGTTGGTTACGATGCAGATTTGGCCATTGTACATGAAAATGAAAAATTTATAGTTGGTGGAACAAATTCTCCATCCACTCAAGGATATAGCGTTTTTGAAGGATTTGAATTTTACGCTCCGGTAAAAAGTACTTTCCTTCGGGGAAATCTAATCTACCATGAAGGTGAAATCCAAGGAACACCAAAGGGCAATTATTTATTCCGTTAAACTTAAATGAATATGTATCGAAGCTTAAATAATAAAGTTGCTGTAGTAACCGGATCCGGAAGAAGAAAAGGTATTGGCGAAGCCATAGTCAGAAAACTGGCGTTGGAAGGTTGTAATTTAGTAATTTCTGATATAGGCATCTCTAAAGGCAATCATTTTGCTGAGGAACATATTGGTACTTCAGACGAAATGGAATCAATAGCCTCGGAGTTAAGGCAAGTGGGAGTAAAAGTTATCACCGTGCCCTGCGATGTAAGATCTGAACAAGAAGTTGCTATGATGTTTGAGAAAACTATGAATGAGTTAGGAACACCTGATATACTTGTGAATAATGCTGGTGTAGGATACATCATGGAACCTTTCACCGAGTTTAAAGAGTCGAGTTGGAATACAGTTTTGGACGTAAATCTGAAGGGGGCTTTCCTATGTTCAAAACATGCCGCACTGGCTATGATAGCACACAACAAAGGAGGAACAATTATCAATATAGCTAGTCAGGCCGCTAAGTCAGGATTTCCTTTTGCAGCAGCATATACAGCTTCAAAACATGGGTTGGTGGGACTAACGAGATCCAATGCAGTCGAATTAGGTAAATTTGGTATTAGAGTGAACGCTGTCTGTCCTAATCATATAACAACGGGTTTAGGGCATTGGCAAAACAAGTTTTTTAGTGCTAAATTAGGATTGGACTATGATGCATATTTGCAAGCTATTAAGGATAAAAATCCATTAGGTCGTACCGGGTTAGCAGAGGATATCGCAAATGCTGTAGCTTTTCTTGCTTCAGATCAGTCGGCATATATAAATGGAGAGGCTATGAATGTGAGCGGTGGTGAGGAGTATCATTGATATCAGTGTTTTCAAAATGTTTATAGCTTTCCGGAAGTTTTAAATTTTTCAATACAATAATAAATATAGGTGTAATGAATATTAAAATACAAGGATTTATAATTCTGTTCTTGCTTACAGTGTCCTGCAATACACTTAAAAAAGATTTTTCTACAATGAAATCAATTGATTTTTTCAAAATATGTATCACCGGTGATTTTAATAATAGACGCCAGATAGACGAACAACTTAAATCCGGCAAACAAATCCACCCGCTTGCTATCCATGTAAACAGAGTAGCAGATCATAAAATAATTAATGGACCAAACATTAACGGCTTCTGGATTTTGGAAGAAAGTTATTATACCAAGCCAGGAAGTGACTCAATAGAAACTAAACCCTATTTATTCCTTTTTGAAAAGGCAGAGGACAACAAAGTAAAACTCACTCCATATACTTTACCACCTCAAATTGATTTAAAATCAGTAAGAAATGACAATGATAATTTGAGATTTGACTTCAATGGTATTCGCCCTTCCCCTTCTTTCAAACCCGCTTTCTACACCAGAGAGGGGAATAGTTTTAAGCTTAATGCACCAAATGAATTACCCAATGGCATGAAATTCACCCTTACGGAAACTATTACAACAGATCAACTCATCGTGATGGAACTTCTTGAAAAAGATGGAAAGCGATTAACTCCTTTCAATACACCTATCGTTTATGATCGAATTCGATAAAACTAAGTAAATAGAAGAAAGGCGATCACCAGTATTTACCTCAAAACCACCAGGCAGAATCACCCTTATTTTGGTTAATAAGATAGGCTTTTCTTTTCATAAATCTTTGTAATGATGATGGCCCCATACGTGAACCACCGATGCCTGACATTTTAAAAGAATTCTTTTCGCCATCATGGACTATGGCCGTCAAAGCACATTCATTAATACTTATAGCACCTGCGTGCATTTGTTGAGCGATTTCAAGAGCTTCCGCTTCAGCACCTGCAAACACTGCTCCACTTAAACCAAATATTGTGTCATTGGCCAAATGGACTGCTTCCTGATTATCCTTAAATGCCATAACCGGAATAATTGGACCAAAAGTTTCTTCAGTCATTACGTTCATACTGTGATTAACATTTGTCAGGATCACAGGCCGGCAGTAGTAACCACCATTCAATAATCTGCATATTCTTTCACCGGAGATAATTTTTGCCCCCTTTTGCAAAGCATCATTTAAGTGTTCATCAATTATAGCTACCTGTCTTTCAGAAATTACTGGTCCTATTTGACCACTTTCAGGATTTTCTAATGCTAAAGTAACTTTATCAGCTTCAGATTTCAATAAAATGATAAATTCTTCAATGATATCCTTATGAACATATACCCTTTCTATAGACAGACAAGAATGTCCACAATTGACAATACTCCCCCATAATATTGATTTTGCCGCTTTCTGCAAATCCGCCCCTTTTAAGACAATAGCTGCATCTTTTCCTCCTAACTCCAAAAAACACGGCTTAAAAAGATTAGCACATTGATGATATACTTTTCTACCCGTAGCCACACTTCCTGTAAAACATATAATGTCCGCAAGTTCTATTAACTCAGCTCCTGTGGTACCATCTCCTTCTATATATTGTAAAATTCCATGTAATTCAGGCACCTTATCTATTGAAACCTGCAAAGGTTTTATAAATCTGGGTGTAATTTCTGATGGCTTGACTAACACCGAGCATCCTCCCAATAAAGCCGGGATAGTATCAATGATAGATAAAAGTAGTGGAAAATTCCAGGGACTGATCACCCCAACCACAGAATAAGGGATATTTTCCTGTTTTATATAAATATTTGGAACCTGAGAATTTTTATCTTTATTGAGGCTAAAAAACTCTTCTGACCAAATTATCCACCTGTTTATGGTCGTGGGCAAAAGATTATATTCTAAAACAGATTCTGGATATCTTCCTGTATCTTCAGTAAGGGCCTGAATGATTTCATCTTTAGATACATCCAATACCTCTAACCATTTTTTCATAGTCCTTACTCTGTAATCAATACCTTGATTATTCCATTTTTTTTGATGCAAACGCATGTTTTCAACAATTCCTGAAATCTTTTCTTTATCAAAAGCATTTATAAAATAATCCTTTATACCAGTTCGAGGGTTTCTTACTGCAATTTCCATCAAATTATTTTTTAGTACATAATTGATCAATGACAGATTTCTGAATTTTTATAAAATCAGATTTTTGAAAGTCCTTATGCCACATGTTAGAAGGATAGAAAGTAAAGTTTTGATAGCTTTCTGCAAACAATTCATTTCTCTGTCTGCTAATAAAATTTGACATTCCTGGCCTTTCTCTATGGTGCCTCAGTGCATCCAGATCAATGGTTGCATTTGCTACCATAGATTCTCCCTGTCCTGCTTCAGCTAAAATCAATCCCTCATAGTTAATAATTTTAGAACTTCCATCGGTTGAAGCTGAAGGGAAATCTGTACCTGCAATTGATGCTGAATTGGCTGAAATTATATATCCTATATTTTCAATACTCCTGGCTTGTTTGGCAATATTTTTCTGGGTTTTTAATGGACTACAAACTTCGGAAGTACTGTGACAAAATATCTCGGCCCCTCTCATCATTAGGCACCTGGCAATCTCGGGATAAAGTATCTCTTCTGAAGCAATACAGGCTAAATTACCAATCTCCGTTTCTACCACCGGAAATAAGGCCTCCTTGCTATAAATCCTGATATAGTCATCCAAAACATCATAAGGTGTAACAGCAAACATGGAGTTTAACCTTCTATACCTAAGTATAAGTTCTCCATCAGGATTTGTTATAAAACTTGTCTGAAAGTAAAAATCAGGAAAGTTGTGATCACTTTCATACATATTGCCTGAAAGATAAATATTTAGGTCTTTAGAAATACCAGCGATATCCTCAAAAATTTCATCGTCTATGTGTATACACGCTTTTTCCCTCCAAACAGATAAACTCTCTTGTATTGGAAAACCAGTCGCAAAATATTCAGGTAAAACTACTAATTTTAAGTCTTGTCCAATGAAATTTTTAGAAGCGGCAATTTGATTTTTGATTCTCTTTATGCTATCAATTATTAGTAATTTCGCGTCACTTTTACCTCCAATTTTATTTATGGCACAGCATGTGGTCTGAAGAGCTAAAGCTTTATATCTCATTAGGCTGTCTTTCAAGTATGTCTATAAATTTATCAACAAAGCTTAATCCTCTCTGCATTTCTTCCTGCGAAAAATCTTGAAAAAGCTGAGTATTTAGATTTTCACGTTTCAGCTGAAGTTTGGTAAGCAAATCCGTTCCTTTTTCTGTGAGTTTTAAACGTTTTTGTCTTTTATCTAATTGATCTTGTACTTCATTTATCAACCCTTTTTCTATTAGTCCGTTAATCAACACTGTAACATTTGGCCTGGAAGTTCCTAGTGTAGATGCGATTTCCTTGGGTAACATATCTTTTTTATGCTCATTAAAGTCAATAAATGGAATGTTTGGATCCCTTGCTGTATGCAATAAAATCAACCACTGTTGTGTAGATATTTCCAATTTTTTACAAATAGTTTTTCGTCGTCTTCGCAAACGTTCACCAATCAAGATCATTCTTAGCAAAAGTGACTCTTCATTTCTTTTTTTAATCATTTACTATTCATTTTTTGAGGTATGAATACCACACACACAGATGAAACGATACATAAAAAAAACATTAAATAAAAAGAACTATCATAAGAACCACTTGCTTTGCTCATCATACCTAGTGTGATGATACCCGCCACTCCTGCTAGTGTATCTATCATGGTAAACAAACCTAATATCTTACCATAAGAGGGTCCGTGATAGTAATTCGCTATCAACAACTGAATCATGGTAAATGTTCCGCTGAATCCTATTCCGTATATCACCGCATACACCCATAGTAAGGTATCAGGATTAGATTTGATCATTGTCAAAATAAACGATCCGATAGCTAGATTACATACTGCTAAAAGCATAATCATTTTTTTTGAATACCGATCACTCAATTTTCCAAAAATAACTTTTCCAAATATGCTAAACATAAAAAATGTACCAATTACGGAAGCTATTTTAGTCGAGTCCACCATTTTCATAAAAATTGACTGATGTTGTATGACTCCCATAATACAAAACCACATAGCTCCTGTGACAAATAACATAAGATAAAAAGTAGTCGATTTAAATATATCGCCGTAACCAATAGATGTATTACTTAAATCTTGTAAAATAAAACCATCAAATTCTGATATATCACGCTCTTCAGGCTTTTCATTCACCATAAAAAAAAGAGGAATAAATATAAATGTTGTTGCAATTAAACCTAGGGCAATGAGGGCATTTTTCCATCCATATTCCTCCATCAGGTATCCAGATATTGGGTTAAAAATCCACCCACCAATACTTGAACCAACAAGCAAACTACCTACTGCAAGGCCTCTGTTCTTAAAAAACCAATTGGTAATAATTTTCATTGAAGGAATAATACCAGACAGGGTAATTCCTAACGCAAAAATAAAATAAGCAATACTCATAATACTGATAGAGGTAGTTTGTGAAAATATCGCAAAGCCAATCAAAATCAAAAGTGCTCCTACCAACATTATTTTTTTGATATTTACCTTATCCAGATAACTACCCGCAAAAGGAGAAATAATGGCAACCGTCACAAACATCAATTGGGCTGGCTTAGTAACCTTCAATTGATCCCAATTAAATTCCTTAATGAGTTCAGGGTAAAACAAGGGCAAAGTATTCAATATTACTCCGTTGGTAACGCTGTAGATGATAATAAGGCCAAGTAAAACCAGCCAACCCTTATATAAATTTTGAGACTTCATTTAATTTTCCGATTTGTAATCTTGTAAAAATACTATTTGCAATTGAAGTAAAGTTAATTTAATTAACTATTTTTGTTTAAAATTAGGATTGATATGAAATACTGTTATTTCTTTTTAGTTATGGTGCTGATTTTGTCACCACTTTCAGGTCAAAAATCATTAAAAAATGGAAAGGTAAAACAATTGGGAATATCGAAGACATTGTCAATTGAAGATGACCTAATATTGATGAAAAAATGGCTTGGTGGAGAATTCAATAATTACCAGCAAGTCCATAAAGAAATAGAAGACAGCACAGCTAAAGATATGAGGCACGAACATATACATTCTGTTTTCAAGGAGGTAAACCTGCCAATTCTGGGAAAGAATGTGTATTTTGTAAAACAATACATGGACAATGACCCAAAGAAAATTTATCGTCAGCGGATTTATAACTTTCACATCAATCTGACTGAAAAAGCCATTCAACTGGACATTTATTCATTCGTTGATGGTAAAACGGATACCCTTTACACCAAAGCTGATAAAAATCCTGAAATCTTTGCTTCACTCAGCAAAGACCAGATTAGACTTTCTCCAGGGTGTGAAGTTTTCTGGATAAAACAAAAAGACCATTTCATCGGCTATATGAAAGACAGAGCTTGTAATTTTCTATCAAAAAGAAGTGGCAAAAGAATTTTTATCACGGATAGCCTGATGCTCAATGAGAAGGAAATATGGATTCGGGATGAAGCAGAAGATGAAGAAGGAAATTATGTTTTTGGGCATAAAGGTAAAATTCCTCATAAACTTAGAAAAGTTCAATACTACACCGGTTGGGCTGCAGCAATACCCAAAAATGACACCGAAATGAAGGCCATCAGAGGATTAAAATTCCATAATCAGGGTGATAGACAAGCAATAGTATTTGCTGATGGTACTCCAACGGGATATGATGTTCGTTTGGGACAGCTCATTTATGGCAAAGATCTTGAAATTTTGCAATTAGCTATCTTAAAGACTGGTGAAGAGAAGATAATGGAGTACGTGTGGGCAGATGTCGATTCTAAACGTATAGGGATAAATATCAAAGGTGCCTTTCAGATGGGTTTAACAAAATTATAATCTACAATTTTTACACTTATTTTACAAATATTTACAATCTATATACCTTTAGAGAAACATTACACATATACTTTTGCTCAATAAATAACTTAAGTTTCGGAGCAAATTAAGCGGCGTTTTTAATCGGACATTTTAAAAATTCAAATGGAATAAGTGCCAATTTTTTAATGCTAATTTCATTTTAGACCAACTTGTTCAGGAATATTTTCCAGTCAACCCATTCGTTCTTAAGGAAGTCATAAAGGACATCCTTTCCATGATTTAGTTTAGTTCCGTAGCCAGAATGCATCAACTGACTAATATTTTTGAGATCAACAAAGACTAAAAC
>Ga0172376_10005206_pt1 | contig 14603 bp, 10 predicted proteins | sample Lak35m_FD_121114 | JGI IMG/M metagenome (GOLD analysis project Ga0172376, IMG submission 121114) | Freshwater microbial communities from Kabuno Bay, South-Kivu, Congo - kab_092012_35m | ecosystem: Environmental > Aquatic > Freshwater > Lake | place: Democratic Republic of the Congo: South-Kivu...
CCATCCAGTCCAACATGAATTCCGCCGAACGTCAGGTGCACTACGCCTGCGATATTACCTACGGCACCAGCAACCAATTCGGTTTTGATTATCTCCGCGATAACATGAAACCCACAGTCGAACAGCAGGTCCAGGGACCGCTCGACTACGCCATCGTCGATGAAATCGACAACATCCTGATCGACGAAGCCCGTACCCCGCTCATCATCTCCGGCCCCGCCCACGATAACCTCGACAAATACCCCCGCGCCGAAGCAATCGCAAGACAACTCCGCCGCGATGTGGATTTCGAAGTCAAGGAAAAAGAACACACCTGCCACCTCACCGAAGCCGGTGTCCGACGCGCTGAACAACTCGCAGGTGTCGACAGTTTCTATACCGCCGGCAATATGGAATGGCCACACCTGCTCGATAACGCTCTTAAAGCCCACTACCTCTACAAACGCGACGTTCACTACGTCGTGGAAAAACAGGAAGTCGTCATCGTTGACGAAAACACCGGCCGCAAAATGGAAGGCCGCCAGTGGTCAGACGGACTGCATCAGGCAGTCGAAGCCAAAGAAGGTGTTCGCATCAAAGCCGAAACACAGACTCTGGCCACCATCACCCTGCAGAACTATTTCAAACTCTACCGCAAACTCTCCGGAATGACCGGCACCGCCATGACGGAGTCGGAAGAGTTCCTCAAGATCTACAACCTCGATGTTGTAGCGATTCCCACCAATCGCCCGATGCTTCGAATTAATCATCCCGACAGCATCTACGGATCAGAAAAAGAGAAATGGGACGCCGTCGTCAGCGAGATCGTCGAGATCCACCGCACCGGCCGACCACTCCTCGTCGGGACCACCTCCATCGAACTCTCCGAAATGCTCAGCGATCGCCTCCGACGCCGCGGTATCGCCCATGAAGTGCTCAATGCAAAAATGCACGAGCGGGAAGCGGAAATTGTCGCCCAGGCGGGCCGCCGCAACGCCGTCACCATCGCCACCAACATGGCCGGTCGCGGAACCGATATCATCCTCGGAGGTAACCCCGAACATGCCGCCTGGGAAGAACTCAAAACTCGCTACCAGTCACGACTCGAAGTCCCCAAAGCCGAATGGGATGCGCTCACCCGACAAATCGCTGACCGCGAAGGCATGGCTGCCGAAGGGAAGGAAGTCGCAGTGGCCGGCGGACTCCATGTCGTCGGTACCGAACGCCACGATTCCCGCCGCATCGACCTGCAGCTTCGCGGACGCGCCGGCCGACAGGGAGACCCAGGCTCCAGCCGCTTCTTCATCTCACTCGATGATCGCCTCATGCGGCTCTTCGCCGGTGACAACGTCAAACGACTCCTCCAGTGGGCCGGACTCACCGAAGGTGAACCCATCGTCAGCCCCATGGTCACCCGACAACTCGAAAAAGCTCAGAAAAAACGCGAAGAAACTCACTTCGACCAACGCAAGAATCTGCTCGAATATGACGAGATCATGGACGAGCAGCGCAAACGCACGTACACCTATCGACAGCGAATTCTTGACGGCGAAGACTGCAGATCACTCATCCTCGGCATGATGCACAGCGAAATCGATCGCTGGTGCGGACAGTTCCTCGACAAAAACTACCGCTGGGATTCCGTCGCCGCCTGGATCCACCAAACATTTCAGATCGAAGCCGATGCCGGTGATATTCGCGATATGAACCGCCGCGATATCGAAGGCTGGATCCGCGACGAACTCGAACGCCAGGGCGAAATTCAGATCAACGATCAACTGGAAATGCACCTCCCCGAAGCGGCCGAAAGCAAGCTCGACTGGAACTACATCGCTCTCGTCAAATGGGCCAGCCGCGCGTTCTCCATCACCGTCAATGACCGCGATCTCCGCTCACGTGACCGAGACGAAATTCCCGCTCTGCTCCTCGAAAAAGTTCGCGACGCCTTCTCTCGCCGCGACCTTTCTGAACTTGATAACTTCCTCGACCCGCTCTTCCCGCACAAGTCCCTTGCCGGCTGGGTCGGCTTCAATTTCCAGATCGCCATTCAACCCGAAGAATTTCAAAGTCTCGACCAGGCGTCCATTCCCCGAGTCCTTCGGGAACGCGTCGCTCAGCAGTACGACGAAAAGGAAGCCTCCTTCCCCGTCGCCGTCGGCATCCACAACTTCCTCGCAGGCGATGGCCAGCAAAACGAACGCGCCAACCGGGAACGCCTCGCACGCTGGGCCAATACCCGCTTTCGCACCGATTTCGATCCGGCCGCCATCGCCGATCTGCAATCCTCCGCCATCCGCGAACTGCTCCTCAAAACCAGCCGCGAATTTCTCGCCCGCCGCCCGGCCACCGCCATCGTCGAAGCCAGACTCTCCGAAATCCTCAGTAACAGCCGCCCTCGAACACGGCTCTCCGAAACCCAGGCCACCAGCCTCCTTGACTATGTCGATCATGACCTCGGACTCCAGCTCGATCCCGCTGCCATTCGCACACTTCCCGTCGAAAAAGTTCGCTCCGAAATCCTTCAGGGTATCGACCAGATCTTCCGACCCGAACTTCGCCAGACAGAACGCTCCATCCTCCTCGAATTCGTCGATACCGCCTGGAAAGAACACCTCTACTTCATGGGCTACCTCCGCCAGGGCATCGGCTTTGTCGGATATGCCCAGAAAGATCCTCGCACCGAATACAAACGCGAAGGTCGCCGCGCGTTCCTCGCCATGTGGGAACGCATCGCCACGCAAGTCACCGAAAGCATCTTCCGCGTCGAACACGAAAGCCCCGCGTTCGTTGGGTCGCTCTGGAGAATCACCGCCACAGAACATGACGTCGCCCCACCGCCGGAATCCCGCGTCGATGAACTCGCCACCAATGCTCCGGAAGCCGGCGAAGAAGGTGTGGCCACCAAACCCATCATCAACGCCGCCCCCAGAGTTGGTCGTAATGACGACTGCCCCTGCGGAAGCGGAAAGAAATACAAGAAATGCTGCGGTCGCTGATGCCCTGGCTCCTGAATCTGCTCTACGCCACACTCCTCGTGATGCTCTCACCCGTCATCATCTGGCGTATGCTCCGCCACGGACGGTACCGACGCGGCCTCCGACAAAAACTCTTCGGCCAACTCCCCGCGCCCCCGAATCATCGACCCACCGCCTGGTTTCATGCCGTCAGTGTTGGCGAAATCGTCCAGCTGCAAAAAATTGTCGAAGAATTCCGTAAACAGACACGTGATTCCTGGAACATCGTTGTTTCCACCTCCACTGACTCCGGATATGACCTCGCACAACAACGTTTTTCCGGCTGTCAACTGGTCTGGTTTCCGCTCGATTTTTCCTGGGCCGTTCGAAACGCTCTCTCCGCCGTTCGCCCCAGTCTCCTCGTCCTCGTCGAACTCGAACTCTGGCCCGGACTCCTGCTCGAATGCCGCCGTCAGCAGGTCCCCGTGGCAATCGTCAATGCACGTCTCAGCGAACGCAGCTTCCGACGGTATCTGCGGGCAGAGCGATTCCTGCGGCCCGTCTTTTCCAGCATCGCTCTCGTGGCCGCACAGTCTCGGCCGTGTGCAGAAAGACTGCTGCACCTGAAAGTCCCCGCGGAACGCATCCACATCACAGGATCGGTGAAGTTCGACGGAGTCGCCTGCAGCCCCCAACACCCCCCAACACGGCTGCTCAGGACACTCCTCCAAATCGACCCCCAGGCACCCGTGCTCATGGCCGGCAGCACCCTGGCGCCAGAAGAACGGTGGATCCTCGACGCCTGGCAACAACTCCGACGACTCCATCCCACACTCCAGCTCATCCTCGTGCCCCGGCATCGCGAACGATTCGAGGAAGTTGCGGAACTCGTCCGCAACAACGGACTGCCGCTGCTCCGCCGGTCCGAAATTTCAACAGACCCAACCAATACCCCCGTCAGCCACAGCTGCGTGCGATTGCTCGATACCATCGGCGAACTGGGCGCCTGCTGGGGACTCGCCGATCTCGCCTTCGTCGGCGGCTCCTTCGGAAACCGCGGCGGCCAGAATATGATCGAACCCGCTGCATGGGGAGCCGCTGTCACGTTCGGCCCCAATACCTGGAACTTCCGCGACGTTGTACAGATCTTTCGCGAAGCTGACGCCTGCCGCCAGCTTCAGTCCCCGGCCGAACTCCTCCCCCTCCTCCAGCACTGGCTCGACCAGCCGCTCGAACGCCATCGCATCGGCAACGCCGCCGCCAACACCGTTCGCTCGCAACAGGGAGCCCTTCTCTCCACCGTTCAACTCCTGCTGTCCATCCCCGAACTGACAGTCACACACGCCACAGAATCCAGGGCTGCCTGACGAATCAAGATACCCCAGAAGTCTCCACACATCGCAGACAATCACATCGGCCCTCCAGCCGCTCCCTCCAGCCGCAATCCCAGCCGCAATCCCAGCCGCATGGCGGCAGCCTGCGGGCAAACGCCCCTGCAAACGCCCCTGCAAACGCCCCTGCCAACACCTCACCAACGCCCTCACCTCCGGTGCAAATCACAGCCGGGGGCTCCCGCCCGATGGCGTTTAAGTTCTCTGGAATCCTGTGAACAGACTGGTGAAGACCCGGGAGGGTGAGGCTGGGATGGTGAAACGGTGTTAAGGACACCTGATTTCGTTCTTTGGATCCGCTCCACCGTGACAAGGCGTGCGGGGATGTCAATCCCCCGGTAACGGTACGCACGACCTCAATGTGCACACGACCTCAAAGTGCGTGGCACCTGCCGCGGCACCCGCAGCGAAAATCCCAGAGATTTTATTGGTATGCGCATCATTTTGTGCGGCACCGGGGACAGTCCCCGCGGACACGGCGGAAGCCGTGCAACAGCGGCGGTTGGCCGGGCGGTAGAATCGTCACAAACCGAAGAGTCCCCAGAAACCGCAACAACTGTGCCGTTGCGAGGGACAGTCCCCGCAGTCGCAGACACAGGGGAAATGATGTGGGTCGCGGCCGGCAAAAATGGGCTCGTTACGGCCCTGAGGTGCATGGCACCTTTTGCGCAAATCCCAGAGATTTTATTGGTATGCGCATCATTTTGTGCGGCACCGGGGACAGTTCCCGCGGACACGGCGGAAGCCGTGCAACAGCGGCGGTTGGCCGGGCGGTAGAATCTTCACAAACCGAAGAGTCCCCAGAAACCGCAACGACTGTGCCGTTGCCGGGGACAGTCCCGGCAGTCGCAGACACAGGGGAAATGATGGGGGCCGCGGCCGGCAAAAAGGGGCTCGTTACGGCCCTGAGGTGCATGGCACCTGCAACGACGGTGGCATGGCACCTGCAGCGACGGCACTTTTCGTCCACTCCACCGTAACAAGTCGTGCGGGGGATGTTAATACCCCGGTAACGGTTCGCGCCGACGCCGCCAGAACCGCATCAGGAACGCACCAAATCCTGACCGGCCGATTGACATCGACTGCACGCCACACTGCGTTTTGTGACTCAATCCAGCCGCCGCATGTCAACTGGCAGGCAGCACTGAAAACATCCCAATTTGCCTGGATTCATATCGTTTCGTCATCCCAGCTTCGCCGTCCCGGCACCCCCTCTTGCCAGAAAACAGCATCTGGCTCGCCTCTCCCTGGACCGGCGAGAGGGGCAGGGGGTGGGATGACGAAACGGTGTTAAGGACACTTGAGATCGTCTCTCGGATTTGATGCAGACGCGCTGGCGAGCATCTTGCTTTCGCAACTCTTACCTCACGCAAAGGCGCCAAGGCGCAAAGCTGGAAATGTTGGAAATTTGAACCTTTTGTCCTTCCTTTGCGCCTTTGCGAGAGACCAACAGTTCTGTCACCACCCGGCAGCGGAAGAGACGTCAACTGACAGGAAGAGCGAAGTACTCCAGCTCTCCCATTCTCGCGCCGTTTCACCATCCCAGGCAGGGGGTGGGGGGTGAAACGCCCCTGCCACGCGCGTAAAGCTGCCGATTCCGGCAGCAACGAACGTGCTGTTTCCGATCCTCCACTTCTCCTGATTTCCTGTTCGCTTTTGCAACTCACAATATTCTTGCCGTGCGAGTGCTTATGAACTGCTTTTTCCTTTCGCTGACCGAACCATCTCAGACATGATTCTGGCAGTACAGCTGTCGCACCGATAGCCGCTGGTACTGAATGAAAAAGAGCTGTCGCCCAGCACGATGACCTTGCCGCAGTCGGCACATTTCGTCGGCTCGAAGGCTGGCGGATCTGGCAAGGCCTCGAAGTTGTATTCGTTCGTCCCAAAATACACGTACATCTCGATGTTCATGCCTTCCCGGCACTGCGTGCAATTTTTCCAGTCGCCGGCGTGCTCTTCATTGCTATGCAAGCCGCAAAGGGTGTACCTGCGGTGGTTACGGCTGCAGCTATTGTGTGCGAAGGAGAACATGACATACTCGTCCTCGTCGTTGCAGATCCAGTTTCCGCAGCACTCTGTCTTAACCAGGTTTTCAGTCGCTCCGCAGAGACCACACCGTCGCGCGGCTTCTTTGGTCCGTGGCCTCGCTGCCTTTGGTTTCGACGGTTTGCTGGCTTTCTTCCCGGGCATAGCGGCAACTTTCGTGATGAATCCGTGATAATGTGACAACGTCTGCGCTGACTTCACGCAGTTTCAGGTCGCAGACGCGGTACAGGCAAGTCATCAGGCACGCTGTCATTCCGACGGCGTGAGCCTGTTCCAGTGAAGCTTGTGCTGCAGAACATCCCTGGCAATTCCCGCTCTGCTGTGGTTGCAGTTCATCGACTTGTTGAGAAATGGTGTGGATCACAGGGATTTCAGGGGCCACTGGAACACAGGGCGAGAAAATTTTGTTGGTTTCCAGCCTCGCAGCCTGCGGGCAAATGGCCCTGCCAGCTTCGCCACAGCGTATTACGTACCGCCGCAGCTTCCTGTGCAGGTGCCGCAGCCAGTGGGCAGCCCAGGCACATTGTTGCGGTTCCATGGGAAACGCGCGAAGAGGGTTCCCAGCGAACGGTTGTTGGTCCATGCGGACCAGGCCATAGCAAGTCCGGTCAGGACAGGCAGCAGGCAAAGCCACGGCAGGAACCAGGCGGCGAGCGAACTGGAGGCGACAGCGAGTCCCGTGGTCAGTCGGATTTGCCGTTCGATGGACATGCTGCGGCGGATACCGCGGTTGACCGGCAGTCCTGCAGCCTGCCACGCCTGCGTTCCACCGTCAATGCAGATGACGTTGGAATATCCGGCCTGCTCGAACAGACGACTGGCCTGAAGAGACCGGGATCCGCTGCGGCAGATGAGATAGAGCGGTTCATGCTGTCGCTCACCGCGGGATTCCATGATGGCCTGTGGGTTGAGCCCATCCAGTGGCATCAGCAGAGCACCCACGGCGTGCAGTTCATAGAACTCCGTCGGCGATCGCACATCGATCAGGTCAAAGCCACCGCGCTGACTGAGCGGTCGAAACTCTTCAATGCTGATTTGGCCTGCCATTCGGGGGCTCCTGAAACATCCCGCAGGACGTGGTTATCAGATCATAAAGTCGGCGGATCTGCCGAGAATGCGGTCGATGAGTTCCTGAGGGAAGTCCACGGCAGGAGCACGATCGGGATCCATGTCGGTTGGATTGATGCCGCAGTAAACGCTCCAGGGCCCCAGATGTCGCCAGCGACCGGCGCGCTTCGGTTCACCTGGAAGAACCGGTGTGGTGCAGCGATTGCAGCCGATGGTCGAGAATCCCTGTTTGTGGAGCGGATTCAGAATTACGCTGTGTTCGGAAATGTAGGCTTCCAGTTGTTCATCCGTGACGTTTGCCAGCACGTTGATTCGCAGCAGGTTGAGCCGAGTATCGACGGCCAAAACGGGACACACACCCCGCCGGCCACCGTCCGCTCGACGCAGACTGCCGATCAACGCATCGTATTCGCCACGAACCGCATCCAGTGGTTCGCTTTTGCGCATTTCACAGCACTGCTTCTGGCCATCCGGTGTCAGATAAAGAATACCGAAACGCTCCGTCTGCTCCTGCATGGTCATTGCCGGAGTCAGCGTGCGAATCTGCAGTCCGTACTCCCGGATCAGCCGGTCCCGCGTTTCCAGCGTTTCCTGGAAGAGCACTCCAGTGTCCACAAACACCACCGACATGGGCACGGGAATGTGACTGATCATGTGGCAGATCACATTACCCGATTCCTGCATCGATGTCATGGCGGCCAGACGTGAGCCGAAGATTTCGTGTGCCCACGCCAGCAGTTCCTGGGGGCTGCGATCGTCGAAGGTTTTGTTCAGAGCGGCCAGATCGGCCTGGCTGAGTCGAGCCATGGACAGGTCCAGAAAAAACAGAGACGGAGTGTTCGGACAACCAGGTCGCCGCCGGCTTCCCCGGAACAGATCACCCAGGAATTCCCACTCACTCGCGACGGTTTGCTCACGTGAAATCAGGAAAAAAACTGGATTTTTTTTGACTTTTTCAGGTCTCTGAGGCAGCTGATTCCCCGATTAAAAAGATGATAGCGAGTTGACATTTTTCGAAAAAGACTGCGCGTTGGATGTTGCTTGTTTCCCAAAAACATCGATATATTCAAGTTGTTTGTAGTCTTCCCACCCTCCCCCTCCCTCACTCCTTACCGGAGCCTGCCATGCTCGACCTGATGCTTGGAAACTCACACAAAAACTGCGAAGGGACCTCGCGTCGCAACTTTCTCCGCGTGGGCGGGTTGGGAATGGGAAGTCTGTCGCTCGCCGGACTGCTCCAGCAAAAAGCTCAGGCTGCAGCCAAAGGCAAAAGCGGCAGCGACAAGTCCGTGATCTGGCTCTGGCTCAGCGGTGGCCCGACCCACGTCGAAACATTCGACCCCAAAATGACAGCCCCCGCCGAATACCGCAGTGTCACCGGCGAAGTACAGACCGTTGTCCCCGGTATCACCTACGGCGGCAACTTTGAAAAAATGGCCGCAGTCGCCGACCGCATCTCCGTGGTTCGCTCGTTTGCCCACACCAACAGCGGGCACTCCGGCGGTACGCACTATGTCATGACCGGTTACGACAATCGCCTCGCAGACAATGGTGGCAACCCCGATCGCCCGTTCCTCGGCTCCATCGTCTCCCGCATCCGCGGCACCAACCATCCGGAAACCGGCATCCCAACCTATGTTCGCATGGGTGGCATCTATGCCGACGGTCCCTCTTTCCTCGGAACCGCCTTCGGCCCCTTCGACCCCGCCGGTGAAGCTCGCCGAAATATGGCCCTCGCCGTCGATCAGCAGCGACTCTCCAATCGCCGCACCATGCTCGACGGAATCGATACGCTCCGACGCGATATCGACCGCAAAGGACTCATGGAAGGTCTTGATTCGTTCGAACAGCAGGCCTTCAATCTCATCCTCAGCCGCTCCCAGCAGGCCTTCGACCTCAAATTCGAAGACCCACGCGTCGTTGATCGCTACGGAAAGGGACTCGGCGAACAAATGCTCCTCGCCCGCCGACTCTGCGAAGCAGGCTGCGGCTTCGTCACCATCAACTATGGTGGCTGGGACATGCACAGCGGTATCAAGCAGGCCATGGATCAACGCGGTCCCGAAGTCGACCGAGCCGTCGCGGCGCTCATCGAAGACCTCGATCAACGCGGAATGCTCGACGACGTGCTCCTCGTCATCAGCGGCGAATTCGGCCGGACTCCGAAAATCAACGGTTCCGGTGGTCGCGATCACTGGGCACCACTCAGCACCCTCGCCCTCGCTGGCGGTGGCCTCCGTATGGGCCAGGTCGTCGGAGAATCAGCCGAAAAGGTCGATGTCCCCAAAACCACCCCAATCACGCCACAGGACCTCATGGCTACCGTGTTCCACGTGCTCGACTTCGATCGACGCGTCCAGTTCACCAACCAGTCCGGACGCCCCACCTACATGATCGAAAACGGTCGCCCCATCGAGGAACTGGTCTGAAAAGCCTACTCTTCCCCAGGGACCTCAAACAGCCCCTGCTGGACCTGATTCTCTCGCCGCAGGCCGCGTAGTACGCGGCCTGCGGCATTGATACCGCTCAGCCAGGCCGTCTCAACTCCGCAACAGCCCCCGCCGTCCTGATCGGACGTGACCCAGTCGCCGCAAATGCCCAAAGCGGCCTCGTGCAGCTCCCCGGCAACCTCGGACGCGGACACACTTCCCTGCGGCTCCGCATACCTCCAGCGATGCACACTCACTACGGCCGGCTCCGATAGCTCAAGCCCCGCCAGCCGACCGAATTCCTGCAGCATCACCTTCCCCGTTGCCTCCGCCTCCAGTTCTGCATGTTGTCCGCCCCACGCTGGTGTGGAATGCAGCACAACACATTCGGACAAACTCACTCCGTTCGCCTCCACGCACCCAGCCCCTGAACCGCCCGCGCCCACAGCACCGCCTGCGCTCGGTTTCGTGTGATTGCGGATGATCCATCCCAGAATCGGTCCGGCCACTTCCGCAGCCACCCAATCCAGGCCCGGCAGAGTGTTGCGGAACCCGGCCATCACCGTGCGAATCACTGACCACTGCAGACTTCCGATTTGTGCGGCCACAGTCGGCTGGTGTTCCTGAAGGAGCACCGCGGCCTGAGGTGCCGGTACTGCGAGAATCAGATAGTCGAAGGGCCCCGATACCACGCCCGAGTCTCCGTGGAGCATCCAGCCGTTCTGGCCCCGTTCCAGCCTCGAAATCTGCAGCTCCGTACGCACATCCACATCCCGCAGCAGATGCCTCGCAGCGGCTGGCATGCCCGGCACGGCCGTCAGACGTCTTCTGTGAGGCTGTTCGGACCACTGCCCTGCAGATGTCACCTGCATCCACTGACCCGGCCAGACGGCGGCAACTCCTTCGTCCAGCCAGCTGCGGACCAGCTCTCGAAAATTGCGGTTTCTGGCTTCAAAGCAGACGGCCCCATGATCAAATCGATGCTCCTCCAGCCTTCGTCCGGCCATCCGTCCCCCGACACCGCGACTCTTTTCGAAAACTGTGACCGGCAAACCGTGATCTGCCAATGTGCGCGCTGCGGCCGCACCGGATATCCCGGCGCCGATGACAGCGGTACGCGGCACGGGCCGGGCGCGAGTCACGGTGGTGCGGCGGCTGTAGGCGGACGCATCAAGCCGCCGTGCGTGCTCTTCCAGCGGCCTTGGACGCACCGTTCCCAGCACCGGCTGCTCGGGCGCGAATGGACGGTCAAATTGTCCGAGACACCAGAGTATGCCGCCCCAGGAAGACGGGTCTCGTCCGTCCAGTGCATAGCGATTGTTCAGATCAACAATCAGCTTCAGCGCGTCACGGGGATCCTGTCGCCACTGCAGCAGCGCTTTGCCCCATGTCATCCTGACATTGTTGTGCAGCTCGCCGTGAAGCCGCAGCGATTTCTGAGCAGCATTCCACAACAGATCATCCGTCTCACCAGCTGCCAGACGCTCCCACGAATAGATCGTGGCCCGACGATCGTGCGCGTGATCCATGAGTGTTTGCCGAGCCCACGCCGGGATCGCTTCCCACGTCGCATGGTCACTTCGGAAGCGACAGAAGCACCACGCCAGCTCCCGCCAGATCAACAGCTCGTCAAGGAATTTCTCCGCGCCGTCATGGCCCAGCCCGGTACACTCGCGAGCGATCTGAAATGGCGAAACCATCCCGTAGTGCAGGTAAGCCGACATCCGACTCACTCCGTTGACCAGCGGATTATTTCGCTTCGCCGCATACTGCCGCAGACCCTGCTTTTGAAAGCCGTTCCAGCGCGCCATGCCGGCTGCAGTGCCGCCGGGAGTGTCAGGCACAGGGCCGACGGAGTGGTCAATTCGGCATTGACCCACGAGGTCTGACAGATTAACGCCATCCAGCTGCAGCGGTGAGAAGCCGGCAGGAAGCGAATCCCACGCGGCAGGGCGTTCGTTGATTTCCGGCCAGATTCTCTGCAGTCGCGCTCGATGATGCTTCGAGACGGCAGCGCGAAATTCAAATGCCCGATCCCACGCTCGACCCGCCAGCGGCATCGGGCAAATGCAGGCCGTGTCCACCGCAACGATCGCCGTCTGACTCCGACTGGCAAGCCCCCGCAAAAACGCAGCCGCCGGGTCCGTCGGCATGTCCTCCGTCACAACAATCGACGCGGACTCCGCCAGACGCATCAGCCAGTCTTCGCGATGCCCGGGCCGTTCGAGATGAAACACATACGGTATCTGACGCCGCTGCAGTTGCCGCTGAACATCCACCGCTCCCTGCAGAATAAACGTATGGTGTCGGTCCGAGGCAAACGCGTACTGCTCAGAAAGTGCGTGATAAACCAGCAGCGGTCGATCCAATTCCCGCGCCAGCAGCATTGCGGCGTCCAGAGCTGGGTTTTCGTATGCCCTGACCGCCGTGCACATCCAGTACAAAACTCCACCCGCATTTTTCGGCAAGCCGTCCCGCACGACACGACAACGCTCGCTCAGGTAATCAGGAAGGAGTCGCTTCAGCTGCTGTTGCAGAACGTTCTGAGAAGCCGGCATCGAAAGAATCCTCGCAGGTCTGGTCGTTGGATCTGTCACTTTTGCCGCGTTGCCGCGCGGGCCGACGGCACAGCCGACGGCACAGTCGAAGGTTCAGTTGCGCGGCCACGGTTTCTGCGACAACGCTCACTGCAGAAACGCACTTCATTCCAGTTGCGCTCCCACCGCTTCCGCCACGAAAACGGCCGGCCGCAGACACAACAGATCTTCGCAGGCAAGGCAGACTTATGCATGATTGGTCCCTCTATTCCCCGTACTAACGGTTCCCGTCGGTCAATGGTCGCCGGCGACTCCCATGCCTCTCGTAGACCGCCGCTGCCGCCTGCCGCGCCGCTGATGTGCTGACTGCTGCAAAGATGCGGTCTCGAGCCAGTCGATAAGCCGACTCGTGCTCCACCAGAGGAACTGGATAATCCCGACCAATCCGGCAGCCAAACAGCGACTGCTGGAACACAGACATCCTGTGAGGCTCAGCCAGAAACTCATCCGGCACGCCATCCAGCTCCGGAACCCACCGTCTGATAAACAACCCGGAAGGATCCTGATCCCTTGCCTGTTTGGCAGGTGAATAGATCCGAATCGTGTTGATGCCCGTCACGCCGGACTGCATCTGACACTGACTGTAGTGAATGCCTGGCTCGTAGTCTGTAAACATCCGCGCCAGATGCAGCGCCGGACGCCGCCAGTGCAGCCAAAGATGGTAGGCCGCAAATGACATCACCATGGCACGCATCCGGAAATTGATCCAGCCGGTGCTTCGCAGTGCCCGCATGCACGCATCCACCATCGGATAGCCCGTCTGACCATCCTGCCACGCCCGAAACCATTCCTCGCGGAACTCATTCTCACGCAAACCGTCAAAGGCACGGTTCACGTTGCGAAACTCCAGCTGCGGCTCGTCTTCCAGCTTCTGCATGAAGTGACAATGCCAGCTCAAACGCGACTCGAAACTCGCCAGACTCTGCGTCCATGACTCGTCCACAGACACACCACCCCGAAGATCCTCACGCACCTGCAGTAGTCGTGCCCTCGAACGCTGAACCACTTGCCGAATTGACAGATTTCCAAACGCCAGATACGGACTCAATCGGCTGCAGCCCTGTTCTCCCGTCACCGGACTGCTCATCGCCCGCCGGTAATCCGCTCCTCGCAACTCAAGAAATGTCTGCAGATAACGCTCCCCGGCGTCGCAGCCACCCTCCTGAAAACCTGGCAACTCCCCCGATACCCCGTCCACGCCCTCCCGCCAGTAAGCATCAGGCTGCAGCTCCTGCGGAACGACTGACTGACCACACAACTCACCCGGAAACTCGGCCGCACCACAACGAATGCTCTGCGGTTCCTCCACGATCGGCTCCCGCATCCGCGCACGCCAGATCGCAGACCAGCCATCGCGCGATGCCAGCCTTCGCACAACACCCGACTGCGGCACCTCCTCGATCGGAATCGCATTCGCACGGCACCACGCTCGAACCCGCCGATCCCGCTGATAACTTAAAAAATTCCCAGTCTCCTCATGACACCAGATCCGCGCCAAACCACATTTTGAATGCAGCCACGCAAACACTCCCGGAAGATCCCCCTGCAACAGCACCAGACGAGTCCCCAGCCGCCGCAGACGCGCGTCAAGCTGCATCAGACTTCGCCGCAGAAAACCCCAGTGACGCTCGTCCGCGTCCTCCGCCCGAAGCTGCTCCGGTTCCAGAACGTGCACACACAGCACCAAACCGGCACGGGCCGCAGCCGCCAAAGGCCGATGGTCAATCGTCCGAAGATCCTTTTTGAACCATACAAGTTGCACTGTCATGAACGTTCCAGCATTCTGAAGAAGGTCGCAGCCGTCCCTTTATAGAACCATTCCCCCCCAATTCCAGGCAAAACTCCCGCCGTTGCCAGCAAACCCGCACCCAACTCATCTGCTTTCGCCCTCCAGCAGAACATCCACAGGAAGAACGAAGCTCCTGATGAGCAACCCCAGCCGCCCAATGGCGTTGAAGTTCTCTTCATCCGGGCGAAAATCGGCCTCAATCCCCCCTCTCCCCTTCGAGGGGAGAGGGGACGGGGGTGAGGGGTCAAAGAACACTGCCAGTCCCCTCGCCAACACTTCCTGACACTGTGAATCCAGCATCCTTCTGCACTGTCCGTGCTGCGCGTGGCAGGGGCGTTTCGCCCCTC
>Ga0172376_10005210_pt1 | contig 14601 bp, 9 predicted proteins | sample Lak35m_FD_121114 | JGI IMG/M metagenome (GOLD analysis project Ga0172376, IMG submission 121114) | Freshwater microbial communities from Kabuno Bay, South-Kivu, Congo - kab_092012_35m | ecosystem: Environmental > Aquatic > Freshwater > Lake | place: Democratic Republic of the Congo: South-Kivu...
GATAAATATTTTTCAACTTCGAGATATTCATCAGTCTTTAAAACTCTATCAAAGACAATAAATTCGCCAATATAGCCAATAAAACCCTCTGAATAGTATAACGGCTGGCAAGAATTTCCAAGATTAATATTGCTAAGCATTGGATTTGTTCCAGTGTTTCCAGCGTTATTTTGAACACCATTATTTCTAAAAAAAGAATTAGTGCCATTGTAAACTAAAGTAACAACATATGGTTTTTGCAATTGAAACGAACCTTGCAACAATGAAGCCCCGTTGTGCATGTGTCCAGCCGTGCTTGTATTAGATTCAATTATAAAACAAAATTGGGTACAGGTATCGTTATCAAAAATGTAATTGCGCTGATTAGTGTTTTGATTTTTAATAACCGCAAAAATTGTTTTAGTGTTGCTATTAGTCACCGAAAAATTTATATCAAACCAACCAGATCCATTAAAATAAAGAGCTGGCAGAGAGTTAATGCCATTTGAACGATAAGTTGCTCGCCCGTTGGCTGAAGTTATTGTTGGTTTATAACTAGTTAATTTATTTATATCATACCATTGAGTAATAAGCGTTCCATCAACTGCTTCGCTTTCTATAAAACTTTCGATTTGAGTATTTTCTATCCAAAGCGATAAATCTTTAATACTATTTACCGGAGAATTAATTATTAGTTGGCGCAAAGAATTAATTCGAAACTGATTCACCAATCTCGAGCTTTGAGTGACACCCGCTACTAAAATGCCAATATCAAAATTACAATCGATAGTTCGATTAATGAGAATGCTGATTTTTTTTCATAATCTATGACTTATTCCATTATTTATTCCAAGGCATCTTGGCAATTAAATTTGCCAATAAACATAACCCGCTTAAACCAGCAAAAATCAACCCTGCTCCAAAAAATGCTGGGATAAAAACAAATTTAACATCAACAAAATAAGCTAACAATGATCCAAAAAATACAAAACTGCCAATGGTTAATTGAACTTGGCGATCTAGAGGTAAGAAAAAATTTTTACTCGCAATAACATTGCAACCACTGCCACACCAGCTATTTATTCCACCTTCAAGATTATAAATTTCTAAATTGCTATCTTCTTGCAATAATTTTTCACAGGCACTTTGTCCTCTTTTGCCAGCTTGGCAATGGATTACGAGTTTTTTGTTTTTAAATTCAGGTAAATCTTTTTTAGAAATCTTGCCCAAAGGAATTAATTTTGCACCTTTAATTTTCTGATTACGATGTTCAGCTTCTTCACGAACATCAATTAAAATAACCTGATCATTAGCAAGCCAAATTTGCAAAGTTTTAGCGTCAATTTTGTGGATGGCCATAGAATTTTTTTTTGCGTTTAAGGGATAAATTTTCTTTAAAATTTAATTTTATTTTTGGCTAATTCAAGTTTTAAAATTTCTGCTAATTTTTTAATTTTCAATTTAGTATGATTAGCAGAAAAAGTAATGCGCAATCGAGGAGTTATAGCAGTTGGAGGACGAATTGAAGCAATAATAATTTTCTGTTTTAAAATATTTTTAGCAATTGCAATTGCTTGCTTGCTGGTTTTTAAATTGATGATCACAATTGCTGATTCAGCGATTGGCAAATTCATTAATTCACAAAAAAATTGAGCATTTGCCAAAGCTTTTTTAGCTAATTGTTGTTTTTTAATTATTTTTAAGGAAATTATTGCACCTCCTAAAACACTTGGTGGTAAAGCTGTAGAATAAATTTGCGATCTTGCAAAATTACGCAAATAATCAATTATTTTTTTTTCACCGCAAATATATCCACCCATCACTCCAAAGGCCTTGGACAAGGTTCCCATCTGTAAATGATAATTGCTAAATTGGTTTTTTTTAAAATTATCCAATCCCAAACCATGGGCATCATCACTTAAAAAAAGAGCTTGAAATTGCTTTGCCAAATTAAGCAATTCAGAAATTTTTCCAAGATCACCATCCATTGAAAACACTGTTTCGCTAACCAATAAGCATTTTTTAAAATTATGACGATTTTGCTCTAAAATTTTTTGACAATGCTCAAGATTATTATGATTAAATCTAATCAATTTTGCCGAAGATAATTTTATACCGTCAAGTAAACAGGAATGAATGAATTTATCGGCAACTACCAAATCGCCCTCACCCACCAAGGCAGGAATAACGCCAATTGCGCAGGCATATCCCGAAGAAAAAACTATTGCTTCATCAGCTTTTTTAAAACTCGCTAACTGCTTTTCTAACTCAACATAAAGCTGATTATTGCCAGTAATATATCTTGACGAACCAGCTCCACAGCCATATTTTTCAATAGCTTTTATAGCAGTTTCTTTAACTAGTTTATTTTGCGATAAACCCAGATAATCATTACTGGCAAAGCTAATATATTTTTCAGCAGTTTTTTTATTATTATAACCAATTACTTCGCAATTAATATTATCAAAAACTTTTAATTGTCGATAAAGATTACTTTTTTTAAGAACTTTTAATTTATCTTGATAAAAATTGTTAATTGTCATTGTTTTTAAACAGAAAATATTGATGACAATATTTTAACTACTTAAAATAACAATGCTAATTGATTTTTATGGCATATTTCTTGCTAAGATAGCTATTAACAGCTCTAACCTCATCTGCCTTGAGATTTCGATCAAATACAATTGCTTCGGAAATTAAGCCAAAGAAATTATACATTGATGCCATAGAATCCACTCCACCAACGCAAAAAATTTGATTGCTAAGATCTAAATTTGCTGGACCAACTGAAGAAGTGCCAAGTGAAGGAGTATTTGAATTTATATAAACTGCAACATTATTGCTTGCCAAATTGTTGTTGATAGTGATGATAGTAATATAATCAACATTAATGGCAACTTGCGTTGCGGGATAATATGAATTCAACCAGCCTGCAAATCCAGAAGTTCCACCATATAAAAGAATTGAAGCCACTCTGTTTGGAGCAAATGGGCTAGTGCCTTGCGCTAATAATATTACTCCATCTGCCGAAGTTAATCTGGATGGCCTCCAAACCAAAACTAAAGTGTAATTTTTATCAGCGGGAGGAAGAGGGGTTATCGAGGTAGAAAACAAGTTATCATTATTACCATCAAAGCTTATTGATGGTAGAGCGTTAATGCCGGATAATTTATAAGTAGGTTGATTATTAGTATTTGATTGAGCTAGATTTATTTTAGGATTTGAGCGCAAATTAATATCGCTCCATGATGAAATTGCATTGCCATCTTCAACATCAGAGCTTCCTTGAGCATTGGTTAAAGATTTTTCTAAAGTAGTTTCCGCCCAAAATACCATCTCGCCAATTGAATTTATATCACTAGATCTGGTAATTGATTGTGCAGAATATAATTTAATCTGCCTAACCAACCTGCTTGATTGCGTTACTCCTGCAACCAATATGCCAATAATTAAAATTACAATCGATAATTCAATCAAAGAAAAAGCCTGTCTTTTAAAATTCTTCATAAAATATTTTTAAGTAAACTTATTAGTTGAAATGGTATTAGATAAGTGATATGAAATTTGTAAAATTACCTCAATTAAAATTTGAAATAACATTATTCTTTATTGCCAAGCTGGTCATTAATTTTTGAGATATGGCTTTTTCTTTTACTTACAGATTCTCTCAATTCTTTCAACTGAGATTGCTTAGCCATCATTTCAAATTTTTCAGCTGAACTAACCTTGTCTTTACTTTCCATTTGCTCTTTCATTCTAGTAACTTGTTGTTCAGCCAATTTCATATTAAGCTTATCCATTTTTAAACTTAACTGTTGAATTTTTTTCTCGGTTTGAAGTTTTGTAGCATTTTGTGATTCAAGCTCTGGATTAGCTGAGGCCAAAGCTCCACCAATCATTGGTAAACCACCTTTAAGAAGAGCATCTTGGAACTTTCCTGACAATAATGCATCGCTAATTTTGCCAGAAATTAAGGCATCAGAAATCTGACTGCTTATCAATGTTTTCGATATTCCTGCAACTTGCTCAAGTCTGGCTTCAGCTTTGTATAATGCAACTTGATCTTGAACTGAACTATTATCATTTACCGATTCTGTTTTAAATGATTTACTCTCTTGAGCTTTATTTTCGGTATCAAAAAATTCATAGGTTTTTTTAGCTCTTTCAATTGATTCTAACAATTCAGGATTTGATGAATTATTTTTTACATAATCTTCTACTAATTTTCTTTGACGATTGTTAAGATCTTCAAGCCTGAATACCAGATCATCAATTTTCCCTTTTTTATCATCATTTAACGGTTGATTTGGATCGATGTCTTGGAAGGATTTAATGGCCTGCTGCTGTGATTCAATAATACCTTGGGCATCTTTATTTAAAGTACCTAATTTTTTATCACCAGTTTCATCGCTAATTTTTTGCAGAGATTCTTGGAATTCTTTCACTCTCAAATTATCCTGAACAACTCCTTGGACAATCGATTCTTTTGATTCATTAAATTTTTCAAAACGATTAGGAGCAACAAAATCAATGCTTGACTCCGATATTTTAGCTTTATCAAGAGCAGTTACTTGTTTATCCAACTGCGTTAGATCTTTATTCAACTTATTCAAATCCTCAAAACCTTGTTGAGAAATATTAGGATTATTGGAGTTAATTTTAGCATTCACAAATGAGAGATTCTGATCAGTAAAGGCTTTTGATTCAGCAACAAAACTATCTTGCGTTTGTTTAATTTCTTTCATGGTAACATCAAGTTCTTTTAATGTTGAGCCTTTTTCAATTTGCCCTTGAGCTTTACCATACAGACCTTCTAATTTCTTTTGTTCAGTTGTTAAATCTTGGATTTGCTGACTAAATCCTTCTTGCGAGGAGAGAACTTTTGATTCCCCAAGTTTATCAAATTGCGATTTCACAAATTTCGATTCTTCTTTGAGTGAATCAATTTTGGCAATTGACAAATCTTTTAAACTTGGCGATGAAGAAGTTTTTTGATCAAGATCAGATTCTTTTGCTAGTTCAGAAAATAATGATGGTCGAGATAAATTTTGTTTAATAGCATCAGCTTTTTCATCAAGATCTTTTGATTGCGAAGAAGATAAACTGCTTTCATATCTTCCAACCCTTAAACCAACACTATCCATAGAATCTCTTACTTTTGGATTAGCCAAAAGATCTCCAAGCTCTGAAGTAGCTGGCATTACCTTTTGATAATACTCATCTGCCTTGTAAGGATTGGCTCGCATCTGAGTTAATTGGTCAACTATTGTCTTATATTTTTGATCCGCAACAATTGGATCTGGATATCTATCCTGAGTGATCATTGTTGAAACTCGTGGATCATTCTTTTCGATACTCGTCATCATTTGCTGTTTACTTGAAGCATCAACTTTTTGTAAATCTTTTGCATGATCTTTGGTGATTTGTCCCTTTAAATCTTCAATTTTATCGGCAAATCTTTGATTTTGAGCACGATCAATTGTTCCTTCAGGAGTTGATTTTAAAGCTGATTGAGTGGATTTCAAAACACCAGATAACTCATCAACCTTTGATTTTAAAGCAACATCTTTGCTAACATCGTTACCCTGATCTTTACTAGTTTTTATTTGACCATCAAGCACATCTCCAACTCTTGAAGTAAATTCAAGATCTTGTTTTATAGCCTTGGCAAAAGCTGGATTATCCTGAGTAACTTTATCATCATATTTAAGATTTTTGAATTTTGCGAAATCATTATTTTGTTCAGCTTGAGGATTTGCTCTGCCTTGAGGAATATATCGAGGAGCCATCTTAGCTCTTGCAGTTGGCAAATTAGCCTCAGTAGCTGATCTTAACTGACTCATCTCTTCAACGCTTCTTTGTATAGCACTCTCAACTTTAAATACAGTTACTGCTTGATCATAAAGTTCAAGAGTTTGTTTTTTGCCTTCAGAAATTTCATTAATTCTTGTTTTAATTTGATCTGCAGTGAGTGGTTGATTATTTTTATTGGCTTGCTCGATATCTTGTTTTAAAGAAATCATATCGCCTCTTAATTTGTCATTAACTAAAGATAATTGTTCAGCGCCAAGGCCTTTTTGAAACTCGCTGGTAATTCCACTCATTTTAAAAGAAGTGTCAATCGATCTTAACGCAGAAACATTTTTATCCAATTGGGTAACCATGTATGTTGAATCAGTATTTCTTTTTTGTCAAAACCTTCATTTAGAATTGCAATATTTCTTTGATTACTTTTTAAATCTTTGCCATCAAATTTAATTGCATTTTGACTTTTCCATAAGCCAATTTCAGTTAACATATCCTGCGATTTTGACATAACGTCATATGATGCTTTGGCAACATTTTCTTTTTCAAATTTTAAAGATTCCGGTGAAATCTCTGAAAGACTAACTTTTCTAATTGGGTTTTGATCAATATTATCTTGACTTTGCTGACGCTCACTTTCTAAAGCTTTAAACTGATCTCTAATGGAAGATACTCGCTGTGGATCTAGATCAGCCCTTCCCGCAAATTTTTTATCGACTAGTTGCTCATCAAATTTCGGTAAGGTTGATAATGCAGATGGATCTTCACTTGCAACAGCATCTGCAGTTGACCTTAACTTGGAAATAATTCTATAATCTTCAACCGAAATATCCGAACTAAGCGAGGTTTCAAGACCATCAGCAGCTCTTCTTAAGGCATCAGCATAACCTTTTTTAGCTGATTTTCTTTGTTTTGTGGAACGAGAATTTTGTTCAATCTGTTCAAAAGTATCATCTAAGCGATCAATCTCCTCTTCATATACGCCAATTTCTTCATTAATTTTATCAATAATTTTTCTATCAATACTCTCAAGCTGAGAACGCAATTTATTTTCATACTCTTGACTTACTTGATTTGGTCTTGGTGGCGAAGATTGAGAAGAAGAATCTGTTGCAAAACCAAATAAATTATCTTGACTAAAATTGCCTTCCATCCCCGCTTTAATTTCTAAGAAATGTTTTTTATCATGGAGTTTTTTAACAAATAAACCTTTACCTGCTTCACCTTTGCCAATATTTTCTCTTCTATTTATAATTTCATTCAAAGTTAAATTATCAATGTTGTCAAAAAGATCAGTTGAATCTTTAAATGATGCTTGAGCAACTAATTGCTCCATTGATGGCTTTCCTTCTTCTTTATCCGCCAAATGATCATATTGAATTGCTTTTTCAAAAATTGTTTTTCCATCATTTACAAATAAATCATTAAAAAGTTTTTCCTTAAGCTCTTCTTTTCGCTCAGGAGATCCAGGCAAACTATATGACCCACTAGGATTGCTAAAGTCAGTCTCTTGATTAAGTTGACGCTCAATATCAGCAACGGCCAATTCTCTAAGCTTATCTTTCATCATCTCACGCTCACCAATTTTTTTAGCTTTTTGTCTTCTAACTGTTTTTTTATCTTTAGGATTAACTTCGCCAATACCTTCATCATCATTTGCCAATCTCTCGGCAAGTCGACCCTGAAGAAGTTGATCGTGAAGCTGACGAGTTTCTTCAAATTTATCATTGTTAAATCTTCGATCCAAGAAATTAATATGGGCTATCGGATTTAGATATCTTGCCCATGTTGGTCGACCATTTTCTTCAAGATAAGCTTTACGATCAAAATTTTTACGAGCTAAATTAGGGTTACCCTTAACATCACCTACAACTTCATGCTTAGCTCTTGAAAGCATATATGGAAACATTTTATTAATTGGATTTCTTTTAGCATCATCCCATTTTTTGTGATTACGATGTTTTAAATCTTCAAGATGCTCCAAATACTTAGCGCGTTCTTCATTAGTTTTGAAAACTTTAGCTGCCTCAGATGTTGAATATTCAGCATTGCTTCTTAAGAAACTTCTAATTGATCGATCCTTTAAATAATTTTCAACTTTTTTTACTCCTGAACTATCATATAAATTATCTTTTGCCCATTCTTTAGCATCTTCACGGAGTTGTTGACGCATTTCTTTGCCGAGCAATCCTTCGGCTTTTAAATCCTGAGCTCGGTCTTTAAGGAAATCTTTTAAACCATCTCTCACTAAAACTCGATCCATAGCTTTAGTAATATTTTTACCATCAACTCCAAGCATCGCCATTTTATTTGGATCATTTGCAATTCTTTTTGCTAAATTATCCATAGCGCTTTCACGGATATATTGATCTAATTCCTTACCCTTCAAGCCATTACTCTTTCCTTCTGCTCTTGCCTCATTTATCGCTCCTTCAATTACTGCGTCACGCATTCTGGTGCGTGGTCCACGAAATGGAAATTTTTTACCAATAGCATTCAATGCTGAAGCTATTCCAGTTTTTCGAGCTATGGCAGTTGCCCCGCCAATCATCATGGGAACCGCTCCCGACTTATTAATTGCATAGTTCGCAGTACTCCTAACTGCCCCTATCGCTCCAAATATCGCCGAATTAGCTGCCCCTATTGCCAAGCCAAATCCTGAAGCTCCATAACCAACTTTAGTAGTTGTATCTTGATTTGGAATGCCACCAATTGAAATCAATTGCCCAGCAATTTGTGGAACTCGATCCAAAACTGTCTGCATTATAAAAATTACTGTGGCAATTTTTATAAACATCAATAGCCATTCAAATAAACTGCGATCAAGTCCAGTTGTTTGTAAAATAATTAAATTTAAAGGTGGAATACCTTTTTGCACACCGCAAACTTTGTAATAGAATAAATCAGTAAAATATTTATCAATCAACATTAAAAATGGCGATAACACTAAAAATAAAACTGCCATTTCCATAGCCCTTGAGCCCAAGAATGCCAGCCATGATTTAAACATTTCATTAGTTTTAGAAAATAATGCCAAAGAAATAAAAATTGGCCCTAAACCCATAAGCAAAATCAATTTTAAAAAACTTAAGATATAAATCGAACAAACCAAAAGTATCACATAAATAAAATAAAAAATCAGAGCATAAGTAATATAAAAATAAAGAATTCCATAAATATTGCCATCACCGATAACCCCTAATAATTTTTTAGCAACCGCTGGTGATAAATATTTTTTCATCATTAAGTCAGGATAAGAAAACCTTGTGGCATTAGAACCATCAATTGCTCTTCCCCCTTGAGCAATATAATTTAAATTACTTGAATCACCCGTTGCAGTATCTGTAGCCATCATAATCATTGCCATTAATTGATCCATCCCGTCTTTAAAAGTTCCAACAACAAACATCTTATAAGTTGACCAACTCGCTGGATTGGTAAACATAATTATCAAAGCGATTTTAAAAATTACCATCGACACCTCTTTACGAGTGATGTCGATAACCCCCATTAAATATGACCCTCCAAAAAAAACTATGTAAAGCACCAACATGAACTGAACAGTCATCTGGAAAGGAGGATTGTTAACTACCGAGTTGTAAAAAAATTCTAAAACTCCACCAACTCTTTGCCCTTCGGAATTTTTTGCCCCCAACAAAACATCCTCAAACATTCCCGTAATATATTCTAAGATAAAACTCGTTTTTTCGCCTCCAAACCCTCCTACGAAAAAAATGGAATATTTTCCTGCATTATCATCATAAAAACCATCATAAACTATTAATTTTACAACTTCATTTGGACCATGATATTGGAAACCTGGGGTTGAAGTACTAACAGTAGGAAGATTATTTTGTAAACCATCGTCTTTTATAAAAATCATGTTATTTGGACTTTCATAAACATATCGCAAAACATTGACACCATTTTTTTCACATTCACCACTTGGTCCTCGTGGAACTGGGCAATACTCTTGCTGGGTATATAAATGATATGCCCGAGTTGGTGTTTGTGCACCATTAACACCCCATAATGCAATATAAGCCCCCATTCCGCGATTCATTCTACAAACAGTCTGTTGATCTCCTCTTAAAGATTCACGAGTTTCATTGGAAGTTTTTTTAAGCGAATTAAGACTTTGATGATAAACGCCATATCTGTATACATAATCATTTCCTCGATTGAAACAGCTACATAAATTGGGATTAGCATGATCACCTGAATTACATGTTGTTGGTAGACCATTGTCTTGAATCATTGGTCTTGGAACCTGATTATTGTAGTTATGGCAAATGCAATTTTGTGAAGGATTGGGATCGGTAATATCTTTACTGCAGTAAGTGCAAAGTGGAACTAGATCAACTTCAGCCTGCGAAGTGGTAGTGGTTCCTCCAGTGTAAATCCAACCTCCCGTCATGGTTAATGTTAACTTTGTTCCATTGGTTCTCAAACCTGTGTCATACCATTCTGATCTTTGTCCACCACTAACATGATTATAATCGCCAAATACCCCTACTCTCATGTTACGCATGTTAGAGTCAATGGTAACCGGAATAATGTTAAATTCCTCGGCATCAACACAGCTGTTATCGCAAGAAAAAATTTGCGAAGCAAGAAGCAATAATATAAAGAGTTTTTTTAAGCTCTTAAAGTTGGTCATTTAACTAAAAATTTAATGCAAATATCTTAAAAATTTTTTAAAGCGATTTATCTCTAACACTAATCAAATCAAACTGGGAAGATCGAAAATTTATAGACCTAATTTAGCTGAAAAAAACTTTTAAAATTTTATTAAGAATGTTTAAAAAAAGAATAAATAATTTTAAAAAAATTATTCACTAGATTAAAAACAATTTAGACTATTTCAAGTTAGAAATTAATTTTTTCTACTTTAAAAAAATAATTATTCATTTTAAAAGTAAATCTGTTTTTTTCCAAAGCAAGATGATGAAATTATACCATTTCGATATCTTTAAAAAAAAGTTAACAAGCACAATCAACAAACAATATTCATAAAAAAGCTAGTTAACAAAGAGGCGTCAAAAGAAGTTGGCAAAGATATGTTAAGGGAGGTGGTACCTGCGGCCGGACTTGAACCGGCAAGGGTTAAACACCCCACGGATTTTAAGTCCGTTATGTCTACCATTCCATCACGCAGGCATATTTTTTAAAAATTATTTAAATCATCAAATTTTTTTTTCATTATAAAGCCATGTTATCAACTATTGCAAGTAAAATTTTTTTTATTTTACAAAAATTCTTTCAAGACTTTTTCAAACTCGCTTAACGCTACATCTTTTTTTACCAAAGCTTTACCAATTTCACTGAGCAAAATAAAAACTAAATTTTTATTCTCAACTTTTTTATCCTTGTAAAGGTGAATGATTAATTGATTTATCGACCAGTCATTAGTAAGTTTTTTTAAATCAGTAACAAAGCCAGTTTTTTGAATATGCTCAACAATCTCATGATATTGCTGATCACTCAACATCTTCAAATTACACGACATTTTTCCTGCCATAATCATGCCAATTGCCACAGCTTCACCATGAAGTATAATGTTTGAATAATTAAAATATGCTTCAAAAACATGTCCAAAACTATGCCCAAAATTTAAAATTGCCCTAACTCCTGAAGCACTCGATTCTTTTTCATCAACCTCGACAATTTGAGCTTTTATTTCACAACATCTTTTAACAACATCAGTTAAAACTTCTTGATCATAGTTAAAGAATCTTAAATAATTTTTTTGTAAATAACTAAAAAAACTTTTATCAAAAATTAAGCCATATTTAATAACTTCAGCATAACCATTTCTGAATTCACGAAGTGGTAAAGTTTTTAAAAATTCTAAATCACACAACACTAATTTTGGCTGATAAAAACTACCAATTAAGTTTTTTCCAGACTCAGCATTAATTGCCGTTTTGCCTCCCACTGAACTGTCAACCATTGCCAACAGCGAAGTTGGAATTTGAATAAAGTCAATACCGCGTAGCAAAATTGAAGCAATAAATCCCGTTAAATCACCAATCACCCCTCCTCCAAAAGCTATTAACAAAGTTTTGCGATCAATATTTTTTTGCAAAATTTCTTCGCAAACTTTTTCTAAAACTGCAAAAGATTTGCTTTTTTCTCCAGCTTCAACAACAATTTTTTCAAAATTAATTGCCAGTAAATCTAACAAATAATTCTCATAAATTTTATCGATATTACTATCGGTTACAACTACGATTTTGCTGTATTTATTGGCATTTAAAAATTCTTTTAAATCACTTCCTAAATTATTGCCAACAATTATGTTATAACTTCGGCTTTCAAGATTTACTTTGATAATATTTTTAGTCATTTTTTTTAAGTTGTTGAATAATTTTGTTAACGATAACTTCTTGATTATTGTTAGTGGTATCAAAATCAAAATCACATTGCTGATAAAATTTTTGCCTTTGCTGAGTTAGCTCTAGCAGTATTTGCCTTTTATCCTTGAAATTATTTTTATCAGCATCATTAATAAAATTTTTATGATTTAGCAAGGGACGATTATTTTTACCAGCTGTTCGCATAACCAGATCATCAATGTTAGCATGAAGCCAAATAACAATGGCTTTTTCTTGCAATAATTTTCGAGTTTGCTCATTAACATAAGCACCTCCTCCCAATGACAAAACCATCTGCTCATCGCGATGCACTATTTCGCAAATAATTTTTTCTTCAATTTCACGAAAATATTTTTCACCCTTATTGGCAAAAATATCGCTAATTGAGAAATGCTCAAAATCTTCTATTTCTTGATCGCAATCGATAAAGTAATAACCTAACTTATCAGCAAGCTTATTACCAATAGTGGTTTTACCCACCCCCATCATGCCAATCAAGGCAATAATTTTTTTGTTGTTAATTACATTCACAAAATAATTCAATCTAAATTTAACAAATTTTACTAATTTTTTTAACCACAAGAATATCTCAAATCAAGGGTTTTCTAGTAATTTTTGCAAGCAATTTTTTTAAAATAAACAGTTGCAAAAAAAATAATTGAAACTAGATTTTAAGTAGTGTAATTTATTAAAAGCTAATTTTAAAATATTTTTTTTAAAATTAAACCTAATTAACAATTTTTGAGGTATCTATGTCAGAATACAATAATAAAACTTCTTTTGCGTCTTCCGCTTCGAGAACCTATACTTATGACTCAGCGCTACGCGATTACATGGTCAAAGTTTATAACTTCATGGCGATGGCCCTAGGCATTTCAGGGGCTGTAGCTTTCGTTACTGCTAACACGCCAGCATTGATGAATGTGCTTTTTGGCACACCGTTGATCTGGGTTGTTGCTCTCGCTCCCCTTGGTTTTGTAATTTTTTTCAGCGTTAAACTCAATTCACTTTCGGCTCAAACTGCCAAAAATTATCTGTGGATTTATTCAGCACTGATGGGTTTATCACTATCAAGCTTGTTGATTATGTATACTGGTGCCAGTGTTGCTCGCGTGTTCTTCATCACCGCTTCAGTTTTTGGAGCAATGAGTTTATACGGCTATACCACTAAAAAAGATTTAACTGGCTTTGGATCGTTCTTAATCATGGGTTTAATCGGTGTTCTCATCGCTTCATTGGTTAATATTTTCTTGAAAAGTTCAGCAATGGAATTCGCCTTGTCAATCCTTGGAACCTTGATTTTCATTGGCCTAACCGCTTACGATACCCAAAGAATTAAACAAACTTATTATCACTTTGCTGGTAACCGTGAATTAGTCAACAAAATGGCAGTAGTTGGTGCTCTAAGTCTTTACATGGATTTCATCAATCTTTTCATTCATCTTTTAAGATTCTTCGGTGAAAGAAGAGGCTAATTTTTTTATCTAAAATTGTTATTTAAAAAAACATTTTAAAAAAACCTAGTCATTAATTTGACTAGGTTTTTTTGTTTTATTTTTCAGCAAACCCAAATTTTAAATTTTATTTTTTAAAATTTTATTTTTAATTTAATCATCGCTTGCAATAAAAAAAATCAAAATTATAATTTAAAAAAAACTCAGCAATATTTTCCTTGGTAGCTCAGCGGTAGAGCAGTTGGCTGTTAACCAATTGGTCGGGGGTTCGATCCCCTCCCAAGGAGCCACTCTTAAATAACACCCCTCTTAAAAATCATTATGCTAAATGATGAAAAACAAAATAAGAAAGACTGTATCCAGCATTTTTGAAATCTACAAAGATTGCCTTAGATTAAAGATACAAATCCCTTAAACACATAACTACCCTTGTAATTATTTACATTGTTGCAACATTAGCATTTAACACAAAAACAGAAATACAAATATTAAACGAAATAATATTCCCTTTTTTTGACACTTCCTTACTTCTTATTTTTTTTAGCAATATCAATTTGGATATTTAATCACCTTCCCAAGACAATAACAGATTTTTTATCATCGCTATTACAATTAGATTTTCCTGAATTTGGTTACAAATATTTTAGTTATACATTGAATTTAATATTGGGTGTTATTTTAGTGTTTGTTTACTTTTTCTTTATGATTGTCTTACCTATTTTATTATCTATAATATTTTTAAAAATACCTTATACCATTTCCCATTTTTAAAAAAATTTTGTTAGAATTTTAATTTTTTTTAAAACTTTTAAACATCGAATTGCTATTATAACATTTCAACTAATAAATGAACCATTTAGGTATTTATAAATTAAGCTTCATCTTTTTGGCTAAAAATCTCTAAAAAGCCTCAGCTGTAGGAATATACAGCTTCATTTTTTAAAGATTTTTATCTCAAAAAACGTGATCAAAGCCTTTAGGTGCGA
>Ga0172376_10005212_pt1 | contig 14596 bp, 10 predicted proteins | sample Lak35m_FD_121114 | JGI IMG/M metagenome (GOLD analysis project Ga0172376, IMG submission 121114) | Freshwater microbial communities from Kabuno Bay, South-Kivu, Congo - kab_092012_35m | ecosystem: Environmental > Aquatic > Freshwater > Lake | place: Democratic Republic of the Congo: South-Kivu...
GTTAATGGTCGTGGAGAGGAATCTCAGATTAAGGCACGTATCCAGCAGTTAAAACAACAAATTGAAGCTTCAACCAGCGATTATGATCGCGAAAAATTACAGGAGCGTCTGGCTAAATTAGCCGGAGGGGTTGCGGTACTTTACGTAGGTGCACCTACAGAAGTTGAAATGAAAGAGAAAAAAGACCGTGTTGATGACGCATTAAGTGCAACCAGAGCAGCAGTTGAAGAGGGTATCGTTGCAGGTGGTGGCGTTGCTCTAGTTCGTGCTATCGGTGCGCTAAGAAACTTCAAGGGAGCAAACGAAGATGAAAATATTGGTGTTAACATCGTTCGTAAAGCGTTGGAAGCTCCTCTTCGTACCATCTCTGAAAATGCAGGTGTTGAAGGCTCTGTCGTTCTTCAAAGGGTATTAAACTCAAAAGGTGATATGGGCTATAACGCACGTACAGATAAATTTGAAGATCTGAAGTTAGCAGGCGTTATTGATCCGACAAAAGTAACGCGTATTGCCCTTGAAAACGCTTCATCTATTGCAGGTATGGTGTTAACAACAGAATGTGTTATCAGTGAAAAGCCATCCAAAGAGTCAGCTGCTCCGGCAATGCCTCATGGTGGTGGAATGCCAGGTATGATGTAATATCAATCGGATATCATATATATTCAAAGCCATCATTGGGTCGCCAATGATGGCTTTTTTAATGTTGTGAACTTAATATGGCCAATATAAAACCGGCCAAAATAATAATCCATTTATAAACATCTGACTTTTCGGACTTGTCCTTATGTCTGCTTTCAAGTAAAATACTGGCTGAAATATGCAAAAATGAACCAGCAATCATAGCCATTAATATCGTCAGTATATTTTCAGACAAGGACAGGGATGAAACGATCCAGGCAGATAATGGTGCAGTCAATGAAAAAACAAGAATGATAAAAGCAGCATGTAACGGTCTTGTTTTTGCCAACATGAAAAGAGAGGCTAGGGCAAATCCCTCCCCGATTTTATGCATTAAAATACCATATATAAAGCCGTGTTCATGACCCTCTCCGCGAAGGTGTAAATGAGACCATTCATTAAAACTACCCACGGAAGCCCCGTCCATAAGGGCATGAAAGCTTAAACCAATGAATACTTGTAAGGCTATCTGCTTGTTTAATGTGGTGGTTGTATGTATATGTCCATGTTCACTACCCCCTGACATTTTTTGAATAATCAGTTGAAAAAAAAAGCCGGTCAGTATCCAGGGACTTTTTTCGGGGCTTATGCTGATAATATCCGGCACAAATACTATCAGGGCTATGCCCAGTAAATAAGCACCGCTAAACAACAGGATCCTGGAAAGAAACATTTCTCCTTTCTTCAGAATAAAAGGTAAAATAGCACCTATCCACACCACAGCAATTAAACCAATATAAATTAACCAGGATTGACCCATTTTTAACCTTTTACTTCCTTTTCATTATTTTCAACGCGAAGATACGTTTTTGCAACAATGTTGCCAAAATAAATACCAATTATTCCTCCAATTAAAACATCTGACGGATAGTGAACGCCCGAATAAACCTGAGCAAAACTGATTGAAAACGCCCATACATACCAGAAAAAGCGCCATTTTAAAGGTATCCATTGGGTTGTTAAATATAAAAAAGCTGCCAGGGCAAAATGATTAACAGCATGACTGGAAGGAAAAGAAAAGCCGCTTCCGCAGGGTACCAATGGTTCAAATAAGGTTTTTATCAGGTTATCATTACATGGCCGGATTCTGCTAAAAATATGTTTTAACAGTCTGCTATTCAAAATATCAGTTGATGAAATAAGGACTGCCAGATAAAAAAAATAAGTCAGAAACCTCCGCCTGCCCCATTTAAAACTATAATATAGAATAAGGATATAAAGTGGTATCCAGACATATTTATTCCTTAGGACTGGAATAATCAGGTCCAGAAAGGGATTACGCAAATACTCCTGTATAAATAAAAAGATTATCCTTTCAATAGCCAGGTATTTTTCCAAAGCCTTTTTATTACAAAGATAAGAGATGCCTGCTATTTTGTATATTTGCTTCAAAATCAAAAAAGGTGACTTTAATAAAATCCATTTCAGGAACAAGAGGTACCATTGGAGGTCAGTCTGGTCAAAACCTTACACCCATTGATATCGTCTCCATGACCGCCGCCTATGCCAGCTGGCTAACTGGTAAGACCCAGTCACGTAAAATCATCATCGGCCGCGATGCACGCCTATCAGGATCTATCATCTCCGGATTGGTAAGTAATACGCTTCTATCCATGGGATTTAATGTGGTGGATCTGGGATTATCTACTACCCCAACAGTGGAAATGTGGGTAACAAAGGAAATGGCAGCCGGGGGTATTGTGCTCACCGCCAGTCATAATCCCCGCGAATGGAATGCCTTAAAATTCCTGAATGATAAAGGGGAATTTATTTCTGTGGAAGAAGGGGCAACGTTACTGGACATTTCGGAACACCCTGAGCATATTCGCTATGCACCTGTAGATATGCTGGGAAAACTTACGCTTTATAACGAATCTCATTTTGATTATCACCTGGAAGCTGTATTGAAACATCCCAATGTCCGGGTTGAAGCAATTCAATCTAAAAAATTTCATATTGTCATAGATCCGGTTAACTCCACTGGCGCACTCTATGTTCCTGCCTTGTTAAAGGCTTTAGGTTGCACCTTTTCAATGGTTCATGGGGCAGTCCATGGCGACTTTGCTCATAATCCGGAACCATTACCAGAACATTTGACTGATCTTTGTGAGGCTGTCAAAATGGAAAAAGCGAACCTTGGAATAGCTGTTGATCCGGATGTTGACCGGTTGGCACTTGTGGATGAACAGGGTCAATGGTTCGGAGAGGAATATACTTTGGTGGCCGTTGCTGATTATGTATTGTCCATTAAAAACGGAAATACGGTATCTAATCTTTCATCCACCAGAGCCTTGAGAGATATTACCCTGGCATCTGGTGGTCAATACATGGCCAGTGCCGTTGGAGAAGTGAATGTTGTTCAGGCTATGAAAAATACCAATGCTATCATCGGTGGAGAAGGAAATGGGGGTGTCATTGTGCCCGATTTACACTACGGCAGGGACGCCTTTATAGGAATTGCCCTTTTCCTTTCTCTTATGGCCACCAGAAATATGCCAGTTTCGGAAATAAAGAAAAAGTATCCGGTTTATCATATTATAAAAGATAAAATGCTTATTCCTGAGGGCATTGACTTATCCTTTCAACTTGACCAGCTGGCGTTACTTTACCCAGATGCAACTATTTCAAGAATAGACGGATTAAAAATAGATATGGAGCAGGCCTGGGTCCATTTGCGTTCCAGTAATACCGAACCCATCCTAAGGATTTATGCCGAGGCAGACACTATTGAAAATGCAAAAACGATGGCTGAAAAGATTAAGGCAGACTTCTTAAATCAATTATCAAAATGAGTTTGCAAGATTATTTTGAACCGTTCAGATTACAAATTCTGGGAAATAATCATCATTTTAAAGGGCCTTTTGGTGAAAAAAAAATTGTTTATGCCGACTGGACCGCCAGTGGTCGCATGTACGAGCCGCTGGAAAAAAGATTATTTCAGGATATAGCCCCTTATATTGGTAATACCCATACGGAAACCACTTATACAGGAAATGCTATGACGGTTGCCTATAAAAAGGCGCGGCGTATCATTAAAAAACATGTTGGTGCTCACGAAAGTGATATTCTTATTGCTTCTCATTCCGGAATGACTGGTGTGGTTAATAAATTCCAGCGAATATTAGGCTTAAAGATTCATGAGAATTATAAGGACCGGGTTATCAAAGAAGCGGGAGAAAACAGGCCTGTCGTTTTTGTAACCCACATGGAACATCATTCCAATCAGACAAGCTGGCTGGAAACGATTGCCGAAGTGATTGTTATTCCCCCCGATGAGGAAGGTTTGGTATCTCCTGAAAATCTCCGCTCTTTATTGGAAACTTATAAAAACAGACCATTAAAAATGGCCGCAGTCACCTCTTGTTCTAATGTAACCGGTATAAATACCCCTTATTATGTACTGGCAGAAATTATGCATGATTATGGTGGCCTCATTTTTGTAGATTTTGCCTGTTCTGCACCTTATATCAACATAAATATGCATCCGGAAAATAAAAACCAGCAACTGGATGCTATTTATTTCTCGCCGCATAAATTTTTGGGAGGCCCGGGATCTTCCGGTATTTTAGTTTTTCATCCCTCCCTATATAAAAATGAGATACCCGATGATCCGGGAGGAGGAACAGTAAACTGGACAAATCCATGGGGTGAACATAAATTTATCGACGAAATAGAAGCCAGGGAAGATGGTGGAACACCGCCATTTTTACAAACCATAAGAGCTGCCCTGGCAATCCTTCTAAAAGAAAAAATGGGGGTAGAAAAAATACTGGCACGTGAAGAAGAACTATTAGCCATTATTTTACCCCGATTGGAGAAAATAAAAGATTTACATATCCTGGCTGGACAGCACAAACATCGCTTAGGTGTCATTTCCTTTTATATTGAAAATCTGCATTATAACCTGGGCGTTCGTTTACTGAATGATCGGTTCGGAATCCAAACAAGAGGGGGCTGTTCCTGCGCCGGAACCTATGGTCACTATTTACTTCACGTGGAAACAACCTATTCAAAAAATATAACCAATAAAATCAATCAGGGAGATTTAACAGAAAAACCCGGCTGGATTCGGATGAGTATTCATCCCACCCAGACAGATGAAGAAATACATTATATCCTCGATGCGATTGAGTCAATGGCAATTAATAAAAAAGAATGGTCAAAAGATTACCTGTATCATCCAAAAACAAATGAATTTGTACATAAGGATTTCCTTCCAAATATGAAGGAAGATCCAATTATCCATTGTTTAGAAAGCTCGTTTTAATGGAACAAAGAATTTATCTGGATCATGCTGCAACTACACCCCTGCATCCACAAGTCATAGAAAGGATGCATGAGACCTTGCTTCAATATTATGGAAATCCTTCCTCCATTCATTCAGAAGGAAGAAAAGCCAGGGCTTTAATTGAAAAAGCAAGAAAAGCAATGGCCAGTCATTTCAATTGTTCTATTGGTGAAATAATTTTTACATCCGGAGCTACTGAATCGAACAATATGATGCTTCATGGCGCTGTTTCCGGTTTAGGCGTTAAAACAATTATTACAGCCCCTACAGAACATCATGCCGTATTACATACCCTGGAAGCCCTGGAAAATACCGGAAAAATAAATATCATTTATTTACCTGTTGACCTGGAGGGAAATCCCTGTCTGGTTTCACTTGAGGAACATCTAACCTTCCTGAAAAATGAAAAAGTGCTCGTTTCGCTAATGCATAGTAATAATGAGACTGGCACCCTTTTAAACTGGGAAAAAGCAGGTGCTATTTGTAAGGCATATAATGCCTACTTTCATAGCGATACCGTTCAATCCATAGGTTTTTATGATATTGATTTACAGTCATTACCCATAGATTTTATTACGGGTTCAGCGCATAAATTCAATGGCCCCAAAGGGATTGGATTTGCCATCATAAACAATGAATCCATGATACCCCCTTTTCTCTATGGCGGTGCCCAGGAGCGAAATATGAGGGGTGGAACTGAAAATCTTTCAGGAATTTCAGGGATGTCTCTGGCGCTGGATCTGGCTATGGCTGAAAAAACAGACCGGATGAACCACCTGAAGCTGCTCAAAATCCAATTATATGAAGGTTTATCCAACTTAATACCTGATCTTCAGTTAAATGGTCCTGCGGTTGATAAAGGCCACCCAAAGATATTGAATCTTGGATTTCCTCCTAACCCAAAAACAACCATGCTTCTATTTAACCTCGATATTGAAGGAATAAGTATCAGCGGGGGAAGCGCCTGCTCTTCCGGAACAGATACCGGATCTCATGTACTCAGAGCCATACATCCCGAAAATCCATATATTCCTGTTCGCTTTTCCTTTTCCCATCTTAATACTTCTGAAGAAATAGATAAAGTGGTTCATATCATTTCACGTTTAAACAGGTCCTGAATAATGATTTACAAGCCCGGAAAAGTATTGATTTTAGATCAACCTGATCCATTTTTACCTCATTTTTTAGTCGAAAATGGTTTTACGGTAAATATAGATACAACATCTGATTTCAATGATCTGAAATCCTCTCTTGCCGGTTATCAGGGTGTCATTTTAAGAAGTAGATGGACCCTTGATCCTCTTTTTTTTGAGGCTGCCAGTCAATTATTATTTGTTGGCCGACTGGGTGTAGGCACGGAACACATCGATGGCAGGGGAGTCATTAAAAATGGTATTCATTTATTTACTACGCCTGAAGGCAGCAAAGATACGGTAGCCGAACATACGCTTGGCCTTATCTTGATGCTATTGAATAAATTAGGGAAAGCTGACAGAGAAATACGCCGACATATTTGGGATAGAAATACGAATAAGGCTGTAGAATTAAAAGGGAAAAAGGTAGGTATACTGGGATTTGGAAATATGGGTAGGGCCGTGGCTCAGCGCTTATCAGGATTTGAGGCAGATATTTTATGTTATGATTTGTTGAAAATATCTGGATTGCCCGGTTATGTAAGGCAGGTAGAGGAAAATTTGTTTTTAGCTGAGACGGAAATTTTAACTATTCATATTCCTTTAAATAAGGCCAATACCTTTTTGATTGATTATGATTATTTAAAACGGTTTAAAAAAGATTTGTTTATCATAAATACGGCCCGTGGCGGCGTATTGGAAACAGACGGATTGGTACGTCACTTAAAAGAGGGAAAAGTAAAAGCGGCTGCACTTGATGTACTGGAATATGAGGAACAATCTTTTAATTCACTGGATATTGGCTCCTTGCCAGCTGCCTTTCAATATTTAAAAAATGCAGAAAATGTGGTGTTAAATCCTCATCTTGCGGGTTTATCTAATGAATCTTTTTCGAGGCATTCCCGGGTCATGGCACAAAAAATTGCAAATTTATTTAAGTTAGAGATACATGTTTAATGATTTGAGGGAAAAGGAAGGAAATGTTGACATCGTTTACAATATTTCAGAGGTTCAGCCGGGTCTTTATTTGCCAAATGCTTATGTAGTCAGTAGAGATAAACAGGGAAATCTGGCTCATATTAAACAAAAAGCTACCCCGGAAACAGTAGTCAGTTTCAAATTTGAAATCAGTGATGCACAGCGGAGACTCTTTCAACTTATTCATGACTTATTACCTGACACCATTGAAAAAAAATATTCAACGCCAAAAAAGAAAGTCAAATCACTCGAAGCCTTAATGGCTGAAGATGATATTCAAATCAGGATATTTCAATATGTTCAACGCAGAATGGATGAATTCCTGTCCCTACTGGTTAAACATAACTTCTTTTTGACCTGGTCTATTGACCGAAGAATATTGGTGAAAGATTTTCTTGTAACCCTGGCATCTACCTCTTTACAACCTCATCTATCCTTTCATAGGGATGAAATGGGGGTAAGTTACCGATTAAAATTATCAGATAATGGCCATTTATGGAACATAAAGGAAAAAGAAGTAATTCCTATTTCAAATACTCCAGGCTGGTTACTGGTTGATTATGTTCTATACAGGGTTTCCCAAATCAACGGGAATATGGTTAAACCCTTTTTGCAAAAAAATGAAATCCGAATACCTAAAAATTCCGTTAAATCTTATTTTCAAAAGTTCATCATTAAGATAGCGGCCCAACTTGACTTTGAAGCCACAGGATTTGCAGTTATTCAATCGGGCAGGTTAACAGGATGCCGGTTAGATCTGGCAGATCATTTGTTTGGAGATGGTAAGGTACTACAGGTAAAAATGATTTATGAACAGGCAGAATTTAGCTGGTTTGATACCAGGGATAAAAAAGCAGGACTCTCTTTTCAAGGTGAAGAAGTAACAATTACTCAGGTAACCAGAAATTTATCAGCAGAAAAAGCCTATTTGGAATTATTACAACAAGCTGGTTTACAAGTTATCGAAGGAAGTGGTGTATTTATCGCTAAAGATATGGATGCTGAGGACAGCTTTGCTATGTTAAAATGGATCAGTGAGCATAAGGAACTACTTGAAAAACAAGGTTTTATCATTGGCGAAGTCGCAGATTCAGGAATGGCCATCCGTCTGGATATCCCTGCATTAACACTTGACACCCGGCAAACAGCTGACTGGTTTGATATTGACGGTGTAGTGACATTGGGTAATCTGACCTTTTCCTTCAGGCTGCTCGCCCCTTATATCAGAAAAAATGAAAGGCTATTTCCACTTTCTGACGGTACCCTTTTTGTCATTCCATTAGAGTGGATGAATAAATTCAGGGATATTACCCAGTTTGCCAGGACAGAAGAACAGTCTCTGCGTTTAAATAAAAATCAATTTACCTTATTACAGGAGGCAAATATTTCTTTACCAAAAACATCCTTGAAAAAGGAAATAGACATCCAACTACCCCGATTTTTAAAAGCAGAACTCAGACCTTACCAGTTTACCGGTTTTAAATGGCTGGTAGAATTATACCATAATAATCTGGGTGCTTGTCTGGCGGACGACATGGGTTTGGGGAAAACACTACAAACTATTGCTGTTTTATTGTATGCAAAAGAAAGAAAAATAGAGGAGGGAAAGGAATATGAAAAAAATAACATGGGCAGGCAACTGGATATATTTGCAGCTAAAGATGCCGGTTTTCTTCAATCCTTACATGCTTTAATCATTTTACCAGCCAGTCTGGTTTTCAATTGGGAAAAAGAACTTTCCCGGTTTGCACCCAATCTGTTTGTTTACAAACATACCGGCAATAAACGTCATAAGGATATCAGGTTAATTAAACGATATGACGTCATTTTAACAACTTACCAAACGGTTATCAGAGATACTTCCCTGTTATCCCAAATGACCTATGAATATATAATCCTTGACGAAAGCCAGCAAATTAAAAATAAGGATAGTGCTGCCTTTATTAATATAAATGACCTGGAGGCCAATCATAAGATTTCTTTGAGTGGAACACCTATTGAAAATTCCTTATCAGACTTATGGTCACAAATGCAATTTATCAATCCGGATTTACTTGGAAACTTTAATTTTTTCAAAAAAGAATTCATTTTACCCATAGAACGTATGGGGGATGAGGAAAAAAAAGCAAGACTTAGAAGCCTGGTTAGTCCATTTTTACTTCGACGAACTAAAGAGGAAGTAGCAAAAGATCTGCCGCCGCTGACCACCCAGATTTTCTATAGTGAAATGTCCCCAGAACAAAAAAAATTATACGAAAAGGAAAAGTCGGCAGCAAGAAATTATCTGCTTGAAAATTTCAATGAAAATGATGCCCGCTTTAGAATGGAACTGCTCCAGACGCTGACAAAATTAAGGCAATTAGTTAATCATCCCGTGTTAGTTCTGGAAGATTATACTAAGGAAAGTGGCAAATTTCAGGATATATGTGCAAAATGGGAAGAAGTGAAAAAGAGTGGTCACAAAGTGCTCTTCTTTAGTTCCTTTGTTAAACATTTAAGTATTTTCAAAGATTATTTTGAACAAACGAATACACCCTATGCCTGGTTAACAGGCGCTTTAACTACTGAAGAAAGAAAGAAACAAATAGCGCTTTTTGAAGATCATCCAACCGTTCAGGCCTTTTTTATTTCAATAAAAGCCGGAGGAACCGGACTAAATCTGACCGCAGCAGATTATGTCTTTATCTTGGATCCCTGGTGGAACCCTTCAACGGAGCAACAGGCTATTGCCCGTGCACATCGTATCGGACAGGAAAAATCGGTAATGGCATTGAAATTCATAACCCGGGAGAGTATTGAGGAAAAAATATTGCATTTACAAGAAAAGAAAAGTCAGCTGGCTGAAGATATATTAAGTGGAACCGGTACACATCAATTGAATCGTAATGAACTCAATTTTTTACTCTCCTGATACAAGTGAGGAGGCGTTCTAAGGCTAAAATATAAACAACCTAACCAGGAAATAAGGCTAAATGAAATAATGATAACTGTTCCCTGGGAGATTAGCCTATCCAGTCCGAACCAACTATTCGTTTGCTGTAAAAACAACAAAACAAAAACCAGCCGTATGGATTCCCAATATATAGCCTTCCTGTTCCTATCCATTAATTCCGTGTAGGCATAAATAGAAATAAAGGCATAGAAACCATAAAAAAATATAAAGGGTGAACCTATTTTTGCTACGTTTCCAAAAAAGAACATGGTGTTCAGCAGGATAAAGACAAATTGAATCCAGGACCAGGTAATTAATCTGGTATCTGCCGGAGGATTAAATTTTTTATAATCATTGACATCCACTATTTTTTCCAAAGGATATTTTTCAGTCACATCTGCAGGTCTCCACCCAGTTGGTCTGAACCAGATGGTTAATTTATCCGCGATATTTTTAGTTCTGAAAGCATCATTAACCAGCAACAACAGATGTTGAAAATTGATTTTAATGGGGTTCCAGGTTCTCACTGGTCTTGAAACACCATAAACAGGAGGTACACTTGCTAACTCCTCCTGAAAAGTACCAAACCATTTATCCCAGAAAATAAAAATCTGACTAAAGTTTTTATCCATATAAACGGGATTAATGGCGTGATGAACCCGGTGATGAGCAGGCGTTACGATGATATTTTCCAACCAGCCCATTTTTTTGATGTATCGGGTATGGTACCAGAATTGGGCAAATAAATGCAGCGGAGCTACCGTCGCAATAACTTTCGTTTCAACACCCAATAAGGCACATGGTAACAGGAAAAAAGTAAATAAATTGATAAAGGAAGAAATACTCTGGCGCAAGGCACAAGCCAGGTTAAATTCCTCACTACTATGGTGAATAATATGATTATTCCAGAGGATATTAATTCGATGTTGAAACCGATGTGTCCAGTATCCCTGAAAATCCAATACCAAAAAAGTGATTATAAAGGAAAAAATAGATGATTCGATATGAAACAGGGAAAGGTGCCGGACCATATATCCATAGCTTATGATGGACACACTTAGTCCCAAAATATCTTTAATAGCATTCGTTAATCCTGAACTAAGACTGGAAATACTATCCATAGAGGGTGAAAACTTTTCCCCCATTTTCCATTGATAGAAATATTCTGTCAAAATAAGAATCAGAAAAAAAGGAATGGCAAAAAGAAGCACAAAGCCATACGTTTCCATACTAAATCAAGTTAAAATCTATAGGTGAAAGATCATTTAAAACCAAAAAGGTATTAGCCTGAGAAAAATGCCTGTTTCCATTGAATGCACCTCTTGCTAAAGGCGAAGGATGAGCTGCTTCCAGAATTAAATGCTTCATTGGGTCAATGAGTTCCCGTTTTCTTTTAGCATAATTTCCCCAAAGCATAAATACCAGGGCATTTTTCTGAAGGGATAATTTCCGGATAACAGCATCGGTAAATGATTGCCAGCCAATGGCCTGGTGAGACGCTGCAATACCATGTTCCACCGTCAGACAGGCATTGAGTAATAATACGCCCTGTTCCGCCCATTTAGTTAAATCGCCATGATCAGGAACGGGTAGATTCAAATCGGCAGCTAATTCTTTGAAAATATTTTGAAGCGACGGTGGTACTCTGACCCCTTGAGGGACTGAAAAACTTAAACCCATAGCTTCATTGGGATTATGGTAAGGATCCTGACCCAAAATCACCACTTTTACCTGTTGGAAAGGCGTTAAGCGAAAAGCTTCGAATATTTTATTTCCCGGAGGATAAATCACTTTACCTTTTGATTTTTCATCCTTAATAAAGGAGACTAATTCTTCAAAGTAAGGTTTATCAAATTCCTCTGCCAACACTACTTTCCAGCTTTCCTCAATATTAACATTAGCCATATTACAACACCCTTTTAGGTAAAATTAACCCAAAAGCGTAACATATAATAAAACACTTTAAGAATTCTTTTTTCTCCTCAAATGATCTCTTCTGATGGTCTCTATCAGCTGTTTAGGTGTAATATCATAATGTTGACTAAAGGATTTATAAAAAAGATTTTTAGACAAACCTGAATCTTCCCTCAGACTTTCCGCAGTTATGGTTTTTACATGCTTCAATATATAAGCTTCAATGGATTCCATAGTATAAAGAGGTTGACCAGTGGCTGCACTATTTTCCTCTATCTGATCAGTTAATGAATTATTTATTCTTCTTTTTGTCTTTAAATAAAAGTAAACAGACAACATGGCAGAGAGTAAACTCAGCATTAAAAGGAAAATAATCCCTTTATCAAAAGATTCTTTCTTTTCTTCTTTTGGTTGAAATGATAACTCTTCAGATGAAAAATCTTTCGCATCAAAGGTAAACAAACCCTCCGTTGAACCGAAATAAAAATTTGATTCCCGTTTATAGGAAGATCTTTTATTAAATTCAATATCTGACAGATAAACGTCAATTTCATCATTATTCAAATCATATTTCACCAAACCTTTTGCTGTGCCAGTCCATAAATGATAAAACTCGTCGCATTCAATGGAAAAACACTCAAAATTTTCATAAGGTGTATTTTTAAGTATATTTTTAGCAAGAGGTGAATCTTCATCTGACATCCAAATGCCCTCAGCACTAGCTGCATAAATTTTTCCAAACCGTTCCTCAATATCGTTATACACTAAGCCGGACGGAAATTTTGTATTTTTCTTAAACATATTTTTTTCTAAATGGTAAATACCATCTGCGGTACAAACAAATTGCAATGGCTGAGCCCAACCTTGTAAGAAAAAATAAATGTAAAATTTCACTCATTAATCAAATGAGTAAATTTTATATACATATTAAAGGATTTATTTTATATATATAATTACAATACAATATTTTATAAAATTTATTAAAGGAAAATTAGCAGAATAAAAAACTAGGAATTAATATAGTTTTCCAGATACTCGATAATAAATTAATGCTTAAGCAAGGGATTAATTCATTACTTACTAAATATTTAGAAAATAATAAGATGTTTTTTAAGATATAAAAAAAGTGGCGTCAATCTTTGATTGACGCCACTGCAAATAGGTGTAAATAAAAGTTAATGCTACTAATTTGTAACCTATATCACACTAAATAACTTAATAATATCGACCAACAAATATGATTATTTAAAACAGTCTCTGGAGGAAAAAGAAAATTTATTTTTTCCCATAAAGGAAATTAAACCATTATATGCAGGAAAAAATAATACATATATCTATATCTTTCATTTGATTAAATGAAAGATATAGATAGAATCAAATGAATAAATAAATTTTACTATTCCTTAATATGTATCATTCTCTTTGTTACTTGCTGATTCCCAAATGTAAGTATGGCCAGGTATGTACCCTCCGATTTACCCGGGATAGACGCCAAATTAAATTGATGGAGGCCTTTCTCACGGTCCAATATCGTTTCTGATATTTTCCTTCCGGACAAATCTGCAATTACTAAGGTCACTATTCCGGTTGCAGGCATATAGTAATGAATATTCACAACTTCAGAGGATGGATTAGGATAAACTTCCATCCATAATTTATCCTCAGGCCATTTATAATCAAACCATCCCTTATTTATTGCCTGGGTCTCATTTTCCTGTGCGTCACAATTAAATTGGACCTGAACGGGTAAAGGCCTGGAAAAAGAGGTGAAACATCCTGAAATGGGAAGGGTATATTGCACCCTGTATTCCAGCGTGCCCAATCGGTTGGTTGGTGGACTATAAGTTGATAAGGTATCCTTTAGTAAGTAAATATAAGAGGTTCCCGGAATTCTGTATTGCCAGACATACCTGGTATTAGGATGAGATGGATTTGTACTTGTCACATTGAGCTGTACTGGCCTGTTCAAACATACCAGGGTGTCTGTTGCCCTTACTTGTATAGTTGGCTGTTCCGATATGACAGCTTTTAATATATTGGAAGTTAAGGTGCCACAGCCAAATACCGGATCGGTCATTCTGGCCCGGTAAGATAAACGTGATGGTAATCCTGCATTCAATTTATATCGACTCAGTTCTGAAGAAGCAAGCCAGGTCCAGTTTAACGAATCGGGGCTGCTTTCCCAGGTATAAGCTGAAAGGTTACCACCACCCAGTTTTCTGGCATCCAGAAAGAGATTGCCTCCGGTACATACCAGTGTATCAGTCTGTGTTATGGAAAAAGCAGGTGTTCTCCTAACCAATACAGAAAGGGTATCGGAATAGGTGGGCTGACAATTAAACCATTTTGATCTGACAGCCACTCTAAAGAAATAAACGCCGGCTGTATCGGGAACATGATTATAAAAAGTTCCGACGGCTCCGGAAATGGGGCGCCAGCTGGTAAAACTATCCCTGATTTCCCACTGACGATATATAGAATCGGTGAATGGCTGTGGTCTGAATGTGGTGTACAAAACATTCGTGGAGCCCACGCATACTTCTTTATAATTTACATTTAACCTGGCTTTTGGTGCTAATAATCCCTGGACAGCCAGATTATTGGAATAAATAAAACCACATGAAGTTCCTCCCTCTATGACCATTCTGATGTAGTATAGCTGAGGGGTACTCA
>Ga0172376_10005217_pt1 | contig 14592 bp, 7 predicted proteins | sample Lak35m_FD_121114 | JGI IMG/M metagenome (GOLD analysis project Ga0172376, IMG submission 121114) | Freshwater microbial communities from Kabuno Bay, South-Kivu, Congo - kab_092012_35m | ecosystem: Environmental > Aquatic > Freshwater > Lake | place: Democratic Republic of the Congo: South-Kivu...
CCACCGGGCGCCAGGTGGATCCGCCATCGATGGAGTATTCCAGGGCCGCGATGCTGTCCTGGTTCTGCTCCCAGAGGCTCTTGAAGGCCACCTGCACCTGGGTGCGACCCGACAGGTTGTAGTCGGGCGTCGTGATGGACATCACCTGGCTGCGGCCGATGGAGTAGCCCGAGGTGCTGAAGAGGAATCGGCCCCGGGCCAGCGGTTCATTCAGGATCTTCCCGTTCACCACGTTGGCCGGGTTCGGCACGTTCACCCGCTGGTAGTCCGTCCCCCAGTCGGCCGGGTTGTCCGGGTTGTTGTAGGTGATGAAGCTCCCGTTGAACCGAGCGGCGTCCACGGTGGTCCAGTCGGCATACGCCGCGGAGCCGAGGTTGCCGAAGTCGAGGTCCGGGTTGGCGATCTCGACGTAGGACTTGCGTGTCCAGCCGGCGGGCACCTGGCCCTCGGGGATCGCATCGAAGTTTTCGAACACCAGGGGTTCGGGCAGTTCGAGGTTCCGGTAATCGGCCACCTGGAACCCGTTGGTGCTGCCGAAGCTGCGGGCCGGGACCCCGCTGTCCGAGAACGACAGCACATAGACGTTCGACGAGGCCGGGGCCAGCAGGACCGCATTGGTGAAGGTCACCTCGGCCTGTTGGGCCGTGCCGGTCACCGTCGGGGTGACCGCCTTGCCGTTGAGCGAGAGGCGGATCGACGCGAGGGCGACGCCGTTGGTCAACGAGGCCCGGTAGGGGGCGTTGGGCGCGACGCCCGTCGCTCCCTGGGCCGGGCTGCTGGACACCACGCTCGGGCCGGTGGCCGCCTGCGCCGTGGCCACGGTGATCGGCTCGCTGGCCAGCACGGTGTAGCCGTCGTTTTCCAGCAGGTAGATGCGGTAGTCGCCGACGGTCGTCAGGCCGGAGGCGAAGCTCACCGAGCCCGAGGCCTGACCGGTGGTGCCCGACCGGGTGCCATCCACGTAGAACCAGAGGGTCGAGGCCACGGAGCCCGGGGTCTGGCCGGCCTTGTAGATGCCGACCCAGTCCTTGGGGTTGGCCGGTCCGTTGGTGAAGCCGACCGTGATGGCCTCGCCGGGGGCGAAGCGGTTGGCGGAGGGCCGGACCGCCGGGGCGGTGGGCTCGATCACGTTGAAGGAGACGTTGGTCACCACGGTGTAGCCGTCGTTGACCAGCAGGTAGGCCGTCCAGACCCCGGCGAGGTTCAGTCCCGACCCGAAGGTCATGGAACCCTCGCGCAGACCCGCCCCCGCAGTCCGGGTGCCATTGACGTAGTTCCAGAGGGTCGATCCGGTCGATCCTGGCGTGACACCGTCGGGATAGATGCCGATCCAATCCTTGGGATTGCCCGGGCCGCCGGCGAAGGACACCGAGATGGCTTCGCGTGGGAAATAGTTCTCGCGGCTGGTGACGACGGATTGCGCCTGGAGGGCGGGGCTGATGACCAGTCCGGCCAGGAGGGCTGTCAGGAGCCTTCCGCGGTCGGGTCGTTGCGGGGTCGGGTTCGTCTTCATGGGTTCAGGTCGATGAGCAGGGTCTGGGGATGGAGTCGGGATGCGGGGAGAAGATTGGAGCCGTGAGGGGAGCGAGCTTGGTGGGCTGGCGGGCTTGGGATCTCAGGGGGTCAGGGCCACCGGGGTGATGCCGTCGGGTCCGGGCTGGGCCCATTCCGTGACGATCCTCCCGCCGGCCTCGGAGGCGATCGGCACCCACTCGGTATCGTTGGTGCGCCGCACCCAGCGGTGGGCCTGGGCCTCGGAGCGCGGGATCGCCGGGGCGGGGCCTCCCTGCCGGGCCAGTTCCATCTGCCGCTGCAACTCGGGCGAGTAGCGCTCGAGGTAGGCCACCCTCCACGACGACCGCTCGTCGGGTTTGCCCGTCACGGACACGACCACCGCGCGGTAGCCGTCGGCGTCGGGGCCGTCGATGCCGGCCACCGGTGGGATGGCGTCGATGGGCCCCTCGAAGAGCCGCCCGGCGCTCAGGTCGTAGAAGAACCCGCGGGGGCCGGTGTCTCCGGACGACCAGGTCTGGTACAGCAGTGCCAGGGCCGCGGCGGCCGCCACGGCGGCCCCGGCCAGTTGCAGGTTCCTTGGGGTGGCCATGGGATTCAGTGGGGATCGGCCTTGGCCGACCACCAGCATTCGGTCGTGTTGCAGGGGATGCGGCCCGGATCGAGCGTGCGGGCGCCGCCGTCGGCGAAGGCGTGGTTCGAGCGGCGCTGATGGCGTACCGCCCCCTTGTCGCCCTGCGCCAGCCGGTTGAAGCCCGCCTGGTTGGCGTCGCCCAGCTCCTTCCAGATCCACCAGCGGTCGGCAGGCCACACCCCGTACACGTCGCTGTTCCCGTCGCCGAAGAGGATCAGCTGGGAGGCCGCCTCCACCATGCCCCACCGGCAGAGGTTGTTCTCGTAGCCGGCCGGCCGGCCGAAGGGCGGTTGGGCCCCGCCCGAGAGCCAGTGGACATTGACCGCCCCGAGCCCGCTGGGGATGTCGATCTCACCGGGGGTCAGTTGGCCGAGTACCCAGGGACTGGGCCGCGACGTCGGGCGCGCCTTCGCGCTGGCGTAGACCTCGTTCTTCTCGGCCGGGCAGTCGTAGACCCTGGGGTTTTGGCCGACGTTGGGATACAGGTAGGCGCGCCAGCTCGATTCGCCGTCGGGGATGCGTGCCTGGATCGGGGGGAAGCCGTCGCGGTTGTCGTTGGTGTAGAGGTGGAGGGCGACCCCCAGTTGGCGCAGGTGGTTCAGGCAGGCGATCGACTGGGCCTTGGACTTCGCGCCCGACAACGCCGGCAGGAGCATCGACGCCAGCACGGCGATGATGGCGATCACCACCAGCAGTTCGATCAGGGTGAACCCCCGGACCCGGGCGAGCGGGCCGGAACGACGCGGATTCGGGCACTCCGGCTTCACGGAGGCACGCTGCTTTCCGTGCCCCACGGAAAGCAAGTGAAACCGCCAAACCGCCACCAACCCTTGGGACTCCCATCTCACCCGCGCAGGATGCCGACAAAGCCTGGTCCGTTTCATCCGACGGTTCGGTGAGGAACCGGTGACGGACGCGTTTCGGGACCTGCTGGGGCAAGAGAAAAGGCCGGGAAGCGGTGTTCCGCTTCCCGGCCTGTGGGCTGTGGAGCCCGGGGAGGGTATCAGGGCCGACCCGGCGTCGGACCCGCACGGGCCACTACGAGCAGCCGAGGCTTTCGCCGCAGTTCAGGCACTTGTAGCAGGCGCCGTTGCGCACCGCGATGTGGCCGCACTTCGGGCAGGGCGGGGCGTCCTTCTGGTTCTGGATCGTCGCCGTCAGCGAGGCGGCGATCAGGTGGCCGGCCGCCGCCGCCGAGGGGATGCCCTCGCTGGTGGTCGCCGTGGCGCTGACCTTCAGCATGAGCGAGGCCTCGGCCTCGTCGGCCAGGGGCAGGTCACTGACCGGGCGGTTTATCTTTTTTTTTAGCTCCGCCGCCACCGTGGGCATGGGCAGTTCGGCCTGACCGGCGTTGGGCGAGTTGGCCTCGCGGTAGCCCGGGACGAACTGGCAGGCCATCCAGCGGAACACGTAGTCGATGATCGAGCTGGCCTGGCGGATGTCCGGGTTGCGGGTGAAGCCGCTGGGCTCGAAGCGCTGGTGGGCGAACTTCTTGACCAGGGCTTCCAGCGGCACGCCGTACTGCAGCGACATGCTGGTCAGGGCGCCGACCGAGTCCATGAGGCCGCCGATGGTGGAGCCCTCCTTGGCCATGGTGACGAAGAGCTCGCCCGGCTGGCCGTTGTCGAAGAGACCCACCGTCAGGTAGCCCTCGTGGCCGGCCACGTCGAACTTGTGGTTCACGGCCATGCGGGTGTCGGGCAGGCGGCGGCGGATCGGGTGCTGGCCGCTCTCGCGCAGCGCGCCCAATTCGGCCTCCAGCGAGGCGATGCGGGCCTCGAGGGTCTTGACCTGCTCCGGCGTGCCTGCCGTGTCGGACTTGTCGCCACCCTCGCTGGTGCGCTTGGTGTTGAGCGGTTGCGAGCGCTTGGAGCCGTCGCGGTAGATGGCCACGCACTTGAGGCCCATCTTCCAGGCGTCGACGTAGGCGTTGCGGATGTCCGCCGTGGTGGCGTCGTTCGGCATGTTGACCGTCTTGGAGATCGCCCCGGAGATGAACGGCTGGGCGGCTCCCATCATGCTGAGGTGGGCCTTGTAGTGGATGCTCCGCTGGCCCTTGAAGGGCTTGAAGGCGCAGTCGAAGACCGGCAGGTGCTCCGGCTTGAGGCCCGAGGCGATGATGGCCCCGCCGTCACCGACCACGTCCTCGATGGTGTCGTGCACCTCGATGTGCTTCTCGATGGCGGCGATCGCACCGGCGGAATAGCCCAGGCGCTGCAGGGCCTCGGGCACCGTGCGGTTGACGATCTTGAGCATGCCGCCGCCGGCCAGGAGCTTGTACTTCACCAGGGCGATGTCGGGCTCGACGCCGGTCGTGTCGCAGTCCATGAGGAAGGCGATGGTGCCGGTGGGGGCCAGCACGGTGACCTGCGCGTTGCGGTAGCCGACCTCGCGGCCGCGGGCGATGGCGCGGTCCCAGGTGCGGCGGGCCTCGTCCTTGAGGTAGGCGAACTCGCGGCTGGCCTGGATGCCCTCGACGGCCTCGCGGTGCTGCTGCACCACGCCGAGCGTGCTGGCCACGTTGTCCTTGGCCGCCGTCTGGGCGACGCCGCCGCAGGAGGCGTCGTGGTAGCCGGGGAAGGCCCCCTGGATGGCCGACATCTCGGCGCTCTGCTCGTAGGCGTGGCCGGTCATGATGGCCGTGAGCGCGCCGGCCAGGGCGCGGCCCTCGTCGGAGTCGTAGGCCAGGCCGTAGCTCATGATGAGCGAGCCGAGGTTGGCGTAGCCGAGACCCAGCGTGCGGAAGATGTGGGAGTTCTCGGCGATCCGCTGCGTCGGATAGCTGGCGTTGTCCACCAGGATCTCCTGGGCCGTGATGTAGATGCGCACGGCCGCCTTGAAGCGCTCGACGTCGAACTGGCCGTCGGCCTTCTTGAACTTCATGAGGTTCAGCGAGGCGAGGTTGCAGGCCGTGTTGTTGAGGAACACGTACTCGGAGCAGGGGTTGGTCGAGTGGATCGGCTCGGTGCCCTTGCAGGTGTGCCACTTCTGGATGGCGCCGTCGTACTGCAGGCCCGGGTCGCCGCAGACCCAGGTGCCCTCGGCGATCTGGTCGAGCATGCGGGAGGCATCCTTCTTCTCGAGCGGCTTGCCGGTCACCGTGGACATCGTCCACCACTCCTTGCCGTCGACGGCCGCCTGCATGAAGGCGTCGGACACGCGGACCGAGAGGTTCTCGTTCTGGTACATCACCGAGCCGTAGGCCTCGCCGTTGAACGAGCCGTCGTAGCCCTGCTCGATGAGCGCCCAGGCCTTCTTCTCCTCCTTGGCCTTGGCGGTGATGAACTCCTCGATGTCGCCGTGCGTGTCGCGCATGGTGTTCATCTTGGCGGCACGGCGGGTCTTGCCGCCCGACTTCACCACGTTGGCCACCTGGTCGTAGACCTTGAGGAAGCTCATCGGGCCCGACGGCCGGCCGCCGCCGGAGAGCTTCTCGCGGCTGGAGCGGATCGGGGTCAGGTCGGTGCCGGTGCCCGAGCCGTACTTGAAGAGCATGGCCTCGGCGTACGCCAGTTCCATGATGCTCTCCATGTTGTCCTCGACCGACTGGATGAAGCAGGCGCTGGCCTGGGGGTACTCGTACTGGGTCGGGGCGCGGCGGGCCTCCTTGGCCTTGCGGTCCCAGAACCAGTTGCCCCGGTCGCTGCCCTTGCCCACGCCGTACTGGTGGTACAGGCCGACATTGAACCACACCGGCGAGTTGAAGGCGCCGTACTGGTTGACGCACAGCCAGGTCAGCTCGTCGTAGAACACCTCCCCGTCCTCCTTGCTGAAGTAGCCGTCGGCCACACCCCAGTCCGCGATGGTCCGGGTCACCCGATGGATCAGCTGCTGGACCGACTTCTCACGCTCGGCCTTGGCGGGATCGCCGTAGAAATACTTGGAGCAGACGACCTTGGTGGCCAGCACCGACCAGTGCTTGGGCACCTCGACACCCTCCTGCTTGAAGATGGTCTTGCCGGAGTCGTCGGTGATCTCGGCGGTGCGGCGGTCCCACTCGATCTGGTCGAAGGGTTTGACCTTGGCATCGCTGAACACCCGCTCGATGGAGAGGCGTCCGGGCGAGGCACCCCGGCGGGCCGAAGCCTTGGAGGACTTGCCCTGGACGGGTGTCTTGCCCCGGAGTTCGGGCTGGGTCTTGGCGGACCGGCGGGTGGCGGCCGGGGCCGATGAAGCGACGGAATCGCGGGCGTCGAGCATGGGCAATCGGGTGTTTTCGGGTTGACTCTTGGGCTGGGTGCCCCCTGGACGACGCACCAGTTCCCACTCGGGATCGGCCGAACGTCCGGAGACGGCTGTCTTGAACCAAAAATCGGGTGTTTTCTTGGGATTTCCGACCCAACCGGTTGGGGCGGAGGAAGAAATTACCCCCATATCTTGTGGTTACAAGTCGCTTCTCCACAAAAAACTACGTTCTCGTTAATTCGGGGAAAATTCCCAATTTTTCACAACTGTAAACGTCGGCATGCCCTCGACAAACACCCCCCCGGCGGGCGATGCCGTGGAGGCCCCGCCCGCGGGGACCGGTGTTTCCCGGCTTTGCCGTCGACCCGGCTGCGGATACGCTTGCCCGACAGACCGCCATGATCCGCTCGTTCGCCTTCACCACCGCCGGGCGGCTGCATTCCCGGGACATCGACCTGTTCCTCATGCCGACCCTCCTGGCGGACACCAACCTCTTCCTGTGGGTGGACCTCGAGGACGCCAGCCCGGAGGACACCCGCAAGCTGCTGGAGGGCGTCTTCCACTTCCACCCGCTCTCGGTCGAGGACTGCATCAACGAGAGCCCCTCGCCAAAGGTCGAGACCTACGAGCCCAAGGAGGAGGACCGCTTCAACCCCTACCTGTTCATGGTCATCCACGCCGTGGACTACAGCCGCAAGGACGGGGCCTTCGCCACGAGCGAGCTGAACTTCTTCCTCGGGAAGAACTTCCTGGTCACCTACCACACGGTGCCCCTGCGCAGCGTCTCGGTCGTGGAGGAGCGCTGCCTGCGCAGCACCGTGCACGTGGCCCGGGCCCCCGACCGCGTGGCCCATGCGCTGCTCGATTCGCTGGTCGACAACTACAAGCCCGCCCTCGAGGAGCTGAGCATGGAGATCGCCGAGCTGGAGACCGAGGTGCTCGCGCGTCCCGACCCGGCCACGCTGCAGCAGATCCTCAAGGTCAAGAAGGAGGTGCTGCACCTGCGCCAGATCATCGGCCCCCAGCGCGAGGTGCTGCAGCGCTTCGCCCGGGGCGAGTTCAAGCTCATCCGCGGCCACCTCGTGCCCTACTACCGCGACGTGTATGACGGCCTCTTCCACATCGGCGAGGTGGCCCACGGCTACATGGACTCGCTCTCGGGCATCCTGCAGATCTACCTCAACATGTCGGCCAACCGGACGAGCGAGATCGTCAAGGTGCTGACCATGATCACGATCATCACCACGCCGATGACGCTCATCGCCTCGTGGTACGGCATGAACTTCAAGGGCATGCCCGAGATCGACCATCCCCGCGGCTACCTCTTCGCGATCGTGCTCACCCTGGTCACCACCGGCCTGACCTTCATCTACTTCCGCGGCAAGCGATGGCTCTGAACCGGCGCAACCGGGTCAAGCCCGGCTTCCTCGACAAGGCCCTTGGGCGGCTCGGGCGGCTCGATCCCAGCGGCCTCCAGGGCGTCGTGCAGCGCCTGGCCCAGGAGCGCGAGTTCCTCGAGAGCCTCTTCGACACCATCGACTCGGGCATCCTGGTCACCGACGAGCGGGGTCGAATCGCCTACCTCAACCGCATGGCCACGCGCATGCTGGGCATCCCGCCCGAGGCGGGCGACGGCGAGCTGGTGACGCGCTACCTGCCCGACCTCGACTGGGACCGCATCGCCGCGCTCGACCGGGCCGGTGGCGCCGGCATTTTCCGCACCGAGTTCGAGGTCGAGTACCCCCGGCCCCGCCTGCTGCGCCTCCATGCCCGACCGCTCGACGGGGCCGCACCGGGCAGCTCCGGCCTGGTCCTCGTGCTCAACGACGCCACCGAGGCCCGGCAGGCCACCTCCGAGGCGGTGGAGGCCGAGCGCGTCCACGCCATGACGCTGCTGGCGGGCAGCCTCGCCCACGAGATCGGCAACCCGCTCAACGCCCTGCACATCCACCTGCAGCTCATGGCCCGCGAGGTGCGCAAGCTGCGCCGCCTCGACGGCGCGCCCGGGCTCTCCGAGACGGTGGACCGGCTCGACGGGTTCCTGGGCGTGGCCACCGGCGAGATCGACCGGCTCGACTACATCATCACCGAGTTCCTGCAGGCGTTGCGGCCGACCGCGCCGAAGCTCCAGGCCGGTTCCCTCAACCAGACCGGCCTCGAGACGCTGGCGCTGCTCCGGCCCGAGCTCGAGGACCGCGGCCTCTCGGTGGTCACCGAGCTGGCCTCGGGCCTGCCCCCGGTGTTCTTCGACCCGGCCCAGCTCAAGCAGGTGCTGGTGAACCTCATCAAGAACGCCATGCAGGCCACCCCGCCGCAGGGGACCATCACCCTGCGCAGCGGCTCGACGCCGGAGGCCGTCTGGATGGCGGTCGGGGACACCGGCCCGGGCATCCCGCCGGAGCAGCTGAACCGAATCTTCGAGCCCTTCTACACCACCAAGGCCAAGGGCACCGGCCTGGGCCTGCTCATCGTCCAGCGCATCATCCGCGACCATGGCGGTCGCATCGAGCTCGAGAGCACCGTTGGCAAGGGCACCACCTTCAAGCTGTGGCTGCCGCTGCGGGAGCGGCGTCCGCGCCTCATCGCCCCGGCGCCCGCGCAACCCCCGCAGGCCACTCCGCCCCCGGCGGGGTAAGCCCCGGGGTGGCCCCACGCGGGATCGCCCAAGACGGCGAAGGCCGGCACCCCGTCGGGGATGCCGGCCCGGTGTCGGGACCCTGAAAGGGGGTCAGCGGGCGGCCGCCGTGATGGCCGGGCCCAGCCGGTGGATGGTGCCGATGATCTCCGAGCGCACCTCGGTGCCGTCGGCGGCGTTGAGCGTGTACTTCACGCTGTACTGGTCGGCCTTGGTGAGGCCGTCGATCGCCAGGAACACGCTCTTGCCATCGGGCGACAGGGTCGCCGATTTCACCTCCAGCTTGTCGTGGCCGTCCTTGCCGGTCTTGACCGACAGCTCCGGCGAGCCGTAGCCGCCGCTGTAGCGGTAGTTCCACAGTTCCACCGAGTAGTTGGCCACGTCCTTGGCCGCCTCCGGCTGCAGCGGGGTGCTGAAGCTGAGCTGCAGGCCGTTGCGCGCCGCATGGGCCTTGAGGGCGGTGCGGACCGGCTTCCCGGTGTAGCGCACCCGGTAGAACCCGCCGTCCCGGGTGGCGGCGTTCTGCCAGCCCTTGAGCCCGGCCAGGTAGAGCTGGCCGTCCTTGGGATGGAAGCGCCCGCGCATGATGCCGCTCTGGAACTTGAGCCCGAAGGGCACCAGCGAGGCCTGCTTGACCCCGCCGACAGAGTCCATGCCCACGCCGTAGAGCAGGCACTTGCCGTAGCTCATGAAGAGCGGGGAGCCCTTCCACGGGCCCCACTTGTCGCTGGTGACGTACACCTGCCCGCCGCTGGAATTGTCCCAGCGCATGGGCAGCCAGGCGATGGGCTCGTCATACCCCGTGGGGATGGGCATCGAGGCGTCCCAACCCTTGAGCTTGTGGGCCTTGCGGGCCTCCGGATCGCTGGGGTTGACGCGGATCTCGCGGCCGTCGGCGTATTTCAGGGTCAGCTCGCGCTGGGCGGCCGGCACCATGCCCAGGAAGGAGCCCGGGCGCACGAGGTTGAGCTTCGAGGAGGGCATCCAGTGGCCCTGGTTGTCGCCCACCAGCACCGTGTCGTCGGGGCCCACGGTCATGCCGTTGGGGGCGCGGAGGCCGGTGGCGAAAACCTCGAGGTTCTTCCCGTCGGGCGACACCTTGAGGATGGTGCCCTGGTGCGGCGAGCTCACGCTCGGTTCCCACGGGGCGCCCTTGGCGTAGTAGAAGTTGCCCTGCGAGTCGGTGTGCAGGTCGAGCACGAACTCGTGGTAGTTGGGGGTGACGACCGTGTCGTTGTTGAAGTTCTCGTACAGGTCGGCCTCGCCGTCCCGGTTGAGGTCCTTCAGGCGGGTGATCTGGTCGCGACCGGCCACGTAGATGTCGCCCTTCACGACCTTCAGCCCGAGCGGCTGGAACAGGCCGGTGGCGAAGCGCTTCCAGGTGAGCTTCTCGAGCTTCTCGTCGATGCCCGAGACGATCCACACGTCGCCATGGAAGGTGCAGACGGCCGCCCGCCCGTCGGGCAGGAAGTCGAAGCCCCCGAGGAAGGTGCTGACCCGGTAGGGGTTCGGGAAGGGCTCGGTGATGGTGTCCACCACGTAGCTGCCGTCGCCGCCGCCCGTGTTGAGCCTGCCCTGCGTGACCACGGTCTCGGTCCATTGGGCCGGACCGCCCCGGGTGAGCTTGCGCAGGTCGGCCGCCTTGCCGGCGGGCTTCGGCGGGGCGTCGCCCCGGGTGACCGCGATGCGGAAGGCGGACCCGGCGCGCACCTTGGCCATCGTGAGGACCACCTGTCCGTCGCGCACCTGCAGGGCGCCCTGGAGATCCTCGTCGACCGCGACCGCCAGGGAGGTGCCCTTGGCGTCGTCGCGCAGCACCAGGCCGTGGTTGCCGCTGGCACTGGCCACCGCCCCCGCCGGGGCCGAGGCGATGACGACCTGGCCGCCCCGGAGGGTCCCGACCGGCTGGATCGTGCGCACGACGACCGGCGCGTCGGCCGTGCCCTCGAGCGAGGGGCTCTCGAGCACCTCGACCCCGCCCACCGTGTACTTCAGCACCACCTGGTTGCCGTGCAGGTACAGGCCCTCGTAGTGGGCCCAGGCCTTGGGCAGCGGTCCCTGCTGGTCCTTTCGGGCATCGCGGAGGTCGCCACCGGGCCCGGCCCAGCCCGGACCCATCGCGCTCTCGAACACCACGTTGGTCCCCTTCACCGACGGCGGCGGCGGCCACTCGATCTTGGTCAGCGTGTTGCCGAACTCGAGGAATTCGCCGGTCCACGCCACCGACAGCCGGAGCGTGTCGAGGTCGTACACCACGTGGCTGCGTTGGTCGGTGCCCAGGTTGATGGCCAGGCCCTTCATGGCCGCGGCGACGCCCTTGCCGCGCATGACCGTGCCGGACCAGAACGGTCCGCGGACCGGCCCGGTCGCCGGGGCCTGCGCCACGAGGCCCGACGGCAGGAGCGGCAAGGCCGCCGCCGCCACGAGGCTCCAGAATGCAGATGACTTCATGGATGAGGATGGATTGAGGACTTCCGAAATCGTCCGCCACCCCTCCGGGCAACGCAAGGTCTAGGATTCCGGCATGAAGGCTTGAGCAGGTCGAAAAACCTAGCCCGGCTCGGCCTGGGTCTCGCTGAAAAGCCGGATGTACGATTCGTAACGGAACAGGCGATTGCGATGGTAGCCGGTGATCTCCCGGAGGATGCCGAGTGTGGCGAGTCGTTTCACCACGTTGTTGGCGGCCGGATACGTGGTGCCGAGGAGGGCCTGGATCTGGCCCACCGAAACGATGGGGCGCTCGTACAGATGCTCGAGGACCCGGTGGCCATTGGCCGCAGCCCGGGCCAGGTGCGTCGTGACCGCCGTCCGGTGGTCTTCCCGCAGGGCGAGGATGCGCCGGGCCGTCTCGGTGGCCTGGGCGCTGACTTCGATCACGCCCCGGAGGAAGAAGATCAACCAACCTTCCCAGTCGCCGGTATCGCGCACGGCCTGCAGGTGATCGTAATAGGCCATGCGGTGTTTCTTGAAATAATGGGACAGATAGAGGACCGGCTTCTGAAGGATGCCTCGCTCGCAGAGAAAGAACGTGATGAGCAACCGGCCAACGCGACCGTTGCCGTCGAGAAACGGATGGATGGTCTCGAACTGAACGTGGGCGAGGCCGATCTGCAGCAGGATGGGCAGGTCGTTGGGTGTGTTGAGGAATCGCTCCAACTCGCCGAGCGCCACGGGAACCTCTTCCGGGGGTGGCGGCACGAACGCCGCGTCCGCCAAGTGGGAGCCACCGGGGCCGATCCAGTTCTGGGAACGCCGCAGTTCGCCCGGGGTGAGTCGTTCACCGCGCACTCCGCGCAGCAGTTCGGCATGGATTTCACGGATCAAGCGCACGGAAAGCGGAAGCGTTCGAAGCCGTTGGAGGCCATGGTTCATCGCTCCCACGTAGTTGACGACCTCATCCACATCCTTGGGCTGACCGGGGGAAAGGATCCGGGCCTCGGCCGAAAGCAGGTCGTTGAGTGAACTTTGTGTGCCCTCGATCTGGCTGGAGAGCACCGCCTCCTTTCGGACGTACATGAAGACGAACAAGTCCGGATGGGGCAGCGTCTGGATGGATCCGTCGAGTCGTCCCAGGGCCCGGTCCGCCTCTGAAAGCAGGCGTTGGATTTCACCGGTCACCTGAACCGGTGGCTCCGGCGGCAAGCGCGCCGGGATGAAAGCCCGGTATCCACTGGTCTGCCGGATGTAGCAGCCAGCGCGACGGGATGCTTCTCTGGTTCGTTGAGGGATCGGTTCTGGCATCTGGCGGATCCGTTCGGAGGTGGTCGGTGGGGTATCCAAATTAAATGCTGACGATAATATGGATTCCAACCCAAAGCCTTGTCAAAGGCTGGATGCGGCGTGGGGTGCCAGTCCCCACCGGCTATCGGTTGGACAGGACGGCCGGTTCGGTCGACAACAGGTGCGTGGACGTGAGCGAGTTTGCCGAGCGGATCCTCTGCGCGACGACGCTGGAGGAGAAGCTCATCGATCCGCCCGGAGGACGCCTCACCGACGAGCACCCCGGGCCGGCCTGGGACCGCGAGGTCGAGCCGGGCCGCCCGGCCGAACTCCGCTTCAAGCCGGCCGGATCGGATCGGTCGGGCAATCGTCCGGCGGGCGGTCCGGCGGGCCGCGCGTCCAGGGCCGAATTCCCCGGCCTGCATGGCCTGGGCGACGAGGCGGGCCGCGGCCAGGTTCTCCACTTCTTCGCCAACCACGAACTCCTGGCCACCGAGCTCATGGCCCTGGTGCTCCTGCGCTTTCCCGACGCCCCGCCGGCCTTCCGGCGCGGCGTCGTGCACACCTTGCGCGAGGAACAGGAGCATGTGCGCCTGTACCTCGACCGCATGAAGGCCTGTGGGGTGGCCTTCGGCTCGCTGCCCGTCAGCGGCTACTTCTGGCGCTCGGTCGCCCCGATGCGCCATCCGATGGACTTCGTCACCGGGCTGAGCCTCACCTTCGAGCAGGCCAACCTCGACTTCGCCCGGGTCTTCTCGCGCGGGTTCGCCGAGGCGGGCGACCCCGAGACGGCCGCGCTCCTGCGCCGCATTTTGCAGGACGAGATCGCGCACGTGGCCCATGGCCTGAAGTGGTTCCGCCTCTGGAAGGACCCGATGGCCAGCGACTGGGACGCCTTTCGCGGGGCGCTGCGCGTCCCGCTGTCGCCGCAACGGGCCAAGGGACTGGTGTTCAACGCCGAGGCCCGTCGCGCGGCCGGCCTCGACCCCGACTTCATCGCCCGCCTGGATCTCTTCGCCCGCTCCAAGGGGCGCACGCCCCGGGTGTTCCTCTTCAACCCGCTGGCCGAGGGATTCCTGGCGCGCGGCCCCGGGTTCACGCCGGCCGCGCCCGCCCGCCAACTGGCCCGCGACCTGGCGTGCCTGCCGCAGTTCCTGGCCCGTCGCGACGACGTGGTGATCGTGCCCGAGGCCCCGGCCCCGGACTTCCTGACCTCGCTCAAGTCGGCCGGCTTCGAAGGGCCCGAGTTCGTGGTGGCCCCGGAGGGCGTGCGGCTCGACGACGTGCTCGGGGAACGCAAGCTCGGCGGCCTGCGCCCCTGGGCCTGGGCCCCCGACAGCCAGATGCGCCTGGCCCCGCTGTCCGACCAGGTGACGGGCGAAGACCAGGGCCCCGAGGGCGGGTTTCATCCGGGCCTCGCCGCGCCGTATTCCAAGGCCTGGAGCGCGCGGTTCCTGGAGGAGATCCACCCGGAACTCGCGGAGGTCTTCCCGGCCCTGTGCCCGGCCACGGTGATCGGCAGGGCGGTCACCGACCTGCCGGCCGCACTCGGGGCCATCGAGGCATTCCGAGCGCAGGGCTTCCACCGGCTGGTGGTCAAGCAAGGCCTCGGTCTGGCCGGGGCCAATGCCATCCGGCTCTGGGAACCGGAGCTTCTGGAGACCCAGCGCCGCTGGATGGCCGAATCCCTTGAAGCCGGCCAGACCTTGGTGGTGGAGCCCTGGCTGGAGCGGTTGGCCGACTTTTCGGTGCAATTCGAGCGGACGGACGAGGGGCTTCGGCGCGTCGGGTTCACCGACCTCTTCAACGACCACCGCGGACAATTCCTGGCCAACGCGGCGAGCCCGGGCTTCGAGCGACGTCCGCCCACCCGGGTGACCCAGGCCTTCAACGCCTGGCCTGACGC
>Ga0172376_10005219_pt1 | contig 14582 bp, 8 predicted proteins | sample Lak35m_FD_121114 | JGI IMG/M metagenome (GOLD analysis project Ga0172376, IMG submission 121114) | Freshwater microbial communities from Kabuno Bay, South-Kivu, Congo - kab_092012_35m | ecosystem: Environmental > Aquatic > Freshwater > Lake | place: Democratic Republic of the Congo: South-Kivu...
GAACTCGGGGTGCATGAAGTGTCATGCGGGCATCGAACCCATTCGTGAGCCGGGGTCGGAGATGCTCAGTCAGATCATGGAACGCGGTCGCTTCATGGGTGATCCGGCGGGGTGCGTGGTCTGTCATGGCGGCGATGCGTCGGTCAAAGACGACAAGGCGAAAGCTCATACCGGTAAGCCGGAAGTGCTCGGTGGGAAATTCATTCGCGAGCCGGGCAGTCCGTGGGTCAATCAACTCACCTGCGGCCAATGTCACAAGGAGCAGGTCCGAGTCCAGTGGCACAGCTTGATGATGACCGAGGCCGGCAAGATTCAAGGCGTCTGCTGGGCGTTTGGTGGACTCACTGGGTACGAGCATCGCTTTGGCAACTACGCCGTCGAGAACCCGAAGGATCCGTTACAGCGGCTCGGGACTCCGGCGTATCGCGATTACATGGCGCGGCTCACGAAGCTCGAGCCGCAGGTGTTCGTGTCTCGGCATGAACCGCTGCCGGAGGCGCTCAAGATTGATGAGCTGCATCGACTCAAGAATGAGCCGGAACTCGCGGCCTTCACCTACATCCGCGAGGAGTGTCAGCGCTGTCATCACGCCGTGAAGGGGCGCGAGAAACGCGGCGACTTCCGAGGCATGGGCTGCTCGTCGTGTCATATTCCTTACAGCAACGATGGCTTCTACGAAGGACACGATCCGACCGTGCCGCGCGATGTCGCAGGGCGGTTGCTGGTGCATTCGATTCAGGGCACTAGCGGGGCGAAGGTCAAAGTGCATGAGAAGACCTTCAGCGGCATTCCCGTCGAGACTTGCACGACGTGTCACGATCGCGGCAAGCGGATCGGCGTCTCGTTTCAGGGGCTGATGGAGTCACCGTTCGCGGCTCCGTTCAACGCGGCGGGCAAGGAGCAACCGGCTCTGCACACCAAGCACTACATCGCGATGGAGCAGGACATCCATTACCAGAAAGGGATGACGTGTCAGGACTGTCACACCTCGCTCGACGTGCATGGCGACGGGTTCCTTGCGGCGGCGAACCTCGCGGCAGTGCAGATTGAATGTGCCGACTGTCATGGCACTCCGGACAAGTTTCCGTGGGAACTGCCGCTTGGGTTTCAGGACGAGTTCGCCGTAGGTTGGGACTCTGTCCCGACCATTCCGACGAATGCCACTCTCGCTGACTTGCTGCGCGATCGCGCGGCGGATGGAAAGAAGACATCAAAGCAGAAAGGTCGCGATGGAATCGCAACCTACGAGGCGCGAGGAGTCGCGCGCGAGCGGCTGCCGCATACCGAGCAAGGCTTTGCCGTCGAGCCGCGCGATGGATTTCTTCTGACAGCCCGAGGCAACCCTTACGAGAACGTCGTGCGCGACGGCACCGACATCATCGTGCATACGGCGGCGGGCAAAGACATCCGCATGCAGCCGCTGAAGAAACTCTTCCAGCAGAAGAAGGTCAGTGAGCGCGGGCAGGTCGCGATGCGCGGCGTCGCCGGTCACTTGCAGAAGATGGAGTGCTACACCTGTCACGCCAGTTGGACGCCGCAGTGCTACGGCTGTCATGTAAAGATTGATTACACCCAGAAAGACAAATGCCCCGAGTGTCAGGACTCGAAAAGTGCTTTCGACTGGGTCGCCGCCGGACGACGACATGCCGATCCGCTGCATGCACTCGATCGCGGCGAGAAGGGCTACGACACGATCATTCCCGGCGTCATCAGCGAGCAGCGGTCGTATGAGCGTTGGGAAGAACCGATCCTCGGCATCAACGGCGAGGGCCGCGTGTCGCCGCTCGCTCCGGGATGTCAGCCGTCGGTCACGATCATTGGTGAGGACGGCAAACCGATCCTGCTCAATCACATCTTCCGCACTCCGGCAGGGACGGAAGGCGGCGGCGAGAACGGTCAGCTTGCGATCGACATGAGCCCCACTCAACCGCACACGATGACGAAGAACGCTCGCAGTTGTGAGTCGTGTCATGCGAGTCGCAAGGCGGTCGGACTGGGCATTGATTCGACGCGACCGTGGAACGAGCGGCACGTTGTGGATCTCGAAACCGTCGCGGGTGAGATCCTGCCGCAGAAGACTCAAGCTCAGATGGAGCCGATTGCGAACCTCGATCACGACTGGTCGCGGATCGTCGATGAAGACGGCAAGCAAGTGGCGACGGTCGACCATCACTTCACGCTCGGCCGCGCCTTCAACAAGACCGAGTTAGACCGCATGACTCGCGACGGCACCTGCCTGTCCTGCCACAAAGAGATCCCGACCGAATCGCTCGCAGTGAGCCTGCTGCATCACGTCGCGAAATACAGCGGCCAGCTCCCCGACACGCGCGACAAACACAACACACTGATGACAAAGGTGCTTTTGAGCAGCGCCTGGCTGCAAGTGCTACTCGCCTGCATCGGCATCGGAGGCAGTACTTTTTTGGCCGCTCTCTGGTACCGCCACCGTCGAAGTCAGGCGAAGTCCAGCGCTGTGTCTGATTGGAAAGACGGCTCGTAACCGGTTCGTTGTCTTGACCCGCAACTGCTGGCTGGCAGGTCGCCACTACTCAACATGAACGAGACCTCTCAGAGAGAAAGCATTGATGCGAATACTAATGGTGGGTGTTGTGATGTTGTGGCTGACGATCACGAATGGGTCGGCTGCGAGCGAGGAGGTTGTTGTTAAGCAGCTTACGGTCGGGCCGAAGAGTCATTTCTTTGGGTACATCGGACATTGTTTGACGATCCCTTGGAATCAATCGGGGCGCTACATCGTTTCGCTGCGGACTGACTTTCATGATCGCATGCCGCGCGTTGATGACTTCGCGGAGATTGTGTTGATCGACACTCAGCGCGGTCATGAAGTCACCATCCTCGATCGCACGCGAGCATGGAACTTGCAGCAAGGCTCGATGCTGTTTTGGCATCCTCAGCACGCTGAAACGCAGTTCTTCTTCAACGACGTCGATCCGAAATCGGGCACCGTCTTCACGGTCCTCTACGACATCGAGCAGCGGAAGCGAGTCCGCGAGTTTCGGTTCGCAGGTCCGGCGGTTGCGAATGGTGGCGTCGCTCCCAATGGCAAGTACTTCGCAGCGATCAACTACGGAAAGATCAGCCGCATCCGTTCGGTCATCTCTTATCCGGGCACGTTGGATGACACGCTCAAGGGACCGGCGAACCCGGAGACGGACGGATTGTTCCGCGTCGACACGACAACCGGCGAGCGGCAGTTGCTGGTGCCCTACAAGCGGCTCGAACAGATGCTGCTGACGACCGAGCGCAATCGCATGCTGCCCGGCGATCCCGAGAAGTATCCGCTCTATGTGCATCACACGATGTGGAACCGTGACAGCGAGTGGATCGCGTTCATCGTGCGCGGACCGATCGACAAGCGGCCGAGCGTCGGATGTGCCGTGCGAGTCGATGGGTCAGACCTGCGCGTGATTCCGTTTGCGGGTCATCCAGAGTGGCTCGAAGGTGCGCTGTTCGCGATGTCGTCCAAAGAGGACGGCGCGTTCAATCTCTATGACGTCGCGGCGAAGAAGTGGGCCGGACAGATAGGCGGTCCCGATGTCTTCCTCGACACGAACGATGACAACGCCCTCTCGCCCGACGGCAAGCTGTATGTCGGCAGTCATAAGTCGAAGTCAAAGCCGACCGAGTGCGTCTACACCATCTATCGTCGCTCGAATGGGACGTTTGTGAGATCGCCCGCGATCACAACGAAAGCAGGCGGCGGAGACGTGCGACTCGATCCCGCACCGCGCTGGAATCGCAGCAGCGACGCGTTGTTAGTGCCCGGTTTGGCGAGCGATGGCACCGTGCAATTATTCTTACTCACGCTGGCTCCCGAAGCGTTTCGATGACGAGCACGTTCGCTTCTCCCGGTTTACCACAAAGGCCAATTCATGCACCGTTTGATTCTGCTTCTGAGCTGTCTGCTGCTTGCAAACGTCGTCGCACATGGGGACGACAAAGCCGCGTCGCAACCGCCGACTCATGCTGATGTCGCGTATGGGCCGCACGAGCGGAACGTGCTCGACTTCTGGAAGGCACCGGGCGACGGGCCTCGTCCGCTGCTGGTCTACATTCACGGCGGAGGTTGGACGAGCGGCGATAAGTTTGCGGAAGGCAATCCTCAGCAAGCTTGGTTGGCGAAAGGAGTGTCTTACGCCGCCATCAACTATCGGCTGACTCCGAAGTCGCCGCTGCCTGCTCCGGTGCATGACGCCGCGCGAGCGATTCAGTTTCTGCGTTCGAAGTCGCGCGAGTGGAACATCAACACGCAGCGCATCTGCCTGACGGGATCGAGTGCCGGAGCATGCACGTCGATGTGGCTGCTCTGTCACGATGACCTAGCTGATCCCAACGCGAGCGACCCGATCTTGCGCGAATCAACTCGGGTCGCGGGAGCCGCCGTGAATCGCGGGCAGACGTCGATTGATCCGAAGCAGATCGAACCGTGGCTCGGTCCCGCCGTGCTGCAACATCGCATGATCAACATGTCGGTCGGGGAACTGACGATCGACGCTGCGTTGAAGAACTATGACCGGCATCGAGCTCTCTATGTCGAGTTCTCTCCGTTCAATCATGTCAGTGCCGACGACCCGCCGCTGCTCATGACCTGCGACAGCGACGTGACCGTGCCGTCTCGCAATGCGAGTCACGGTATCCATCACCCGGTCTATGGCTTGAAGATCAAAGAGAAGGCCGACGAGGTCGGAATGGAGTGTCACATCTTGTTGGGCAAGGGACCGTCGAAGACGAGCAAGTACAGCAGCGCGACAGCGTTCCTCGACGCCATTCTGTTGAAGCCGTGAGACGTCAGACAAAAGAACGCCGTTGGCGAGAATGCTCAACATGAAGCACGTAGAGACGATACGAACGAAAAAATGACGCAGGTCTTTCCGTTCCTTGTGCTGAACTGGCTTAGGCGACTCAAAAGCCTGAAAAGATGACGAGATCGTCGAGTCGTTTGCTTGTTCGGTTCTTGATGGGACTCAGTGCGCTGTCGCTGGTGAATCAATTCCGTTTGGTCTTTGCTCAAGAGACCTCTTTCCATGTCAGCGTCCTAGTGGCGGTTCGAATACGATCAGAGTCATGTCGCGCAAACAGAATTCGTATCACGTCGGGATTGTCGGCGTCGTTCATCGAGAACCATCGCGTCCTCGTGCCGGGGGATCGTCGCTGAGTTGACGATGTGGATCGAACAATCGATGACGACAGGTCGTAGCCTTCTGTTAAAGACAAGAACCATAAAACCATGAAGCATGTCATCCTCTTTATTCTGCTGCTGATTCCGACGCTCGGCATTTGCGACGACAACGACAACCAGACCCTGCGTGTCTTCATCTTCTCCGGCCAGTCGAACATGGTCGGCACGCATTCTCGAGTCGCTGACATTCAACGCTTTCCGCCGTTCTTTGGCCTGGAAAAGCCGCAAGCCAACGTCCGGTTCTCCTATATGCTGGGGCGCGAGGAGATGAAGACTTCGGATGGCTGGATCGCCCTGCAGCCGACGACGGATTACTTCGGGCCGGAGCTAAGCTTCGGTAGGCGAGTGTCTCAGGGCATCGAAGCTCCGATCGCTCTCATTAAGGTTGCATCGGGCGGCACGACGTTGGGTGAGGATTGGAATCCCGACATGCCCGGCGGGTTCAAGCTATATCCGCTCGCTCTTGAGTATGTGCGGTCATCGCTCGCCGAATTGGACAAGAAGCAGACGGCTTATCGGCTAGAAGGCTTCATGTGGCATCAGGGTGAGAACGACATGTTCTCCAAAGACTTTAAGCCGGCCTACGCCGCGAACCTGACGAACTTCATCGCCAGTTGGCGGCGCGACCTGAAGGCTCCAAACCTCAAGTTCTATATCGGTGAACTTTGCACGAAGACCGTCTGGGGCATGGATAACCGTGACAACATGCTTGCAATTCGCACGGCACAGAAAGCCGTCACCGCCGCTGATGCGCTCACCGAGTACATCCCGACGTCGCATGGCGCCGTGGAGATTGGTGGAGATGGCTTGCACTATCACTACGGCACGTTGGGCCAACTTGAGCACGGCATGAATTATGCCGACGCCTACTTGCGAACGATCGGAAAGAAGCCCTCTGCAGAGCGACCTCTCAAAGCTTGGCCCTATGCGAAAGGGAGCCCAGTCAAGCTCTTTGTCCTCGCCGGGCATCGCAACATGGAGGGCGAACGTGCCTTCTCTCAAGAACTCAAGAGGTTGAAGGGGCGCGAATCGCTCGCGAACGACAACGCGCAGATCGCTTTCAAGTACAGCGTTGGCGGCGGCTTCAAGACGTCTGTCGGATGGGAGCCGCTCGGCCCCGCCGGACCATATGAGACCTTCGGCCCGGAACTCAGCTTTGTGGCAACGCTGCAATCAAGATTGCAGGACAACATCGCGATCGCGAAGTTCACTCACAGCGGCTCGCAGATGAATGACTGGACTCCCGAAGGGACAGCCGCGAAGGACATGCACCAATACGACCACTTCATCGCTTTCATTCGAGGGGCGATTCAAGACCTCAAGGGCAGAGGTCATCCGGTGGAGCTGTCCGGTATTTTTTATCACATGGGCGAGAACGAGATGGTCTTCACCCCTTACCGTCGAGACGTCGCGAAGTGGTTGCAATCGACGGTCGTTCGCAGTCGGCAAGACTTGTCGCTGCCCGCCTTGAAGTGGCATGTCAGCCAGCAGCTTCCTCCCGAGCAGAAGGCGTCGAACAATATCGACGTTACCGCGAACGTTGCCGCACTTGCTGCTGCTGATCCGGCATTCGTGCATCTCAAAGCATTCGACCTGCCGCCGCAGCGAGAGAAGTTGGTGCTCGACACAGCGGGCATCGTCGCGATTGGAGAGTTGCTCGCCCGAAGTTACCTCAAGCAGCCTTAGGGAACGCGAACATGTCGCTGACTGGGAGAAGCTTCAGTAGTTTCAGCTACCGCGCGCTAATCTCGTAGCAATGCAGCGTGTCTTGATCGCGGATGTAGAGCTTGCCGTTGGCGATGACGGGATGCGCCCACGCGGGCAGGCCGGTGCGGTCGGGTTGCTCGAAGCGACCGCGTTCGATGAATCGCTCTTTTGACGGCTCGATCAGGATCAATGTGCCGGACTCGGAACGCAGATAGAGCCGGCCATCAGCCAGCAGCAGCGAGCCTTTCGGCGCTTGACGATCGCGCCACAAGACTTTGCCCGTTTGGAAATCGAGGCATGTCAGAAAGCCGCCTTCGTTGCCGCCGTTCGCTCCATACAGGCAGCCATCGACCACGATCATGCCGCCGTGATGGTTCTGCATCGTCGACGAGAAATAGACCTCGGTCGCGGTGATCGCTCCGGCGGCATCTTTCGTCAGCTTGATCGCACCGCCGCCGTTGCCGTAGGCCGATGCCGCGAAGAGCAAGCCGTCCTGATAGATCGGAGTGGAGCAATTAATACCCATGCGATTGGCTGGGCGATCGTAGCGCCATAGGAATTTGCCGTCTGAGGCCGACACTCCGATCAACGCGGACGTTGTGAGTTGCACGTATTGCCGCTGTCCCTCGAAGTCGATCGCGATCACCGACGAGTACGCCGCTTCCGAGCGAGCGCCGCCACCGAACCCTCCGAATCCGCCCGGTCGACCGCCGCCTCCAAAGCCGCCACCGCCAAAGCCTCCGCGACCACCGCCGAAATTGAAGAAGCCGGGGCTCAGTTGGCCGCCCTCAAAGCCTTGATCGGCCAGCCACACTTTGCCGGTCGAATCTGTAAACGATGTATTTTGACCGGCCTTGATGCGGATCGTGTCGGACTCTTTCGCACCGTCAGCTTGCGGGATGATCTCAATGGCTTTGATCGCGGGACTGTTGGTTTTGCTCGTGAACGTGATCTTCACCGCGCCGTCCGTCACCTCGACCGGCACCGACTCGATGTAAGCGCGACGTGCGCCGCCTGCCTTCTCCCAGATGTCGAAGTCTTTGAACTCTTTGCCTTGCACGGCGAACGAGAACACTCGCTGACCGATCGCTGTGATGCCTTGAAATGTCTCCGCGAAGTACAGCTTCACGAGATATTTTCCGTTGGGCACCTTGTGCGAGAAACCGGTCATGCCCCAATGCTCGGCGAGGAACAAGCCCTGCTCCTTCGTGCCTTCGATCGTTGGAGCACCGCTCGGATTGCTCGCAGGTTGAGCGGGACGATTTGCATCCGGGCGGTTCGTCGCGACTGGTTGAGCGGGATTATCTCCCGTCGGACGATTCGCGGGAGCAGCCGCCGGTAGTTTTGATTTCCAAAGCGTCTCACCCGTCTGCTTATTCAAAGCGACGATCACGGCATCGGTTCCGCCGGGAGTGCAGAGGACTCGCTCTCCATCGACGAGCGGTGATTCGCGATAGCTCCAAGCGGGCACGACACCGCCAAAGTCTTTCGTGAGACTTCGCTCCCAGAGCAGCTTGCCGTCTTCGCAATTCAGGCACGCGACACGGCCTCCCATGCCAATCACATAGAGGCGATCGCCATCAACCGCCGGAGTACATGCTGGTCCTTCCTTCGCTTGCGGCACGCCTTGTTGAACGGAGTCACCCAGCGGCGTCGACCAGACTTCCTTGCCAGTCGCTTCGGCCAAAGCCCAGACGATCTCTTTGCCGTCGCGAATGCTCATGCCCAGCAGCTTGCCCTTCGAGACCGCCGGCGCACTGTCACCGCCGCCGAGCCCATTGCTCTTCCATGCCAACGCTGGCCCAGCAGTCGGCCACTCTTTCAAGAGTCCAGTCTCGCGCGAGATGGCATTGCGATCCGGCCCTTGCCACTGCGGCCAGTCCGCCGCGTTGACTGATACCCCAGCAACCAAAAGTGAAAGAGAAAAGGCGATCCGTTTCATGGGGAAGTCTCCGTTGGGGGAAGTGTCGATCATTGCGGCCTCACCCTGATGAGGTGCGCGAAACCGCCAGTATGGAGCGTGCGTTTGTGGATGAATTCTGAAAGAAATTAAGCGGACGAAACGTCGCCATCTCAACGTCGCAAGTCCGGCAACGGCGTCCCTGTCAGTTCTCGCCAAACGACGGCTTGCTCGATCGTGAGGACTTCGAGGATGCGTTCATTCTTCGACGCAGCGGGTTTCTTGATGATGTCCGTCGATACCGAATCGCGCTGATGACCGCCGCGCCAATGAGTCATCTCCTGTTGCTCGATCGTCTTGATGCGATCGCGCTGCGCTTCGGTCAATGCGATCTTCGCCAGCACCTCGGGCTCGCGCAGAGCCGCCGCGACATCGGCTTGCAGGTCGAGCTGATGTAGTCGTCGCAATTGCTCCGGTGAGAGCAGCGCCTTCAAGTCGGCTTCGTTGAGTCGCGAGCGTTCGATGAAGCGACGATGCAATTCCGCTGCGGACATTTGACCGATGTCGCGAAACGTGTCGTGCCACAGTGCTTCGACACGCTGCAACATGTCTTGAGCAGTCGCGCGTTGACCGTCGCTGAGTCGCAACTCGTCAGACACTGACGCTTGACGCAGCAACTTGATCTGACCGGCGGCACGCAGCGCTCGCAGTCCCTCCAAAATGCTTTCCACTCGCTGCCGCGCTTCGGCCAATCCCTCTTGAGCGCGCGGATCGCCTCGACGCTGCTCGATGAATTCCTGATAGGACGACAGCACCGACGTCAGCAGTCGGCGACGCAAAGACTCAGCCGCCGGGTTGTAAGCCAGCTCTTCTTCACTCACTCGCACCAACTCATCGACGCTGCGTCGAGCGAGCTGAAACTGAGCCTCAGCCTCATCCGCACGCAACCGCTCGCGACGGTACGCGCCATCGACCATCACAAACGCCGCCAGCGAAATCACCGACACCACCAGCATGAAAGCCAGTCCGCCAATCACGGCGGACGGATGACGTCGCGCCCACTTTCTCGCGCGATCAATCAGCGACGGTCGCCGAGCCATGATGGGCTGATTGTCGAGGTATCGTCGCAAGTCCGCCGCCAGTTCTCCGGCAGATTGGTAACGATCGTCGGGACTCTTGTTCGTCGCCTTCAGGACGATGATTTCCAGTTCGACGGGGATCGACTTGTCGAGCGTTCGCAATGGTTGGGGTAACGCGTCGAACACCTGCGTCAGCAGCTCTTGAACGTCTTGCCCTTCAAAGATCGGAGTCAGCGTCAGCAACTCGTAGAAGGTCGCTCCCAACGAATAGATGTCGGTCCGACGGTCAACGAACGCTCGTCGCCCGGCAGCTTGTTCGGGGCTCATGTAACGCAAAGTACCGGGTGTATCTCCCGTGCGAGTCAGCCCGACTTCCGATCGAATCTGCGCGAGTCCAAAGTCAGTGATGTGTAAGTTTCCGCACAGATCAACGAGCAGGTTCGCGGGCTTAACGTCGCGATGAATGATCCCGGACTCATGCGCGTGTTGCAGAGCTTCCGCCGCTTGCAGCATCAGCCTCGCCGCCGTGCGAAAGAACCTGTCGTCGCGCTGCGAATGCTGCGTCTCGAAGTCTCGCCGGAATTGAGCGTCCGTTTCGTGTTGGCTGGCGAACGCGGCGTCCGTTTGTAGCGGAACGGCGCAAGCCGTCCGGTCGAGCGGGACTGACGATTCCGACACCGGGCGGCTCGCGCCGCTCCGCTTCAATGCCGCATCGCGTACGGCCGAGTGTTCTCGCAACTCGGCGATCAACGCCGCGAGCGATTGGCCGTCGATCAATTGCATCGCATAGAAATGCACGCCGCGTTCGTTCCCGACCGAGTACACCGGAACGATGTGAGGATGATTCAGCATTCCCGCCGCGAGCGCCTCGTTCTTGAAACGCAGGACATGCTTCGCATCAATCGCCGCTGCAAACGGCAAGACCTTGAGTGCGACTCGCCGCTGTAACGATTGCTGCTCGGCCTCATAGACGATGCCCATACCGCCGCGACCGATCTCGCTCAGCAAGCGGAACTCACCCAACTGGCCAATGGCGGAGTCCGACGAGTTCGTGGGATAGGCTTCCTGCCTGTTAGAACTATTACCCGGCACATGACTGCGAGTGGCGGAGAGCTTGCCGAACTCCATCCGAAGCCTGTGTTCGTCTTCTGCTGCCTCTCGAAGGGGAGCGGCGACTAGTTCGACGCAATCGCGATTGTCAAAGAACGATTCCAGTTCCGCGCGAAACTCGGGATGTCGATTGATGAACTTGTCCCGATCCAGCATGCCGCCCGCCTCGACGTTATCGATGTATTCGAGAATGACTTCATCGAGCCGATCGTCGCGGTTTTGCATAGCGGACCCTGTTTGAGAAGTAGCATGGACTTCCAGTCCGTGCGATCGGCTTTGAAGTTCGAAGTCGCTTGATCCTAAGAATCCCGCACGGGCTAGAAGCCCATGCTACGACTGAGTCATGCGGTGTCCTCCGCCATGAGTTCGCGCAGCTTTTTGAGACCGCGAAACAGCAGCCCGGCAACCGCCGGTCGAGTTCTTCCCATCAGCTCCGCGACCTTGGTGACGGGCAGTCCTTGCAGATGATGCAGTTCAATGACCCGTCGCTGATCGTCACCGAGTTGATTTACTGCCCGTGCCAGCAAGAGCAATTCATCGCCGCGCGCCGCTTGCCCGCTCGGTGAAGTTTGATCGGCGACCAGCAGGCATTGCAGTCGAGACGAAGACAACTCTAGCGCCGCATCGAGCGACCGCTCCCGCTGCACGTTGCGATTGCCCGCCGAAAAATGCCGTCCCACACGAGCCAGCGAGTGAGCCAGAATCTGTCTCAGCCAAGCGAGCAATTCAGGCTCTGTCGTCCCGCGAAACTGATCCCGGCAGCGATGAGCTTCGAGGATCGCCTGCTGCACAACATCCGACTCATCGAGCTTGCTCCGCAAACGAGGATTCAACTGCAACCGCGTCAGCAGCCGCAGATACTCGCGGTACTCCTCGATCTGAAACGTTAACGGTGGCATGGTGTTCTCGACTTCTAAACAGATCGCGCCGACATCTGAAGTAGAAGGTGTTCCGACGACGCTTGATGGAGCGCGCGAATCTGAGATTCTGGCTCTGACGACCTTGGCCACTTGAGGCGAAGAACTTGTTGCCAGACGGGTGAGCATGTCGAGTTGGCACTGCAGGAGTGCTCGAAGCCATAACATCGACGACGCTCAATGAGCTGAAAGATTGCGTCAGATTCAAAGATCCGGATTAGCGGAGTGCTTTCCAGATTTGGACACATGGCTGCCGCATGCAACCAGAGTGCGCCGCCGGACACTCACAATGCGCTCGACATCATGCACGGTAGCGAAAGCTATTTCTGCAAACCGGAAGTTGTGCAACTGGAGTTAAGATGACACGGTGCTCAACCATGTCACAGCGGTGTGAGGCTGATGACATCCTGACCGTCAGATGGCACTGTTCCTACAACATGTACTCGTCGAACGCGGCGACTTGACTCGTGTCTCTGAAGCTTACGGAACTCCTCATGCCGACATTCCGCTGGCGATTTCTGACCGTGTTCGCATTTTGATGATTCCGTTGGCGATGGGTCATGTGGCCGTGCCGGCTCAGTTACCGAAGCCGGACGGCAAGGCCGCCGAGCAGACGAGGCCAATCAAGGTCTATGTGATGCCGAGGCAGTCCAACATGCTCAGCTTTGGGCGGGTCGGGCCGAAGGATGGCGCTGGAGTTCTTGGTCAGGCGGAAGGGGAGAATCCGCATCTCGTGAATGCCCCTGCAGTTGGACCACACGGCTGGATGAGCGGTATGTGCATGTGACGGATCAGCGCGGCATCGATGACAACGACATGGAGCAGTTTGGCGACGTCCGCCATGAATAGCTGACTCCGAGCAAATCACTCGGTCCAGAACTCGGCTTCGGGGACGTGATCGGTCACTTTCACGACGAGCTGGTGCTGTCGCTTAAGGCGTGCTTGATAATCGCGGTCTCGGTTGGGAGTTGCTTCCGCTGATCATTAACGTAGCGAATGTGGCCATGACTTTTGGAATCAATAGGACCGTCCATGCTCCAATTCATTGTCGTACTCGCTTGGTGTCTCGCCGTGACGGCGTTCGCTCAAGACCGCGCCCCTACCCTTGAATCCGTGCAGCCGCGCGACGGCGAGCACGCCGGGCAATTGTGGACGAACGGTAGTGGCATCGAGTTCTGTTGGTGCCCGCCGGGGACGTTCGTGATGGGGAGTCCTGACAGCAACCGCGCCGACTTCAGCGACGCCAAGCAGGTCGAGGTCGCGCTGTCGAAGGGGTTCTGGATCGGGAAGTACGAGGTCACGCAGGAGCAGGTTGAGCAGCTTAGCGCGACGAGCGGCAAGTACTCGTTCTTCGGCAAGCAGTTTCCCGTCCACAACGTGCAGCTCGGTCAGACGGAGAAGTTTTTGAAGGCGCTCAACGAGGCGGAGCGGAAGGCGGGGCGATTGTCAGACGCTTGGGTGTACGCGCTCCCGACGGAAGCTCAATGGGAATACGCCTGCCGGGCGGGCAGTTCGACGCGGTATCACTTCGGCGATGACGCGAATCAGTTGCATCGCTTCGCCAACTACGCCGACAAACGTCTGCTGGCCGACGATGGAGCGATGCAGTTCGCCGACGCACAGTTCGACGACGGCGTCGGCAAAACGCTGGCGGCGGTCGGCAGTTACTCGCCCAATGCCTGGGGGCTGCACGACATGCACGGCAACGTCGCCGAATGGTGCATCGACCGTTACCAGCCACAGTTGCCGGGCGGCGTTGATCCGCGAGGTGACGACAAGAAGAGTGATTCAGCCGTCGTCCGCGGCGGGAGCTGGTGCAGCACGGCGGCGTACTGCGAGTCGGCGTTTCGCAATCCGCAAGGCGCTGGAGGCAACGCGAAAGGCCGGGATTTTGTTGGGTATCGGGTCGTGTTGAGGAAGAAGTAAATCCGAAATCCGAATCTCGAAATACGAAGCAAATTCAAAATGACAATGAAGGAAATTCAAAACGAGATTGTAGCGGTACGGCGCAAGCCGTCCGGTGCGTCGACATCCGCTTGCCCGCTGAAACCGGGCGGCTTGCGCCGCTCCGCTACAAGACATGCGGACGGTTCGCACAATTGGATTTCGTCGTTTGGATTTGTTTCGGATTTCGGATTTGGAAGTTGGTGCTTTCTTCTCCTCTCATTCCTGTCACTCTCCGCCTTCGCTGCGGAGCCGAAGTTCGCTTCGTTCGAGGAAAGCCGGGCCGAGTACGAGCGGGTGGTGAAGCCTGTGTTCGCGAAGCACTGTGCCGCGTGTCACGGGCCGAAGTTCGCGGAGAAAGAATTGAATCTGCAAGAGCTGCCGCCGGACATGAAGGCCACAACCAGCGCGGCTCGCTGGGCGGTCGTGCTGACGCAGTTGTCGCTGGGCAAGATGCCTCCCGAGGACAAGCGGCAACCGAGCGCCGAGGAAAAATTGGCCGTGATGGCTTGGATTCAGGCGGAGATGAAACGCTCTGGCAAGCATGTCGCGATGCGAGCCGAATACCAGAACGGCAACGAGGTCGATCACGCTCTGTTGTTTGGCGGCAAGGCTGCGGCGGCGCTGGATGTCGCGACGCGAGTCCGTCCGCTCAGTCCCGAAATCTACGAGTCCTTCGTGAAGGACGTCGGTCGCGGAGTCAGCGTCGGTCAGCCGTTCACGCC
>Ga0172376_10005224_pt1 | contig 14571 bp, 9 predicted proteins | sample Lak35m_FD_121114 | JGI IMG/M metagenome (GOLD analysis project Ga0172376, IMG submission 121114) | Freshwater microbial communities from Kabuno Bay, South-Kivu, Congo - kab_092012_35m | ecosystem: Environmental > Aquatic > Freshwater > Lake | place: Democratic Republic of the Congo: South-Kivu...
GCCCTGGCCAGCGGCATCACCACCCTGCTCGGGGGCGGCACCGGTCCGGCCACGGGCAGCAACGCCACCACCTGCACCCCGGGTGCCTTCCACATGGCCCGCATGCTGCAGGCGGCCGAGGGCCTGCCGGTGAACCTGGGCTTCTTCGGCAAGGGCAACGCCAGCACCCCCGAGGGCCTGGAGGAGCAGATCCGGGCCGGGGCGATCACGCTCAAGCTGCATGAGGACTGGGGCACCACCCCGGCCGCGATCGACTGCTGCCTCAGCGTGGCCGACCGCTTCGACATCCAGGTGGCGATCCACACCGACACCCTCAACGAGGCCGGCTTCGTGGAGGACACCATCCGCGCCATCGGCGGTCGCACCATCCACACCTTCCACACCGAGGGCGCCGGCGGCGGCCACGCCCCCGACATCATCCGCATCTGCGGCGAGGCCAATGTGCTGCCGAGCAGCACCAACCCCACCCGGCCCTACACCCGCAACACACTCGAGGAACACCTCGACATGCTGATGGTGTGCCACCACCTGGATCCCCGCATTCCGGAGGATGTGGCCTTCGCCGAATCGCGCATCCGCCGCGAGACGATCGCCGCCGAGGACATCCTGCACGACATCGGCGCCTTCTCGCTGATCGCCAGCGACTCCCAGGCGATGGGGCGGGTGGGGGAGGTGATCATCCGCACCTTCCAGACCGCCCACAAGATGAAGGTGCAGCGCGGTGCCCTGGCGGGAGACAGCAGCCACAACGACAACACCCGGATCAAGCGCTATATCGCCAAGGTGACCATCAACCCGGCAATCGTGCATGGTATCGACAGCCAGGTGGGCTCGGTGGAGGTGGGCAAACTGGCCGATCTGGTGCTGTGGAAGCCGGGCTTCTTCGGGGTGAAGCCGGAGCTGGTGCTCAAGGGCGGCTCGATCGTGTGGGCCCAGATGGGCGATGCCAATGCCTCGATTCCCACCCCCGGCCCGGTGCATGGCCGGCCGATGTTCGCCGCCTTCGGCAAGGCCCTGGCCCCCAGCTGCCTCACCTTCCTGAGCCAGGCGGCCCTCGACGACGACCTGCCGCGCCGGCTGGGGCTGAGCCGCCCCTGCGTGCCGGTGGTGAACACCCGCGGTGGCATCGGCAAGGCAGCGATGAAGAACAACACCGCCGTGCCGCAGATGGAGGTGGATCCACAGACCTACGAGGTGTTCGCCGACGGCGAGCTGCTCAGCTGCGAACCGGCCGAGGTGCTGCCGATGGCGCAGCGTTATTTCCTGCTCTGAACCCCGTACCCAGCCGGATCTGAACACTTCAACCCGGGAGCGGGCAGCGGGGCCCGGTTGTAGACGGGCTGAGCGGGGCGTCAGCGGGGTGCTGCTGGCCTCAGCTCAGCACTGGGCCCAGTGCTCAGCGCTGGGATCGCGGGGCATGGTGCGCCGTTCCAGCTCCAGGCGCGGCAGGCGGCCGAGGGGTTCGGCCCACGCCACCCCCAGGGTGGTGAAGCCGGCGATGCTGCGGCACCAGCGCAGCTCCGCCCGCAGGCGAGAGCGGGGGAAGTCGGGATGGACGTGCAGATCCAGCTCCAGGGCCTGGCCGCTGTGCAACTGCGGCGCGCCGCAGAGCATCAGGCACAGGCCACCGCGGCTGATGTCGAGGATGTCGGCCAGGCTCCAGGCCCCCTGAGGCTGGCCGCAGCCATCGAGCAGCCGCAACCCGACCGGCCGGCTGGCCTGGACCGCGAACCGCTGCTGCCGCCGCTGTTCCGGGCCCAGCCAGCCATCACCGAGCGGTGCGCTCAGCACCACACAGTTGCCGTCACCGGGTTGCGGGGCGGCGAGGGCCTCCAGGTCGATCATCGGCAGGTTGGCCATGGGCGGTGCGGTGGTGAGCGGATCGGCGCTCTGAGGGTTGGTTGGGTCTGAGGGTTTGCTGGTCTGAGCTGCGGCGCTGGGCGGAGAGGCCGTGGGCGGAGGGTCGTGGGCGGAAGGGGCCTTGGGCGGGAGCGGGTGTGGTCGGGCGGCCCCGCTGCGAGAGCCTCGCTGCAGGGAGGCGCTGCAGGGGCGTGGTGGAGGGGCCGCAAGCGATGGGCCGTGGCCCGGGGTCAGGCCCGGGGGTGCCGCACCGGTTTCATTCTGGCCCGGATCAGCGCTGCTGACCTGGGCCGTTCAGACCCTGCCGCACCGCGTTCATCCCGGGCAGTGGTATCAAGGATCACCGGACGCGACAGCGCTGCGCTGCAGGATCGCGCCATCGGCAGTAGGAGCATGTTCACGGCTTACCGTCCCCGCCACGGCTACGACGAATACTTCAGCGCCGCCGATCAGCCCCGGGCCTCGCTCAAGCCGCTGCTCTCCTCCCTCGGCCAGATGGGCCTCGATCAGCTCAACCACAACCATGCGGCGGCCGCCATGCTGCTGCGGCGGCTCGGGGCGACGTTCCGGCTCAACAACTCCGGCAGCGAGGGGGTGGAGCGCATCCTCCCGTTTGATCCCCTGCCGCGCCTGATCGGGTTGGGCGAGTGGCAGCGGCTGGAGCGGGGATTGATCCAACGGCTGGAGGCGATCGATCGCTTCCTGGCCGATGTCTATGGCCCGGGCAGGATCCTCGCCGATGGGGTTGTACCCCGCGAGGATGTGGAGAGTTCCCAGGGCTGGCGCCCCCAGATGCAGGGACTGCTGCCGCCCCTGGGACGCTGGTGCCACATCTCCGGCCTCGATCTGGTGCGCGATGGCCAGGGCACCTGGCGGGTGCTGGAGGACAACCTGCGCTGTCCATCCGGGGTTGCCTACTTCCTCGAAAACCGGCGGGTGATGAAGCGCATCTTCCCCAGCCTGTTCGCCGGTCGCACCGTGGCACCGATCGACAACTACGCCTCCCAGCTGCTGCAGACCCTGCGTGAACTGGCCACCTGGACGGATACTCCCAAGGTGGTGCTGCTGACGCCGGGGGTGTTCAACAGTGCCTATTTTGAGCACAGCTATCTGGCCCAGCAGATGGGTATCCAGCTGGTGGAGGGTCGTGATCTGATCTGCGAGGGAGATCGGGTCTGGATGCGCAGCACCAGTGGCCTTGAGCCCGTGGATGTGATCTATCGCCGCATCGATGACGACTTCCTCGACCCCTCGGTGTTCCGCCGCGACTCGCTGCTGGGCGTGTCGGGCCTGATCTCCTGCCTGCGCGCCGGTCGGGTGGCGATCGCCAATGCACCGGGCACCGGCGTGGCCGACGACAAGCTGATCTATGCCTATGTACCGGAGATGATCCGCTACTACCTTGATGAGGAGCCGATCATCGAAAATGTACCCACCTATCTGTGTGCCCGTCCAGCCGATCGGGCCTATGTGCTGGAGCATCTGCCGCAGCTGGTGGTCAAGGCCGTGGCCGAGGCCGGTGGTTATGGCATGTTGATCGGCCCCCATGCCAGTCGAGAGCAGATCAGCGAGTTTGCGGCCAAGATCGAAGCCGATCCACGCAATTACATCGCCCAGCCCACGCTTGAGCTCTCCACGGTGCCCTCGCTCAGCGAGGGAGAGATCTATCCCTGTCATGTGGATCTACGGCCCTATGTGCTACGCGGACGCCAGGCCTGGGTGACCCCCGGTGGCCTGACCAGGGTGGCGCTGCGGCGCGGCTCGCTGGTGGTCAATTCCTCCCAGGGAGGCGGCTGCAAGGACACCTGGATCATCGATGAAAGCAGCGCCGCCACCGCCCCCGCCGCCACCCCCGCCGCGGCGGCGGCCGGCATGCAGGCACAGGTGAGCAGCCAGGGCCAGCTCGATGCGGAGGTGGCGTGATGCTGAGCCGCGTCGCCGATTCGCTCTACTGGATCAACCGCTACCTGGAGCGGGCAGAAAACATCTCTCGCTTTGTGGAAGTCAGTGAAGCCATGGCGCTCGACTGCCCGCCGGGCAGCTCCGAGCCCTGGCTGCCGCTGATCGATGCCAGCGGCGATCGCGAGTTGTTCGATCAGCTCCACCCCACCGGCACGGCCGATGACGTGGTGCATTTTCTGGTGCGCGATCAACGCAATCCCAGCAGTGTGGTCAACTGCATTGACATCGCCCGCGAGAACGCCCGCCAGATTCGTGATGTGATCACCACAGAAATGTGGGAGCAGATCAATGGCGTTTACTGGAATCTGCAGGAGGGGAGTTTCTGGGAGCAGCCACCCCAGGAGCAGCTGCGCGAGATCCGCCGCTCCTGCCAGCTGTTCTATGGCATCACCGATGCCACCCTCAGCCGCGATCTCTCCTGGCAGTTCAGCCGTCTGGGTCGGCTGCTGGAGCGGGCCGACAAAACCACCCGCATTCTTGATGTTAAATACTTCCTGCTGCTGCCCACCAATGAGCAGGTCGGTGGCGTGCTCGACGAGCTGCAGTGGATCGCATTGCTGCGCACCGCCGGCGCCTATCAGATGTTCCGCCAGTCACAACAGAAGGCGATCGCGCCGGAGGCGGTGGCGTCGTTCCTGCTGCTCGATCCGATCTTCCCGCGCTCGGTGCGCTACTGCCTCGGGCGGATCAGCGATACGCTGCGGATCATCCGCGGCAGCTCGGTGCCCGGCCGTCCCGATGACCTGGAGTGCCTGATCGGCCTGGTGCTGGCCCGTTGGAGCTACACCCGCATTGAAGAATTGATCGCCGCCGGCCTGCACGAGGCCATCGACAACCTGCAGCAGGATTTCAATCGTCTTCATGATCTGATCGAAGCCCGATACTTCATCGTGCCCAGCAGTCAGACCCCACCCCCCTAGCCCATGCGCGCCCGCGTTCAACACACTCTCACCTATCGCTACAGCGCACCGGTGCTGCTGGGACCGCATCGCTTCTGCCTCAAGCCTCGCGGCCACGGCTTTCAGCGGTTGCTGGATTTCCAGCTCACGATCACACCGGAGCCGGCCCTGCTCTACCCGCTGGTGGCAGCCAGCGGCGACGAGATCCTGCGGGCTCGCTTCTCCGGGGGCACCGATTATTTCCAGGTGCAGGCCAGCAGCCTGGTGGAGACCCAGACCGCCCCGGCGCTGACGCTCTGCCTGGAGGACAATGAGCCGAACCTGCCCTATCCGGTGGGGCAGCTCAACGGCGAGCTCAGCGGTGCGCTGCTGGGCTGGCTGCCCAATGGCCAGCACGATCCGGCCGCCGTGGATCTGGCCCAGGAGGCCCTGATGGGCAGCGATCAGCGGGTGCTGATGTTTCTGGAGCAGCTGGTGACGATCATTCAGGATCGGGTTAAATACACCCAGCGCCATGTCGGTCCCGCCTGGCCCGCCGGCCGCACCCTCAAGGAACGGGTGGGATCCTGCCGCGATCTGGCGATGCTGATGATCGAAGCCTGCCGCTGCGTCGGCCTGCCGGCCCGCTTCGTCAGCGGATACCACCTGGTGGAGCCCCGGCCGCAGCGCTACGACCTGCACGCCTGGGCCGAGGTCTATCTGCCCGGCGCCGGCTGGCGCGGCTTCGATCCCAGCGGCCGAGGGGCGATCGACGACCGCTACATCACCCTGGCCACCTCCGCCCGGCCGCTGCTCACCGCCGCCGTCAATGGCAGCTTCTCCGGCAGTGAACGGGTGGAGAGCGAGCTGAGCTGGAGCATCGAGGCCCAGCTGTCCGACGCCGATCCAACCGCCGCACCGGCCGATCCGGCCGATTCGGCCGCACCGGCGGCGCCGACAGCGCCGACAGCCGCATCGCGCCACGATCAGGCCGGCAGCGCGGCATCGGCCACACTGGCAGCGCCGACCGGTCTCCCCTGAAGCGCCCGTTAAGCCTGGCCGGCCGGTAGCGGTTGGTGCAGCAACGACCCCTTCACTCCGAGCAGACCGGCACCAACAGCTTTGTTCCTGCGATGACCGCGACCGCTACTGCGACGGCCTTCGGGTCGGGTCTGGCCGACTCGATGCGGCGCCACCTCTTTTCCAGCCAGGCCAAATCCCCGTCCCTGGCCACCCCTCACGACCATTACCTCTGCCTGGCCCTGGCGGTGCGCGACCGGCTGCTCACCAGCTGGGTCGATACCGCTGAGGTCTACACCCGGGAGCATGTGCGCACCGCGGTGTATCTGTCGGCGGAATACCTGCTCGGCCCTCACCTGGAGAACAACCTCGTCAGCCTGGGGCTGCGCGAGGAGGCGGAGGCGGCCTGCACCGAGCTGGGCCTGTCGCTTGAGGAGCTGCTGGCCCAGGAGCCGGAACCGGGCCTGGGCAACGGCGGCCTCGGCCGCCTGGCGGCCTGCTTCCAGGAGTCGATGGCCACGCTGGAGCTGCCGGCCATCGGCTACGGGATCCGCTACGAGTTCGGCATCTTCCGCCAGCAGATCGGCGCCCACGGCCAGATGGAGAGCACCGATCCCTGGCTGTCCCAGGGCAACCCCTGGGAGCTGATCCGGCCCGAGTGGCGCTACCCGGTGGAGATCGGTGGCCACACCGTGATCGGCGTCGCCCACGACACCCCGATCCTCGGCTATGGCGTGCATACGGCCAACACCCTGCGCCTCTGGTCGGCCCAGGCACCCGATGCCTTCGACTTCGCCTCCTTCAATGCCGGCGACTACACCCGGGCGGTGCTGCAGAAGGTGCAGTCGGAGACCCTCTCCAAGGTGCTCTATCCCAACGATGAACTCGAGCAGGGCAAGCGGCTGCGCCTCAGCCAGCAGATCTTCTTCGTGAGCTGCTCGCTGCAGGACATGTTCCGCATCCTGCAGGGTCAGGGCCTGCCGGTGACCGACTTCCACCGCAAGTTCGCCCTGCAGCTCAACGACACCCATCCGGCCATCGCGGTGGCGGAACTGATGCGGCTGCTGATCGATCGTCACGGCATCGACTGGGATACGGCCTGGGCGATCACCACCGCCTCGATCAGCTACACCAACCACACCCTGCTCCCCGAGGCCCTGGAATGCTGGGGTCTGGAGATGTTCCAGGCCTTGCTGCCGCGGCAGCTGGAGATCATCTACGAGATCAATGCTCGTTTTTTGCGCATGGTGCGGCTGCGCTATCCAGGCCGGCCCGAGCTGCTCGAGCAGCTGTCGCTGATCCAGGAGGGGAGCCATCGCAAGGTGCGCATGGCCCATCTGGCGGTGGTGGGCAGCCATCAGGTCAATGGCGTGGCCGAGCTGCACAGCGATCTGCTGGTGCGCCATCTGTTCTCCGAGTTCGCCGCCCTCTGGCCGGAGCGGTTTACCAATGTCACCAATGGCGTCACCCCACGGCGCTGGCTGGCGGTGGCCAACCCCGGTCTGTCCACCCTGCTCGATCAGAGCATCGGCGAGGGCTGGCGCCGCGATCTGTCCCAGCTGGCCAGGCTGGAACCCAGGGCCGCTGATGACGGCTTCCTGGAGGAATGGCGGATCGTCAAGGGGCGGGCCAAGCAGCGGCTGGCGGCCACCATCCGCAGCGAAACCGGTGTGCTGATCGATCCGGCCTCGCTGTTTGATGTGCAGGTGAAGCGCATCCATGAATACAAGCGCCAGCATCTGGCGGCTCTGCAGATCGTGGAGCGTTACCTGCGGCTGCGTGCCGGTGAGGATCTACCACCCCGCACCGTGATCTTCGGTGGCAAGGCGGCACCGGGCTATGCGATGGCCAAGCTGATCATCCGGCTGATCGTCGGCATCGCCGATATTGTCAACATCGACCCAGCCCTCGATGGTCGTCTGCGGGTGGTGTTCCTGCCCAACTTCAATGTCAGTCTCGGCCAGCGGATCTATCCCGCTGTCGTTCTTTCCGAACAGATCTCCACAGCCGGCATGGAGGCGTCCGGCACTGGCAATATGAAGATGAGCCTGAATGGGGCGCTCACGATCGGTACCCTCGATGGCGCCAATGTCGAGATCCGCGACCGGGTGGGTCATGACAACTTCTTCCTGTTTGGCCATACTGCCGATCAACTGGCAAACCTGCGCCAGGAGGGCTATCACCCGATGCCGTGGCTGGAGAGCAATCCCATGGCCCGCGAAGCGATCGAGCTGATCGGTTCCGGTCACTTCAGCGAGGGTGACAGCAGTCTGTTCCATCCGCTGCTGGCCAACCTCTGCGGCAGCGATCCCTTCCGGGTGCTGGCGGATGCCGCCGATTATCGCCGCGCTCAAGATGAAGTCGATCGGGTCTGGCGTGATCCGCTGCGCTGGCAGCGGATGTCGGTGCTGAATACGGCCCGCTGCGGCTTCTTCAGCAGCGATCGCTCGATTCGTGAATATGCCGAGCGGATCTGGAAAGTGCAGCCCGTGCCGGTCTCGGCCTGCAGCCTGGTGCCCGATGCCTGACTCGGCAGCGGCGGGTGATCCCTGACCCGCCACCGCTGTGGTCGCCACTGTTGCCAACGCCGCTGCCGGCGATGTTGCCTTGGTTGAGGGGATGCAGTGGTTGCTCGCTCCCCCATCCCATCGAACCGATCCCCCTGGAACCCTTCCCCCCTGAGCCTGTGTCGCCGGATCCCGCCCCTGCCGACACCCCGTCCCTGGAGGCCGTCGCCCGTCGCGCCGAGCAGCGGCTGCAGCAGGCGGGCATCCGGCTCACCCTGGGAGGGGAGCCCACGGTGGTGCCCTTCGATCCGGTGGGGCCCGAGTGGAGCGTCAGCGCCGACGGCCCCGGCAAGCTGGCGATCGCCCGGCGCCTCGCCCGCGAGCTCCAGAGCCGCGCCTGGCCCGGCAGCACGCTGCTCTACTGCCCCGGCAAGCGCTATGAGGGAGAGGTCAATCCCCGCTGGGCGCTGCGCCTGATCAGCGGCAGTTCCGGCCGCCCGCCGGTGCGCTGGCCGGCTCCCTGCCAGCCCGGTCTGCGCGGCCAGCGGCCCAGGCCCGAGCAGGGCGAGGCCTGGCTGGCGCGCCTGGCGGAGCGGCTGGGGATCAACCTGGAACCTGTGCCGCTCCGCGATCCCCAGGATCCGCAGCGGCGGGTCTGGGCCGTGCCGCTCAGTGCCGACGAGGAGGCGGCGGATCAGCAGGATCCGACCGGCGCGGCGCCGATCCGCTGGCGGCCGGCGGTATGGCGGCTGGAGGATGGGCTGCGGCAGCTCAGCGGTGCACCGGGCCCGGCGGGCTTGCGGCTGCCGCTGGAGCACCTCGACCCGGAGCTGCCCCGGCAGGTGCTCACCCTGGAGATCGATGCCGAGGGCTGGGAACTGTTTCTGCCACCGCTGACGCGCCGGCCGCTGGAGGCCCTGCTGCAGGCGGTCGCCGATGGCCTCGACGGCTGGGCGGCACCACGGCTCAGCGGTGTTCTGCCGGTGGATGGTGAAGGGCATTGGCAGGTGCTGGGCCTGACGGCCGATCCCGGCGTGCTGGAGATCAACCTGCCGATCTGTCACAGCTGGAGCGACTACAACGGCTGGCTGCAGCTGCTCGAGCAGCTCTGCCACACGGTGGGCCTGCGCAGCTGGAAGCCGGGTCCGGGCGGACGGCAGCTGAGCACCGGCGGCGGCAACCATCTGCTCTGGGGCGGTCCGGATCTGAACCGGCATCCCTTCTTTGCCCGGCCGGCCTGGCTGGTGGGCATCCTGCGCTACTGGCAGCACCATCCCGCCCTGGCCTATCTGTTCTGCGGCGATTGCGTCGGGCCGGCGTCCCAGTCGCCGAGGCCGGATGAGGCGGCCGTGGGCCGCCTGTTCGAGCTGGAGCTCGCCTATCGCTGCCTGGAGCAGGCCGATGACGGCCGGGCGCCGCAGGATCCCCGCGGCGATCACCGCAGCCTGATCGGCGAGACCCTGCGCCATCTGCATGCCGACAGCAGCGGCAACAACCATCGCAGTGAGATCAGCTTCGATAAGTTCTGGAATCCGGCCTCACCCGGCGGCTGCCAGGGGCTGGTGGAGTTCCGGGCGCTGGAGAGCCTGCCGCAGGCGCAGTGGAGCGCAGCGGTGGCCCTGTTGTGGAGCGCCCTGGCCGCCCATCTGCTCGTGCCGGCCCATCGGCCTCGCAAACTGCGCGACTGGGGCAACCGTCTGCATGATCAGATGTTGCTGCCCAGTCGGTTATGGGCCGATCTGGAGGCGGTGCTGGCCGATCTGCGCGCCGATGGGATGGTCCTGCCGCAGGCGCTGTTCCGGCAGATCTGGGAGTGGCGGTTTCCGCCGCTGCTGCAGTGGCAGGAGGGGGCCTATGGGTTGGAGGTCCGCCAGGCGCTGGAACCCTGGCCGTTGATCTGCGACACCCCCGTTCAGGGTGGTTTCACCAGCCGCTTCGTCGATGCGTCGCTGCGACGGCTGGAGCTGAGCCTGAGCGAGGCATTCCGGCAGGAGGGGGCCCTGTGGCTGCAGGGGCGGCCCCTGCCCCTCGACCGCCCACTGCTGGCGGTGCGCTATCGCCACCAGAGGCTGTTCCCGAGCCTGCATCCGGCGATCGCGCCGCAGCTGCCGCTGCTGCTGGAGCTGCAGACGCCCCTGGGGCGCCGCAGCTACCGCCTGCTGGAAGCGGGCCTGCGCTTCGAGCCGTGGCCATCCGACCACGAATCCCGCAACCCCGAGGCGGCTGGCATCCCCCCCACCCCTGCCGCTGCCACAACCCCGGCCTGGAGCGGCCGTCGCAGCAGCGACGATGTGACGCTGGATCTGCGGCTGGAATGACCTGTGGCTGTTCTGGGATAAGCGTTGATTGAGCTGGCGGATGAGGAGCCTGCTGAAAAACCCGCTTGCGGCCCGATCCGGCCTCTGGGCAGGCATCGAGAACCCAGGCACAGCCTGGTTCCAGTGCCATGGCGGCCGCCCGGGATCAGGCGTTGTCCGAGTTGTTCAGCGAACTCCTGGTGTGCCGTCCCACATGTTCAGGCCGAATTCAGGACCTGCTGATGGGGCTTGGAAGCCTTGCCCTACTGGATACCCAGGGGCCGGCATCGTCCCTCCGTTCCGCTGCGTAGTTGCAGGACAGCACATCAGAAGCGCAGTTCCAGCAGGCTGCTGAGCAGGGTGGCGTCCTCGGGATACAGAGACCGGCACTGCTGCGGCGACAGCCCCGGCGGCAGCAGTACGTGCAGCTGGCAGCCGGCGCGGGCAGCCGCCAGGGCCCCGGCCGGTGAATCCTCGAACGCCCAGCAGGCCTGGGGTGGCAGCTTCAGGCGTTCAGCGGCGAGCAGATAGGGATCCGGAGCCGGCTTGCCCGCCGCCAGGGCTGGATCATCGCCGTGAATGCGCAGCCGGATCGCGGCCAGCCAGGGGTGGGATGCCTCCTTGAATGCCACGGCCGGGCGGCTGCTGCTGGTGACCATGGCCATGGCGATCCCGCGCTGCTGACAGCTGCGCACCAGTTCGCGGGCGCCGGGCATCGGCCGGGCCTGCCGCAACAGGGCCTCGGCGATCGGCTGGCGACGCTCCAGCAACTGTTGCCGGTCCGGCACCGGCAGGTCAGCGGCGCTGAACCACTGGCTCACCAGCGCCGCGCAGTCGTCACGGCGTCGGCCGCGCAGGGCGAGCAGCTGCTGCGGCTGCAACTCCAACCCGAAGCTCGCCGCCGCCTGCTGCCAGGCCCGGCCATGCAGCGGCTCGGTGTCGAGCAGCAGACCATCGAGATCGAACAGGCAGGCGGCCGGGGCACTCATCGCCCCAGCCTGCCCGATGGCCGCCACGGCCGCGGTTCAGCTGCAGCCAGCACCAACCAGCAGTTCGCGCCACCGCTCTGCGGCCTCCAGCCAGCGGGCGCGCCGGCCATGGCAGAACGTTCGAGCAGAAACCGGGCTGGCGCGCTCGCCCGCACGGCCGCCCGCCGCCCAGGGCTGATTCAAACCCAGTGCCAGGGCTGCGGCCGAAGCGCAGGGGGCGATCCGCTCCTCGCAGCGCCTGGGATACTGATGCCCACGCAGGGTGGCCTTGTCGCGCACGACTGGCAAAACCGGCACTTTGCAGTGGCCCTGGCCCGCTGCCGGGATCGCGCTCCGCTCAGCCGGGGTCGGGGTAGCGCTCCTCCAGGGCCGTCTCCATGGTGGTGAGCAGCAGCACCAGGGCGGAACGGCAGTCGAATTCCGGCCCGCTCACCGCGTCGATCCAGCGATGGCAGAGGCGCTCGATCTCCTGGAACAGGGCGCTGCCCCGGCGCAGGGTCGTCATCACCCGCTCCACACTGGCTTCATCGATCTCCTGGGGCAGGCCGATCACGTACCGGCGGCCGTCATCGCCGACGTAGGTGAGGTTGCCCTGCTCATCCAGCCGCGGGCCGGTATGGGGTGTGATCGGTTGCTCATCCATGGGCTCGGATCACCCGTTACCTCTCTGCTAATCACGCCGCTGCCGCTTGCCAAGCCAACAGGGCCGGATTCGGTGATCAGGGCTGCTGATGATCCCTGTCCCACCGCTGCCGGCGGCGGCCATGGGCCGGCTTGGCAGGGCCGGGATCGTGCGCAATGCTGGATCGAGCTTTCCCGACGGCGCTGCCCATGGCCCAGCAGGCCCCCGCTGCCACGATCGAATCGGTGTTGCAGGAGCAGCGCAGCTTCGATCCGCCGCCGGAGCTGGCGCAGCGGGCCCGCATCGGCTCGATGGCGGCCTACCGGGAGCTGGCGCAGCAGGCCGCCGCCGATCCGGATCGTTTCTGGGGTGAGCAGGCCCGCAGCCAGCTGCATTGGTTCACACCGTTTCATACGGTGCTCGACTGGAGCCATCCGCCTTTCGCCAGCTGGTTTGAAGGCGGCAGCACCAACCTCAGCTTCAACTGCCTCGATCGCCACCTGGCCGGCCCCCGCGCCGACAAGACGGCCCTGATCTGGGAGGGGGAACCCGGCGACACGCGCAGCTTCAGCTACCGGCAGCTGCATGCCGAGGTGTGCAAAGCCGCCCATGCGCTCAAGGCGCTGGGCATCGGCAAGGGCGATCTGGTGGCCCTCTACATGCCGATGATCCCGGAGGCGGCGATTGCGATGCTCGCCTGCGCCCGCATCGGCGCGCCCCACTCGGTGGTGTTCGGTGGCTTCTCGGCCGATGCCCTGCGCGATCGCCTGATCGATGGCCAGGCCAAGCTGGTGATCACCGCCGATGGTGGCTTCCGCAAGGACAGGCCGGTGCCGCTCAAGCCGGCGGTGGATGAGGCCCTCTGCGCCAATGGCGGTGCCCCCACCGTGCAGCAGGTGCTGGTGGTGCGCCGGCTCGATGGCGCCGGCGGCGACTGCGCCATGCAGGCGGGCCGCGATGTGTGGTGGCATGAGCTGGTGGAGGGCCAGAGCGGCGAGTGCCCGGCCGAGCCGATGGCCAGCGAGGATCGCCTGTTCGTGCTCTACACCTCCGGCTCCACCGGCAAGCCCAAGGGGGTGGTGCATACCACCGCCGGCTACAACCTCTGGGCCCATCTCACCTTCCAGTGGATCTTTGACATCCGCGAGGACGACATCCACTGGTGCACCGCCGATGTGGGCTGGATCACCGGCCACAGCTACATCGTGTATGGCCCCCTGTCCAATGGCGCCACCACGGTGATGTACGAGGGGGCGCCACGGCCGAGCAAGCCCGGTGCCTTCTGGGAGGTGATCCAGAAACACCGCTGCACCATTTTCTATACGGCCCCCACGGCGATCCGCGCGTTCATGAAGAGCGGCCGTGAGGTGCCCGATCAATACGACATGAGCTCGCTGCGCATTCTCGGCACGGTGGGTGAGCCGATCAATCCCGAGGCCTGGATGTGGTATCGCGCTGTGATCGGTGCTGATCGCTGCCCGATCGTCGATACCTGGTGGCAGACCGAGACCGGCGGCGTGATGATCAGCCCCCTGCCCGGCGCCACCCCCACCAAGCCCGGTTCCTGCACCCTGCCGCTGCCCGGCATCGACGCCGACATCGTCGATCATCAGGGCAACTCCCAGCCCGCCGATCAGGGCGGCTACCTGGCGATCCGCCGCCCCTGGCCGGGGATGATGCGCACCGTGCATGGCGATCCCGAGCGGTTCAGGAAGAGTTACTGGGAGGAGATCCGCCCCGCCGATGGCTCCTATCTCTATTTCGCCGGCGATGGCGCCCGCCGCGATGCCGATGGCTACTTCTGGGTGATGGGCCGCGTCGATGATGTGATCAATGTGAGTGGCCACCGGCTGGGCACGATGGAGATCGAGAGCGCATTGGTGAGCCATCCGGCCGTGGCCGAGGCCGCCGTTGTGGGCGTACCCGATGAGCTCAAGGGAGAGGGCATCGTGGCCTTCGTCACCCTCGAGGCGGGCCGCAACGGTGATCAGGCGCTCACTGCCGAACTGCGCGCCCACGTGAGCAAGGAGATCGGCCCGATCGCCCGGCCGGATGTGATCAGGTTCAGCGATGCCCTGCCCAAGACCCGCAGCGGCAAGATCATGCGCCGCATCCTGCGCGCCCTGGCCGCCGGCCAGGAGGTGAGCGGTGATACCTCCACCCTGGAGGACCGCTCGGTGCTGGATGCCCTGCGGGTCTGACAGCTGATCCAGGCAGAGCTGATCAGGGGAGCTGATCAGTGCGATAGGCGACCCTGATCGGCTGCAGCGGCGCCGGGGCTGGCGGTCCGGGCCTGCAGCCGTTACATTGCGACACGTCGGCAGCACGCCGGCTTTCCTTTCCGCTCCGGCACCGGCCGGAATCCCGTCTTCATGACCGCCACACTCCAACAGCGCTCCGGCGCTTCGGGCTGGCAGCAGTTCTGCGAGTGGGTCA